>Ga0137429_1000287_pt1 | contig 23195 bp, 43 predicted proteins | sample EasRivERMZT736_2_FD_102304 | JGI IMG/M metagenome (GOLD analysis project Ga0137429, IMG submission 102304) | Soil microbial communities from meander-bound floodplain in the East River, Colorado, USA - East River MetaG ERMZT736_2 | ecosystem: Environmental > Terrestrial > Soil > Floodplain ...
AAAACCAAGGGTGAGTTTCGCTCGGCTTCGTGATAGGACCATTTCATCAATGTTAAAATCCCATCTTTTGTGGCTGGGTGATCAAAGCCAAAGGGTTCGGTTACCCACCAGCGTTCAAGTTCCTGCGCCAAATCTTCTGCTGATTTCATAATGTATCTCCAGTTTCAATTCCCGCGATTAACATCTCCCTGAGTTTAGTTTCTTGTGCGGCCCGTGCTGCGTCCCATGCTGCGTCCCGTGCTGCGTCCCATGCTGCGGCCCATGCTGCGGCCCGTGCTGCGGCCCCTGCTGCGTCCCATGCTGCGTTCAGTTCTTCTTTTGACGCTAATCCATTTGCAAAGGCCTCAGCAACATCTAGCGCCTTCAGTGACCTTTCATCTTTCATTAGGTGTTGAACTTGCCTTGCGCACCATACGGCAAAAAGTCGCATGAGCTTTTCCGAAACCAAGTCGTTGCGTAAAATTACCCAGAGCCTGTCTTCAAAGGAAATATCTTTCCGGTCTAGTATGGAAAGTGCCGTACAGGTTTCGCCAGCCTTCAGATGTTTTTCTGGCGCATAACACGGCCCCCACGACCTGACTGTTTCAATATCAAATGTTTTCATTCGCGAGCCTTCGCTAAAGCGTCAATGGCTTCATTTACTCCGTGACCAAAAACTTCGCTTCCATGAGCATCTCTAACAGAAATCAGTGCTGCCTCCAAATTCTTCACCAACTCGCTATTTAGCGCGGCATCGAAACCGGCTTTGAATGAGTCCATAACCACTTTAGTAGTGAAGGGGTATTCGGCTTTGTTAAGCATGTACTCCTCGGCCAGACGCTCTATCTCTTCGGTGAAGGTCATCTTGTCGTTAGTATCATTTGCTCCCATTAAGTCTCCCGCAGCCAATCTACGCGTTCTTTTGTCTCCGGTTCAGATTTTGTTTTTCCTCTGTGACCTCTCATAAATAAAATCCAAGCCATTGATCACTTGATCTTCTTGGCCTGCTGGCCAGTAAAGTTCTGCCAACGGTTTACGATGACGTCGCAGTAGTGTGGGTCGAGTTCCATCATGTAGCACTGGCGCTTAAGTGTTTCACAGGCGATCATCGTCGAACCAGATCCACCGAACAGATCAAGCACAGACTCCGCAGAGTGATTATTTATGGCCCGTTCGGCCAGCTCAACGGGCTTTTGGGTTGGATGCATATCATTGCGGCCGTCTCTTTTAATATCCCAAACGGTACACTCATTCGTTGGGCCCGTCCAGCGCAAGGTTGAGCCCTTCGGCTTCCAATAGATGCAGGGCTCGTGGCGCTGCTTGTACTGAGCATTCATTGCGGCATACGTCGCATTTGTCTTGTTCCATATTATCAGCGCGTGCATCTCTCCGATTGCTTCGATTGCTTCGACCGTCGGCCGACACTGCGTGAAGGCAAACCAAGTATAGCAGGGCCCATCGACGAATTCCGAGATCACCGGAGCGACCCGCGAATAGATATCTGATGAGTCATCGTTGATGATCTTTTCACGCTTACGCTTATTGAGATGGCCGCCCTCATAACCAACTCCATACGGCGGATCCGTGAACATCATTTCAGCCTTCACGGCACCCATCAGGCGCGAAACCTGAGCTCGATTGGTGGAGTCGCCGCAAAGCAATCGATGCTCTCCGAGCTGCCAAAGGTCACCGAGCTTACACGCCGACTTAACATTGTCTGGAATCTCGTCGGGATCCGTTTTGCCAATGGTGCGCTGATGTTCCGACACAGACACAATCTTGCCGTCATGCTCCAGGAAGTTGCGGGCGAACTGATCCATATCGATATGAGGCAGATCGAAGCGGTCGCGCACGAAATCAATATCGAGCTTCGCGGAGTTCAAGAATTTGGCAAGGCTGTCCTCGGTCATCCGCCCGTATTGGGAGGTCGCCTGCAGTACTCGGCGCCGGGCCTCTTTCATATCCTTGGCCTCAACCGCGACGACCGGGATGTCATCGATCTTATATCCCTCGGCCTGCATCCGCTTTAGGGTCGCAATTCTCTGATGGCCGTCCACCAGGTGATGGATTTTGTCCTTGGGGTTCCGCCACACGTGCGGCGGGAACGCGAATCCGGTCTCGACGATCTCAGTCTTAAGCTTTTGGTAGTTTTCGTCAGGCAGGTCCTTTAGGTCGCCCTGAAGCCCCCGGAGCTTGTCTAGCGGCACGGTTGATCCGGTTTTATAGGCAATACGCACACTCGTCATTAGGGCCCCCTTGTTGCAACCCAACGTATTATTATGCCCTTGATAAATCAAGCCCCAATGTGGGACACAGGCGTTGCCTACAGGTCGATTTGCCTTGATCTTTAGTATGCTCCGTGTCATTATGGTGGTATAACAAGGAGCAGATATGGATACGAAGAAGCGACCCCTTAGAGAGACCCTGGAGATGCAGGTGGAAATATACGAGGGCCTTTTGGAAGAGGCCAAGGCACAGGGTGACGTCCACGCGATGCACCTTTGTGAGCAGACACTTGAGAGCTTGAAACGATACTTAGCCAACGGGAAGAAGAGGATTTAGATGGGGACCGATATCCATTCGATAGCACAGATTAAGAAGAACGGCGCCTGGATGACGGTGGCTCGGGCCATTGCTGACGACGATCGCAACTATGATTCCTTCGCCGTACTTGCTGATGTCCGAAACGGTCAGGGCTTTGCCGGGATCGTAACCGGAGAAGGCTGGCGGCCGATATCCCAGCCGCGAGGATTGCCAGCGGACCTTTTGGTTAATGTAAAACACGGCTCACCAAGCATCCCCACGGAGACATGGTACTACCAATTCGACAAGGACCACAGCGATCCGCAGACGAGCTTCTTCCTTGGGGAACACAGTCATTCATGGGTGACCCTCAAGGAGATAGAAACGCACTGGGCAGAGTTCGTCGCCCACGGGCATTACCTGCGCCACGGGATAATGGCCAGGGACGTGTATTTGAAGATGGTCAAGGACGGTATACCGCCGCAGAGCTGGAGCGGAGGCATCGATGGCCGAGGCATTAAGGTGGTCGATCAACTCGATTTCACGGAAGCCAGCGACGCCACACACGTTAGATGTCAGTGGCCCGTCCCAGCAGCCGAAGCCCTTCGGTACTTGAAGCAGGTAATCCAGGAGCTCCAACAGATCCGTGTCAATCTCGGGGTTGCGGCTGATGATGTCCGCTTTGTATTTGGATTTGATTCATGAGGAGGATGTACATGACCTATGATTCTAAGGCCCGATTGAACGCCATAAGTTGCCTAATATTAATTATACTTCTGCTATTCCTGCTATCAGCATGCGGCGGTGGTGGCGGCGGATCTGCGGCGGCCGGTGGAGATGGTGGAGGACTCCCATCCAACTATCAAGAGGTCACACAGACCTGCACGACGCTGAACATGGCAGTCGGATATACCAAGGTGCGATTTGATGGACTCTGGATGATTGAGTTCTATTCGACGCTGGCGGACTGCAATACTGACAACTATTACTGTCGCATATACACAGACGGATTCGGCGCGCAGAACTGCGGGCCCCTCACTAGGGATGCCGGCGCCAGCTATTCAAAGCAGGACACGATGAACGAATGGATTTATCAATGATCTTTTTTGCCAGGATGGTCCAACATGCCGAAGCGGGACAGGACAGAGTGAGGAACTCTACAAGCCCAGGGCTGACGAGCTCTAACCGCAAGGAGATTCCTGGCTCTTTTTTTGAGGAGAAGCTATGAGCCTAAACGATGACCCATGGATGAAGCGGATTGCCCGCACGTCCGGAGTGAAAATCCAGGAGTCCGACCTGTACACAGCCCTGATGACGAAGAACTTTCTGGAGAGTCCGCAGTGCGCCCTTGAGCTGGGGTTCGCGATCCTTATGGACAAGCCGATTATTCTCATTGTCGACAAGACGACAGAGATCCCCGGCAACCTTCTACGGGCAGCCAAGCGCATCGAGAGGGTTGACATGGATAATCCAGCGGACAAGGCTAGGGCCTATGAATCAATAAGACAGATGATGGAGGAGACACCATGAAGGGCTATGAAAAGTATATGCCGGAGAAGCGAGCCGAGCAGAAGACAGTTTTGATCCAGGCGCACGTTCCGGAAGGGCTGCATGCCGCAGTCAAGGATCTGCTCGAGCGTGAGGAGTGGACATGGAGCGAGGCGGTCTGCGGACTGCTGGCTAAGCTGGTCGATGACTCGAAGAAGAGGGCCTGATGAAAAAGATGCAGGAGCTCATCGCACGGCTCGTCAGAGACGACGGCACACTATGCCTCGATAAGCTACAGACCCGGGCCCTGCTTAGATTGGACCCGGCGCATTCGACCAATCTGATGCGGGAGACAACTCAAATTATGTCCCCAATCTTTAGGGACGTGAAGAGATGAGCAAGAAGGAGCCGAGGCAGAAAATCAAAAGCACATGTTTTAAATGTCAAAGTTTTAAAGAGATTGCAGCCGTTTTACATGGACATCCGCTATGTGAACGCTGCTACACGATGACCCAGAACACCGAGTCCGACAACAGGAGGAAGAAGAGATGACTAACTTTCCAGATATGAAGAGCTTTATGATTGGATTCTGCGGCGCCAGCGGGATCACTGGCCTGATTGCCGGCCATCCTGACTGGTGGGCATGGCTGATTGCATGCGTGGTTATTACCATATACGCGGCCTACAGACATGTGAAGTCGCAGGCTAAAGTAGATCCGGACCTCGCGTACGTAAAATCAGCGCTCGGCGGCAGTGGAGAGGGTGGCGACTCTTATCACGGCGTGCCCGACCAGATCGATGCACTTGTTCGCGTGTGGCTGGATCTTCCCTTTGATTCCCGACAGAAGCTGCTCGACGCGCGCCTAAAGGCAGTGAAGGAGCGGCGGACGGTCGATGTCGAGGCAGCGACGGGGCTTAAGCTTCTGGGCACACCGGTGAACTTTAAAATGACGTTCGAGTCGGAGAAGATGTGATCCTATTCTGCTGGATATTCGGCCACGACTGGCACCTTGATTCCGTGGAGCAGATCCGCATGGTCGGCGGGATAGTACCGGTTACATGGCGAGAGCATAAGTGTTCTCGGTGCAGCCGAACGAGGACCGAGCTTAAGGTTGACGGCGGCTGGGGCCGAGGCAAAGGCGAGCGAGTTAAGATTCCACGATACGACGACTGGAGGGGACGATGAAGACAAGAGGCAAAAATAGAGTCAATCCCAAGCGACGCAAGTCCAAGAAGAAGGAGCTGCTGTATCTGGCGGCGGGTGGAAGGCCGATGGAGATACTGGAGTCAGGCGAAGTGAGGCTACGATGAGTTGCGGCTACTTTAATCCAATGTACATTCATATGAAGTGTGAAAAGTGCGGTAAGCACGTCGGCGTTATATGCGCAAATTGCAAACCAACAACCTGTCAGAGATGCCATAAATCGCCATCGCTTCTAATAACTATTTTGAAGTGGCTAACCAAACCAGCTGGGGGTGCGCCTTGAGTGAATATAAAGTTGATCCAAATTCCCCAGAGATTGTTATCGCCAACCTCCGCGCCGAGCGCGATTACTGGAGAGGCGAAGTCGATAAGCTGTTGACGGAGAGCCCGGAGCTTCTGCGCAGCCGGGAGATCGATATCCTCCGCGACGCCCTCAAGCAAACCCTACCCCTCCTGAAAGCCTACAACGGCGATGTCTGGGGCAAGGTGACTGAGGTTGTAGAGAAGGCCCTGGGTGTGCCGGTGACCGCAGAGACCAAGGAGAATGCATGATTCAGAAAAAGATCAGCAGACGAGAGTTCCTGGCGTTCATCGGCGTATCCGCGGCGGCTGCAGCAATACCGGCCATCCCAATATCGGCATTGACATACTTGGATACCACATTATGGTAGACCCCCATCTTAATGGCGACGACGTATTAGCGGTCTTCGCATGACGTTCGATCATGTTCTGACGCTGGACACCACGGTTGACTTCCAAATCACTGACAAGGGATCGACCATCCGCGTGAATGCCTACACATCGATCCAGGCTCTCCAGGAGGCCCTCAGGCGAGCGCAATATATGGCCCGATCCAACGAGGAGGCCATCGTCCCCGTCGATGTATACGCTGGCTTAAGCGATGCGGAGCGGGCATCCGTAGAGCAGGCTTGTGCCGATCACCTGGCCACAAATCACCCCGGCACCAAGACGGACCAGTAATTTAAGACAATTTAAGATTCACCGATAAGTGACCTGACCCATTGCGACGGGTCCGTTCCTATCTGGGCTGGCCATTGGCACCTCCAACGAAATGCTCCTGGCCGGTCCTTCTTTAAAAAGCCCCTCGGTCCGAGACGCCATCATCCATGACAGGTCATCTCGGGCCGGGGACTCACCACAAAAGCATATCACAGAGGCCACCTACTTCAGGCTGTAGTAAACAATACTTGAACGATACGACATGTTATTTAGGAGCTGGATGGGCGTCACACCATGTAGTACCTGATCCCCGCAGAACATGGTCAGGGTGCGGTCGCGCCTGGCAAAACAGCATCCGAGCTCAGGACAGACCAGAAGACCGCCGTTGACGTCCCTCGATAGTCCGACCACGCAGGTAATGGATCCCGGGATGTTGCCTCGATCATAGTGAAGATCTAGAGGCAGGTTTTTATTATGAGTAACTGACCGCCCCGGAGCCTGGCCGGGGAAGTATATGTCGCACATGTCGCGCAGGATATTTCTGAACTTATCGATCTCTGGGGATTGGCATTTTAGGCAGGAGTCATTTGCCTCCGAGAATGCTCTAAGTCCGCTGACGAGCGGCTCCGGCATCAGGAGGTGGACGAGCTTTGTAACCCCTTCGACATCAAGGACGATGTCCGTATCGATGGACGGGAGCAGCGGGCAGGCTGGGTCACCGGCCTTCAAGCTTCGGGGTGTATGCTTCAACATCGACAGCTAACTCCTCGTGGCGCGCTTCCGGATTATGCTTCTCTGATTTTGGCTTGCAATGAAATCGTCCGTTTTCATACTTGTCGCCAAGTCGCAGGCACGTCCCCTTGGGAAGATCATCAACCCGAACGAACTCGCTGACCTCCGGGCTTACCTTCGCCAGGTGATCAAGGAACGACTCATCCTTGACCTTGATTTTATTGATCACGATCCCCTGCTTATTGATAACTGCGTAGTACATGAAAAACTCCTTATAAGCCATTCGATTGGAAGAATACGATTACAACCCCGGCACAGCCGGCAGCCCCATCACCACCATCACTATCACCCACAGAGGCACCGCCAGCACCACCGCCTCCACCGCCTCCGCCGTAGCTTGTTGCGGAAACAGCGGGCGCCGATCCTCCAGCGCCAGCGCCAGTTGAACCATCACCACCAGCACCACCCTTTATTAATCCCGATCCACCAGCACCACCAGCACCACCGCAGTTCGCAGGCGTTGTTCCGCCGGCTCCGCCAACCGCACCAGTTACAACTTGAATTGTTTTGACCGCATTATCTCCGGCACTCGTTGATCCGCCGCCTTTGCCAGCACCGCTGGTTCCAGCCGCCCCAGCATTTAAAAATCCAGTATCAGCGAAGTTGGTTTCAGCGGCCCCGGGTGTGGCAGCCGCCCGATCAGAACCGCCGTTTCCACTCTCACCACCGGGCGCAGCCATATCTACATAGGTTGCTGTTATAGTAGTGGTCCCGCCATCACCGCCATCGCCGCCATCGCCAGAAGTTCCAACGCCATTGGCTCCAGCAGATCCGGCCGCCCCTATTGTTATTGTAACGGTCTCAGCAGGGACAACTCGTCTCATGAATCCAAATGCGGTTGCACCAGCGCCGCCGCCCCCTCCGCAGCCGCCGCCAGATCCGGCAGTCCCGGATGCGCCGCCCCCACCACCGCCGCCGCCTCCGCAAAATACGAAGAAGCAGTAATTGGTCTTCTCTGGAACTACGAACGTGTCGCTGGCATCGAATACCTGGAACTGGTACTTGTCGATAAGCCAGTTTATGTTGGCACCGAATTTTGTAAGCAGCGCCTCTGTTATCGGGGAGTCCTGATCTATTTCAACGTCGGTCATTTTGTCGGCATCGGAAGCTATATCAGCCATCGCATCTCCTTAAGACATTTGGTACAGGTCTCCGCCGTCATCAAAGGGAGCGGTGTTGCGCATGAACCCGTAGAAGTTCTTTAAAGTCTCACTCGAATTGTTGTATGTAGACAACTCCATAATGTGCAGGGCTCCCGGAGTGAAGGTCAAAGCCGGGCTCACAGTGACGACATTCGTGTTCGACACCGACACAAGCGTGACCGTCTCGTTCTGGGTGAAGTCGTTTTTCCTAACCCTGACCTGCATGCCCTCGTACCTACGCCACTTGCGCCACTCGTTCACGCCGTATACGGATCCGTAGCTGGATGCGAGCGTAAATACCGTGGTGCTGGCGCCGGATGATACCTGGCTCGCAGGTGACACAAGGCAGTATCGGGCAGTCAGCGAGAGGTTTGTATCCACCAGGTGGAGCGTTACCTTGCCGTCTTTAATGTTCATCTTCTTATTGATGACCTCAAAAATCCTGTCCTGAAAGTCCCTGTCCCCGCGGGACGTGTCGGTGATATTTAGATTCTCGCCGTCAAGGATGCACATATCCCCGCACTCGATGGCAAACCCCGTGCTGAAGAGGACCTGAACCTCCTCGATATATTCGGCGGCATATCGATATCTTGTTAGAAGCCTGTCGGCGGCGTTAGATGCAAGGCTTGATCCGGAGAGGGACCTGCGCATTCCAGGGGCGTCAATGATCAGGGTCTTATTGCCAACCGGAATCCGAGCCTTGGATGTGGCGTCTGTTTCTACGTGTCCGAAGAGGAACTTATCCTCAAGGGAGTCCTGCTCGAATCGGTATACGATGGTGTTATAGAAGTTCTTCCCGATCTGCCTGCGGATCTTGATCTTATCCGGGTTGCAGATATTTGCCTCACTGAGGTTGGCGATGGAATCAATCGGTGAGGGTCCGACAGTTAACCCCATGGATGCGCGGGACTTCCTAGGAAGCGCGTACGCGGACATCGGAAGATATATGTGTTTTTCGATCATGTTCTTCCCGTCGACTGTGTCCTTCAAGTAGAAGTCCATATCGAAGGCGGACAGATAAAGCCCATACCAGATGATGTGTTGATCTACGTCGACCTCATCACCGTGCATCTTAAGGCCAGCAGGGAGAGTGTCGTACTGAGAGCGGAAGTCGACGACCCCAGCGGTCCCGATCTCCTGCACAAACGTCACCCCGTTGATGACAATGTAGGAGTTCCCGTCCTCTACAATGATGGTTGTAATGGTCTTCAGGGTTACGTTGTTGGCGCCGTTGGAGGCCCCGGTGGTGGTCACATAATCGCCTTCGATGATTCCGTACTCATCGCGCACGTCAACACCTTCGAAGTATATGGCGTTAGGAATGTCCACGCCGCCTGCGATCCGCTCGAAGTTTGTTATTTCAACATCCTCTTGAAACGGACCCGCCCACCCCGAAAGCATTAGCTTCAAAGCCAAAAGGACGCCGTTATCTGTGAGCCTATAAAAAGAGCTGACCTCTGCTTCATCATCGTGTGCGGCCGCCAGGGTCCCAAGCTGAGCTCTTGTACACCCGGTGAATGTCGTTGCCGTCTTGCCCGTATAAGAAATGATCTCATCATCGATCTTAACGTAGGCTGTAAAAGCTGGGTCGACAGCGAGATCGGGGCCGGTAATTCCGACCAGGAATTCAGTGGTGTCGTCAACCGTTAGCGTTGTCACCGAGTTGTTAATGGCACCGTTTAGTCCCGTAGTGGCGAGTTCAAAAATAGTATTTCGCTTCTTCTGATCCGGAGATCCGATGTTGATACCGATCATTCCCGGCTCCGAGACAAGGTCATCAATGACCCCTCGAAAAACAGTGATGTAGTCGGTCGGATATGTGGCCCCGGCGAACCCCAACCGCACCCGCGCGCGCCTGCCCAGGAGGTCGTCCACAACCTCTCCAGGAGTGATGAGCCGTGTAATCTCATTGTCCTTATCGATGAGGTTAATCTTCATAGAGGACACAGAGGAGATTGCCGAACGATCTGGCGCCAGCTGTTGGCTGATGTCGGTCGTTGTACCCTCGAGTGTGATCAAGACAGATTCGTCGGCGGCACCGACGGCTGATGTCGTGTATATGGTAGAGACCCCGTGGATGTCGAGAACAAGGATCGGTGTTATCTGGCGCTTGTTTAGAAGTTGGCTGGCCGCCGCGGTTAACTCCATCATTTTGATAGGCCCCCAGCGAAGAATCCGAACACGAATAACAGAACTCCTGCAGGGAATAGGAATGATGGGCTCGCCAGGAAAGGCTCCTCCAGGTCAACCTTCTGCGCGTACATGTGTTTCAGGTCCGCGTAGTTCTTCTCGCACACAAGGAGGTCCTTATAGTTACGATTTATCCCCGCTATCTCTTGGGAGCTTAGGCACTTCATCGAGCTCGTGTATTCCGCGCTTGACAGCCTCGGTGAATAGCTCAGCGTCAGACATATGGCGAAGGCTGCTCTCCATGTCCTGAGAATTCCGGCGCTCGTTCTCTTCAATCAGTCTCTCCCCCAGCTCGTGCTCGAGCCTCTGGTTCTTGCGCTCCGCCAGCCAATACAGGAACGTGGCCAAGGACGCGACGATCGCGCCCAGCATGGCAAGGAGCTCCATCATTTACTTCGCCGGCTCAGCAGCCGGATGTGGCACCAAGGCAGGGGCCGCAGCGGCAGCAGGTGCTCCGCAGTAGCTTTCCTTGATCTCCTTGGAGTTCACGCCCAGAGTAAGGCCTATGCCGGCCACCAGTGCCGCAAGCAGCATTCCGATCACCTTAGGATTCTTGAGCAGGTTCTTCAGTAGTTCCATTAATTCCTCCTATTTAATCTCCCGGATCACCATCTCAATGATGCGCCGGAAGTCGTCCATTGATTCAAAGGTAAATGCGCTGTCGAAGTTGGGGCAAGTCTTTTTAGAGAACTGACAGTGACCATACACGTCAGCAGCACTCAAAGCATGCTCCACGCATAGTTCAGCCACGATCTGGACCACTGCAGGCTTCTGGCGTGCGGCCATGTGGGTTCGCCCTACCCAAACCACACCGAGGGAGCTCTTGTTCATCCCCTTACAGTGACATCCGACTTCGGATTCAGGTCGCGCCTGATCCACATTGCCATCTCTTTTAACCACGTAATGATAGCCGATGTACCTGACGACACCGTTGTGATCTATGTAGTGGGACCACGGTTCGGTCTTCGCCCGCTCCTTGTGCCACTGATCGATCTCCTCTGCCCCGATAGATCCGTCATCGGTTGAGTCCGTACAGTGAAGAATGATGGCGTCGATCTTCCTCATGTCTTGCCCGACTTTGCCAGGCGGACTTGCTTTGTCAGCTCCGTGAACTCTGTCTTGATCATGTTCTTGATCAGCCCGTTGGCTGAGCTCTGGAATTCGTCCACCTTCTTCATTGTTTGGTTCAGTAGCGCTGTCAGCTCGTCGATCCTCTTGTCCGACCGGTCGAGCTTTGCCGAGAAGATCTTCGCAGATTCCTTGAACTCGTTGAACAACCTCCCAAGCGTATCTAATTCCTTTTCCAGGCGGGTCTGTGTCGCGTCGTAATTCTTTTTTTTTTGCGCTTCTAATTCCTCTGACTTCTTAAACCAAGAGTTCATGAGTAGCTTCAAAGCCAAAGCCATAAGCCCTATAATCGTGCCCAGGGCAGCGATAATTTCCATCACGACAGCACCCGGAAGGTCAGTCTTCCGGTCTCATAGTATCCTGCGAGCTTCATGCTTATGAGTTCCCTGAGCTCGTAGGATACGCCCTTGCTGTCGTCTGCAGTGGAGTCAAGGATGACCTTCGAATAGGTTGCAGGCGTACTCGCGTCCGGCATGAACTCAACTGGATATTTCTTAGTGATGTATCTCATGAAGGTGTTCAGGTTCGATACCCCAGATGAGCTGTTTGTTATTGGCCCAGCTGAAGGCTGAAATATATTAGTCGCGAACTTTATGTTGCAATCTATCCGGTCAAGGTTGGCGAATCTTACGCACTCGACGTCGCCAGCTGCCGTCTCCAGCACCGTCACCATCGTGGATTTCTGCTTATTCTCCTTTGGCACATAGTCCTGTAGCTTGAACTGGGGAGTGTACGCTGATCCAGATGCCGCGGATGCCGAATAGGTGGATGATCCAGTCTTATCTGCACCACTGAATCCAAGCAGTGTCCAAGGGCCGTTGGCGATATTGGCACCACTTGTGGTCAACAATGAGAATGTTCCTGTCGCAGCAATGGTTATGATTCTGGTTGTACGATTCACGGTAACCGTATATGTGAGAGCCCCGGTCTCCTCTAAGGCCCTCTTAACCTCGGTCAAAAACTCGGTTAGCGTATATTCACCATGATCAAGGGTCGCGAGCAAGTCAGCGCCGCCCTCATCGAAATCGAGGAGGTTGTTGGTAGCGTCGATCACATGCCCGTAATAGAATGTCGAAGTCGTAGTTATGCTCATGCTGTACTGAAGTTTATGCCGTTACTTCCAAACGTCTCTTGGATTACTTCCGCGATCTCAAGCCCTGTCTGGCGCCTGTCGAGGATGTTGCCTTGAACATTCACAGTGAGGTGCGTCTCAGGCTTGCGCGGCTCGAGCTCAGTCACATCTTCTCCAGAAACTGCGTCCGCAGAAGAGAATCCACCACCGCCGGCTCCGCCTCCTGCAGCGGCAGCCGAGCCGCCTTCACCCATGGAGCTTAATATGGTACCCAGGGCAATCAAAGCAGCACCCGCAATAATAGCTCCAGTCGGATCGAGAAACTTCAACGCTAGCATGCCTATACCTGCGCTCAGTAATACCATACCAATTTGAGTTGCGAGCTCACCCATCGTCTTTAAGATAAATTTCCCGAAGTCGCCAAATGCACTCTTCCCTGAGATAAGAGTCTTCGTTAGTCTCTGTATTCCATCAGCCGCAACCTTAGTGAACGCCTGATTGATTGACTGGCCAACCTGCAGTGCTACAGACTTCATTCTTTCCATCTGTTGAATTGATGTTTCAGCAATAAAGCCAATTCCGACACCGAAAAAGCTGATATTATCCAGCACGCCTTGTTGAAACACGAGGGCAACAAACTGAATTTGTTCGGCGGTCTCCTTTCCTTTATTCTTTACGTCTTCCGTAAGCCCATTTAATGCGCCCTTTGTGGCGGCAATCTTTTGAATTACTTTATCCAGGGCCAGGAGAAACGGCGTCTGCTGGTTTGGGTTGAACGCCCTCTTAGCAGATTCAGCAGAGGATAAAAACAGTTCCTTGGCTTCAGTCAGCATTTGTCGATTATGTGTTTTTAGTCCGACCACAGCATATCCAGCAGCTGCTATAATTTTAACATAGGCAGACGCAGCATCAGTAACCTGATTGAATGTCATTACAGCTGTCTGTGCGAATACGGCCATGTTGATGATCAGATCCTTCATTATATCCTTATTGCCAAAGGCCTCTTTGATCGATTTTGAAATATCATTTAGGGATGATGCAATTGAATTGAAGAGCGTAATGACAGCAGGGCTTCTTGTTATATATTGACCGATTGTCTTTAGCGTATCTGAGAATGAATTGTGTAGCTTTGTAAGTGAGCCATCGAATGTGTTCGACGTATTTTCAGCTGTCCCCTGTATTCCTGATAATGCCTTTAGGGTGTTGGCGAATGTCTCTGCGTCCGTCGTGCCCTTCTGGATAGTTATACCCATTTTACTGAAGGCACTGATGTTTCCCTCTGCAGCCCTTGCTACAAGCCTAGTTGCTGAATCGAGATCTATTTTATATGCAGCGGAAAGGTCAAGGGCCGCCCTTGTCGCTTCCTTTACGCCCTCATTAGATAGTCGAGTCATTTGCGCCAGCAATGCAGCAGAAGACAATACAGCATCATCGGAAAATTTAGTTGTCTCCTGAATTGACTGAGCAAATTCTTGGAAGTCCATGCTCGCTTGTTCAGAAAAAGATCCGCTAGCTGCCAGTGCTACGTTCAACTGATTCAATGAATCATCATACTCGGATGCTGAGGTAATCGCGGCCTTCATCACGTCGACTGTGGCGCTCAAGGCCTTGTTGAATATCTTTACAGCTTCTTCAGCAAGGAACGCGCCACGAAATATCTTGCCAACGGTAACCGCCTCACCAGCGGCCTCCTTCATGGCATCCTTGATGGCCTTTTGGAATTCAGATGCGTCACCGCCTATCGTGTAAACGATATCAGCCATTCAATATCCTCGCCATTTCTTCGTGTGTGATTGCCTTCGGTGGATGAGGGTTTCCTGACTTCTGCAGCTCGTTTACAAATTTTTGACGAGCATTCCTGTTCATGTCTGGGGCACATGAAATCTTTAATAGCATAAGGGATTCTTGTGCAGATAGGATATCCATACCAGATAAATACATATGAAAAGCACCCTCATCTAGCCTCATTATATCCTCATGGCTCCAGCCATAAAATCTGGCAATAGCGCAGATATTTAGCTCGAAGATACTAGGCTTTTTTTTTCATCTTCATTAAGGATGGAGAATAGCTGCGCCATTTCTTTTAGATCCCAGCTATCAAGAACATCCTTTGGAACCCCAAGATGTGTGCAGTAGTCATACATGACGTCGACCTCTGTCTCGTCAGATGTCGGGTCTGCAACCTTCTTTAAACGTTTCTTGAAGTCCCGAAGATACCCAACCTTGGGACGAGTCACCTTAATTGACTGCCCCTTATACTGTATCTCTAAATCACCAGATGGCTTAATTTCCATTAATACCCCCTTATGTCAGCGTCTGTGAACCGTCTCCGAGCGTGTAGTACTCTACACGGTCATTCAGTGTCGTCTTCGGGAATGCCTTGAACGTCACGGGCACGGTCAGAATATTCTCCCCAGAGAACGGGATGCTGTCGAGCATCGGGTAAACCTGATGAAACGTCAAATCTCGTGATTTGTCGCTTGATCCCAAAACCTTCGGATGGAGTACAAGCTTCTTCGCCTGCAACAATACTTGAGTGAAATCTCGGTCACGGCCCATGCCGGTCACCTGTGTTGGGCCTGTTCCAACTGGTGTAAACGAGTTACCGCCGGCTGATCTAAGTATCTTCTGCATCTGCGACACGCTGGTCTCCTTGAATGCCAGTGTCAGCTCAACCTGCTTGCCGGTTCTTATCTGGCTCAGCACGTTAGTTCCGGTCTCATGAGAAGTTACATCCACAAGGTCTTCAGTAGTTGAAAGCTCGATATCCCCATCCACGAATCCGATGTCGGCAGCGGTATCACCTTCAGTAGTGACCTCGAAAGTAAATCCAGATCCGCTACTTACAGGATCATGCGCGCCAGCGACCCATCCGGAGGCCTCCATCGTCACCGTGATGACCGAGCTGGAGACTGTGCTTGTCACGCCGCTCAGCGCCTCAAGGACGACCTCAGTAGCAGTGGCAACAGCTGATGCCGTGTCATTGGTAGTGATAGCGACAACTGCCGCTGTAGAGCCTGCAGGAGCAGGGTCAGTTGCGCCGCCGCCTGAAGTGTTGTACCAAACGTGGTATTTTGTTGTGCCCACGTAGAAGAAAAAGTACTTGCCGTCGAGGGAGTCTGTCACATCCGCAGCGCAAGTAATCGTCTGCACCATCGCGGTGTCTGTTCCCCACGTCGCTACCATCGGTTCTATTTTTACGTTCCCTACTGTTCCCATTTCATGCCCCCCTTAAGAAGCTGCGGCCATTATCACATGGCAGTTGAAGTTCATTGTAATCCTAATCAAATTGTCGTTGTCGACGGAGTACTCGGATAGCCCACCGCTGACATACGTTACGTTCTTGATTCCATTATAAGCAGCAGCCCGGCGGTCAGTCTCAAGGGTCTCCTTGATCGCCGCCTCCAAGTATTCGATGGCCTTTGTGCGCCGTTCGTTGGTGTCTCGATAGCCCTTAACATAGAGCTTTACGGAGACCTGCTGGTTGACCTCGATTAGATCCTGGTTCTGCTTGAGCTTCGTGCTCTCGCCCAGGAGCAGATGGTAGGCCCTGTTAATAAGTGTCGATGGAATATTGTCGTCCGCAAACGCGTCCTTCCATTCGGTGTGTCCGAGCGACGTTGTCATGGTACCTCGGAAGTATGGAAGCACTTGCGAGAGACTCATCTTGTAACCACCTGGCCGGCTCTGACATCGACCTCTTCGCCGACATCTACTTGCCCGTCCTCGTCAATGTCGATCCGAAGCACTGCACGCTCTCGGGCCTCTTGAGCCTTTTTCTTGTACTCGTAATGCTTCTTCAGGAAGACGTCGTCGGTCTTATTGGAAATACCAAGCATGATGATCGAGAGCGCTGTGAATGCCGACCACTCGTTGACCTCGCTGACATCAACAAGGTCGAACTTGTCGTACTTCACGCGGTACACGTTGACATACCCTTCCTTGTCCAGCCAGTAGAGGATCTGGTCCTGGGCCTCCCTGTGGATGTTCAGAAAAGATGATCGGCCTGCTTGGACCCATCTCATGATGTCCGGCTCCCAGGTAATCAGGTCTTGATCCGTTGAAAACAGTGCGTCCCCATCCACGTTAAACAGATGCACGTATTCATAAACTGTGGATGATTCAGATCCGTTCCCGACCGCAGCAGCGATCTGCTTGATGCCGTACTCAACAATTCTGCCGGCTATAGAGTTCCCTGAATACTTGCCCGCGTCTTTATCAGCGAATCCAATATGCTTCAAAAGCCCCTGGAATCCATTTGTCCCGTAGGGAAGAAGGTCGAATGTCGAAGTTGAATGCGCGATCGTGATCTTGTTCTTGACGTCATGGGTGACAGTGAAGGTCCCTGGAGCGCCAACACCATTCAATGCGCTTGCGATCTCGTCGCAGAGGTCATCCATGTCTGGATAGGTCCCCTCTTCTAACTCAGCTGCATAGTCCACTCCACCAAGGGTGAAGTCGATTACATCGTTGAATCCAGTTATGATGTCGAAATTCCAGTCAGTAAATATCCAGTCAAGGTATCTGTCCTCAACCGTAGAGGAGAATACGTTCTGAGCGGACTCGTCGAATCCAGGGGTTACTGTAGCCGTGGTCAGAGCCGTCGCGCTTGCCGGAGAGATGAATGACTTATCGACCGCGAGCCTGGTCTTGTCGCCAATCTGTAGCCGCTCCTCGTGATCTATAACTGCAAATGCACTGGCCATTTTTAGGTCTTCCTCTTAGCCCTGCGGTCCCTCTCGGCAAGAAGCCGGGCGAGGAGATCCTCTAGGCCTACTCTCATGTTGAGGTCCTTCTCTTGATCAATCTTCCGGATTGTCCCCTCTATCTGCACTTGCAGAAGCTGGTCCGGCCAGAACTGAAACTTCGATGAACCCATAACTCACTTACTCTAGGGGCCCGTCACCGAGCCCCCAGATTCCCTAGTTATTAGGCTTCTCTGAGCATCGTGTATTCTACGACGACTCGAACTTCGCCAGCAGTGTTCGTGCCGGTTGCATCGAGCTTTAGCTCCTTGCCAGTGGCAGAGTAATACTTCTGCTCACGGCCGGAAGCCGCCTTAAGGTACACGCCCTGGACGTTGGGGTCTGAGCTGTAAAGCGCAGGTGTTCCCAGTGTCAGGGAGCCGGATCCGTCAACATATCCATCCGCATCGTCGTCGTCTCCGACGTCAAGATCGGTTGTGCCTGTGACGGCTGTATCAATGATCACATATACGTTGTCGATTACGCAATCTGCGGGGATCTCCCACAAATCACCATCGGACAACGGCTTCGGATCAGCATATGACTTCCCTGAGCCGCCGGTCGTGACGCCCTTAAGGAAGATCTGCTTAATGTGCTTTTCGCCTCTGAAATTTCCCATGTCTTCCTCCTATGAAAGTGTCGCTAAGCGAGTGTTGTCCAACAGCTTCAATCCAAACAGAGTGTCGACGTTCACGCGGGTCGCGCGCTTACCGTCTACGCCAAGGTTGAATTCCTCAACTGTGATCCCCTTCTGCGCAGCTACAGTCATATAGCTGGAGTGGAACCAGTACGAAGTGTTCCCGACAATGCTCGTAAAGTGGGGTTGAAAACCCAATAGAGCAGGCGGTAACTCTCCGCTTTGAAGAGGGCTTTGGGCCGTGATGAAGTCGCTTGATGTGAAGCCGGTGATGTTGAATATGTCATTCAACTGGGCGGCGCCCACAACAAAGTGACGGTTGGCTCCGGGAACGTCCTGGGCATCCAGTAATTCCTTAACCTCAAGCATATCCGCCAAGGCAAGTGTAGTGCTGGAGTCATACGCAATGGTATGGTCCGGCGCAGACGTGCTGGGCAGAGAAGCTGCGATAATTAACGCCTGAATCTTCTTCTGGATGGCGTATATCGCAAGATCTTTTAGCTTGTCCATGGTGGGTAGAGACTGCATCAGTGCCTTATTGGTCACGATGAAATCCTTCACCACGCGGTTGTTGATTACCAGCGATTGCTGGGTGACGGTTAGAGCAGATGCATTAGCGCGCTCGTCTTCGGCCACCACTTCCGCCTCGTCAAATTCGGGGAATGTGCTGATCTTAACGGTGTCGCCCATGTTCTGGATCTCACCTTCGTAGTCCCGGGACACTACGGCGTTGAACGGCAGATTTGCCAGCAACGAGTCGTAGTAATTCTTGCTCCAAACTGCGGGGACTATCACCGACAGCTCAGTGCCACTTGTCATAATATCGTCAGCCATTTGCTAACTCCTTATCTTTGGGTTTTAAATTCCATCATCTTCTTCTGATACTCTTTGTAGTCGCCGGACTCTTTTGCCGCCTTCTGAAGCCTATCCAGCTCTTCGAAAGTGACCTTACCGACCTGCCCAGGCTTCACCTGCGGCATGCTCCCGTTGACATTGGGGACCTTATTCTCAGAGAACCAGTGCGGTCGGATACTCTTGATTCGCTCAGCGGCTGCCTTTGCACCTATCACGCTGGTTCTGCCTGTGGATGTGAACTCTACGATCACGTCCTTTAGCTCCAGCGTTTCTAGATCATCGACGGCTGTCTCAACTAATCCGAGCTTCAATGCCTCTTCCCGTACTTTGGAAACCTTCGCACGTTCAAGGATAGCGTTGTTCTGAGTATTGTACTTGGTTTTCCAATCATCAGCCTCCTTCTCCTTTGCCTGCGCAAACTCTTTCCAATTCTCCTTTTCCTTCAGATCCTGATCCTTGAGCTTTTTGAGCTCATCAGCGTTTTTACGCGCTTCATCCTTCCAACGATTCATATCGTTTTTAAAGCGATTGAACGTTGCTAAGTCTGGGGCATCACTTTCGTTTCCATTACCACCATCCGCACCGGCTCCACCGGTATTGCCTGGGGGCTTTGTATCGTTAGTGTCATTCTCTGTAGCGTTGCTGTTCTCCATTTGTGTACTCCTCGCGGCACAACCGCTGAAGGTGGCAAGCACGACTCGCCTGTTATAGTGACCGGGCCAATCACCCGTAGATTACCGAACCTTTTATCAACCCTTGAGTACTTCAAGGACTCTTTTCTTAAAAAAATCTCTAATCATGTTCTGTATTTGCGGAACAAATTCTTCACCATCTTCTGGTATGAATTGGCGTTTGGCAATATCTGATCTTTCACCGGTGTTGTGTACCCTTGCGATGACTTTCACTTTTTGAGGTGCCTCCGGAAGTATCCCGATTTCTAACCTGTTGTTCGCGCTCTTCCTAAATGATAGGTACGAAAGCATGGTGCCGGTCAAGGAAAGGTTAACAGGGCGATGAGGTTTTAGGTCCCCTGGGTACTTTTCTGGGTTTTTGTAGGGCTCGAATCTCCCGAAACCCTTTACCGGAGAGCGTCCTGAGGCGATCAGTTTTTTCATCTCACTGACCACAAGAGGCCCAATTTTATCGACGAATTGTTGGTTAACGACTTGGGCAAAGGATGCTCTTTTTATTAAGCCATCACCCACTGTCACTGTTACTTTAGGCGCCGCCACTATAGGAACCTCACTAAGTCTAAATCTATTAGTAAATCCATCAGGTTCGAATTCGACGAAACGATCTCACGAATGTCTGACCTGGAGTAACCAACATATATCTCGCCCAATACATCGTACAGTTCAGAGCTGGACTCAACCCCACTTAGGTCTGATTCTTTTATGGCGTCTGCAGCCCTGGCGTCTACTATCTCCTCAACCCCTTGAATTATATCGCGTTTGAATTGCTGTCCTTCTTCGGGTAAAAATCTGCGCTTGGGTGTGAAATTCTCGCGCCCAGAGAACTTTAAGTGTCCGTCTGCCTTGGCCGCTTGATCTCCAAAGAATCCGATTTCGAGTCCACCATCAGTTGGCCTATAGGTAAGAGCGGCCTTTAGATCGCCCTCGAGTTCTAAATTTGGGACACCCTCTCCGCCGGCGGCCACTTTAAATGCCTTATACTTCTTACTGAGAGCAGGGAAGGATTCACCTGACACAGGAGACTTAGCTGAGGCCAAAGAATCTAGGACCTTTTCCACAATAAAGTCGCCAGCTTCGTTGATTATATCTCGCTTTATATCGTTCGGAAGGCCCTCGATGCCGAGGTCAATCTCGGTGTAGGTTTCATCATCGCTGCCCGAGGCCTTTACCACTTTCATATTGTGAAATATCCGCCGGGTACGCAATAAGCGAACACCATTGAAAACATCCGTTCGCCAACTACTTGATCCGTTTCTAGATCACGTACAGGAAAAGCCATAGGCCCCGGAGGTTCCGGTTGATTTACGTGCTCCTCGCCAACCGCGTCCCTAAGCGCCTGCAAGACAACTGGAATGTTCTCCATGCCGTGCTCGATAGAATACGGGCACAGGTCAGATAACACGCCGCCCACAGGCTTGGAGCCCCATTGCGATACGGCTTCAGCGAAGCAGTCTGAGTACAGGGCTTCTATTTCCTCTAGTGTTAGATGATCCCTGGATGCCATAAACGCGATCTTTAGAAAGTTCTTTTCCTTAGTAGTGCAGGCAAAGGCCTTCTTTTCATCGTTTATAACAGCCACAACAGGCTGATCAAAAATTGCAGCAGTTGCGCCGGCAAATTGTGGCATGCGTGCAGCAAAGTCGATTATCTCAGAATTTAGTTCTTCTAAAGTTAAAACCCTACTCATATGCCTCTCCGTACTTTATCCACATTCCATCTAGCCAACGACGCTGATCATCGAGGCTGAACAACTTCATTTTGCCGTTCTCCTCGTGATAAAGAAAGTACCTTACCTCCATTGCGAGCTCGCTTACCGATAGTCCAATCGCATTGGCATATTTATAATCGCCATCATCCGGAAAGCCCCCGCTTGAAGCAGCAGACCTCAGCGCAAATAAAAAGCAGCATTTTAAATGGTATTCGTGCTGCCCTGTCTCTATCATTTCATCTGTAATGAAATCAACGCCAAGCTCTTGGCAAATATGTCTATACTGTTGACAGAAACCGATCAGCCGCTTAATTGCTCCTCGCACGTACACGTTATCGAGCCCAGCCTCAGGGTTTCCCTCAATTGCAGACTTGATCGATGCAATCTCTGCCACAAGCTGACGGGCCTGTCCTAACCGAGTTGGTTGCTCGTTTATATTCAGCACTCTATCCATGTAATTGGTTTGTGAGCGGCCGCCGATCTCGCTGATAGATTTCATTACGCTTGGCAATGACTCTTTCAGAATGCCAGTATCGTCTAATAGTTCTATTCCTTTTAAAGGAATCGTTTCAAGATCCGCCATATGACCCCATATATGCCTTTACTCCGGTTAGTGTGCCAAGCGTGGTTGCGTTGGCCCTTGATTTAAAATTTGTGTAATCAGAAGTTGCGACAGCAGCACCTACCGCTGTTGCGCCCTTAATAAAAAATGCACGCTGTTGTGAGGCCGCGCCGCCTGCGGCATATTTCGCAGCCGTTAAATTTCCGGCGCTTGTAGCCACAGTAATTGTTTTTAGAGTTACCCATTCGATAACATTTGTGGCGGCCAGTGCGTTAGTGGACCCACCCATCCGCAACCCCTGCTGTTCGTTGCAAACGAAAACAGAATTGGCAACGGTAGTATTGCTGACTGCCACACTAGAAAATCTGGAGCAAGTACCAGAATTCTTAAACGACTTTGTGTCGATGGCGTCTATAGCCTGGTTGCCGCCATCCTGTCCGAATGCTGAATACATATTTCCACGGTTTGCATAACATGGATTGTAGAATTTGGTAGAATTTAAATCACCAAATCCAGTGCTATTGGCGTTGACTTTAATTTGCATTGTATCAATTGCACTCGAAGGGACACCGTTATTGTACCCGCCCATGAAAAGGCCAACGCTGCCATTGGCACAGCCGCCTCCGCCGGCGACAGCAGCCCTTATATTTCCATAGGCAGTCGAGGCCCCACCGGTTTTGTTTTCCATCACTTCAATGGATGCTAGTAACACTTCAGCACCGCTTCTACCTGCGACAGTTAGAAGCCTGCCGCCATTTATTTGGCTAGCCATTGCTGCGTTTTCTGATCTGGCCGTAGTAAGAGTTCCAAAGTTATTAGTGGCTGTACCTGGAACTTTAATAAAGTGCCGCTCGATGGTATTGTAGATCGTCGATCCCTTAAACCCGTAGCTTGTGCCGCCAGAAACGTATCCGTTCCTCGCGCTAAAAGGTCTGTTTTTAACCAATCGGGTAAAGAGCATTTTAGTCCTGTTCTATTACGACTCGACCGGTGAGAGCTCCTGTATCGGCGAAGTTGAGTGTGGCTCTGGCCTGTAGCAAGAAGTAAAGATCCTTAGTCAATGACTTTACTGGAAGATCTAGGTTGCCAATCACGCAATAGGTGTGGCCAGAAATATCAGACCAATCGGCCTGCCTTATCTCGATACGTCCAATTAGCTTCTGGAGATTTGCTTCGGAGATATCAAGGGCTCCGTTGTCAGAGCTCGCAATTGTGGGACTTGAATCGAAAATCAATACATCAAAGTCTGCGTTTAGTTTGTCATCGTCATAAAGTACAAGCGATCGGATCTTGCCGGTGCCGCCAGTTTTTCTCACGGCATTTGAAACTGTTATCAAGGATCCAAGTTGGTCGCTGTTTGAATAGTCTGGAGTATCCTGAACCGTGAACGTGAGAGCAATCTCAGTAGTGTACTTACCTCGTCTGTCTTCGGCTGGCACAAGTGTTATCATGCTGTCACCTTGCTTCCGTAGGCGGTAAAGGTAAGTGCGCTATTGGTGTCAGTTCTCACCGCCAAGT
>Ga0137429_1000289_pt1 | contig 23156 bp, 15 predicted proteins | sample EasRivERMZT736_2_FD_102304 | JGI IMG/M metagenome (GOLD analysis project Ga0137429, IMG submission 102304) | Soil microbial communities from meander-bound floodplain in the East River, Colorado, USA - East River MetaG ERMZT736_2 | ecosystem: Environmental > Terrestrial > Soil > Floodplain ...
CACGACGCCGCCACGCTTTGGGCCTAGTGCATGCGGTGGCGGACGATTTCGCCGGTGCAGACGAAGACGACGTCCTCGGCGATGTTGGTGGCGTGGTCGGCGATGCGTTCGAGGTTCTTGGCCACGGAGAGCACATCGAGAAAAGAAGCGATTTTTGCGGGCGAAGCCGACGCTTCCGCGACCAAACGGCGGATGATCTGACCATAGAGGGCGTCGACGGCGTCTTCTTCCAACAACACGCGCTGGGCGTCGTCGACGACCTGCGAGCCGTAGGCTTTCACGGCGTTGTGCAGCATGTGCACCACGATCGGACCCATCTGCCGCAAATCTTCGTAGGGACCGGCCAGGCTCCGGGCATCGACGTGCCGGGCGCGCTCCGCGACATTGACGGCGCAATCGGCGATGCGCTCCAAATCGTTGTTCACCTTCAGCACCGTGCACAGCAGACGAAGGTCCGACCCCACGGGTTGGTAGAGAGCGAGCAGCCGGATGACGTCGGATTCGACCTCGACTTCCTCGCGGTCGACGTCGTTGTCCCGTTGGACGACGCGTTTGGCCTTCTCCACGTCGGCCTGGAAGACGGCTTCGCACGCCTCCCGGACGACCTCCTCCACCAGTTGGGCCATACGCAGGGAACGGCGACGCAGGGCGTCCAACAAGTCCACGAAGTGAGCGGTCATGCGTTTATCCGAATCGGCCGGTGATGTAATCCTGGGTCCGCTTATTGCCCGGTTTGGTGAACATGACGTTGGTATCGTTGACTTCGATCAATTCCCCGATGTACATGAAGGCCGTGCGGTCCGACACCCGCGCCGCCTGCTGCATGTTATGAGTGACGAGGACGACCGTGTATTGCGATTTGAGCTTGTCGATGAGGTCCTCGATGTAGGCCGTGGCAATGGGGTCCAACGCGGAGCATGGCTCATCCATCAACAACACGTCAGGCTGCAGGGCAATGGCACGGGCGATGCACAAGCGCTGCTGCTGCCCGCCGGACAGAGCATAGGCGCTGTCTTGCAGTTTGTCCTTGACCTCGTCCCACAATGCGGCTTGTTGCAGGGCTCGCTCGACCAATTCTTCCAGATTTCCCTGATAACCATTGATGGCCGCGCCCCAGGCGACGTTCTTGTAGATCGACTTGGGGAAGGGATTGGGCTTCTGGAAGACCATCCCGATGCGAAGGCGCAGCTCCACGGGATCGAACCCCGGTCGATAGATATCATCGCCCCGGTAGAAGAGTTTCCCTTTCACCGTGGAACTGGGGACGAAGTCATTCATTCGGTTCATCGCCCGAAGCAGCGTGCTCTTGCCGCAACCGGAGGGACCAATGATGGCCGTGACGCGGTGGGAGGGAATCTCCAGGGTGACTTCGCGCACCGCGGCGAAGGAGCCGTAGTAAATCGACAATTGCTCGGTGCGAATTACGCACTCCGACGACGGCGTGGGCCGATCGCCGGGCTTTCGGGGATTGGGCACGTGAACGAACGACCGCGCCGAATCCCTCGCCGGCGACTCCGGTTCGTTTTCCATGACGTTTACCATGACTTCTTGCCCTGCTGCCAGGCTCGAACGACGACGGCGATGGCGTTCATGGGGAGCAGAATGCCCAACAGGACAATAATACCGGCGGCGGCGAGATGATGAAACTCCGGCTGCGGCTGGTCGGACCAGGCGTAAATCTGAATGGGCATGGCCGTGAAGGCGTCGAAGAGACTGTTAGGAACAAAGGCCACATAGGTGAGAGCGCCGAGCATAATGAGCGGGGCGGCTTCGCCGATGGCGCGGGAGACGGCCAGGATGATACCGGTCATGATTCCCGGCAGCGCCGCCGGAAGAACGTGTGACCGCACCGTCTGCCAGCGAGTCGCGCCAAGAGCATAAGCGGCCAGCCGTATCGACTGTGGAACGGCAAGGAGGGCCTCGCGGCTGGCGATGATAACAACCGGAAGTACGAGCAAACTCAGGGTGCATCCCCCGGCCAAGACGCTGCGGTCAAATCGGCACCAGCGGACAAAAACGGTCATGCCTAGAATGCCGTAAACGATCGAGGGCACACCGGCGAGGTTATTGATATTAAGGTGAATGAAACGGCTGAAGCGATTCCGTGGAGCGTACTCCTCAAGATACACAGCCGACGCCACACCGATGGGCACGGCAAGAGTTGCGGTGATTGCCATCACCCAGATCGAACCCCATAAGGCGTGCTTAATCCCCGCCTTCTCCGGAAACATGGATGGGAAACTGGTCAAAAACGTTCCTGTGATCCAACCTGCCCCATCCCACACGACGCGAATCACCAACACGCCGAGGACGAACAGGCCGACGAGGCTCAGCAGCCCGCACGTTACGGCAAAAATGCGCCCCAGTTTCCGGCGGCGCTCGATGCGTGGAACGAACATCGCGGATTCGCCGATCATTCGTAGACCTCCCGGAACCGACGAAGCACCCGCTGAGCGACGAGATTGATCGCCAAGGTGATGAGGAAGAGGACCAATCCCACGGCGAAGATGGTCTGGTACTCGATCGTGCCCGCGGGCGTGTCGCCGAGGCTTACCTGCACGATGTATCCCGTAAGCGTCTGCACACTGGTGAACGGGTTAAAGGTGAGCTTGGGGGTCATCCCAGCGGCCAGGGCGACGGCCATGGTCTCGCCGATGGCCCGGGCGAAGGCGAGCAGGATCGCGGCCACCACGCCGGACATGGCGGCCGGGACGACGACCCGCGTGGAGACTTCCAGCCGCGTCGCGGCCATGGCGTAGGCGGCTTCGCGAAGGCTTCGTGGGACGGCCCGAAACGCATCGTCGCAGAGCGACGAAATCGTGGGGATAATCATCACTCCCACGACCAATGCGGCGCTCGCGGCATTGAAAATATCCGTTTCCGGGAAAAGCGGTCGCAATACGTAGGGAGTGATAAAGGTCAGGGCGAAGTAGCCGTACACCACCGTCGGAACTCCCGCCAACACCTCCAACACGGGCTTTAGAACGCTGCGAATGCGCGGCGAGGCGTATTCGCTCAGGTAAACCGCGGAGGCTAAGCCGATGGGGATGGCGACGAGCAGCGCTCCTACGGCGACGATGAACGTGCCACAGATGAGCGGTAGGACGCCGAAGCTGCGCGGCTCTAGGAGCGGAGCCCAACGGGTCCCAAACAGGAACTCGATCGGGGAAACTTTGGTAAAAAAGTGAAGAGGTTCCTCGATCAGGACCCAAACAATGCCCAGCGTCGTGGCCACCGACACCAAGGCGCAAAGAAAAAGAGCGGCATGAATCAACCGCTCTCTCGTCTTTAGAAGGGTTCGGGTCATGATCGAATCAAGGCCCGACCCGCGAAACGCCATTTCCTCAAGTACCCTGAGCCGCGGACGGAACCAAGCCTCAGCGCGCCGGGAGCCTGCGACGCGCCTTCCTATCTGCATTCAGCGTAGGCTCTAGGCGTCCAACTGACCCGGCATTCTATCGTTTGCGGTACAGATCGACGATGTCCGTCACTCCGGAGGGCGCGCCTTCCATGGCCGACCCCGTCTTGCCGTCGGCGAGGCGCTTCTTTCCGAGTTCGTACATTTCGTCCTTGAACGCCACGTAGTTCACCCGGGGATGTTCCACGATTTTCTTGGCGTTCTCCACCACAAATCCCAAAAGTGCCTTCACCTCGGGTCGCTTGTAGGATTCGGCGTTGACGTACAGAAACAACGGCCGAGCGAGGGGATGGTACTTGCCGGAGCGAATGATGTCCAAATCTGGAAGCACCGGCTTGCCGTCACCATGGTCAATTCCCACCAGCTTGAGTTTACCCTTGTTCGCTTCGTAGTAGGAGTACCCGAAGTAGCCCAACGCGCCCTTGTCCCCCGCAATCCCTTGGACCAGAGTGTTGTCGTTCTCGCTGCCGTTGTAATCGCTGCGCGAGGACTTCTCTTTACCCACGATGACCTCCGTGAAATAGTCAAACGTTCCGCTGTCCGCGCCCGGACCATAAAGCTTCAAAGGCAGATCAGGAAATCCCGCGCGCACGTCCTTCCAATTGTTTATGCTGCTCGCTGGTTCCCAGATTCTGCGAAGCTCCTCGAGCGTCAAATGCCCGCAAAAGGTGTTTGTCGGATTGACCATGACGGCCAGACCGTCGATGCCGATGGGAACCTCGAAGAACTTGACGCCCACTTCTCCGGCCCTGGCCAGTTCCGGGGGCTTGATCGGGCGGGAGGCGTCGCTGATGTCCGTCCGCAGGGCCGCGTCGGAATCGAGAAACTTCTTGAACCCGCCGCCCGTACCGGAGATGCCTACCGTCACGCGGACGTTCGGTTCTTTTTCCTTGAACATCTCCGCCGCCGCCATCATGATCGGCGCCACGGTGCTTGAGCCGTCGACCTTTACCGTGCCCTTAAGCTGCGCCGACGCCGTGCCATTGGCAGCGCAGGCAACAAGAATCGCGAGCAGGGCCGACCCCGTTCGCAATGTGAACCGCCTCCGTGAATTCCCCACGGCGGAACCGAACTGCATAGATCGCATCATGAACATTCCCTCTTAAAGTAGCTTTACATGTTTCATAAGACCAGGGCCGATGACACGGACGACATCGGATCAACAGCATGTATTCTCAGCGGGCCTGGATTCACCGACTTTCAATCGAGCACCGGCTCAAACATATCGGCGGGGAACAACTGTTCGAGAATCGACGCTGCGGTGTCCTCTATGAACCCCAGACTACCATCGACAGCGCTCTCGCGGATGCTTTCCGCGCAACTACTGCCTAGGACGAAGGCGCCCGGCACGACCAAGCCGACCAACCGAGGAAAGACAAACTTACGGAACTGACTTCGCATTCGTTTTCTCCTTGTTAGAAGCTGATCCTCACTCGAACACCGCCGACAATCGCGTCGCGGTCATCCTTGTCGCCGCCGGGATTGGTGACCACCTGAAAGTGCGGCGAGATAATACACCACGGCGTCGCCTGATAAGCATAATACAACTCGTAGGCCGTTTCACGATCCGCGTCGGGGTGGCCCTCGTCGGCGTATCGATCGGACAGGATGGACTGCGAAACGGCCAGCCCGGTCACGTCGTGATCCCGCTCTGGAATCAGGCCTTTGTAAGAGGCCCCCGCGGACCAGTAGTCCGTAATTTTGTTGCGATCGGCATGGGCATGGCCATACCGTGCGAACACGCCCAACCCTTGGGTGTCTTTTTCGTCGGCAGATTCTTTCCACACAAGCTGATCCGCGCCGAAGTAATATCCCACGTCGCCGGACTGCATTTCCGCCGTACCCGTGTCCTCATACTTCGTCTTTGGCGTGGGATCGTACCAAAAGCCCATTCGTGCGTTGCCTGGCATGGGGCCCTTGGCGGACTTCCATTTTGGAGTTACCCCCGTTTCCCAGTAGGCCATGAACCAGGGTTCTTCGTGAAAGGCGCTGTTGAAGCCGGTTGTTCGCGCCTGAAATTGGGCATCAAGGGTTGCGAACTGCGTATAAAGCCACTCCACCGGCTGGACTTTCAAGAACACGCCAATGCCGTTGCGGTGGGGAATGGTCGCGTTACGAATCGAGCCGCGGTTGATGAAGTCCTTGTCTTCGTGATTGGCATAGGGGCTCACGTCGAAGAGGTCCTTGTTGGTTTGCAGCAGACCGAGCCGCAATTCCACTTTGTCGTCCGCGAATTTCTTCCACAGCCACCACTTGTTTACGAAGATCGCGTGGTCGCCGCCGGCATCCTGGTTGACGTTGTTTAGAGCGCCGACCTTGCCGGGGTTGATGCCGTCTCCCCAAGTGCCCTTGGCCGCCCGCATGAAGAAACCGGCGTCGTCCATGAAGCCCATCTTCTCGAAGTCCAGCAGCAGGTTAAGGTCGTAACTGCCGGAAAAGCGGTGTCCGTTATGGGTATCCAGGCCGCCCTTGAAGTTCTGTTGGAACTGCTGGTTGTAGTAGAGCTGAAGCGTGACGCCCTTGTCCTCAAGCTCCTTGCGAGCGCCGTCCCAATCGCCGGTCAGCGTTTTCCTAGTCCAAAAGTCCGAAGCTGGTTTTCCGGCGGTATCGGGTGGCGGTGCGTTCGTCTCCTTCGTTTGGGCGGAAACAGTAATTGTTGTAGTCGCAACGAGGACCACGACAACCGCCGGCATCCGCCAGAGCCTACAAGAGCATCGCATCATATTACCTCATCCCGCCAAACCGCCCTTTGCGGCCCTGGCCTGGCAGTGTTGGTACGGGACTCATGTTAGCGCAGTATGAAGAGTCCGTTAATATCCTTTGCGAAAAATTTACACAAATTAGGCGCTCTCCGAGCCTTTCCCTTCAAAGTCCATCAAAATTCCACCCTTCGTCCCTCCGACGCGATCGAGTAGAATGTTGGGTACGGACAGTGGTTTGCGTGGGATCAGCAAGTGGTAACCGGCGACGAGGTGGCTGTGAAATCTTCAGCTCGTATCCTGTGGTTGTCTGCCGTTTTCGCGGCGGTTGTGTTGCCCGCCGCTCGCGCGGACTTCCACCTGATCATCGTGAACGAGGTCTACACCAACGCCGACGGGTCGATCCAATACGTAGAACTAATCGCGCGAGCAGCCCTTCAGACGAACCTCGGCCCGACGCACGTCGAAGCGTTGAACGCCGAGGGAACGGTAACCATGATGGTGTTCGATTTTACGGCGTCCTTTCCGGCGTTGGGCAATGGAGAAACCGTCCTTATTGCAACGCCGGGTTTTCAGGCCGTCGCAGGTTTCGCCCCCGACTTCGTCATGCTCGCTGGTTCGTTAATCTCCTATCCGTCAGGACGCGTCATCTTCGATCGAGACGTGGGTTTGCCGGTCGACGCCGTCGCCTACGGTTCGTACACGGGGGTAAACACTAATTTTGGGCTGCCGGCCTTGGCGCTTCCTTGTGACGGTATAAACTCGCTGACGCGGGTCTTGACCAGTCCGCAGCCCGACAACGCGGTCGATTTCGCGGTTCGTGCAAATAGCCCGAGGCGAAACGATGGTACGAACACAACGCTAAATCCATCGACCGGAGCCGATTGCAACGGAAATCAGATGCCGGATCTCTGCGAGGCGGCGACGGGCGCGACCCCCGACGGCAACCACAACCGCATCCCCGATGAATGCGAGGATCGCGGGGATTTCGACGGCGACGGCGACGTGGGCCTCGATGACTACCGCCGACTGCACGATTGTCTGGACGGTCCCGACGGCGGGATTCTCCCCGGCTGCGATGTTGAGGACCTTACCGGCGATCAGGCCGTGGACCTCGCCGACGTCGCCCTCTTCCAAACCGCGTTCGGAATGCCGCTGCCTTAGGCAGTTATATTCCGTGGAGAACGAAAGGGTTGGTGCGTCGTTCGCGTCCGATGGTAGTTTCCGGGCCGTGACCCGATAGAACTCGGGTGTCATCCGGCAGGGTCATCAGATTCTCTCGGATGTTCCGCATCAATTGTGGACCGTTGCTGTTGGGAAAATCGACCCGCCCCACGCTTCCCGCGAACAACGCGTCGCCGACGAAGGCCGTCTTGAGCTCCGCGCAGTAGAGGGTCCGACCGCCGGGCGAGTGGCCTGAGGCATCGAGAATGCGCCACCGACTACCGTCAAGCTCGATCGCTCCGCCGTGCGGCAAATCGATGGGGTCGTGTACGCGCGTCACCAAGCCTTGTCCCATGAGCCCCGAGAGGTTCTCCATCGGATCGGTCAGCGCCGCCCATTCCTCTTTGGCGAGATAGACGGGGATCGCTCCGATCGCGTCGCGTACCTCGTCAATCCCTGCGATGTGATCCGGGTGGGCGTGGGTGAGGACGATGACCGCGGGGGCAAGCTCGTGCTGCCGAAGGTGGCGGATGATGTGCTCGGCCTGCGGCGGCAAGCCCGGATCGATGATCCAGCAAGGCCCACCCTCTCGCAGGTACACCGTGTACCCGTTCTCCAAATACGTCGGATCATTGGTAATGTGGATGTGTAGCGTGTCGTCGCCCATGTGGTTCGCCACGCCGGTACGCAGTTGCTTTATGGTTCCTGGAAACTCGATGAAGGGGACAGCCCAGCGATCTGGGCAGTTGCGCTGTCTGCACTGACCGTGCCGACCGAGTTGGCTACGTCTAGAGTCCTCGCAGAGCGGCGACTCAGTCTCGGCGCATGATCAGCCGGGGGAATCGTCACTCTGTCCGGTCCGAGCGCCGGTCGCTTGGGCAATAGCACCTCACGACCGGCGCAACCCTTTTGGACGACCGAAGATCACTTCTCGACTGGCCGCGTCGGCTCGCCGTCGAGGTTGATGAGGGCGGCCGGGCCGGTGCGGAACTCAACCATTTCATTCTGTCCGTCGGCGAGCAACGACTTATTGCCCGTATCAATGGCCACCTCAAAAGTTCCCGTTGCGTCCGGCGAGGGTCGGAAAGCATAGGTGCCCAGATACGCCGGCGCGGCCGTGTCCACGCCGCCGTCAATCAACACGCCGCCCAGACGCCCGCCGACCTCGTCCGCGGCCGAAATTGCCTGCCGCCCGATGAACACAAAATCAGGCCTTGCGTTGTCGATCTCCACGCCCTCGCGCACCAACTCGCCGCCCTGACCACCGGTGGTGACTAACCCGATCTGGTAGGTGCGTAGATTGGTCACGCCCTGAACGAACACATCGACCAGGTACGCGCCGTCTGACTCACCGACGGGCACCACGCTAATCAGCGCTGAAACCGGTATGGGTATGGGAACGGGTATGGGGCGCTCGCCCTTGAGCAGACGAACGACGCTTTCGATGTTAGGGGAGTTGAGCCCCGTGATCGTCGCACGACCGCCGGTCGAGTCCGCGCCCAACGGGCCGGCCGACGTCAGCTTGCCGTCGACATAGATCGCCACGCGATCGCCGCTCTGGTGTTTGCGTAGCGTGGCCAGTCGCTCCGCTGCCTCCGCGGTCAGAGTCAACTCCATCACCGATCCGTCTCGTGAATCCACGGTCCTCGCCGAGACGACTTCTTTACCGGTCCACACCGGTCGCGGCGCGACATACAGCGTGCCGTTATCGCCTCCCGTCGAGACCTTGTCGTAGCCGTTGATGGGCGTCGTGCTGGCCATATGAAAATTGACCCCGCCGCCCTTGGCCTCGCGAACGGAACGCGATTCCGCGCGAGCCGATGCCAGGCTCGTGACACCGATCCCTACGATCCCTACCGCCAAAACCAATCCAATCCGTCGCATCGTACGATCCTTTCCATTAAGAGAAGCCGACCTATGCCGGCCACGGGCAACCAATGCCTACGCACCGAACATCCCAGGTCCGTTCGCTGTCTCAACGCCTTTGTTTATCCAAGACACACCAACGGTGTCTCACTCCATCCTTCGCTTAGGCCCCCTCCATTGTTGCACAAGTACCCCCAATAATGCAAGTTATTTTACCGTGAAGATTAGGAATAGATGCAGCTTCGGCGGACGGCTGCCACTCGGCTTTGTCCTCACCTATTCGCCCAAACTCCTTTCTTGTCCACCAACCGCCACTCTGGAAGTCGTAAATATAGTGTTTACAAATAGTTATGATCGTTTTCGCGGTGAAGGCAAGCCTTTCCCAGCGCGTCGTTTGGTGCTTCATGGATCGCCAACACCCCCTGACGAGTCAGCGAGGTACCGGCAGAGGGATCCGGCACATCCCAAGATACACACTGAGCCTTTACCACGTTCGCACCGTTCACTTCGTACCTCTGTGGCTTCGCGGCCAAGCGTCTTACGGTGTACACCGTCCACAACGATCACGGCAGAAGCCGCTGCCGCATGTTCCGCTGCCCAGGCAGTGCGTGTTGTCGATGCACGGGTCGCCGGCGAGGGGTCCAGGACCGGTGCACGTCTTCACGCAGGTGGATCCGGCGCCAAACGCCGTGACGCACGGCGTCGGACTGGCACAGGCCACACTGCCCGGCGCGGGTGTGCACGGCACCGCCGACGGACACACGCACGGTCCGCTGAACGCATACTTAACCCCCCTAAATGCATCCACCACCGCCAAAATGTCCAACACATTGATATTGGTGTTCAGCTCCGGCAGGTTTGGTTGGACCTGGGTGATCGCTTTCACCAGAGCGCCCGGCAAGTTCTTGAACTTGTTGACCAACTGCGTGATGTCGGTCACGTCGGGCTGACCTGAGCCCGCCGGCGGATTGAACGGCCGGTCCACGTCGCCGGAACGGCGCGTGTACATCGTCACGGGGGCGGACACATTGGTGCACGTGGCCTCGATGCCCATGCACGCCGCCGAGTAATCCTGGACGCTGTACTCCGAACTGGGAGCGATTTCCGCGCCGACCGCGGTGATCAGCCCTTCCGACTTCCAGTCCCAGTAGAACGGCGTACACTGGAGCCGCGCCGCTCTGTAGGGTCCGCTCAGCGGCGGGCCCTGGAACTCGTAGAACGTCCCCGGCTTACCCACCCAGCGGGCGCAACTGTTCGACGGAAGCGTGCAATCGAGGGGGTCCGTACAAGCAGGGTCGGCCGTGCAGGCGACCAAGGGAGAACACGTGCCCCCTCCCGGACAGTCGGCGTTTGTGTCGCAGTGGTGCCCCGGAAGGGTGCCGCCGACGCACACGCCGTTAAGCCTCGTGTCGTAGGTCGTAAAGTTCGGTGGCGGTTGCGCCGGTAGGTTGGCCGGCCTCGGATGTTGCAGGTCCACCATGGTCACCTTGATGGCGTCCAGCTTGGACGGCCCCGGCGGCCCCGTCACCGTGAACCTCAAGGACCGTGTGGTCGCCAAGGGATTGTTGTTCGGCCACGGCGTACAAGTCCCGCCGGGCGCGCAGTCCGCATCGACCGTGCACGCCATGTTGGGAACAGGGCCGCCCGTACAGGACCGAGTCGGCACCCAAACGATGTCGTTCGGCGGCTGTTTTTCGCATTGGTCGGGAATACAGTTGCTGTCGGCGTCCGGCACGCCCACGGGAGGAGTATTGGTGTACAACTCGAAGGCCATGTTGGCGAAGGTGCACTTAGGCGTGATGTTGGCCCACGGTCCGTACAGCCATTCATTGAGCGGACCCATCGTCACCATGGTGTCGAATGCGCCCTTCATGCAGTCGTTGATGGTGGTATGCCAGCCCCAGAAGTCATCGGCGGCGCCATGTCCGGTCGGGTACTCGACGCACTGGCCGGTTTCCTTGTCCTGAACGAACTTGTGTCCGACGACGGCCTGGATGTCGATGTGATACTCGAGGCATTTTTCCTCGAAGAACGCTCCTTTGGTTGCCGGGATGTCGCCCGTCCGGCTGTCGACGTTGGCATGGATCAGACAGCACTGGTCGAGGTTGACGAAGTAGTCCCAGACCTGGTGATCCTGGCAATCGGGGAGCTTGGTTTCCACCATGTCCACGACTTTGATGTCACAGTAGTACAGCGCCAACGGTTCATCGATGGGATCGTTTTTCTGCAAGTGCTCATGGAAGCTGATGAACCAGCCGTCGATGCGGTTCTCACATTGGAACGATCCCCACCACGTGCCCCATCGACCCTGCTCGGCCACACACGCGCCAGGCAGCGCGCCACCGAACTGCGCCTCGGCATATTCCTGAACCGTCCAGAAGGTTTGGTAGTCGAGGGGATCCACAACGGTCGCACTGTAATCTCCCCAACGGTTGCGCCCACCTCCGAAGGTCTTGAGATAGGGTGCAACTCCGGCCTTTAGCTCATTGACCGGTTGCATCGTCCCGGGCGGATCGGTCGGGAATCGCGCCGTGTAGAAACCGCTCGCAAACTTCGTCGTACCCGATCCGGAGAAGCCCAGGGCTACGCACTGGTTCTTGTTCACGGCAATGGAGGGGTAATAGTAGGAGCGTGTAGGGTGATTGACGCGCCCCTGCTGGTTGGGCAGCCCGCCGGGTAGAGCGGCGATCGCTCCCGGGTTGATCTCGTACCACGCGACCTCCGTCTTCCCACCCGCCTCAACCGTGTGGGTAGTCCAGATGGTGTCCTTCCACAGCACGGCGTTCAGCAGACGGGTGTCGCCCGTGTGGATCAGTGAAGCGCAGTTAGGCTGGGGCGCGCCCGGCAGCGTGGTCCCGAACGGGTTGACCGCAATATAATCGTTTCCGCCGGCGCAGCCGAGTACGGCTGCGGCGCCGACCCCGGTGATGGACTTCACCCGGAGCTGCCCGCTGTCCCACTCTTGCACCAGGTAGTTTTGGGCGTTCGCCGGAGACTGCCCGAAGGTGTGGCAGGGTTGGAAAACTCCTCCACCCGTCCCACATGGGTCGTGGAAAAGAGCGTAATCCACTCCCTGGATCAGCACCGGTCCGGGTCCGGCGATCAACGAGGCCTTGTCGATGACCCAAACGTCGGCGTGCCGGAAGGGATGGCAGATGTCTCCGGCGGGGCATTGCGCATTCGCATTACACAAGATGCCGGGATTGGCCTGGCAATGCCCGGTCGCGCAGAAGCTTAAGGGGCAGTTGGCATTCACCGTGCAGATGTTGCCGGCGTTAGCGCCCCCGGCACATCGTGTAACGTCGAACATATTGTTGGTGATGATCACGTTGTTCGGATCCACCCCGATGCCCGGATAGTCGCACCAGTCGCGTCTGTGGTCGACGGCGCCGTCCAGAATATCGGCCTTGATGCGATACAGGTTCCACGGGCCGGTAGGCGTATTCGTCTGCGAAATGCCCACGAGCAGCCAGGAGTTGATCGTACCGTCACGGGCGTCGGGGTTGCCGTCGGTCACCGCAATCCACCGATCCACGTATTGATCGTACACGACCTTGGGGTCAAAGGGTCTGCTGGCCGGCTGCCCAGCCGCAACGCCCAGCGCGGTCCAGAAGCCTTGTATTGTGATGGGTCCCATGACGGTGCCGCCGCCGCGGTCGAAGACGGCGAACCCTGGATCACCGGCGAGGCTGCCGCTGTTGACGATCTCTACAATGTGGTTGGGGCCGACCGCACCGTGCGTATCCGGCGGAATGGAATTCCCCTGCCGGTTGTCAATGATGCCCGCGAAATTCGAGGCCAGCGGCGGCGCTGCGACCACATCCGGATCGTCTATTGGCTCAACGTCCTGCGCCTCCAGGTCAGACGGTGGATCGACGCGCGTTTCCTTGGTCGTACCCCGTGGCAACGCCGTGTCGAGAGCGTTGGGCTCGATCGAATCCACCACACCTTCGACGTTCATAAGCTCCCAAGCCCGATCAACTGACGGGCTAGGCAGCGCAGCGAGCGGGACGACCGCTGCAACGCCGTCTTGTGCTTCGCGCGATTGGACGCGCACGTTCCTCCTCGACTCGTTCGGGGACGGACAGCCCGCGCAGTCCTGGACATGGAAGCCGCCTTGGCCATTGCACTGCACCGGGTCGGCGCAGAAACAAGCATTGAACGGGATGCAACAGAACCCAAGATCGCAAACGTTTGGCGGGTTGACCCCGTGCGCCGCCCATTGGGCCTGCTCCTGCGTTAGCGGCGGCTTATTCTGGTTCGGCGGAGGAGGCAGCGGAATGTTGCAAGAGATGCACCCCTTCTCCTCGAATCCCGGGAAGAAGTTGGACGAGCCGACAATTATGGTGTCGAATAACCCGTCTCCATCCGTATCCACCTGGGTCCCGGGCGCCGCTTGCGTCGCTCCGAACCCCAGATCCGGCAGATACACCCATTTTCCTGACGCAGTGAACACGGTGGGCGCCAGGCCTTCGGCGAAGGTGTCGAACACCCGAACCTCCAAGTCACTCTGGCGGGTTAACTCCGCTTTCCAATGGACTGGGAGTGTGGCGTTGTAGATGCCGCCGCCCGAGCACAGCTGCTGGATCGTCATGTCGCCTAGCTGTTGCGGACCGCCGGCAAGGAACACGCGCACGTCCCACAGTTCCGGGTTCACGCCGCCGAAGTAGGTCACGGTCATCGGTGCAACCGACTGTAGGCTGAGGGCGCGGATCATGATCGGCACGATCGCCGAGGAGTCCGGGCAGTCGGGCATCGGCGCCGAGGCAAGGCGCTCGACGATCGTGTCCGTCGCGCCCAACGAAGGCGACGCAGACAGTGAAACGCCTTCGAAATCGACGATTCCCGTGAAAGGATCAGAACCCGGGTCGAAGAAATCCGCCGGGATCGGGGTCCCTGTGAAATCCTGATAGCTGCTGCCGGCAGGCGTATGCCACAGATCCACTCCGGACTGCACATCAATGCCCTGCTTAATCACGGGGGGAGCCTTGTCTCGGTTGCTGCCCCACCAGCGTACGGCGGTGATCGGTCGGCCATCGGAAGTGAAGTCGTCCGCCGCCACCTGGTTGGGAATCATGTCTCCCCAGTCGATGTTTGATGGGTAGTCTTCTCCGGGCGGAAGCTGGGGGCAGCAAACATTCGGCGGTTGCAACTGGACGCGGCATACGGCCGCGTCGATGTCTGCCTGATCGAGTGCGCCGTCACAGTTCACGTCGCAGGAGTTGACACATCCCGAACAAATCCCATTTTGCACGCAGTCAATGACTTTTGAAAGATCGATCAAGTTGGCGTTTCCTCCGCTGTTGTCGACGTCACCATTGCAGGGGCACGGACTGGGATTGGGCTTGGGCGGCTGGCTGAACTTGACGTAGTGCATGAAGCCGCAATCATCCGGGATCAAGTCCCCGTCCGTATCCACGGAGTCAGGGACGCAAGGATCGCACTTGGTTTTCTTCAACTCTACGCCGTCGAGCAACCCGTCGCCGTCGGTGTCGGGGTTGTTGGGATCGGTACCGGTTCGGCATTCATTGCGATCGGGAGAGCAACAGGTGCCGGTTTCCAGAATGTCCGCGATACCGTCGCCGTCCCCATCCTCGCAAGTGGTCCCATGGCCCATGTATTCCCCCATGCAGTCGACTTCGTCCACAACCGTGCACGATCCGTTGGCCGTGTTACAACACGCCCCGTGCGGGCATGGGGCACAGACGGTGTGTTTAATGCAGTGAGTCGCGGTGGCGCCTGCGTGGCAAACGGTCGTGCAACAGAGGTGCGCGGCCGTCTGACCCTCCGCCGGCTGAACGCCCGGCAAGAAGTTCACCCCGCATTGCGGTTGTATCTCCCCCTGAGAATCGTAGACCCATGTGCCGGAACCCAGCGTAACAAGGAAGTCGGGATTCGGCGGTTCAAAAATAACGGAGTTGCCGGGCTGGCCAACCTCGGTGAACGTAAAATGCGGCCGCACGTTGAACTGCGACGTGAACACGCCACCGTTGGGATGCTGCTTGGTCACGGTCATGGAACCCGGCTGCACAGGAATGAGTGAAAGAGTCATGTCAACGTCCCACAACGTAGGCACGTTGTTAATATTCACGGTAATGGGCGAGCAACTGGACAGATTTAGCTGCACCAACTCAATGGGGATGGTCTCCGGCGGTCCGTCCAGCAGCATGGCGTTGAAACGGCGAATGGTCGTATCCGGCGTTCCATCCCCGCCCAGGACGATGATTCCCTCGAAAGGCAACGAACCCGGGCCGAAGAAACCCGCCGGGATCGGGGTTTCACAAAAGTCAGCCCTTGTCGCCCCGCAAGGGGTTGAAAGACAGTCGTCCCCCGTCGGAATGCAACGCTCGCCATCGACGCCATGATCCAATATGTTGCCGGGGGGGCACTCCGATTCAGGGACGTTGACGACAATCCCTTGAGGAAGGCAGCACGGTACGTTCGTTGCAAGGCACGTGCATTGATTTGGTGGTCCGGGGGGGACGCACAGTCCGGGGCACGCGAAGTCAAACGGCAGATCGCACTGCTCGCCCGGATCGAGGATACCGTTTCCGCAAAAGGGGGGTTGAACAAGTTGCCCGCGAACCGCTCCGGAGGGGAATGGGCCGTTATGAATGTTCACGTAGAAGCCCGGTGGATTATTGAGGACGTTTGTAATCTGTAGTAGATTTCCATGCACCGTCGAGCTGATCAACGTTCCGGGGCCGCCGCTGGTCGCCACACCCAGATTGATCAGGACTCCGCCGCCGACGCCCGCCGGACCGGTATGGATGTGCATCAAAGTCGGCGGGGAAATATTCGCGTAGGTGAAATCCCATGAGACGACCCCCGTAACATCATTCAGCGTGATGGTGCCCGAGGCCACACCGTCCGCATCGCCGGGACCTGGAACCTCTTGGGGGCCGCTCATGTTCACTGGGAATGTGCCCTGCGAACCCAAAGCAACGCCCCCCGCAAAGAGCATCGCCCCCATGAAGACCGTGGTGCCCAACGTCAGGCACAACGCCCGTGAGGGTTGTAACGACAGACCGGAGGACATCCTCACCGGGATATAAACCGACCCTCGACCTGACCAAACCTCAACCTTGTGAACCCAACCATTCTTTGAAGTGCTCATGACTTACTCCCCACGAAAGGTGTTTGACGAAACTTGTTCACTGTTTCTCTTAAGCTCGAATTGTGTTCACCGTGCGGGACGGCTCTGCGAGCAGTACACTCCTCGTGCTCCGCATGGAAGGCCACTGACGACCCAGCATTGGCATACGACATAAACCCACCATGTCCGCACGGCGCGGATCGGCCAAGGGTTGTTTGGCGTTTCAAATGCATGAAGCCGCTGCAATGGTCCACGCTACCCTCTCCAAGGTAAGCGCCGACGGTCAGCCCGAAGACCCTTGAGTCTTCGGGCGAGGTACAACAGCACTGACGCTCGTTCGCTCGGTTCGCGGACATCAGCCACAACACCCTTGTGCGTTGAGGCGACGGGTCGACTCCTCCGCGGAAAGGAAAAATATGTTGTCTTAGCGCTTGATGAGCGCCCCGCCCGAACGAAAAGAGCAATGCCCGATAACTGACAAACTACCGCCACGAATTCCCAAATGCAAGAAAAAAAAGAAAAAAATTTGGCTATTCTGTTTGGGTGTGGCCAGGAATTCCGGCACGTCTCAAGATATGCACTGTGGCCGTATTACTTTCTGCCCTTTTGCTAGGGGATTTCGCCATTCACACGCCCTCAAGGCACTCCGCGAAGTGTCGCGGACGTGCCTGCAGAAAAGGATGGGTAACCTTACACTCTAATCCTCGGAAACTGCCCCAAAGAACGGCCACACCTTCAACGAGCGAAGCGCCCGGAATCGGACGTCAGACGATGGCGAGTGGGGGTGGTTTGGGCAAGATCGCAGACGGTCCGCCAGGATTCAGCGGCCCGGTCGACCAGGCCCATGTTTTGCAGTGCCAAGGCGACGTTGGCGACGTAATCGAGATTTTTCGGGGATTCTTGCGCTGCATGATCGAAACGGTCCAACGCCAGAGCGAATTGGTTTTTGTCGGCGAACATCAACCCCAGTTGGTAGTGCAGATCAACGGATTGCGGGTCGATGGTCAACGCTCGCTGGGCAGCCTCGATGGCCGCCTCCGGGCGACCCGCTTCCCGTAGAGCCAGGGCGAGCTTGATGATTGCTTTGAGGTAGTGCGGGTTGATTGTGACAGCCTGCAAAAACGCCTCGATGGCGCCTTCGAGGTCGCCGCTGTGCCGCAGGAGCAACCCCAGTCGGTAATGCAAATCGGCGTGGTTGGGATGCTCGCGCGCGGCAGCCCGAAGTTTGGCGGTCTGCTGCTCCATAATCGAGGTAACTTCGGGGTCGCGCGGCCCGTCCGGCATCGTCGCGATGCCCTGTGGTGACAGGTAACGACGCGACTGCTCCGCCGCCGAAGCCTTGAGCTGCAACCGGGCCATTTCGCTAAACAGGAGTGTGCTGTTGGGCTCGATGCCCGCCGCCATCTCCAAGCTCGCCCGCGCGTCCTTCGTTTTACCCATCGCCTGCTGGGCGACACCCATCCCAACATACGCGGTTACGATCCGATCGTTGATCTCGATCGCCCGGCTGAATGCCTGCGCCGCTTCCGTATATCCTCCACGACGAAGGTTGGTGGTCCCAACCTTGATCGTCGCTTCGAGATAGTCCGGATTGAGGGCCGCGGCATGACGATAAGCCGTCAGGGCCTCGTTCTCATCGCCCGTCTTGGTATACAAATCGCCCAGGCGGAGGTATTGGTCCGCGCATTCCGGACGCTTGGCGATCAATTCCTTGAGCGTGGCGATGGCCTCGTCGTAATGGCCGGCTTTGCAAAGTGCGGCGACGAGATCGTCTTGTGCCTCCCAGTTGTCCGGGTCGATGGTGATGGCCATCTGATACCGCCGGACGGCGTCCTCGTGCCGCCCGGCCCGCGAATAGAGGTTCGCCAGGGTGATCGCCGCGTTGATGTCGCCGACTTCGCACCAACAAAGGTGTTCATAGTGGGCGATGGCCATCGCCACGTCGTCGTGCTTCAAATAGATCGCGGCCAATCGTTCGTGGGCGTTGCGAATGTTGGGGGAAACGTCCAGCGTAGACTCATAGGAAGTGATGGCCTCTTCCGTTTCGCCGAGCTTTTCCTGGCAAAAGCCCAGGGCGAACAAGGTTGGACCATCCTCTGGATTTTTGGCCAAAAACTCGCGCAGCCGTTCAGCGGCGGCGCGAGTCTGACCCAGGTCATCGAGCGTGCACGCCAAGCCGATTCGCGATGCGCGGTCCGCCGGGTCGAGTTTCAACGCTTCGAGAAACCCGCCTCGCGCTCGGCCATATTGGCGGTCGGCGAGCATGCGCAGCGCAAGACGCCGGCGGTGGGTCGCGGAGTCCGGGTTTCGCTGCTCGGCGGATTCAAGATCTTTGGTGGAGACCAGCCCGTCGTCATGCAGTAGACCACGAAAGGCGGCCGACAGCTCCGCGAGCAATCCTCGCCCTAGGATTTCTAAAAGATACGACATCGATTCCCCCGGATGTTCACACGACGACCTATCATGCTCCTCCTTGCAGTTCTGGCGCTATCCAATGACTAATTATTTCGCAACCTCGACCCCTAACCTTCATAAATAACTCTTCGGTTAATTAGGACGACGATATGATTAAGGGTAATTCCGTAAGCAAAACGAGGAGTGGTTTTACACATCAGGAACGTGCGCGGTGTAATCATAAGTCTTTGTGGGAACTAATGTTGTGGCAATCGTACGAAAGATCAATCCAACGGTTTTTCCTATCGAAAATAGTGTGATTATTTCGTCATTTCTACTTCGTTCGATCAGTGTCTGGGTGAACGTCCGGTCGAAATTCAAGGCCTCGAGATACCCACCTCGCGCCCCGTTGTATTCGCGGTCGGGTTATGCGGACAACGCGGCCAGGGCTTGTTGAGCGGCTTCGTATCGATGGTTGATGGCCAGCGCACGACGATACGCGCTTCGCGCCCGACCCACCTGACCTTGGTCGCGGTAGAGGTTGCCCAGAAGGTAGTAAACATCGGCGTATTCCGCTCCGGCGACGATTGCCTGTTCAAAGCGCGTGGTCGCGTCCTCCGTGCGGTCGGTGTCGCGGTACAGTTTTCCGAGTTCGATCAGCGCCCGGGTGAACGTGGGGTCGATCTCGACGGCACGCTCATTCGCGCCGATGGCGTCGTCGCGCCGCCCCAGTCGATCCAAGACGCGGCCGCAGTGAAAGTGCAACTCGGCGTGCTCCGGCTGCCGCTCCAAGGCGATCTCCAACGTCGATAGCAGCAAGGCAAAGACCCGCTCATCGACTTCGCCCGCGGGGATGGATAAGAACGCGTCCACGAAATCGGGGTCGGCCTCGATCAAACGCGATAGTTCGTCAATCCCACGGCGATCCTCGCACACCTCGACCTCGGCAACGTTCGCGCGAACTCGGACTGCAAGTCCCTGCTGCTGCATCGCCTTCGCCGCCTCGGCCAAGAGCAGGCCGATCCTGGCGTCGTGCGGCCGACGTGCTTGGGCACGTTGTAAGTAGGTCACCGCTTCATTTGCCGCTCCTCGCGCGCCACAGCACAGCGCCAGATTGATCAGTGCCTCGGCCTGCTCGCGGTCGATGGTGAGCGCTTGCGTGAAACGCAGCTCCGCTTCCTCGAACTTCTCCGTCGCCGCCAGCATGGTGCCGAGTTGAAAGTGAAGCTCGGCGCATTCCGGGTCGTCCCCGACCGCACGGCGTAACGACTCGATCGCCATTCCCGCCTTGCCCGAGGCCCATAAGGCTTGGGCGTGCCGAATACGGGTCACCGAGTCGCTCGGGGCGTCCTCGATCATCCGCGCCCATTGCGAAGCGGCTTCGTCGGCTTGGCCTAGACCGACCAAACAACCGGCGATGTAGGAGGGAAGGGAGCGATCGGTCGAGCCTAACTGCTCGGCCGTGGAGAACGCCGCCGCCGCTTCGTCGTACCGCCCCGCATTCAATAGGCAAACGCCACGGCGGACCTGGTCCGCGGCCTGGTATTGCGATTTCAAAAGTTCCATCAGTTCCAGTGGGGAAAGCCTCGAGGAATGTGTTTTGCGCGGTTCGGCAACGGCTCTCGGCATAGCTCTACCTCTCATCGGACGGACCCGTTTACGTCGAGGTATATCGGAAGTTTCCCGTTACAGGTCATTTGACCTGATGAAACTCAGAAGCGACGACGATTTTCCAGCCGGTAGGATGGGACGTTATCGGTCAGTGGCCGCGCACAGGTGGACAATTCCGCATCGGCACTCTACGCTGATCCCAAGGTCCGAACCGCAGCCGCGCGAGATTTGCCCGCTGATGCTAGTCGATGCCCTGCTCGACGCCAACCAACGTTGCCCGCGTTCCCTCGCCGTCGCCGACGGCTCGCGGATGCTCACCTACAAACAACTGACTTTGCTCGCCGCCGTCTTTCGCGACGTCATCTCCCGCACGACCGAGTGCCCGCGCGTGGGCATCATGCTCCCCGCTTCGACGGCTTTCCCCGCGGTCTTCTTCGGCGCCCTCTGGTCTGGACGAACCGCCATCCCCCTTAACTTCCTACTTCAGGCCGACGAACTGACCCGCATCATCGCGGACGCGCAGATCGATTGTGTATTCACGGTGGGACATTTTCGGGAACTGGTCGAGGCGCTGCCGGTGCGCGCCGTCTATCTCGAGGAGCTGTCGCTCAAACGGCGGATGATTCTCGCAATGCTGAAACGCAGACCACCCGTACCGAGTATCCATCCCAACGACACCGCGGTCATTCTCTACACCTCGGGCACGACTGCCGATCCCAAGGGCGTCGAATTGACCTATGGCAATCTCCACAGCAACTGCGTGGATGCCATCTACTCTCTGGACATCCGACCCGGCCATATATTTCTCAATATCCTTCCCCCATTCCACGTCTTCGGACTAACGGCCAACGTGCTCGTCCCCGTATTTCTTGGGGCATCGGTCCACGCCATTCCCCGCTTCAACCCTCTGGCGGCGGCGCGAACGGTCGCCGAGCACAAGATCACGGTTATCCTTGCCATTCCAAGCATGTTCGCAGCTATCCTCCGCACCAAGTCCACCAAGCCTGACACCTTTCGCTCGATCTACTTGGCGATTAGCGGTGGAGAACCGCTGCCTGACAGTGTGCGCTGCGGGTTTGCCGAGCGCTTCGGCGTCACCCTGCGGCAAGGATATGGTTTGACCGAGACGTCTCCCGTTGTTTCCGCCGGCTCGGCGTCAGTCAACAGGGACGGAACGGTGGGGAAACCCATTCGCCATGTGCAAGTGCGCATTGCGGGGGCGGATGGAACGGAACTGCCCGTTGGACAGGACGGGGAAATCTTCATTCACGGCCCCAATGTGATGAAAGGGTATTACCGCAAGCCCGAAGAAACGCGCCGTGTTCTTGATGCACAGGGGTGGTTCACCACCGGCGATATCGGTCGATTCGACGCCGATGGGTTTCTGTCGATCACCGGCCGGGCGAAGGAAATGCTCATTATCGGCGGCGAAAACGTCTTCCCCCGCGAAATCGAAGCTGTTCTCGAAACGCACGATGCCGTCTTGCAGGCCGCGGTCATCGGCGTTCCCGACGGTCTCCGCGGCGAGGCCCCGGTCGCATTCGTCATTCCCAAGAAGGACGTTACGGTCACTGCCGACGAACTCCGCAACTTCGCCCGCCGCAAGTTGGCCGGCTTCAAAACCCCCAAGCGCATCGAAATCCGCGAAGACCTCCCCACCGGTCCCACCGGCAAAATCCTCAAACGCAAATTGCGCGAATTGTTGTAGCGTCGGGTCTTGCCCCCGGCGCTTCCGTGCGACGCCAAACACACTACGGATAACCTACAAACAGTTCGTCTCTCGAGCGCCCTACGGCCGCACGTCAATGTCCATCACGCCGTTGAGATCGTAATCACGGGAGAGTTCCTCGCGGAGCTTCGTGTCCCACGCTCCGTGCAGGTCTTGGTAGAGGTAATTGGTGCCGCCGAAGTGGCGGTCGGAGAAGCGGTTGCCGTTGCGTCGCCCGTCGGAGCCGGCATAGTTGGCCTCACCCGCGTCGATGTAGCTGCAATCGTCCTCGCCCAAACCGTCGCCTCGCTCCGACAGCTCGTTGGCGTCGCCGATCAGCGGCATTCGGACGCGGATTGAATCGCGGGTCGCCCCGCGGAAAGGATTGGCCCGCGTGGTCTCGCCCCAACGCCCGTTCCTTTCCAGGCCGTAGCTCCCCCCGCTCCACGCCGGCAGATACACCCGGTAGTGCCCGCTGCTCACGCCTTCGTCGCCGACGGCTTGGCAAACGAAGTATTTCTGGAACCGCCGCCCGTCGAGGTTTCGTTGCGCGGGATAGGACTCGCGAAGGCGGACCTCCTCGCCGTACACATACGCGAACAGAATCTCCGACCACCCGTACGCCACGGGGCGCTTTGCGTCGTTGGGGTTGATCGGATCGTCCGGCGGGGGCGTTTCCAAATTCGATTCCGCGGGCGTCCATTGCGCCGGCGGAAGCGTCCCTCCGGGCATGTTGTCATAGGCGGCCAGGGCGTTGCCGAATTCCTTGAGCCGGGCCAGACAATGCACGCTCTTCGCCTGACCCCGCGCCCGGCTTAGCGACGGCATCAGGATTGAAATCAACAACGAAATGATGGAGATCACCACCAGCAGTTCGATCAAGGTGAACCCGCCGTGGCCTCTTGTAGTGCGTTGGTATGATCGAAGCATATTCGGTTTCCGATAATCTCCCGAAGGGAACGCTACCGACGGCTCGGACCGCAGCCGCCATAGAATCGTAGCCGCAAACGGCGGGTAATCAAATGCTCGGCGTTTACAGAAGCAACAAGTTGTTCAGCGCAAAAGCGGGAGGCAGCAGCGACAGAAGGCACGCGGTACCTGCGACTCGGCGAGTAGACAGCCGATGAGCATTGCGGGCAGCGTCGAGCACGAGCGGGTCAAGGGTCCGCGGCGCCGAATCAGAACCACGCCTGCCACGCC
>Ga0137429_1000290_pt1 | contig 23037 bp, 35 predicted proteins | sample EasRivERMZT736_2_FD_102304 | JGI IMG/M metagenome (GOLD analysis project Ga0137429, IMG submission 102304) | Soil microbial communities from meander-bound floodplain in the East River, Colorado, USA - East River MetaG ERMZT736_2 | ecosystem: Environmental > Terrestrial > Soil > Floodplain ...
CCAAGAACAACCCAACGGAGCTAGCGAAGGCGAAGCCGGAGCTGGCCTGATGAGCCTTTTAGGCGGAAATACGGGCCAATGATAGATATTAAAGAGCTTAGCAAAGAAGACGAGCTAGTAATCCTAGAAGAAGGTCTCAAATCACGCTTCTGGGAAGTAGTTACAGCACGATATCAGCATATGATCTTTACTACTATGGGCGCGGCCTTGTCCGAACGGACAGAATCTAGGGAATGGACAGCAGGTAAGGCAACAGGGATGAAAGATGCTCTAGCTTACCCAGCAACTAGGGTAAGAAACTTACGAACCATGACTAAGGAGAAGAAGGAGGAATAAATAGTGAAGAGATTTCTACCAATTATCGGTTTGATTGTAGCTTTGACGGGCTGCTCAGTAGTGGGCGATACTATTAAGCCAATTTTGACGAATGACCTTGTTAGGACCAGTGAGATAGCAGAGAAGTATGGTAAACCGGACGTTAAGCAGTGCGCAGACTTCCTAAATGCGGCGCTTAATGCGGAAGATTCGAGAAGTTCCCAGATTGACGCACTCTTGAAAGAGCCTACGGACGGTATTCTGAGTTCCGCCCTTAAAGCGGCCATCTTAGCGGACTTAGTACGCTCTTTTAACGACCCTGCGATGCAGGCCAAGCTTCGAGCTGACTTTGACGCTAATTGCTCGAAGGTTGCAGGCCAGATCATGCTTGATCTAGCCCGGCAGGCCCGTAAAGGATTCACCCGGCAGTTTTAAACAAAAACCTTACAGTTAATGTAAGGATTTTGCAAGTTAGTAAATTCGTGACACCCGGCATTTAGCCATTTAGCCGGCAAACACGTAAACAGGAGGGAATTATGGCAGAAGACACAGAACAGGTTGAAGGCCAAAATTTAGACCCGGCTGAAGACCAAACATCGACGGAAAACACTGAGGAAACTCAGTCTCAGGAGTCGTCACCTGATAAAGAAGATTGGCAGGGCAAGGCTCGTGCTTATGAAGTGCAGCTTGCTCGGCAGGAAGAACGTAACCGCTACCTAGAACAGACTGCTAGGTTGCTTGAAGAGAATAGCAGGCGGAATATCCCGCAGCCAGTGCCGGATAGTCTGAGTCCTGAATTAACGGAGCTAGACCGTACACTAGACCCACTATTCTCGAAGCGTATTAAAGGTCAATTTGAACCGCTACAAAGCGCTATCGCTGAGGCTAAAGATGGCTTAGATGCTGTCCGGTTTGAGACCTATCTTACGAGAAATAACCCTGATGTATTCGACAACGAAGACTCACTTAATAGGGTTTATCAGCAAGTAGAGCAGATCAGACAACAGGCCGCGCAACTATACGGAAAGTATCTTACTCGCGTGGACGCTTATACATACCTGCAAGGGTTGGAAGCTAGTCACACGAAGAAGCAGGCGCGACAGACTAAGAAGTCTACCCAAGTGACAGAAGAAGCCAAGAGGCAGCTTCAGAACCAAGCCGCAAAAGGCGGGGATAACAAGGGAGACGCTAAGAAGGTAGAGGGCGGAAACATAGACGCAATTCGTCGGCGCGCAATGGCCGGTGAGAGGCTAACTCCTGTCGAGAAGGCGGCCTTTAAGAAGCATTTGGAGAATGCTCAGTTTTAATCTTCTAGCTAATTCCTAGGAGAGATTCTTAAATGGCTATTACCACAAGTGCAACTCTCGCTGATGATGTATCTCTATACATCCGCGATGAGTTGTTAGACATTGCTGAGAGGAATGTCACCTTCGCACAACATGCGTTGATGGCTCCTATTCCCCAGCATAACGGCAAGACTTGCCAATTCTCGCGCTACCCGCGCTTGGCGTTGCCGATGATCCCTGCGACGGAAGGTGAAACTCCTACGTCAGTTGCTTACTCGGTTGAGGAAGTGCACGCGGTTGTCGATCAATGGATTTTGATCGTTGCGATGACTGACCTAGCGCAGATCACCATTAAGCATCCGCAGGTTCCAATTGTTACCGAGCTGCTTGGCTTGGCGGAGGCGGAACTAGTTGACCGTGAGATTCAAAAGGCTCTCATGGCCGGCTCAGATGTCGTGTTCGCTAATGCGGTTGCTGGCTCTAACACCGTACGGTCTAACTTGACCACCACGGACGTAGTGAATGCTACCGAGATGCGTAAGCTATGGGCTATCCTTAGCCGTAATGGCGCGCGCCGAATTGGTGTTAACTATGTGTTTATTTGCGATCCCGAAGTGTCGCAGGACATTGCGGGAGAAGATAAGTTCCTGAACGCTCACGAGCTGGCGAACGCCAAGCAAATCTACAACAACATGATTGGCTCGTGGCTAGGGTTTGACGTTGAGGTGAGTAACTTCATCCCGACTGTCGCCCTTGGCGGTGCAGGTGACTGGACAGTCGCGGCTGCGACCATCACTAACACTTTTAACAATGGCGAGACTGTTAACGTCATGTTGGAAGCGATCAATTCGAGCACGGGCTTGGTTGAGAAGGTGTTTGCTGTTGCGGTGACGACTGTTACCACGGCTGAAGGCGTTAACGTGACCGTGCCTTCGACTGCTGGTTTCTTGTATAACGTGTACGTGTCCAATACTAACAACGACGCGACCATCGCTAAGCAACAGCTATACGCAGAAGCGCAGGCTCCTAGTACGGTTGTGGCTGTGTCTGGTTTCCCGACTTCCGATGATGAGGCTCGACGGCCCCAGCAAGCTCCTGCTTCTGGTGTTACCGTGCATACTTCATATGCTATCGGAAAAGAAGCGTATGGGATGGTGAAGCTCAGCGGCGATAACCTTCGTGTCCTTATGACCGATGGCAAGCCGTCTGATAGCGATCCGGCTGCCCAACGTAAAAAGATTTCCCTCAAGGGGTCTTTCAAGGCGTTGGTCCTTAATGCGGACTGGGTACAGCGCATTGAGTCCGGTTCAGCGTTCTAGAGATTAACTTCCTAAACGTGCGTTGGAGAGCGTTATACCCCAACTTCTAACTAGGTAGAACGATGTTAGGGGCAGCCTAGTTAACTGCCCCTAGCTTTAATAAGGGAGATTCCCGAATGATTTCATTAGAAGAAAAAGACGAAGCAGCTAATAGCGCCGTCTCAAAAGACTTCGCCACTGCGGTACAAGATGGCCGCAAAGACGTAGTGAAGAAGAAAGTAATTCAAGTATCTAAAGCCGGTACGCCCGGGGATGTTGCTCATTACCACAAAGCAGAGAATGCAGTCGAGGAATGGCAAGCTCCTTGTCACTGGGTTAAGCATAGGGTCAGCACTAAAGGTGGCTTTATGATTAACGAAGTACGCTATGATGGTGAAGTAGTCGTACCCCAATGCACTGCTGACTATCTTGCTTGGCAAGAAAGCATGCGTGCTCAGTATGAGCAGGGTATCTATCGTAGCAAGAAGATCAACAAGGTTATCGGCAACGTCTAATGGCCGCCCCTAAGACATTACCTGGAGTCAAGAAGGTTCCTGTAATCTGCCCCACTCGGGATGAGCAGGGGGCAGTAGCACGCACAGTAGCCCTCTTATGGAATACGATCTTTGCTACAGGCAGGCTGCCTGTTTACGTTCACGCTAGCTGCTATGGCTACGCAAGAGTGCGCACTTCATCGTTCGAAGAAGCCCGGAAGAATGTTGATAGTGATATAGTACGTGGCTTTCTAATTGATGACGACATTCTCATCAGCGATGGTGATGCACTGTACGACGCAGTAATAACTGCTGACAAATATAACTGGAACATTGTAGCGCCTTATCGTACGAAGCATAATCATATATGCCTCTGTGATGAGACAGGCACGATGCTCACAGTAGAACAGTTTAGTAAGCTAGAACCCTATGCCCAAATCCCACTAGCAGGCTTAGGATTCTATTATGGCGACATACCCCTTAAGTATGAATTCCATGCTGACGGTAAACCATTCGCCGGAGAAGACTTGAACTTCTGGCATGACAACCCACAGCTGAAGCCTAGGGTTGCTCCCCTGCCACTAAAACATCTGAAAGTAATCCCAATTTAAGGAGTACCTACAATGTCCGATGAGAAGAAAGAACCAGGATACGTTATCCAGTACATGAAGCAGACTAGCATGCTTGGTGAGTCGATTAGTGTTAGCACTAGCCTCCCCAAAGAAGCTACCCAAGACCAGCTTGAATTTGAGTTCATCAAGATCGGTAACGCGCTTGATGGACGGATGCGTGCTTTCAACAAACAGGTGCTAGAGAATACCGGCAAGAGTCTAAAGGACATGAACCTAGAGCCTGGAACGATATTTGTAAAACCTGGAGAGGAATAACTAAAGTGGGCGCATTCAGCAAGCATTTTGTTAAGCTTATTAACCAAGATGGGCCAAGCAGTGGGGTAGAGGTATTAATACCGCTTGGTGATAGCTTGGATGTTGGTGATGACGGGCAGCTTAATGTCGTCGGAACTGTTGGCGGTGGACCCCAGGGTGAGACAGGCCCGGCAGGGCCACAGGGCGAGACCGGACCCCAAGGTATTCAAGGTATTCCCGGTAACGATGGTGCAGAGGGTCCGCAGGGTATCCCCGGCGCTCCCGGGAACGATGGGGCAGACGGGGACCAGGGGATTCAAGGCATCCAAGGCGCCCCTGGTAATGATGGCGCCCCCGGAGCTGACGGCGCGCCGGGAGCTGATGGTGCGGATGGTGCCGATGGTGCGCCAGGCGAGCAGGGTATCCAAGGTATCCAGGGGATACAGGGCATACAAGGGGAGCAGGGTGACCCTGGCACGCCAGCGGACCTATCAGCAGTCTACCCCGTAGGTTCAATCTATCTTTCTGTTCTCTCAACAAATCCTAACACTCTATTTGGTTTTGGTACATGGGCAGCTTTTGCAGCAGGCAAGGTCTTAGTTGGCCTTAACGGCGCCGACGCTGACTTTGATACAGCAGAAGAAACAGGCGGAGCTAAGACAGCCTCTTCAGCAGGTACTATCGGTAATACTGGCTCTGAGTCTGCTCATACTCACGGTGTTACATCAAATGTAACCGTAGCGGACCACAGCAGCCACACGCATGTTTACTCTGAAGTTCCGAACCATGTCCATGTTCAAAACCTACCAACTTCACAGACAGGCGGCCAAAGTAGTGGCACCCGGGATACATCTACGACCGGGTCTGGTGCAGACGCCCTGTCAACAGCTAATCCAACAGGCGGAGTCGCGAGCGGTACGACTCAAGGTCCGGGAGCAACGATAACCCATGCCCCCACCAACAACGCGGTGACAAGCGCAGCCGGCTCTTCCCACAACCATACTGGTGGAACATTTACAGGTAGCGCGACGAGTGTAGTACAGCCGTATATCGTAGTCTATATGTGGAAACGAACATCGTAGGATATCAAACAAAGGGAGAATAAGAAACATAAATGGCGTTCACAAAGTATTTTGCTTGGTTGGTTAAGCAAGAGGGCCCATTCGAAAAGTCAGAAGTAATGGTCCCCCTTGGGGAAGGGCTGATTATTGATAGTGATGGCCAGCTTAAGCCTGAAGTTATTTCTTCAAACCTTGTCACTGAGGTGGTCACAGAGAATAAGATAGGCCCTGGCGCGGTTACCGCTGTCAAGATTGCAGCGGGTGCTGCTAAGCCCTCTAAGATTAAGAATACCCAGGCTGTCACTGCTACAGACACCGGCTCGGGTACGGGCACCATAGATGATGACACTTCACATGCTATCGTGACTTCTGCTGCCAGTAGCAAGATCGTTGTCTTACCGACTCCTACACCAGGGCGCCCTCCGCTTGTGATTGATGTAGGAGCTAACGGCTTCGAGCTTGCATCCTCGGCTCCCGCGACCGTAGCTATCAACGGGGGAGCTGGTTCTAGCTTCTCTAGTGCCATTGCTGCTAACAGCACTTTGATTATGATTTGTGTGTCAGCCACGGCATGGAAAGGATTCTTCCTTGACGCAGACAGTGATGTTGCGAAAGTCGAAGCCGCCAACTGAAGTGAGTAACAAAGTTACTCTTGCGACGCTTGACCAGAAGTTAGAAAACTTCATAGAATTCATGCGCCAACACTCGCAGGATGATCGGTCGGCCTTTGTTAAAATATTCGAGGCTCTTGATGGTAATGGAAAGCCCGGCCTTAAAACCCGGCTGGAAGTTATGGAAGTCAAGGAAGTAACACGATGGCGCGTGTTTGTTGCTCTATGGAGTGCAGTTAGCGCGATTGGAGTTGGACTAATTATTAAATTTATTGGCGGTTAACAAAATGAAAAAGAAACTCTTCTTAGTTGCCTTGGTTTGGTACTTCGGTGTCCGCTTCGAGACTGAGACTGAAGGCATCTTTATCTCTGCTGCGCAAGGCCCTTATAAGACCGAGCGAGAGTGTAAGATAGGATACCGCGAGACTGTAGACCAGCTCGGCCAGATATTCCCTGATCTGAAGACCGTGCCTTGTAAAGAGATGAAAGGTACAGAGCTTTAATGAGCGCATTAGATAGTGACGCCCTTATAAGTACAGCCCTTAAGAAGCTTGGTAATGAAACTATTACCGAAGACGCACAAGTCTGGATATTTAACATCCTAGATCGGTTGTATGAAGATTTTAAATGGCCCTTCCTAGAGAAAGTTGCTACAGGGGCGCTTACTGTAGGCCAAAGTGTAGTCACGCTTCCTACGGACTTTGACTCTCCGTATGATGTGGACTCCTTCGTACTTATTAACGGCACGGGTGGGTATATCCCTCTTAAGTTCTTTACACAGTACGACCTGGACCTACAGGTTAATCCCAGCCTCAGTGGTCCGCCCTCACAAGCCCTTATTGACCTAGCAGCAATGACGTGGCGGCCCTTTCCGCTTCCAGACCAGTCTTATACGTGGCAGATACGCTACCGGATGAAGCCTGAGCGCCTTGATGAGTATACTACTTTCACTCCGGTATTCCCGAATGACCAGATAATCATCCAAGCTCTCTTCGTAGAGGGCTTACAGCACGAAGACGATGACCGTTACCCTAACGAGATGAAAGTGCTGATGATGATGCTCTCGCGCTACAAGGCCAAGTTTAACCTTCAGCCTAACAAAGCCCAGAAGCTACGTTACTCTCGTAAGTTCTCTAGCCCTATCGAGTACAGATAATGCCTAATATCCCCCGCAGTGGATACGTTACAGCTAAGACTGGCCGCACAGAAGTTGGCAGGGACCAGCTCAAGCTCCCGGGCATACCCTCGACTACCTTGCTGACTATCGAGATTAGTGGCACCGCAGAAGTCGTCATAGAGTATAGTGAAGATGAAGTCTTATTCATTCCTGTTTCTACTGTTAATGAAACTAGCGGTATACAGTTTGCTATTCCTGCTAGCGTTCTTGCTGTCAATGTTACTTCGATCAGCAGTGGCTACGTTAGAGTCATCTATCGAACAGTCATTCTCGATAACATCCCCTCCCAGACCCTAATTGTCTATGGTAACGGGATTGTTACTAGTCCCGTTATTAACTCAGTAGATCATGGGGCACTAAGCGGGCTAGGGGATGACGATCATACTCAGTATGTGCTTAGAAATATTCTTACGAATGACGGCGATATGTTCGTGCGAGATGGTGGGCAGATAGTTAGGCTCCCCAAGGGCACAAATGGGCAAGTCCTAACAATCGTCGCCAACTTCCCTACATGGGTCTAACATGGCCCTACGCAACCGTAAGCAAGAAGAGACTAGCAAGCTCCTTGGTGTAAACCAAGTAGATGAAGAGTCTGACCTAGAGCTAGGTGCTTTTACTCTTCTACAGAACTGGATTCAAGCTGAGATATACTCCGTTAAGAAGAAGCGGGGAGTAACAACTCTAGCGGCTAGGTTCTTAATAACAGAAGATGAGATACAGCTTATCACAGAAGACGGGCGTCCTATTATCATAGAAGAGGGCACAGTAACCATCCCGGATACCGTTCTACTTATCTCCACAGAAGATAGTGCACCAATCCTTATCGAAACCGGAATATCATTGACTACCGAAGGGGTCTAAATGCCAGCAGAAATTAAAGTAACAGAATTACCAGCGGGTACCGTACCTGATGATACTGACCTAGTAATGGTCGTGCAGGACGTGGCAACTACTCCTGTAAGTAAGAAGATGACACGCTCTAACTTCCTAGGTTCTAGCGCATATACAGACGAGAAGGCGCAGGATGCAGTAGGAACGATACTTAGTGATGCTGGTGATATTGATTTTGATTATGTCGATGCCACACCTTCTATCTCGGCGGCTATCAAGACGGCTTCTGTATCCTACGCTAAGATGCAGGACGTTAGTGGGGCTTCTAAGCTCCTAGGGCGTGGTAGTGCAGGCGGGGCTGGTGATGTTGAAGAGATAGCGTTAGGTAGTGGGCTTAGTATGTCCGGTACTACGCTAAGTGGCACTGTGTCTGCATATACCGATGAGCAGGCCCAAGATGCAGTAGGAACTATCCTAAGTGATGCGGGGGATATAGACTTTGACTATGCGGATGCTACCCCAGCTATCACTGCTACAGTCAAGAGTCCACTTACCATCGCTAAGATCATACTAACCCAAGGTGCAGACGTAGCTGTTAACGCACAAACTCTATCTGGCACGCTGACGTTGACTACATCTTCCAAGCGCTATCAGTCGCTTGACCCAGACGGCTCCGCCCGTAACGTCGATCTGCCCGCTGAAGCTGAAGGGCTAGCATTCTTCATAGTTAATAGAGGCAACGGAGCGGAAGTCATCACAGTTCGTAATGATGCAGCCGGAACCGTAGACACCATCGACAACGATGAGGGTCTTAGTGTGATCTGCGATGGCACAAGATGGATTTCAGCTAAAGCCACCCTAGTAATTGTCTAGTATGAAATTCTCTAAACAAAACGGCTTGTGGTTGCCAAAACCGCTACGAAACCAGCGTGGGATGGTCGCACCCGGGATTATGCCGATGACTGGTCCACAAGGGGCACCACCAAGCCCCCCACTGACTGGCCTGTTTGTCTGGCTGAAAACTCCCATCGCCGGCCTGGTTGATAATGACGTGTTTACGGACTTTGGCGTTGGTGCCGATATCCAATGGCCTGACTCAAGCGGTAATGGTTGGGATGCGGCCCATGATGCCAATGTTACTAGCCCGGTCTATCGAACGACTAGCGTTACAATCAATGGCCTTCCGGTTGTTAGCTTTAATGCAGCGATACCCCATGGAATGCACACCGATAACATTCGGTCTGTAGCTGACGGCCTGACTGAAGCAAGTATCTACATAGTTGGGCGGATTAACAACGATCCCCCTGCTTCACAAGCTAAAGCTGGCCTAATCACCCTTAATAATGTTGGTGACTTCCTTACGGAATTTCCGGGTGTTCTTAGTAGCGACGAGATTCTAAGCTCCACATTCCGATCCGCCCGCGTCAATATCGGCGACCCAGCAACATCGTTAGCAAGCCCCTTTTACTATGGTGTGCTGAGCCAAAGCGCTGATTACAAAGTACGCCTGAACGGTTCTGAGATATTCTCTACAGGTACGAACACCTTTGCTACAACAGACGCAGGCGTCCCTAGTTATCTGATTGGCCATTCCTTTTCAGGGACTTTTAACTTCTGGTATGACGGTGTTATCGCGGAGATACTTATCTACGACCACTTCCTAGATGCCGGAGAGATTACCGACATAGAGACTTACTTAGCTGACAGATTCGCGATCTAATACTATGCTCCGTAACCGCCAAGACGTAGAAGAGAAGAAGCTAGTAGGCGTCAACCGTGTAGCAGACCCGACTAAGCTGAAGCTTGGTACGTTTAGTGAGCTAGCTAACTGGATACAAGCTAAGCGATATAAGATTAAGAAGAAGCGTGGGCCTGAGTTGCTTAGTGGTGATGAGGATATTACTATACCCAGCCCCTGTACCATAGAAATCTCCTGCGCAGACTCTACTGCACGTGGACAACAGTCGTTGTTTCTTGAGACCCGATTCGATCAACAAAGCTCATTCCCGCCTAATGGGAATCTCAGAACCAGCTGGGGTTATATAACCGCAGCAGAAGAAGTTTGGGCTTTAATCGGGGAGGCGAGTTGTGCTGGCGGAAACATGACCTATCAATCTACATGCTGCCAGCTCAATCGTTGGCAAACTCCCCTGAGCGTTGTACACCCGGATTTGATCGAGCCTAACCCACTCAATCCGGCTATCAACACACTGACGGGTACTTCTGATGAGCCAATTTACGGGTACGTTTTCTAGCCATGCCTTCAACTAATGGAATAAATTTCTACTATCCTGACAGCGACACGCATGTTCTCTATGCGTATGGTACAAATTTGTTTCCAACTTTTTCAAGCGGTGAAGGAATCTTCGCTAAACGCGATACTAAGTTTTATCTCTATAGTCACAACTCCGGTGTTGCTGAGCCTAATAAGCGCGTTCTGGAATTTGACGCCGTAAGTGGTGTCCAGCTTAATGAGTGGGATTCGATAGCGGATTTTGATATCGGGCAAATGGCGGCGACTGCTGACTTTTTATACTGCCTAGGCACGACCCAGGGTGATGCGAACGGTCAAGCACTCAAAAGGATTGATCGTGCAACAGGTTTAGTCACGGGCACATTCATGCTTGATAATATCAGCCCCAACGCGCTTGGGCTCGTAAGCGACGACCTGATTTATGTTGTATGTAACGGAACTCCGGTAGCGCTTTACTATATCGAAAATTTTACAGATTTGGTTTTTGTAGGCTACACACCAGGGCAAGGACTCAACCCGTTTGGCTTTGCTACGGGCGCTTTTGTTAACGGCGCTATGTATTTCGGTAGCAGCGGGTTCGGTGGATTCAGCGTCGATATTTTCAGAATCACCGTCGAGTGCCCAGACGGCGGTGCAGTGATCGCCTCGGTCAGTCGAGATGCTAGTTCAGTTGCAGCGGGTAGCCCGATCAACGTGAGTTGGGCCGATGTTTTAACACCTGATGCAGGTGATACAATCCAATTGCACAGTGCACCAGCTGGCGATGATTTGGGGTTCACTGGGGCTTCGCTGATTGACTCTCAACCAACGGATGGACTCGGAACCAGCTCCATAGTTTATACAATTCCTGGGGGCACGCCAGCAGGAACTTACGTTTTTACATACGCCGCGCTAGATTCTATTTATGTGGCGATAAGCCCTACTTTCACAGTGACCTGATGCCTCAGCCCCGATTGTTTCCAAGAACCAACGGTACACCAGAAGCCCCTGCTATACAAAGAACGGCGAGAGCTAAGCAGCAGGCAATAGCACGGGCTAATACTAGAGCTAAACTGCTGGTCTATGCTACAGAGTTAGGCGTACCCCTCCCTACGCTCCTAATGGCTGGTATATGGCTAAGCAAGAAGAAATGCCCATACTGTGAGCTAGGTAATCGTGTCCTTCGCCAGATTAAGCTATTAGGTAAAGAGAAAGCCATAGCGGTCCTTACGCAGATACTAGAAGCAAAATCAAGAAAAGACTACGCTACTCTAATTCAGATCAGAGAAGAGCTAAATGCCGGCAATTAAGCACATACACACCTATAGGCGGCCTGGGGAAGTAGACCTACTACTCTCGTGGCAGACCCGTACAGATGATACAGATGGGTTATTCCTATGGAATGGCACAGGCTGGACTCTCATATGGGAGCTAGAAGGCACCGACCTAATTTACGATTCTGTTACCTGGAAGAGCAAGGTATTCTGGTGTGACGGCAAGCACCATATCTGGTGGTACGATGCGGACTTTGATCTTATCTGTGAAGTTGAAGAATCACCGCCTGTCCAGTACCTAATAGTCTTCCAAGAGCGCCTTGTCGGTGCAGGGGATGCTAGGACCAAGGAAGAGATAGAAGCTGCTAGCCTAGTATGGCCTGCTGACTCCAACAGAGACCGCGTGCTATGGTCCGAAGCCCTAGACTTCGAGCGCTGGGCGCCTAATAACTTTATCGACGCCCAGACCGGCAACGGTGAGACTATTAGCGGACTAGGAGTTAACTCCATCACGTCCTCAGACCGGGGTGCTCAGAGCCAGCTCGTAGTCTTCAAGCCTAGCTCGGTACTTATCAACGATGGTGTGCTCGGCGCTGCTGAGCAGAGACTAAACATCGTCAGTGAAGTTATAGGCTGCCCGGGCTATCATAGCATCGTCAATACCCCCTTCGGACTCATGTTCGGTGCTCGTGAGACCGTGTGCTTGATCGATACGAACGCTAAAGAACCTAATCAAGTTGGTTTCTTCATCAACCCTGATATACGGAAGACCCGCAACGACTTTAGCTTACAACGCTGGCAGGCTGCGATATTACACGATAACACGTATAAGCTCTCGGTGCCTGCTGATGTTACTTCCGAGTTTAACGACCAGGAATGGTGGTTAGACCTACGCCCCCAGCTCTTTCCTAGCGAGCAACTATGGTATGGCCCGCATACTGGTGACTTCATTCTTCAGTATGAGATATTCAAAGGCGACCTAGTAGGCGCTGAGATGGGCACTACGACCATGTGGCGCTTAGACGTAGAGGGTAAGTACGGTAGCATGACCGACCCGGACACAGCCCGCACGTCAACCATGACATGGCCCCGGGTCAAGAGTGAGAACATGGCTAGGGGTAAGCTTGACGCTTATGGCTTCCGTGGTGTGATCGACTCAGAGACCGCAGTAGTAATGACAGAATCAGTAGACTTCGAGAGGGGCGTAGCAACGCAAGCTAACACGCTTACAGTGCCCGCTAGGCCCGCTGTGTATGATGTTACCCGGCCTATTAAGCGTAATAGCTATGATGCCCAAGTGACTATTAGCCATTCAGCAGACAGTGACATAGAAGTGCACTCCCTGTACGTCAGAGGTAGAACTACCCGGCGCCAGAGTGAGAAAGAAAACGATTCTACTCAAGAATAACAACTTATAGTTGTTAAGAAGGAGCCAAATGAAACTACACATTAAACGTGTGAGCAGCCTAGATATTGGCGCTCTACGCGAGATGAGCAAGGACTTCTTAGCAGAAGTGCCGTTTGAGTACCCCAAAATGGATGATGCTGAGCTAGATGCCCATATGATGGAGATTCTAACGGGTATCAATGACCCTAACTTCGTTGCTCTGATAGCCTACGACGGTAAGAAGCCTGCCGGTTTCTTCGTTGGCTACGTGGGGACTAAGCCCTACAGCCAGCCTAGAAGGGTAGGAGTGGCCCAAGAGCTATATGTAGTCCCAGAGAAGCGTTCCGGTATCGTAGGGTTAGCTCTTATGGAAACTGCCTGCAAGCTCTCTATCGCTCAGGGCGCGCAGGGTATCGAGTGCGTCGGACTACCGGGTAGGAGCTTCGAGCGTTGGGAGAAGTTCGGGTTTAAAGCCCACACGATTTATGGGTATATGGATAATGACGATTTCTTAGCGATAACACAGAGATTCACACACGGAAGGCAGCCTAATGAAGGTCCACAAAAAGCTAGTAATTAAGATAGAGACTGGGGAAATACTAGATAGTATTTCTTACAACTACGAAGGCCCGGTAGCCTTAGCCAAGGGAGCTAAGGTCGAGTATGGCAAGCCTGGTTACTCGGTTTCTAGCCAGATAGTAGGCGGACTACAGGGGCTACCAGGGGCGCTTAATGACACTATTATTAATAACCCCTTCACTGACGCTTCCCGGGCCGAGTACCAGGACGTAGTTAGCGGTATTAGAGGGAACTATGGCGCTCGTGGGCTGGCTAATAGCGGGATTGCTATCAAAGGCGAGAATACCGCCCTTACTGATATTGCCCTCAAGTCACAAGCTCAGCGGGCAGGTCAGCTAACCGGCTTACTAGGTACGGCTTCTAGCTCGCCTAGCTTCCCCGGTGGTACTTCCCCCACGCCCAGGGGCTTCATGGGCCTTAAGTAATAATCAACGATACGATTGGAGAATAAACTATGCCTCCGGCATTAGCAGCATTAGGAATTGGTGGAGCAGCAGCAGGTGGTGCAGCAGCAGCGGGAGCTGGTGCAGGCGCGCTAGGAGCAGCAGGAGCTGCCGGTGCAGCAGGTGCGGGAGCGGGTGCTTTAGGCGCTGGTGCCCTTGGTGCTGGTACAGCAGCCGGAGGGGCAGCAGGGCTAGGTGCAGGTGCCTTAGGCGGGGGCGCAGCCCTCGGTGGGGCAGGGGCAGCAGGCGGGGCGGCAGCGTTACCCGCTGGTATGTCCGCTATTATGCCCGGTGCAGCCGGTGCAAGCGCAGCTCCAGTATTCGGTGGTGTAGGTGCAGCTCAGTCAGGCATACTCGGATCAAGCTCCGTATTAGGCATGCCAGCAGCCGCTAGTGGTCCTACGCTTGGCGGTGGCCTAGCAGGCTCAGGTGGTGTTCTAGGGTCTAGTTCTACACTAGGACTACCGGCTATGGGCGGGATGTCAGCCCCAGCTAATGCAAGCTTCTTAGAGACCTTAGCCCCGTATATGCAGTATGCCAACCAAGCTAAGCAAGTATATGATATGGTTAAGCCAGATGGTGGGCTACAGAAGGGTGATGTTAGCCAGCTAGCAAGCACAGCTAGCAGCATGGGGGCCTTTGATAAGCTCCCTGACGACGTTCGTAAGGCTCTTATGAGCTTAGTTGGCGGGAAGTAATGGCTAAGGGGGCGGAAGCTGTCACACCCGGTCAGGTAGCCGCTGAGCAAGCTTTACAGGCCGGTGGGTCTATAATGGCTAATAGGCGGCCTGAGTGGTACTATAACCTGCCTAATAACCTCGGCCCGACCGCTGGCACAGCCGTCCAGGCAGGGGTAAATGTGCTGGATAAGCTAGCTGCATTAGGCCCTAGCCCTCTTGATGCAGCAGGTGGGGGAGGTTCACAAGCGGCAGGTGTATTCCGCGAGCTTGGTATCCTTCGCAAAGGTGGACAGTTAACCCCCGCTCAGTATGTGGAGAAGCTAGCAGAGCTTCCTAAAGCAGCTCGTTTCGAGCATCTATCTCAGCTTGCAGTGAAGAATAAGCTAGGCCCTGAGTTCAGCGTAGCCCGTGGAGCGACTATCAACGACCCTTTAGTAAAGGCCCTTATGGCGGGCCAAGAAGCTCCTGCGACCGCCGTAGCGGCATCTGGCGTCCCTAAATGGTTAGCTCAGGACATGGCGGAGAACTTCGCTAGAGGCATGGCTGAGTCAATGCGTAAGCCCTCTTTTGTTGCCTCAGGGATCGCTACTCCAAAGGACGTTGTCGGGCTGTTACCGACCCGTAAAGCCCCCTTCCCCCAAGAGCTAGAATATATACTCAAGCCTGGTGGATTCCAGGGCGACCTATCAGCGAAGTTTATTCCCCCGGACAAAATGGTCCCCTTCGCAGAGCGTAAAGAGCTTAGGGATATAAACGATATCGCAAAGCAGATAATGACAAGGAAGATGAAGTAATGGCAATGTCCGATATGTTCAACGTAGGTAACTCGTTTGACGCTCCTAGCCAAACGCTCTACGACAAGCTCCTAGAACAGCGCAAGCTCCTAGAGCAGCAACGCCCTGATGTAGCCGCTCAGATGCCCGCCCTTGGTGCTAATACGCCGGGTCAGCAGATGTATCAAGCAGAGCAGCAGCAGCCGGTAGCTGATCTAGCCACAGGGCTAAGTGCCCTTACAGGTCAGCTTACGCAGTCCGTAGCAGGCCCAGAGGCTAAGCCTAAAGATCAGCAAGCAGTCTCTAGCAGCATTGGTGACGTGCTAAGCTATCTCGATCCGCTTAAGCCTAAGCAATCCTACGGGCCTAATATAGGTGCTTCTCTCGGGATGCCTCAAGACGCTGGTGGTATTTTAGGGCTTGGTATCCAGCCGATTGACTTGCTAGCTTTCGCAGCCGGCGCAGCTCTTACCCGGAACATGCCTCAAGAGCATGCTATGAACATGACTTTTAGGATCGCTGGGATGCCTAGTGAGTTTCGTAAGAGTCAGGAAGAGAATGCCCGCAAGTTTATACAACAGAAGATGGAGGCTATCACAGGGCAGACTTCCGCTGGTAACTTGCAGCAAAGACAGCTAGAGAGTGCTATCCGGGTTAAACAGATGCAGGACCAGGAGAGCTTTATTAGTGCTCTTGAGGGGCGCTTAAAGACCGGACAACCACTAGGTGATTTAGAGAAGCAACTATTCTCCATACGCGCAAAGCGTGCCGGTATTGACCCGAAAGTTATTAACGAATTACTTCTTAAGAAAGATGCAGCTAGCCAGCTTGCCACTATTCAGGAGATAAAGCAAGTAGCTGAAGCTAATAAGATGGGTAGTGTGCGTGGCAACGTGCAGCTCGAAGGTGGGGGTACTGTTACTATTGGGGGCGGTGGAGGCTCAGGTAGGCCACTGACTACAGGTGAGCTTACTGATGCTCTCTCTAGCGGTAAGAACACAGACAGGCTTATGGAAGCTGGTTATGATATCTCTACTCCACAAGGCAGAGCAGTAATCGAGCAAGGAGTAAAAGCCCGGCAGCAGTTAGAGCGTGAACGTATCACTATCTCTAATACTAACTCAGAGCGTGCCCAGCAATCATTTGAGATGCTACGGCCAGTGGAGCAGAAAGAGCTTAGTGGGTTGGCTGAGATACATCGTGGTACTAAAGATATGCTGAGTAAGTACGAGGCTGCCTTAGCATCGCACGGCGGTAAGTTTACACCCGGGCTAAAGCTCGCTCTTGTTGGTGCTACTTCTAGCCCTGATAGCTACATTGGTATGGCTAAGCAAGCCCTCGCCCAGATGCACCCTGATCTTACGCAAGCTGATTTAGACTTTGTGGCGCGCTACGCTAATATGCAGAAGTTCTCTCGTGGCTTGTTAAACGATGTGGGTAATCTGTCTAACTTCGAACGTGGCCTAGTCACTACAATGATGGGCACGCCATTTGACAACCCGGCCCTCTTCCGTACTAGGGCACAGACTATCATCAGTGACGCTGAAGTGAATTTTAATAAGCTTCGTAGCACGCTTGTAGGCAAGAGAGACCTAGGTGACTATAACGCGCTCTCGGGAAGTAGTGCTCCTACCACTGAGAAGCCCCCTAAAGGTGCTAAGGTCCGAGACTACACGACACTAGGACAATAATAAATGGCTGAAGAATTCCAATATATAAAGCTTCCAGATGGCTCCTATGGAAAGTTTCAATCGTCCGCGACTGATGCACAGATCAGAGCAGCGGTACAAAAGGACTTTCCTGACGCCTTCTCTCCCCCTGAGGTAAAGCAAGCTGCACAAGCTAGTGATACTGCATATGCACAAGCTCAGCAACAATCTACCCAAGCTCTAGCGCAGAATCAACAACTACAGACTATCGCTAACCGTGACAAGAACATGACCACCCCTGGTCAGGTGTTACGCGAAGAGAATAACCCACTTACTAAAGGGTTGTCGGGTACGATGGGTGAGTTGGCTGCGGGTGGCGGAGAGGTTATGGGCGGAGAGGGGATGCTACAACGCCTCCTAGGATTAGCTAGAATGGCTAATGCGCCAGGAGTAGGCGCTGGTAATGCAGTCGGTACGACCGTACAGAATGTCCTTGCTAATATCCCCGGCCTTGGTGGTGCTGGTGGGGTACTACCCGCTGCTGGGGCCGCTGGTGCTGATGCAATAACTCAGTTACTAACTGGCCCTGCTGTTGGCAAAGCTGCTATTAGCACGGGAAAAGCGGTAGCACAGATACCAGCTCGTGTCCTAGCACCAGGTGTGATCCGGCAAGCGGGCAAAGAAGCAGTCGCAATGGAGCTTGGTGCCCCTGCCCATACTGTCGAGCGTGTATTTAATACACCGGCTTCTAAAGCAGCATACTCGCTGGCAGAGACACAAGGCCCTGTTAAGACTACTGACTTAACGAACATCGTACAGCAAGCTTTCTTCAAGCACAGTGATCTTGCTAATCCTAGTGTACAAGCTCAGCGTTATCTATCGAAGCTAGAGCAGAAGTTTGCTAGCAACCCCAATCTTTCTTATGGGGATATTATGGAGGAAGTGCAAGCCCTGAAAGCGCGGGCTGACTCTGCATTGAACAGCACTTCCCCTGAAGCCAAGATACTTGCTAAAACTCTAATGGATGCTCGGGAAGCAATGATAACCGTGCTTGATGATACTAGCACTCTATACAGGATAGCGAATAGTCTCTATCGGCAGGAGCAAGCTACGATTGATATTATGAACGCGGTGCGGCAGGGTACGCCGGGTACTAACCTAGAGAAGCTTATCGAGAACAGCCCGGATGTTGCTAAGGCGTTCGGCCCTAGGGTTATCAAAGAGATTAGCCATATAGCCAACGAACTTAATGACGTTGCTAGCGCAACTCCTGCTGGCGGATTCCGGCAGTTCCTAGCCTCGGTTGCTAAGCCGCTAACTAACATGATGGCATCAGACATAGGCCGTGCCATGCTTAGGAACTCACTACGCACGCCTAAAGACAAGCTTCCCCAGGCCATGACCGCTGCTGTGAACACCTGGAAAGCAATGACCCCCAAAGATACTATGGAGTAGCCTGTAGGTTACTCGGTGGTAAAAGAGCTACGGTTGGCACGAACTCACAAGCACCGATATCCGGTGCCACGCCATACCACTCTACGCAGTAGCTACCATCAGCTTGCTTAGCTTGGTTTATTGCCGGCCCTGGTGATGCACAGTGAAAGCCAGTGATCTTAGCCCCCTGGTCTATTGCCGGGCTGGCTGACGAGAGCAGAAAGCCGCTAGCATAGCATGCTTCATTACCCGCCCAAGTGTACCCTCCTTCTGTGTATGTACTTACAGTCCCCGGAACGAGAGTAGCGAACACTAATGCTCTAAGCAGACTGAATAAAACGCTCATAGTTCCTTCTCACTTCCGGTATAGTCGCCTTCCCCTTAGCAGTATTCCAGTACTTCTTATAGTATAGAAACTGCCCCTCAAGATCATCAGGGATAACCTCTGGGAAGCGGTAGTACTGCAAGCATGCTATCATGGTAGCATAGAGATTGTCATAGACCAAGACCTCACTGCTATGTACCCTATTGAAGCCTAGCCTGTCCCTAAGCAGCGTTTGGTAGTGTAAGAAGTTAGCAAACAAATCCTGGTAGGTAGTAGGCTCCATTTGATAGATACCTAAGGCCGGCCCTTTTGGGTAACCTAAAGCATCATTCTGCTTCAAGTAAGTACCACCTAAGCTCTCCTGAGCGCATGTGATTACTAATAACTCTTCGCGGTTAAGCGAGTAAAGTTTAAGCTGGTCTAGCGCAGGGCGTACTATACATTCTCTAAAGTGCTTTATCGCTATCATTCCATAACTCCCGGCCTATCATCAAGCTCTTTATGCGTAGCCTCATACTCGATGAGGAAGCTTAAGCAACACTGAGCATGCCATAAATGCGATTCACCCGTTTCTTGGTCTATAGATTCTCTTCCCCACCATGCCCATAAGTGGCGCATCAGGGCACCAAACACCCTGCACCAGGCGATGCCCTTCTCCCAATTCCGCGCCCCGTACTTCTTCGCCCCAAATGTAAGAATAGTCGCCAATGCTTGTAACGTAGATGGAGGAATAAGATCGTACCTAAGCTTCTCCTGGTCATCCTTCCGTCCTTCTGTGATGATCATAACAGCACCCCCTTAAGAGCTTTCACTAGTTCTTCATAACTTACGCACACGCCTGTAGCGAATCTGTACATAATATCGTACCGTTCTGGCTCGTGAGGCATGCATACAAAAGTAGGCTTACCACAGCCCACCATATAGCCTAGCTCGATATGAGCTGATTTACCAGCTGGGGCTATTAGGACGGCAGCCACAGACGCATCTAAGTGAGACTTATCAAACTTAAATACATCCCACGCATGCTCCCCGGCTAGTGCCTGCGGGTATGTTCTTCCGCGCTGCTTCTCATATGCTTGCCATTCGTCATCGGCATTCTTGCCAGGGGAGTACCAATCATCGAATATATCGAAGCCATCATAGCGTAGCTTGTTAGCATAAATAGGCACTTCTGGGTTGCGCATACTACCAATAAGATAGATCAATTATCCCTCCACTTGTTTATTGCCATATTTTCTTCTCAGATAATCTATACTGACAGGCATCTCGTCAAACTCGCCTTCTTTTACTTCATGCAGCATCCACACACCACGCCAGTGCTGGTTATTAGGTGGGGGCATATAGTCTTCATCATGTAGGTAGAAGCTCCCACAGATAATCGCGGTCATCTTCTTACCATCGCCACGCTTACCATAGGCGATATCCCGCCCCTGTAAGTGCCCGCAGAAAGCAGACATATGATGCTTCTGTAGGATCATCCTAGCGCTGCCCGCTGGTAGGCCCTTAGCCCCTGTCGGCATGTAGTGGTTATATAGCACACCGTCTATGATAATAGGCGTTAGGAACGGCACTACTTCCCATCCCCAATGTTGTAAGTTAAGATCATCCAGGGATATAACGCCCTCTAAGTGTGCAGGATTATGCTCTATCGCTCTGGTTATCCGGTCTTCGTGGTTGCCATGCAAGAACACCAGCCTAGGATGGTACTGAGCTTTCTTATCTGCTTTAGCCTTTAAATTATACTGGAATACTGGGTCCATCAACCGAGTCATAGCAAGGCGTCCAGCTTGTACATCCTTCTTGTAGCGTAGGTTCTCGAAGTGTTTACTACCACGCTCGTCATAGCTGTTAAGGCTAGGCATATCCCAGAAGTCGCCTAAGCAAACAATCGTGTTAGGCTTCTTGTCAACGATATACTCACCGCACCACTCTAGGTGGTCTGAGGGAACATCCTCACGTGACTGTACGTCCGGTATTACTAGATGTTTGTTAGACACTACGTAGTACCTCACGATAATAACGCTTCCACGTGTTTTTCCTCTTCTCTCTAATTAGCTCGTTCTGGCGCTGGGTCAAGGCGTCTATAGCTGCCTTAGCCGTATGGAATATATGCTGGTGAAAGAACGGCGCGGAGAGAGGGCCGTCAGGCAACGTGTAACCAAACTTCTTCCACCACCAACCAGTACGATAAAAAACCCGATACTCATTAATCTCATTAACCTCTATGTAAAATTCCATTCTCATATATTAACACCCCGTGATATCTTAGAGTAATAAGCTAGCAACAGAGCTTCCGCGCGGTTATGATCTTTCTTCCTCTTCAGTAAAGGCATCATCCCCGGGAAGTATGTTATGGCTAACTCGCGTGACTTATCTTTGTCACTGGTAAGCCCTAGGAACCTCTTCCACTTCCGGGGGCTAACTATTTGAAAGTTAGGTGTAGTAGCCCAGCATAGAGCTTCCCAAGCACCGTAGCCCCTTCCGATAGAGAACGTACTAGATACGCCTTGCATAGTCATAGCTTGTTGCTTCTCCAAGCATAAGTGTACTTCATACTCCTGTGAGAGCTTACCGAGCATCTTATACATCTTGTAGAAGTCGTACTCCGTTTTACCCTTGCGATTAGTATAAGTAGGTACATCCGTAATCATCGGAGATTCTAGCCGCTCCGGTATCACTGCTACAGCACCAGTTATCCCAGGGTCTATGCCCACATATGCGGTAATCATGGGAGTGTAGGCGTAGCAACCGCCGAACTAGGAGCAGCGGGGATCGTCCTAAGAGTAGTCGCTTCTGCAATGTTGCTATACCCAGATACACCCGCTGTGTTAATAGCCCGCACACGGTAGCGGAACAGCACGCCCTCCGGCAAGCTAGAGTCGACATGTGACTGTGTATTCGCTGGCAGAGTAGCCCCTACTTTAGCAAACGAAGTACAGTTAGCTCCCTGGCAGCGCTCTATCTCTATACCGTCTTCGTTCGTTGCGTTATCCGTCCAGGTTAAAGTTATGCTAGCAGCTTGAGCACTCCCCGCTAGCAATATGATTCCTAGTAGACTAAGCAGTAGTACACGCTTCATTGGATGAATCACTCCTTCCTACTTGGTTAAATGAGAAGATCAGGTAGCAGTATCTTTTACCCTCAGTGACGTTCTTGTCTACATAGCTTGCTATATTTTTCTGCGTAGCAGCTATCCAAGCATATGTGGTAGAAGTCCCAAGCCGTCTAAAGATATGAAACCCGTTCTCATTGTCTGAGTTATCTTGCCACGTCACTACTATCGACTGACTAATTGCTAGCGGTTCTGAGGCAACCGGGGCAGCTAGCACAGCCGACAGTAGCATCCCCATCAGCACGTTCATACTTCCTCCAAGCGGTACGGGTACTGAGCATTCCGTACTAGTGATGTAATGTGCCCCTTCTGCGGGCCGTGTCTGTTCTTCTTGAAGTTTACAGCTAGCATGTCCTGGTCTTCCTGTAACTCTATATTCACCGTACCAGCATAGTTAATCCCGCTAGACTCTTTATATTCTCCCTCACGGCTAAGCTCGCTTATGAGTATGATTACGTAGCCCTTATTAGTAAGGGCTTTGAACGTGTTAAGCCAGCCGTCTACCGACGAACGCCTCTGCTGCACTTGATAAGGAAGAGTCTGGATAGAGTCTATTACTAGCACAGCAGGGGGAGGAAACATGATTAAATCCGAGTCTAGGGCTTCGATACTTTCTCGATAAAATACATTCTTGGTAGAATCTTCAAAATTCTCTTTTCCCACGGCTTGAGAGACCCGGTACACCATCCACTGCTCTCCAGTGCCGTCAATGTCATAATATAAAACTTTGCTATGGCTCTGTAGGTCCAGCGCCACTTGCAACGCGAGTGTAGACTTACCAACACCCTCAAAACCACCGAGTACCCATACACCCTGCACACCCCTAGCTGCCTTAGAAATAACCGGTAATGATATAAGAGGCATTCCTTCAATAGGTTCTCCATCATAGTCTTTAAACTTCTCACTCATAGACTTCGGCGGCTCGCTAGCCGTCTGCTGCTTCTCAGTAATCTCCGTAAACTTCCGTAGCCCTACATCCCCTGAGCTAAGCTGCTTACTAGCTTCGTTAAGTATCTTAACTAGAGTCTCTTTCTCTTTTGCTACTTTGAGAAGGACTTTGTGGTCTTTGGTAGAATAACATTCCTGCACAGTTCGTAGGAATTGTCTTGTGTCTTCTTCTGGTGCTCCGCGATTACTAATACAATCAGTGAATAGAGTTGCGAGCTTGAAAGGTGCGGTAAGACCATTTTTACTAAGTTGAATGAGAGA
>Ga0137429_1000296_pt1 | contig 22512 bp, 15 predicted proteins | sample EasRivERMZT736_2_FD_102304 | JGI IMG/M metagenome (GOLD analysis project Ga0137429, IMG submission 102304) | Soil microbial communities from meander-bound floodplain in the East River, Colorado, USA - East River MetaG ERMZT736_2 | ecosystem: Environmental > Terrestrial > Soil > Floodplain ...
ACGCGACGACCTCGGGCGGCTGGAGGCCCGCGCGGAGCAGGACCTCGGCACCTACGAGGACCTGGAGCAGAAGCAGCGGGAGCTGATCGTGGATCTGGCGGCGCGGGCGCTCGAGGGAGAGCGACTCGCTGCCGAGCTCGATGCCGCCCGGGCGCGCGAGGCCGAGATCGAGTCCGGCGCCACCGAGCTGCACCACCGGCTGGCGGAGGCGCGCATCCGCCACGAGCACCTGGTCCGCGATCTGGATCTGGCGCGGGAGCTGCATGCGCGCATCGCGGCGAAAGCGCAGGAGGCGCGCGCGGCGGAGGCCGGGGACGCCAGTGACGTGGCGATCGTCTCGGAGGCGGCGCGACCCGAGCGTCCGATTGCGCCAAACCCGCTGCTGAACGTGCTCGCCGCAGCACTGTTCGGTGGGACGGCCTCGGGCGCCCTCGTGATCCTGTTCGCCGCCCGGCCGGCCTGATCCGTGCGGGCGGCGCTCGCTCCCGCCGCCTCCCCAGCGGCTGACCGTCGCGCGCTCTGGTCGATCTCCCTCTGTCTGGCGATCGCGGGAGGATACCTCGCGGGGATGGGGGCCCACCTCCTGCTCGCCGCGGCGGCCCTGGCCGTCCTGGGCGTCGTGGCCATGACGCGACCGGGCCCGTTTCTCCTCCCCTGCCTGGCGCTGCTCCCGTTCGAGGAGTTGTTCCTGAAGTGGGCGCCGGAGGGGCCGGCGTATTACGCCATACGCTACGGCCCGGAGCTGGCGATCTACGCTCTGCTCCTGGGGACGCTGGCGCGGCGGGTCGCCGACCGCCGGCGGCCGCTGCTACGGCGCACTCCCGCCGATCTGCCGCTCGCGTGCTTCCTCACGATTGCCGCGCTCTCCGCGTTCTGGAACGCCGCTCCCCCGCTGCTCGTCGCCCATGGGCTGCGCTGGATGTTGCGCTACGTCGCCCTCTACTATCTCATCGTCCACCTCGACTGGGACGAGCGACGGCGGCGGCGGTGGCTGACGCTGCTGCTCGGGGTGGCGCTCATGGAGGCGGCGATCGGGATCATGCAGTCCGTGGTGGGAGAGCCGGCCTGGAGATTCCTCGCTCCGGACTACAGCAAGCGAGAATGGGACTTCGAGGAGATAAAGTGGGACCCCAACTTCCGGCGCGGGGTGTTCGCCACGATGGGAACCTACTACGCACTCGGCACCTACCTCGCGATCTGGTCGATCCTGGTGCTCTCCTGGCGCTGGGCCACGGGCAGGCGAAGGTACCTTGCCGCACTCGGCCTGCTGCTCACAGGCCTGTTCCTCTCCTACTCGCGGCAGGCGCTCCTGGCGCTGCTGCTGGCGGCGATCGCCTGTGCGTGGGCGCATCGGCGGCGGCGGGTGGTGGCCGCCTGGGCGCTCGTCTCGGTCGTCTACCTCGGCCTCGGCGCCTACGTCTTCCTCGCCGATGTCCCGATCCCCGCGAGCAACATCGATCGCCCGGTGCACGAGCGTTTCCTGGGTCCATTCAGCCGCGACTACTGGATCATCGACTACACCTTCGGCGGGCGCTCGTATCTCCTCCTCGACGTGGGCGGGCGACTGCTCGCGGACGCCCCGCTGCTCGGCCAGGGGCCGGGGATGTTCGGCACGCGGGCATCGCTGCTGTACCGCAGCCCGGTGTACGAGCGCCTGAAGATCGAGACCCGCAACCTGTTCGATGTGTACTGGGTCGCCATCCTGGGCCAAGTGGGGCTCCTCGGGGTCGCAACGTACCTGTGGCTGCTCGGCAGCCTGCTCGTCGCGGCGCGAAGACTCGCGCGCGCTCCCGCGGAGTCGGCGTTCGACCGTGGCCTGCGCCTCGGCTTCCTCGCGGCGGGGCTGGGGCTGACCGCCGCCTGCTTCTTCGGTCCGAGCCTCTCCGATCGTTACCTGTCCCTGCTGTTCTGGCTTCTCGCCGGGTGGGCGACGGTCCCAGGGGGCGAATCCCCGGCGGCGACGGGAGACGCGCTCCTCCGCCCCCCCGAAGCGAGCGGGATTGCCAGCGCGCCGCAGACGGCGCCCCGAGGTCTGCTATGAGGGTGCTCGTCGTCACGAACATGTACCCGGACGAGGAGCGCCCGACCTTTGGCGCCTTCGTCCGCTCGCAGGTCGACTCGCTGCGCCAGGCCGGTGCGCAGATCGAGTTGCTCTTCGTCGATGGACGCGACTCCGATCTGGAGTACGCCAGGGCCATCCTGCGGGTGCGCGATCTCGCCGGCGAAGCGTTCGATCTGCTGCACGCGCACTACGGGCTCACCGGATTCGTGGCGGCCTGCCAGTCCTCGCTGCCGGTGCTCGTCACCTTCCACGGCGACGACCTGCTCGGGACCCCCACGCGGCCGGGGCACACGACCCTCAAGAGCCGCCTGGTGCGCCGCCTCAGCCTGCTCGGCGCGCGCCGCGCGGCCGCCCTCATCGTGCAGTCGCGCGAGATGCTCGAGCGCCTGCCGGCCCGCTTGCGCGCCAGAACTCGAGTCCTGCCGATGGGGATCGATCTCGACCGCTTCCGCCCGTTGCCGCGGGAAGTCTGCTGCCGGGAGACGGGGCTCGACCCGGCGCGCCGGCGGATCGCGTTCGTCGGGGATCCGGATGTCCCGGTGAAGCGCTTCGCACTCGCGGCGGCCGCCGCCCGCATCGTCAGCCAGCGCTTTCCCGACACCGACCTCCACGTCGTCTCCGGCCGCCCGCCGGCCGAGGTGCCGCTGCACTTGAACGCGTGTGACGTCCTGCTCGTGACCTCGATCCACGAAGGCGGCCCGAACGTGGTCCGCGAGTCGCTCGCCTGCGACCTTCCGGTCGTCTCCGTGGCGGTCGGTGACGTCGCCGAGCGGATCGGAACGGTCCCGGGCTGCCACCTCGTCCCGAGCGAGGTCGAGGCGATCGCGGCCGCCATCGAGGAGGTCCTCGCGCTCCCCGGGCGGGTGCCCGGGCGCGCCACGGTCGAGCCGTTCTCGCTCCCGCGCGTGGCGCAGCAGTTGCTGGCGCTCTACGCGGAGGTCGCCTCCGCGCGGAGCGGGCGGCGCTGAGCGGTGTGCGGGATCTGCGGCATCGTGCGGTCCGCCGGCCTCCCGCGGGGAGCCCTGGAGCAGGTCCGCGGGATGACCGGCGCGCTGCGGCATCGCGGCCCCGATGACGAGGGGTTCTTTGCGGACCCGCGCGCCGTGCTGGGAGCGCGGCGCCTGAGCATCGTCGATCTCGCGGGGGGCCGGCAGCCGCTGGCCTCCGAGGACGGGTCGGTACAGACGGTCTGCAACGGCGAGATCTACAACTTCCAGCCGGAGCGAGCGCGCCTGGAGGCGGCCGGGCACCGCTTCCGCAGCGCCACCGACTCGGAGGTCGTGGTGCATGCGTACGAGGAGGAGGGGATCGCGGCGTTCCGGCGGCTCAACGGCATCTTCGCTTTGGCGGTGTGGGACGCGACCCGCCACCGCCTCGTCCTGGCGCGTGACCCGCTCGGGGTCAAGCCGCTGTATTACACCTGGGACGGCGCGACGCTGGCGTTCGCCTCCGAGATCAAGGCGTTGCTGACCCTCCCCGGCGCCCGCCGCATGGTCGATCCGGAGGCGCTCGATTCGTATCTCGCCTTCCGCTTCGTCCCGTCGCCGCGCACGCTCTTCCAGGGGGTGTTCAAGGTCGGACCGGGAGAGCTCCTCGAGCTCGACGCCGGCAAGGAGCCGCGGCTGAGCTGCTACGCGCCTCCGCCGCCGACCCCCGACCGGCGGCGGTCATCCGCCGAGTGGACCGAGGGGCTCTCGGTGGAGGTCCGGAACGCGGTTCGCCGCCAGATGATGGGGGACGTTCCGCTCGGCGTCCTGCTCAGCGGCGGCACCGACTCGGCCGCGATCCTGGCGTACGCAAGCGAGTCCGCGGGCGCCCCGCTGCACGCCTACACGGTCGGGTTCGACGGCGATCCCGACCTCGACGAGATCCCCGCGGCCGCGGCGACCGCCGCCGCGCTCGGAGCGGTGCACCGGCACCGACGCCTGTCATTCGCCGGTCATCGGCAACGCCTCCTCAGGGCGGTGCGAGCCCTGGACGAACCGATCGGCACGCCCACCATCGCTGCCTTCGATCTGCTCTGCTCGCTCGCGGGGGGGGAGCGGAAGGCGGTGCTGAGCGGCCAGGGGGCCGATGAGCCGTTCGGCGGCTATCGACGCCACGCGGCGGAGAAGCTCTCGGGGGGAAGGCTCGGCCGGCTCCTGGCGTTGCCGGCGGCGATCGCCTCCGGTCTGCGCCCCGGCTCCGACGTGCTCGAGCGCGCCGCGCGCGTCACGGCCGCGGGCGGAGCGAACGAGCGTTTCGCCGAAACCCTCGCGCTCTTCCCGCGAGCCGAGCGAGCGCGCCTGCAGCTGCGCGGCGAGGCGGACCCCTCCCCGCCCGCGGAGCTCGCCGCACTGGCGGCGCGTGCCGCTCACCTCGATCCCCTTGGGCGGTTCCTCTATCTCGACTCGCGCTTCGGCCTCGCCGACGACCTGCTGCTCTACGCCGACAAGATCGGTATGGCGTATTCCCTCGAGGTCCGGGTCCCGTTCCTCGACCTGGAGCTGCTGCGGTTCGTGGAGACGATCCCCGCGGCGCTGCGGGTCAGCGCACTCCGCCCGAAGCAGTTGCTCAAGCGGGCGACCGCCGGCGCGGTCCCGGCCGAGGTGCGCGCCCGGGCCAAGCGGAACTTCTCGCCGCCACATCAGGCCTGGCTAGCTCCCGCCTCGGACGGCCCCTGCGCCGACTGGCTCGTCGCTCGCGACGCGGCGGTCGGGGAATACCTGGACCGCGACGAGATCGCGCGACTGCTGCGGGAACAGCGGGAAGGGCGCCGCGACCGGAGGCGGCAGCTGTTCGCGCTGCTCGCCTTCGAGATCTGGCACCGCACCTTCATCGACGGGAGGCTCCCGGCACCGCGATGAGGATGACGTACGGCGCCCTCGCGATGGTCGCCTGTGTCACCGGCCTGCCTCCCGCTCACGCGGCGGAACCTCCGCTGATCCAGATCGACCGCGCGCGCTGGGAGGCGTCGGCGGCCGAGGTTGCTTCCCTCGAGGCGGGGTACCTTCTGCCACCGCGGCGGGGCGCCGGGGTCGCGGCCGGGCCGCTGTCGATATGTCCCGGAGCCTGGTACGAGATTCGGATCCCGCTGGCCGTCGACGCGACGGAACGCGGCGCGCGCGAAACGCTCGCGGTTGTCGCCTTCTCGTTCTCACGCGCCGGTCAGCCGCTCCTCCCCGCCGCGGGGGTGGAAGGTCTACGCTTCGGCGCCGGAGGCCGCTGGTACCGCTATCTCGACACCCGCGCTTGGCTCGCGAATCCGCGGGACTCGGCGTGGCCATGGAGAGTGAGGCTCGCGTTCCGCGCTCCCGACGACGCGGATGCCGCGCGGGTTCATCTTGTCTCCTGGGACAACACCGCTCCCTTGAGGGTGGGCCGGCCCAGCGCCGCGCCCGTGCATGGCGGTGGATGCGCCGCCGAGACCGGGCTCCACCCGCCGGCCGAGGCGGGCCCACCGCGCCCTCCCTGCAGCACCGCCGACGATCCCGCGAGCCCAGACGGGTGCAACTGGTCGCTCGGGTCGATCGAGACGATTCGGCTGTCGGACGCGGCGCGAGCGCTTCGCATTCCGGTCGCCCCTGCCACAACCTACGCCCTGAGCGTCGACGTCGGCGCGGCGAGCGCGGAGGGAGAACACCCCGCGCTGGTGCAGGTCCTGTATCGGGACGCCACGGGAGCGCCGATTCCCGGCCCCTATCCAGGCCTCGTCACCTCCGACACCGTCGGACCGTACGCCTACCTCGACCCGGACGCACGCCCCCTTGGCCGCGCCGAGGCGAGGCTCGAGACTCCGCCGCACGCCGCGGTCGCCGAACTGGGCTTCCGCTCCTGGCACGACACCTACGGTGTGGCGCTGGCGCCGCACGGGACCCTGCGCCGAATCCCTCCGGGCGCCTGCGGCGACGGGCGGCTCGATGCAAAGGAAGCGTGCGACGATGGAAACACGCGCGACGGCGATGGCTGTCGCGCCGATTGCGGCGGGCTCGAGGCCTGCGGGGACGGTCACCTCGATCCGGGGGAGGAATGCGAGCCGGAGACGGAAAGGGCGAGCTGTCCTGCCTGCCTGCGGATCGATCCTTGCGGGGCGGACGGGTTCGAGAGCCCGGCGCTCGCGTGGCGCCTCATCGATTCGTTCCTCCGGCCGGGTCGCCTGCGGGAGGGCGCGCGGTCGGCGGCCGGTCACGCCGGACCGTCGGCCGCACTCGCGGTCCTGGCCGCGGCATTGCGCGACGCCGAGTACGCTCCCGGCGCCGGCCTCAACCGACTCCGGCCGCGAGACGACTTCGACTTCCGCGAGCACCTCGCCCAAGGGCAGCTCCTGCTCCCGCCGTTCCCCCCGATCCCGCTGCCGGAGCGCCCCACCTGGGACGAGGATCCATTCGTCTCAGCGACCTGGACGCAGCGCTACCAGTCGCTGTTCTGGGTGGAGGCGCTTGCACCCCCCTTCCCGGCGCCGATTCCGGAGCGTGTCGCGTCTTATCTCGACTCATGGATCCGGGGGAACTCACTGCCGTGCGGCGCCGGCACCTCTGCGTGGGATGACCACGCGGCCGCCTGGCGCACCGAGGTGCTGCTCCGCCTGCTGCTTCGGGCTGCGGACCCCGCGGATGCGCGCGACGCGGAACGCTTCGGCTCGCGGCTTGCGAGCCTGCTGCAGCACGCGGTGGTCCTCGACGCCTGGCTCGAGAGCCCCGCCTTCCACGCGCACAACCACTCCCTGCTGCACGCCACCGCACTGTTTCAGGTTGCGCGCGCCCTGCCGGAGCTGTCGCGCTCACCAGAGTGGCTCGCGCGCTCGCTCGATCGGATCGCGCGGCTGACGGAGGAGCTGATCGGTCCCGATGGCTTCACGGCCGAGCAGTCCGCCGACTATCACCGTGTCGCGATGCGGCAACTCCGCCTCGCGCGCGTCCTGGTCGCTTCCGTGCCGCAGGGGAAGGAGCTCGCGGGCCGGATCGAAGCGCGGCTACACCTCGCGATCACCGCGGCTGAACGCCTGACCCTCCCCGATGGCTCGCTCGTCCGCCTGGGTGACACCGGGGACTTTCCCGGCGCGGCGGCGGATCTTCGTCACTGGCTACGGGAGTCGTTCCCGGACGAGGCCGCGGAGTGGCGGGCTGGTGAAGCACTCGATGAGACGGAGAATGACCCGACGTTCCAGGAGTTTCCCGCCTCCGGCCATGCGGTCTTTCGCACCCGAGGGGAGGGGCCGGGGGGCGGCCGGCATTTGCTGCTCGACTACTCGCCGCAGGTCCACTCCCACGGCCACCATGACGCCACGTCATTCACCTGGTTTGACGGCGGGCAGGCATGGGTGGTCGACTCGGGCGGTCCCTATCTCTACGGCCCATCCGAGCCGCGCGCCTACCTGCTCTCCTCGCGTGCGCACAACCTCTGCCAGGTGCGCGGCAGGGACCAGCTCGACGGAGATTCGACGCTCCGGTCGGCGCGCTTCGGTGCCCTCGGGGGTGAGGCCCTCGTCGAAACCTGGGCGGACGGCGCCGGGGTGCGGCATCTGCGGCGAGTTCACCTCGGGGACTCGGGAGTGCTCACGGTCACCGACTGGATCGATATCGCCGCGGAGGAGATCGAGGTCGAGTGCTTCTTGCACCTGGAACGCGGCACCGACGTGTCGCTCGACCGGAGCACGAACAGCGCGACCCTGCGCCGCGGAGGGGTCGCTCGCCATGTCGCGGTCGCGGGGCCTCGTGCCACCCTCGAGGTCGTCGCGGGGGAGACGCAACCCTGGCAGGGATGGATCGCGACCGGCGACGACGAGATCGTCCCGGCCACCGTCCTCGTCGTCCGGCTCCGCGGCGTCGCGCCCGTCGCGACGTTGATCCTCGGTCCCGATGCCGCCGAGGTGGAACGGCTGCGACTGGACGCGGCGACGGCGCCACCACGGGATCCCTCGGTGCAGGCGGGAAACTAGCACAGGTCTTGCCTCCCTCGATCGCGGTGGGCTAGAATGCCGCCGCTTTCCGCTCCACCATGCACCGCGCGCGCTCATGACCGCTGGCGGTCCCGCCCGGGCCGCGACGCCATCACCTGCACCCATCTCCCTCGAGCTAGAGGGGACCGCATGAGAAAACAGCCAGCCCGCGCCGTCCTCGAGACCGACGCCTGGGACATCCCGCCGCCGGTGGACCTGATGGGCATGCCGCTGCACCCCGTCACGATGGCGCAGGCCGTGGCGCTGGTCGGGCAGGCTGTGGCGACCCGCCGGCCGCTGCGTCACCTGGCGATGAACGCCGCCAAGCTGGTTGCCGTGCACCATGATGACGCCCTGCGACGCGCGGTCGTGTCGGCCGACCTGGTGACGGCCGACGGCCAGTCGATCGTCTGGGCGGCGCGCGTCCTGCGCCGCCCCGTCCCGGAGCGCGTCACCGGCATCGACCTGATGGACGCCAGCCTCGACCTCGCCGCGCGACGCGGGCACCGGGTGTTCATGCTGGGCGCGCGCCCAGAGGTCCTCCGCGACGCGGTCGTCGCCCTGCGGCACCGGTTTCCGGGCCTGCGCATTGTCGGGGCGATCGACGGCTACTACACGCCGGGCCAGGAGGCCGGTGTCGTCCGCCAGATCGCCGCGGCGCGGCCGGACATGCTGTTCGTCGCCCTGTCGAGCCCGAAGAAGGAACAGTTCCTGGCCGATCACGAGGAACAGCTCGGGATCCCGTTCTGCATGGGAGTGGGGGGCAGCCTCGACGTGATCGCGGGAAGGGTGCGACGGGCGCCCCGGCCATTGCAGCGCCTCGGGCTCGAGTGGTTCTTCCGGCTGATCCAGGAGCCACGCCGGCTCTGGCGCCGCTACCTGCGCACGAACACGAGGTTCGTCGGTCTCGTGGCGCGCGCCGCGTGGCGGGCGCGTCGCTCCGGCGCGGTCGAGGGGCTCTTCTCACCTCGTGGCTGAGGGCAGCCGCGCAATCCAGGCAGCGGCGTGCCTGCTCGCCTTCTTCCTCCCGCTCGGGGTCGCGCCGGCGGAGATCGCCCTGGCGCTCGGCCTCCTCCTGGTCGGCGCGCGCGCCCTGGCGAACCGCGACTTCGACCCCTCTCCCCTCGGACTGCCCCTCGCGGTGCTGGTCGGCGCGACGCTGGTGGCCGCGGCGCTGAGCGAGGAGCCGGGCCTCTCGTTGCGGGCCGCCGCGTCGCTCTGGACCGTGGCGGCGTTCTATCTCGGGCGGGCCGCCGCCCCCGACGCCAGGTCGGTCGCGCGAATCTGGCTCTGTCTCGCCGCGGGCGCGAGCCTCGCGGCGCTCGCGGCGGTGGTCCAGGCATGGCTCGGCGCGGTCCCGCTCCCGGCGAGCTGGTTGGCGCTGGGCCTTCCGGCCCCCACGCTGCGCGACGGTCGCGCCACCGGCTGGTTCGGCCACCCGCTGACCTTCGCCGGGCAGCAGGCGATGTTGATCCTCGGGCTGGCGGCGATCGCCGCGGCTCGCGGGCGGAGTCTTGGTTCGGCGTGGCGCTGGGCGCTCCCGCTGCCCCTGCTGGCGGCCGGCCTGATCGTCTCCGCGGCCCGGGGTGCCTTCGTCGTCACCGTTGCCGGGCTCGTGATCCTCGCCTGGTGGGGGAGAAGCGTGCGTCGCGGCCTCGCGCTGGCGGCGGGTGCGCTGCTCCTGGCGGGGGCGGGTCTCGCGCTGGGCACGCTGCTGGCACAGCGCTTTACCGCGGGAGAGACGGCGGAGGTCCCCGGTCGCGCCGCGATGTGGCAGGTCGCGATCGACCTCTGGCGCGAGCAGCCGCTGCTGGGGAGAGGACCCGGGGCGTTTCGCCGCCTCGCCCCGGAGTGGCTCGACATCAGCCGCTACCGCCCCGCCCACGCGCATTCGACCCCGCTGCAGTTGCTGGCGGAGACGGGTCTGCTCGGCCTCGCCGCATTCGTCACCCTGTGGGTCCGTTTTTTCGTCGCGCTGCGCCAGCGAACCGCACGCGTCCCGACGGGACCCGGGTCGTCCCCCTCGTTCACTGCCGCGAGTGGAATCGCCCTCGCCGCATTCCTGGCCATGGGGCTCCTCGAGCACAACTTTGGCGATGCGGAGGTCGTGATGCTCGCCTGCTTTCTCGCCGGGCTGCCGTTCGGCGCGCCGGAAGCGCCGCGGGGCGCGGCATGAGCGACCGCCCGCAGGGCGCCGGGATCGCGCTGCTGATCGCCGCCGGGGCGCTCGGCATTCCGGATCTGGGAGCGCGCGCCGGGCTGGCGGCCGGGGCGCTTGCGATCGGTCTGGCGTGGGCCGCCGCCACCGCGACCCGGTCCCCCGACTCCCCTGTCCGCCGCCTGCTGTTCCTTGCCGGGACGCTCTGCCTCGCCGTGCAGCCCTTCTCCGCCCCGCTGCGGGCGATCGAGCGGCTCCCCGTCCGCGCCCTCACCATGCTCGGCGTGGCATTGGCGCTCTGGGTCCACCTCAACGTACGTTCGGTCTCCGGCCGGATGCGGTGGTCGTTCTCCCCGGCGGATCTCGGCGTCTTGATCGCCTGCGGACTGGTGATGTTCACCTCGCTCGGGCTGCTCTGGGCGCGGTCGGAGACGCGCGAAGTGATCCCTGCGATCCTGGCGCAGGGGCTCGCCATCACCGCGGCCGTCGTCTACCTCTACGCCACCCGCTGGCGCCCCGACGGCCCGACCTTCCGCTCCTTCGGATGGCTGGCCGCGCTGGTGCTCGCCGGCGCGGCCGGCGCCTGCGGTCTCGCCACCGTGCGCCTGCGCGCCGACCGCCTGACGGCGCAGGCGCGCTGGGCCGTGGCGTCCCCTGACCCCGCGGAGGTCGAAGAACTGGCGGCCAGGGTCCAGCGCCTCTGGCCCCGGGAAGTCCCCGCGATCCTGGCGCAGGCGGGGCGAGCCGCCCTCGCGCAAGGCCGCATGCGCGAGGGGACGGCCTGGATCGAAACCGCCCTTGCCGAGCACGGGCCGAGGACGCTCGCGTGGGCCGGTGCGCTGGAGATTGCGGAGGCGACCGGCGAGGCGCGCGACGCCGAGGCCGCCCTTCTCTCCTGCCGGGAGGCGATCGCCGCGGGAACGCTGACGCCTGCGGTGGCCGCCCCCGTCTCCGCCTGGCTGGCGCGCGCGCTCGCGACGGACCGTCTCGACGCCGGGCGGCCGGCCGAGGCGTGGGCGTGGATCGAGGCGGCGGTGGACGGCCAGGACCGGCTCGACCTCACCCTGCTGCGCTCCGAGACGAAGCTCGCCCTGGGGGACGCGGCCGCAGCGGAGCAGATCGATCGAGATCTGCTGCGCCTGCAACCCGGCGCGGTCGAGCTGCTCCTGGCGCTGGCGCGCGCGCGTTGGGCGCAGGGGGATGCACCCGGCGCGCTTGCCTGGGTCGAGGACGCCGCCGCCGCGGGGGCGCCGGAGGCCCTGACGGCGCCGCTCCTCGCCGCGCTGCTCCGGGAGAGCGGCGCGCGGCCGGAGGCCGAGGAACGGCGCGCCGCGCTTGCCGCCGGCGTCGAGGTCGTGCCACGGTTCGGCTGGAAAGCGCGCCACCCGAACGGCAACTTCCTCTACACCTCGCGCGAGGAGCGCCGGCTGCCCCTGCTGCTGGCTCCCGGGGAGGCCTACCGCCTGGCGGTCGAGGCGCGTGGAGAGCCGGGCGGCGACGCCCCCCCCCGGCTCCGGGTCGAGGCGGGGGACGCCGCACCCCTCGAGTTCCCGCTGGCGGGCGCGGAGTGGACGCTCCTCGAGGTGCCGCTCCGGCCGCGTGGCAGCGCGCTCACGGTGCGCTTCACCTTCCCGAACGACTACAGCGTCGCCGGGGGGGCGGACCGTAACGTGGTGCTCGGGGCGGTCCGGATTCGGCTGGCAGGCGAATAGGCTGGACGCGAGCGAGTCTGGTATTCTGGCGCCCGATGAGCCCGACAGGATCGACCTCCCCCTCCCTGCTCCCATCCACCGCCTCCCATCTCTCCCAGGAAGGGCCAGCCTGGCTCCAGCGCTTCACCGCGGGGCGATCCGGCATCGAGAGGTCCTGCTTCCTGGTCGCCGTCGGCATGGCAGCGCTGGCGTTCAGCAATGCGGCGTGGCAGTCGCTCCACGCGCTCGGGTGGATCCTCCTCATCGCCGCGGCGGCGCGTGCCGGAGCCTGGCCGTCGCCGCCCCCGCGCCGCTGGGTCACGCCGTGGGCGGTGTTCGCGGTCGGCTCCCTGCTCGCGGCGGGGTTCGCGCCCGATCCCGGCCGCGCGCTCTACGACACCAAGAAACTGCTGAACCTGCTCGCCGTCTTCTTCTTCGCCATGGTCCTGCGCACGGCCGGCGACTACGCGCGAGCGCTCGGAGCGGCCTGCGCCCTGATGAGCCTGCAGGCGGTGGCCGGTCTGATCCAGTACGCACGCGTCGAGGACCACATCGCCTTTCGCTCCCAGGGCAGCCTCAGCCACCACATGACCTTCTCCGGGCTGCTGCTGATCTCCCTGGCGTTCTGCCTGCCGCTCCTCACCTTCTCGCTGCGCCGGATCGATCTCCTGACCTGGGCGTACTGCCTGCTGGCGCTCGCCGCACTGCTCGCGACCCTCACTCGCTCCGCCTGGATCGGACTGGCGGCGGCCGCCATCCTGACGCTGGCATTCAAGAATCCACGCGGGCTCTGGGCGCTGCCGGTGCTCCTCGCCCTCCTCTTCTTCGCGGTTCCGGAGTTCCGGGCCCGCACCGTCAGCATCCTCGACACCCGTGGCGACTACTCAAACGTTCAGCGCCTGAGCATGTACCCGACCGGCCTGCGGATGGTCGCCGCCCACCCGCTGCTCGGCGTGGGAGGCAGGCGGGCGGTGCGCGAGCTCTACCCGGCCTTCGAGGGGACCCCGCCGACGCCGCCTCCCGCGGTCCCCGGCGGGCCGCCGCAGGAGCCGTACGAGCCCCCCGACCACCTGCACAACAACCCACTGCAGATCGCCGCCGAGGCGGGAATCCCGGTGCTGCTCGCCTGGCTCGCGGGGCTCGGCGTCTTCGCGTGGGAGGCGCTGCGCGCGCTGCCGCGCCGCCGCGACGTGCATGACGCGGAGGAGCGCCTGCGGCGCAACATCCTGATCGGCGCGCTCGCCGCGGTCACCGCTTTCCTGACCATGGGGATGCTCGAGTACAACTTCGGCGACTCGGAGGTGACCGTCCTCCTGTTCCTGGCCCTCTCGGCCCCGCTGGCGCTCCGACGCCAGCCGGCCGGCGCCCGTCCCGCGTGAGCCGCGCGCGCGTGCTCCTCGTCTTCGGCACCCGCCCGGAGGCGATCAAGATGGCCCCGGTGGTGACGGCACTGCGCCGCTATCCGGAGCGCTTCGAGGCGCAGATCTGCCTCACCGGCCAGCACCGCGAGATGCTCGACCAGGTCATGGAAGCGTTCGCGCTCACCGCCGATGTCGACCTGGATCTGATGCGCGCCGATCAGTCGCCCGGGGGGGTCGCCGCGGCCGCGCTCGGCGCGCTGGCGCGCCCGCTCGCGGAGCTTGCCCCCGACGTCGTCCTGGTGCAGGGGGACACGATCACGACCTTCGCGGCGGCCTTTGCCGCCTATCTGCAGAAGATCCGCGTCGGTCACGTCGAGGCAGGGCTGCGCACCGACGATCGTTATCGTCCGTTCCCCGAGGAGATGACCCGGCGACTGACGACCGCCTGCGCCGACTACCACTTTGCGCCGACCGAACGGGCCCGCGCGAACCTCCTGCGCGAGGGGATCCCGGATGCCGCCGTGGTGGTCACCGGGAACACCGTCGTGGACGCGCTGCTCGCAACGGTGCGCGACGACTTCGAGTTCGAGCTCCCGGCGCTGCGCGCGCTCGACTTCGGTCGCCCGACCGTGCTGGTGACGATGCACCGCCGTGAGAGCCATGGGGCCCCGCTCGCGGAGGCGGCCGAGGCGGTCCGCGCGATCGCGGCCGCGCGCCCGCACGTCCAGGTGGTCTTCCCCGTGCACCGGAACCCGAACGTGCGCGGCCCGATCGAGCGGATCCTCGGGGGCCAGGATCGGATCCTCCTGATCGATCCGCTGGAGTACCGCCAGTTCGTGCACCTGATGGCGCGCTCCACCCTCGCGCTGACCGACTCCGGGGGGATCCAGGAGGAGGCGCCCTCGCTGCGGCTCCCGGTGCTGGTATTGCGGGAGGTCACCGAGCGCCCGGAGGCGGTGGAGGCGGGGACGTCGCGCCTCGTCGGCACCCGGCGCGAGCGGATCGTGACCGAGACCCTGCGACTGATCGACGATCCGGCGGAACGCGAGCGCATGACCTCCGTCAATCCGTACGGCGACGGCCACGCCGCCGAGCGGATCGTCGCGGCACTCGATCGGATGCTCCCCCGCTCCGGCCATCCTTGACCGCTTCGTCCCCCACGCCCGCCTCGGCGCTGGCGCGGGGCGTGCGCGCCCTCCGGAGTTCACCGACCGCACGCGACACGGTGATCAACGCCGCCGGTACCTTCCTCACGGCCGCCTTCTCCTTCGGCTGCCTCCTGCTGGCCGGCCGCGCCCTCGGTCCCAGCGGTTACGGGTTGTTCGCGCTGGCGCTCACCGTGCTGATGATGGCGGCCGAGCTCTCCGACCTCGGCGTCAACGCCGGGATCATCCGCCACGCCTCAGCCCACCTCGGGGCGGGGGACGCCGCGGCGGCGCGCGCCGTCCTGGTGGCGGCGCTGCGCGCCAAGCTGCTCACGGCATCGGTCGGGGCGCTGGCCGTCCTGGCGCTCGCGACGCCGCTGGCGGGGCTGCTGGGACGCCCCGCCGCGGCGGGTCTACTGCGCCTGGCGGCGTTCGGACTCGCCGGCACCGTCCTCCTCGGGGCGTTCTCTGCGGCCCTGCAGGCGCACCAGCTGTTCACTCGCAACGCGGCGCTGGCGGCGGCGAACTGGGCGCTGCGTCTCGCCGGGACCGGAGCGCTGGCCGCGACCGGGAAGGTCTCCCCCGCGGCGCTCCTGATCTGCTTCGCCGTGACCCCCTGGCTGATGTGCGGCATCGGCGCGCTGCTCGTCCCGCGCGGCTCGCTGGGCCTCACTCCGTGGGACGCGCGGCGAGGGCGCGAGGTGTTCGACTTCAGCCGCTGGATGGCGCTGTGGGGCCTCTTCACCCTGCTGCTGAACCGCCTCGACCTGCTCCTGGTCGGGAGGCTGACCGATGACCTGCAGGCCGGCTACTACGCGGCCGCGCAACGGGTCGCCATGCTGGTCACGCTGTCGGTCAACGCCTATCTGATGGCCCTGGTGCCACGCTTGTCCCGGCTCCGCAGCAGCGAGGAGATCGCGCGCATGACGGCCGGTGCTCGCCGGGTCGTCGCGTTCGGGTCCATCGCGATCGCGGCGCTCGCCGCCGCGGCCCCCTGGGTGATCCAGGCCTTTGGAGCGGCGTTTCGCCCGGCGGCGCCCGCTCTCGCGCTCCTCCTCGCGGCGACGATCCTGCAGGCGTGGACACTTCCCTGGAACGCCGCCCTCTACGCGCTCGACCGCCCCCAGGTGTTCGCCCTCGCCAGCGGTCTCGCGCTGCTCGCCGCCACCGCGGTGAACCTCGCTATGATCCCCCCGCTCGGCGCGCTGGGCGCCGGGGTGGGCTCCCTGGCCGCCGGGGCGGTGCAGCTGGCGATCGCGGTCCGCTTCGGTCGCCGGGCGCTCCGCCCCGCCCCCGCGTGAGCGCATGTGGTATATTCGGCCCCCGTTTCCCTCCCGGCGGCCTCGGAGCGGGGTCGCGCCGAGGCGGCGTCCACGCTCGTTATTCCCTGGTGCCTGACCTGGAAGGGCGCGCCCGGGGCGTCGCTTCCGGCCTCCGGATGGGACCGTGGACGAGATGCAGATGGCTCCCTCGCGCCTCACGGTGATCGTCATCTCCTGGAACACTCGCGATCTGCTGGCCCGCTGCCTCGCGGCCGTGTCGCGTGACGGCGCCCCGCTCGCCCCCGAGGTGATCGTCGTCGACAACGCCAGCGCGGACGGCAGCGCGGAGCTCGTCGCGAGCCGCTTCCCCTCGGCGCGGTTGATCCGGAATCCGGACAACCGCGGCTTCGGGCGCGCCTGCAACCAGGCGCTCGCCCTCGCACGCGGCGACGCGGTCCTCTTCCTGAACCCCGATGCCGAGCCGTGCGCGGAGGCGCTGACGCAGCTCGTCGAGTTCCTGGAGGCGCGCCGCGATGTGGGGGCGGTCGGACCGCTGCTGCTGACCGCAAGCGGGGAGCCCGGGCTCACGTACGGCTATTTCCCTTCGATCGCGACCGCGCTCCTGCCGCTGCTGCACCCCCTGGCCCGCCTCCTGCCGGGCGCGCCCGACCTGCACGCGCTCGGCGTGGTCCCCGCCAAGCTCCCGCTGGACGCACCGAGCCGCGACGTCGATTACCTGTGCGGGGCCGCGATCGTGGTGCGGCGCGACCTGCTCGTGCGGCTCGGCGGCTTCGATGAGCGGTTCTTCCTGTACTTCGAGGAGACCGATCTTTGCCGCCGCATCCACACCGCCGGCTTCCGGGTGGTGCTGCTCCCGGCCGCTCGCGCCCTGCATCGCGAGGGGGGAAGCCGCGAAAAACGCAGCGGGCCGGCCTTGCGCGACTACTACCGCAGCCTGAACCTCTACCTCCGCAAGCACCACGGCGGCCCGTACGTGGCGCTGGTGCGCGCCAGCCTGCTGCTCGCGCTCGGAGCGCGCTACCTCGCCGCCCGCGCCATGCTCGAGGCCGGCCGCGCCGACTACTATCGTGCCAGCGCCAGGGCGCTACGCGAAGGTGCCCATGCGTGAGGTCTCCGGTCAGGCGGTGATCTGCTTCTCGAACATCGAGTGGGGGATATGGAAGCAGCGCCACCATCACCTGATGGAGCGCTTCGCCCGGGCCAACTCCGTGCTGTTCGTCGAGACGGTCGGGATGCGCGCGCCGAACCTGATGTCGGTCGGCGACCTGCGCCGCATCGCGGGGCGCCTGCGCCGGGCGGCCGGACGGGCGCTCGGCCGGGGCGGCGGCGGATCCCGGCCGGCCTCGCTGCCGCGCGGGCTGCGCGTGCATTCGCCGCTGGTGGTCCCGTTCCATGACAGCGCCGCGTGGCGGCGGGTGAACTCCGGGCTGCTGCTGCGCGATCTGCGCCGCTGGCTCGCGGACGAGGGGCTGGAGAATCCGATCCTCTGGGTCTACTTGCCGCTGCACCTGATCCTCGACGTGGCCGAGCAGCTCCCGCACCGCCTGCTCGTCTACGACTGCGTGGACGCCATCACGGAGTTCCGCGACGCTCCGGCGTCGCTGGTGGACTCCGAGGCCCGCCTGCTGCGCCGCGCCGATCTGGTGCTGGCCAGCTCGCGCCCCCTCCTGGAGCGGTGCGCGGCGCTCCACCCCGCCGCGATCTACGTGCCGAATGCCGGTGAGGTCGAGCGCTTCGCCAGCGAGAGCACCCGGCGCCCCGAGCCGTCCGACCTGCAGGCCATCCCGCACCCGCGGGTGGGGTACGTGGGGGCGATCCGGGAGTGGTTCGACGCCGATCTGGTCCGGCAGGCCGCCGAGCGCTTTCCCCAGGCGAGCTTCGTGCTGGTGGGAGACGACACCCCGATGCTCGCACCGCTCCGCCGCCTCGCCAACGTGCACGCGCTCGGCCCACGCGCGTACGAGGATCTGCCGGCGTACCTGGGAGCCATGGACGTCTGCATCATCCCTTTCCGGCAGACGGCGCTGATCCGGCACACGCACCCGATCAAGGTCTACGAGTATCTGGCCGCGGGGCGCGCCGTCGTGTCAACGCCGATGGCGGAGATCCGCCATCTCACGGAAGTGGATCAGGCGGACGCCGGCGAGCCGTTCCTGGCGGCGCTGGGGGCGCGCCTGGCGGAGCCGCGCACTCCTGCCGCGGAGGCGAGACGCCGGGCGTCGATCCAGGGAGAAACCTGGGACGCCAGGTTTCGTGTCGTGGAGGCGGCCGTGGGAGATCGCCTCGCGCTGTCGCGCCCCCGCGCGGCGGAGGGCTGAGGCGATGACCACGCGCCCCGTCCCCCTGTCGGTCGTGGTGGTGTCGTTCAACTCCGCCGAGTATCTCCCGGCCTGCCTCGGCTCGCTGCAGCAGTCGCCACGGTGGGAGGAGACGCTCGAGCTGTTCGTGGTCGACAACGCCTCTACCGACGGGAGCGCCGACCTCGTGGCGCGCGACTTCCCCCGCGCGCACCTGGTGCGCAACACCGAGAATGTCGGGTATGCGCGGGCGGTCAATCAGGCCTGGCGCCAGGCCACGGGCGACGCGCTCCTGGTCCTGAACCCCGACATCGTGGTCCGCGGCGATGCGCTCGCCGTGCTGCGCGGCCACCTCGCCTCCCACCCCGACGTCGGGCTGGTGGCGCCGCGCCTCCTCAACCCGGACGGCACGCTGCAGTACTCCTGCCGGCGTCACTACACGCTGGCGACGTATCTGCTGCGCCGGACGCCGTTGAGCCGGCTCTTCCCGGATCACCCGATCGTCCGCCGGCACCTCATGGCGGACTGGGACCACGCCGAGCTGCGCGAGGTCGATTGGGCCCTGGGCGCGGCGCTGATGATGCCGCGCACGGCGCTCGGGGCCACGGTGATGGACGAGCGCTACTTCATCTACTTCGAGGACGTCGACCTCTGCGTGCGGCTGCGTCGCCAGGGGTGGCGCATCGTCTACCACCCCGCGGCGGTGATGGTCCATCATCATCGGCGCGCCTCGGCCGACGGCGGGTGGAATCGGCGCAAGTACGAGCACCTGAAGTCCTGGATCAAGTTCAACCTCAAGCATGCCGGCCGGCCGCTGACCCCGGTGTCCCGATGATCAAGGAACAGGCCCGCCTGATCGCCGTCGCGACCGCGCTGCTCGATCTCCTGGCGCTGATCCTGGCGTTCCAGGCGGCCTACCTCCTGCGCGACATGGCCCTGCCGGCGCTCTTCCCCGTGTGGTTCCCCAACCGCCTGTTCCCGTACCGCAGCTACCTGTGGATGTACGCCGTTGTGCTCCCCGGCTGGATAGGGCTGTTCACGGCGTTCCGGCTGTACGCCTCGAACCGCCTGCTGACCTTCCGGCGCCTGCTCCGCGACCTGCTGCGCGCGAACGCTGTCGGACTCGGGCTCGTGGTCGGAGTCGCCTACCTGGCGAAGTTCCAGGACCTCAGCCGCTCCTTCTTGATTCTGTTCGGCGCCACCAACCTGCTGCTCCTCGGCGGCGGCCGCCTCCTGCTGCGCGCCCTGCTGCGCCGGGCACGGCTGCGCGGGATCGCGCACCGTCAGGTGCTGGTGGTCGGGACGGGGCCGGAGGCCGTGGATCTCGCCCGCCTCGTGCAGCGTCAGGCCTCGTGGGGGCTGCAGTTCGTCGGTCTCATCGCCGAGCCGACGGCGGCGACCCCGGGGCCGGTCGAGGGGCTCCCGGTGCTGGGAACGGTCGGCGAGCTCGAGCGGATCTTCGCCGAGCGGGTGGTGGACGAGGTGTTGTTCGCGGTCCCCACCGGCCGGCTCGGGGAGTTCGAGGAGGCGTTCCTGCTGTGCGAGGATCTCGGCATCAACGCGCGCATCAGCGTCGGCGTCTTCCCCCACCTGATCGCGCGCGTGCAGCTCGAGCAGTTCCAGGGCAGGCCGCTCCTCACCTTCACCACCACCTCCACGAACGCGCTGGGGGTGGCGCTGAAGCGACTCTTCGACCTCGCCGTGGGACTGGCGCTGTTCGCGATCTGCCTGCCGCCCGGGCTGCTCGTCGCGGCGCTCATCCGGCTCGATTCCACGGGACCGGTGCTGTTCACGCAGATCCGCAGCGGCCTGCACGGGCGGCGCTTCCGGATGTACAAGTTCCGCTCGATGGTCGCCGACGCCGAGCGTCAGCAACAGGGGTTGCGAGGCCGGAACGAGATGGACGGGCCGGTCTTCAAGATCAAGGACGATCCGCGCATCACCCGGGTGGGGCGGATCCTGCGCAGGACCTCGCTCGACGAGCTGCCGCAGGTGCTGAACATCATCAAGGGGGACATGTCGCTGGTAGGGCCGCGGCCGCCGCTGCCATCCGAGGTCGAAGGGTACCAGCGCTGGCAGCGGCGCCGGCTGAGCATGAAGCCCGGCATCACCTGCCTGTGGCAGGTGAGTGGGCGGAACCGCATCGACTTCGAGGAGTGGATGCGCCTCGATCTGAAGTACATCGACAGCTGGTCGCTGTGGCTCGACCTGAAGATCCTGGTGCGCACCATCCCGGCCGTGCTGACCGGGCGCGGGGCGAGTTGAGCAGGGGGGGCGGAGGTGGGAGAGGTGGAGCGGGTGGCGCTCGTGCATGACTGGCTCACCGGCATGCGCGGCGGGGAGAAAGTGCTGGAGGTCCTGGCGGAGATCTTTCCGCAGGCGGATCTCTACACGCTGTTCCATTTCCCCGGCTCGGTCTCGCCGGCCCTCGAATCGCTGCCGATCCGGACGTCGTTCCTGCAGCGCGCGCCGTTCGTGCGACGAGCGTACCGTCATTACCTGCCGCTCTTTCCGCGCGCGATCGGCTCCTTCGACCTGCGCGACTACGACTGGGTCATCTCCTCGAGCCATTGCGTGGCGAAGGGAGTGCGGGCGCCGGCGGGGCGCCACCTCTGTTACTGCCACACGCCGATGCGCTACGTCTGGGACCGCTTCGACGACTACTTCGGCGCGGGGCGGGCCGGCGGGTGGCGCCGGGCCGCCGCGCGGCGGCTGGCGCCGCGCCTGCGCGCCTGGGACCGGCGCACCGCGGCGGGCGTCGACCGTTTCATCGCCAGCTCGGCGCATGTCGCCGGGCGGATCCGGGCCTGTTACGGCCGTTCCAGCGTGGTCCTCCGCCCTCCGGTCGACACGCGGCGGTTCCAGATCGGCGGACCCGCGAGAGGCGACAGCTTCCTGGTGGTCGCGGCGCTGGTCCCGTACAAGCGTGTCGACGTGGCGGTGCGCGCCTTCTCCGGCTCGGGGCGGCGCCTGCGGATCGCCGGCGACGGCCCCGAACGCCGGCGCCTCGAGCGGCTGGCGGGACCGGAGGTCGCCTTTCTCGGGCGTATCGATGATGCGACGCTGGCCGGCGAGTACCGGCGCTGCCGCGCGCTGGTCGTGCCCGGCGTCGAGGATGCCGGAATCACCCCGCTCGAGGCGATGGCCTGCGGTCGCCCCGTGATAGCGCTCGACCGCGGCGGCGTGCCCGAGGTGGTCGAGCCTGCCACCGGGGTGCTCTACTCCGGCGACGAGCCCGCGGCGCTGCGCGCCGCGCTCGACGCGTTCGAACGAGTCGAGGCGGCATTCGAGCCGGCGGCGCTGCGCCAGCACGCCGAGCGGTTCGATCGTGCCGTGTTCAAGGCGCGACTGGCGGCGCTGGTCAGCGAGGCGCGCCAGCCGGCGCGGGCGGTAGCCCGATGATCAGCCATTATCGCAGCCTGCAGTTCGGCGCGCAGCGCGCTGCCGATCTGGTGGTCGTCGCGCTTAGCTTCCTGCTCGCCTGGTACGTCCGCTTCCACACCCCGTTCGTGCCGCTGCGCTACGGCGATCCGGGGTTCAAGCCGTACCTGATTCTGCTGGGAGTCGTGCTGATCGTCTGGGCGCTGATCCTCCAGATTGGCCTCGCCGGCCGGATGCGGGGGTACCGCACCTTCGGGGAGGAAGTGGTCGCGTTGCTCCAGGCGCACGCGGTCGCGCTGCTCCTGGTCTTCACGCTCACCTTCTTCATCCGCGAGTACTCCTACTCCCGGGTCATGATGGTGCTGTTCTGGGTGATCTCGACGCTGCTCCTGATCCTGGAGCGGTTCTGGGTCCGCGCCCTGCTGCGCGGGTTCGCGCGCCGCGGCTATCGCTTGCGCCAGATCCTGCTGGTCGGAGCGGGAGCGCCGGCGCTGCAGGTGCTGCGCCGGTTCCAGCGGCATCCGGAGCTGGGCTTCCGCTTTGCGGGGGTCGCCACCCGCGAGCCCGGCGCCCTTGGGCAGCGCATGCGGCGGGTCCCGATCCTCGGCAACTACGCCGATACTGCCAGGCTGGTACAGGAGACCCAGGCCGATCTCGTCATCCTGGCGTTGCCGCACGAGGACCATGGGGCGTTCGGTCCCATCCTCGAGGCGCTCGACCAGGCGATGATCGACGTCTGGGTGGTCCCCGATTTCCTCAGCCAGGTGCGGCTGCGCGGCGGGATCACCGAGTTCGACGGACTGCCGCTCTTCTCGCTGCAGGCGAGCCCGATGGCGGGATGGAACCGCCTCGCCAAGCGCGGCATGGACCTGCTGCTCGCCGGGGCGGCCCTGCTCCTGCTGCTGCCGCTGCTGGCGCTCATCGTGGCGGCCATCCGCCTGACGTCGCGCGGACCGGTCCTCTACCGTCAGGAGCGCATGGGGCTCGACGGCCGCCGTTTCCAGATCCTGAAGTTCCGTTCGATGGTGCCGGAGTCGGAGCCCGACGGCGCCCGCTTCGCGGCGGATGCCGACCCGCGGGTCACCACCATCGGCCGCATCCTGCGCAAGGCCAGCCTCGACGAGCTGCCGCAGCTTCTGAACGTGCTGCGCGGAGAGATGAGCCTGGTGGGGCCGCGTCCGGAGCGGCCGGTGTTCATCCAGGATTTCCGGGGCCAC
>Ga0137429_1000300_pt1 | contig 22345 bp, 24 predicted proteins | sample EasRivERMZT736_2_FD_102304 | JGI IMG/M metagenome (GOLD analysis project Ga0137429, IMG submission 102304) | Soil microbial communities from meander-bound floodplain in the East River, Colorado, USA - East River MetaG ERMZT736_2 | ecosystem: Environmental > Terrestrial > Soil > Floodplain ...
CAGCTACTAGATGCCGCGGGGCGGTACATAGAGCCGCGCGACGCCGGTGAAGGACGCCGCGAAGTCGATGTAGATATCCCCGTCGGCCCTGATGTGCCGGCCCACGTCGATCACAACGAGAATGTCGCCGGTGGTCGCTGGGACGGACAACGCCAGGTTGCCGCGGCTCGAGTGAGACGCTGCACCTCCTGACGCCCGGCCCGGCGGGTCGCCGGCGAGGATCGTCGCGATGCGCGCGGAGGCGTCGGTGTTCGTCAGCTCGAGGATCATCGTGCGGTAGCCCGCGATCTCGTCTGCTGCGATCACCATGCCGTTCGCGACCACGATGGCCGTGCCGGCGCCGCGGTTCGTGACCGCCTCGCGGGAGAGGTTGGTCACGGGCAGGTTGTCTCGTGGCACGGTCCCCTCCTTTCCTTAGACCTTGTTGAAGGTCGCGACCGCTAGAGCGTAGGGCCGGATGACCTGACCGCCGTAGAGGTGCAACCCCTTCATCGCCGAGCCGAAACGCTTTTCCGGGGTGTAGGTCGTAAGCGAGTCAGCGGGAAGCTGGTTCGCGAACGTCCAGGCGTCGGGGTGCCCAGCGATGATCTTGTAGAGGGTGCCGGTGGTGTTCGGCACGTTGTTGCTGATGTAGACCGCCATGCGGTCGATCATCTTCACGGGCGTTCCACGCACGAAGGCGTGGTTAGCGTCGGTGCCGAAGTTGGCGAATCGGTCGTCCTTTTGGAGGAGACCTCGGCACCACGGCGGCAGGACGACAAAGCGCCCATCTTCCGGCACGTCGTTCTCGTCGAGAATGACGCCCATATCGATCAGGTACTCGTAGAGCGTGTCGGCGGTCGGCACGATCGGCGAGCCGTCGGTGCCGACCAGGTTGGCCGCGCCGACCAGCGTGTACTTGCCGGCCATGTAGAGGTCGGCCGCCTGGGCCATGCGGAACGCGGCGCGCGAGGCGATCTCGCGGAGCCGGTCCGGCTTGCCCTGGACCTCGTCGACCTTGTCGACCATGAAGTTGACGTAGTCGGCCTGGTCGATGAGCAGCGGGATTTGGCCGCCGTTGGGTTCATCTGGCGAGGCAATGTCGACGCCGGTGTAGGCGCGCACGGTCGGGTCGGAGACGGAGTTGATCAGGACGGTGTCACCCGCGGCCCTGATTTCGCCCTCGTAGTCGCTATTCGCGACCAGCCCATACACGTGTCGCGTCTTGTACGCGGCGAGGATCTCCCCAGCCCAGATGATGGGCTTGAAGTTGTCCCCTGGCACGATGATTCCTTCGCGCTAGAGCGGGCGGAGCTCTACCTCGCCGCTGCGGCCGCGTCGCGGATCAGCGCGTCGCGTGTCGCCTGGGGCAGGTCTGCATAGCTGCGCTCGGTCAGTGAGTCGATGGGTGGCGTGCCGCCGATCGGGACCCCGTTGGTGGGCGGGACCGCGGCCGGAGCGTTGCCGTTGCGCTGGGTGAGCCCCGCGGCCGCCATCTCCGTCGCGAGACGGGCGGCGACCTGGGTGGCAATGGAAGCCTCCACCTCGGCGTGCAACGGTGAGCCCTGCGGGATCTCCGCGAGCTTCATGTTGCCCGCCTGGTAGCGGCCGGCGCCGTCCAGCATGGCGCGGTAGTAGCCGGCGAAGTCAGGGTTAGCCTGGCCGGTGGTCTCGTCGAGTCGCTCGAGCGCGCGCAGCGCCGCGGCCTTGCCCGTCTCATCCACGTTTTCGGCGCGGATGATCTCGAGCCAGTTTTGGTTCGCGGTGAGCACGGCGTTTTGGTCGTAGAAGTCGAGCGCGGCCGCGAGCTGCTGGCGGGTGTTCTCGTCGAGCGTGGCACGGCCGCCCTCGACCTTCGCACTCTGCACAGCCCGCTCGAGGATGGGCGTCACGCCCTCGCGGGTGCTGGCCCTGCGGCGAGCATCAGCGATAGCGCGGCTCGCGGAGGCTTGCGCCGCCTTCGAGCGTTCTCCTTCTAGCCAGGCGCCGAGCTCGGGATGCGCTGCGAGGGCAGCGTCTCGTCGAGCCGGGTCGGCCAAGTCCGCGGCCGTGTAGGCGGGCGCGGCCGGCGTCGCGGCGGGCGGAGCGGCGGGCGAAGCCGAGGCAGGCGCAGCCGCGGCCGGCGCGCTCGGCGCAGCCGGCGCGACCACGGGCGTAGCCGGCGGAGCCTGGCTTGCCTCGGGTGGCGCTGGGGTCTGCGGAGCTGCGGGCGTCGGGGTCTGCGTGCCGGGTGCGTCGTTGACCACTCGTCTACCTTCCGTTCGGCGCCATCATACGCATGAACGGAGCGCGAACGTCAACGGCGGGGCCGGCGTGGAGGCTGGTGGTCGCCCCACCAGGCGCCCAGGACGTAGATACCAGGGATGACCAGCATGGCCGCTACCCAGCCCAGGAAGCCGGGCAGCCACTCCGCGAACGCGCTCTCCATCGGTGCTACCTCGCCGGCGCCAGCGGCCGGGATTCGAGCGGGCGCGTCCCTGCGTCTAACGGCCGAACCCCGGCCTGGGTGGGAGCGGTGCTCGAGGCGGGAACCTGTCCTCCCGCTCCCGTCCCTGAGAGTAGACCCTGGAGGCGAGCGGCGTCGTCGGTGCTCGGGTTGAGGTAGCCGTAGAACACGGCGCGGTCGATGAGGTCGGGCGTGCCGGCGTTCGCGTTCATCCAGTCTGATTTCGCCCAGGTCTTGTTCGCGGTCCAGGCTTTCGCCACGGCGTGGCCGGCGACCATGCGGTTGACCGCGTCCTCGGCGACGCCGGTGCCGAGCCCGTAGCTGTCGGCGACCTTGCGGAGCTCGGTGAGCTGGGCGCCCTTCCAGGCGTAGTAGTCGGGATAGAGCTGGAGGTTGAACTCGGGCGGCGCCTGGGCCTGGAGCGTGGCCCAGATGCGCTCGTTGTAGGCCCAAAATCCGGTCTGCTCGAGCTGCTCGCGGGTGTCGGCGAGCTCGTCCATCGACTCGTGATGCTCGCTGAGGCCGGTGTTGCGCTCGACGTATGCCTTCTGCTCGGGCGTCCAGATGCCCTCGAGCTTCGCGAGCTCGGCGTCCTGGAAGTCGTAGCGGTCGCCCTCGACCAGGCCGGCCTCGCCGGCGCGGCGATAGACGCTGTAGTAGTCCCAGAGCGCCGCCTCGTTCGGGTCCTCGGGGCGCTCGCGCTCCTCCGAGGGCATGGCCTTGTCGATGCCGGCGCGCTTGAGCGCGGCCGCCTCCTGGAGCGCGTTGTACTCGCCGCGGATGGCCTCGCCGCCGATCTGCCGCGTCGCGATCTTCTCGCCGAGCCGAGCCTCACCACCGACGCGCTCGGCCGTCACGTCGGCGAACAGGCCGCCCTTGATGGCGCCCTCGTCGCCACGCTCGGCGGCGGTGTCACGACGCTGGTTGAGCTCGGCCTCGAGGCCCTCGGGGACGGCCAGCTTCTTCTCCGCCGGCTCGAGATCCTGCCAGCCGCGCTCGGTGCCGCCAGGCTGGGCCTTCGACCAGGCGCGCGCCGCGGCGTCGAGGGCGTCGGGTGTGGTCTGAGCTCGCAGGTTGAGGCCGCTGGCCTGCACGAGCTGGCCGATGGCGCCGAGCCGGCCCTCGTTCTCGGGGAGCACGGCGCGCAAGGCGGCCGAGCCCTCACGCGCCGCTCCCAGCACGGACCCGACGCCGATCGGGGCGAACAGGTCCGAGGCAAGCTGGGTCACGCGCTCGCCGACGTTCTCGAACTTGCGCCCGTAGAAGTCTGACGATCGCGCCTGGTTGAGCACGGTGCGGGGCAGCACGTTGGCCCTGGCCGCGATGAAGCCCCAGCCGTCGAGCACGCGGAACGCGGTGTCCATCTGGCCGACAAGGTCGAGCTGCACGGGGAGCCCGTTGCGGCCCTTGATGAACGGAATGTCTGGCGAGAGGAACTCGTTGTTGTAGCCCACGCCGAGCGGGCTGTAGGGGTCCTTCTTCACGGGCACGTAGCGGTCGAGTGGGAGCTCCTCGCCGGTCGCGGCGAAGTGGACAAGGTTGGCGAGGATGCCGATGAACAGCGCCGCGCCGCCGTAGGTCTCGCGCCAGAACCCAGCATCCTCGCCCTTGATGGTGCCGAACGCCTGGGTGAGCAGCGCCTCGGACTCGTTGGTCGAGAAGAACAGGCCGCGTAGCAGCGCGCGGCCGTTCTTGCTCTTGAACACGGACTGCCAGACGGGCATCGTCGAGTATTGGAGGTTCACCCGCCGCGCGGCCGCGCCGGCGATCTGCTGGGCCGTCCAGGTCGGGTGTTCGCGCAGCAGCCGCGGGACGATCTGCTTCTCGAGGCTGATGAGCTGGGCCTGGGGGTAGACGCCCTCAAACAGTCCCTTGCTCCACGCGGCCGACGCCTGGCGCACGCGCTCGCGAATCACGCCCTCGGACACGCCGTTGCGCTTGCCGTACTCCTCGAGGGTGGAGCGGATATCGCGCATGAACATCGACGGGTCGGTGGGGTCCCAGCCGGCCTCGATGATGCTCTTGGCGCTGATCTGGGGGACGCGCGTGTCGGTCGGGTCGAAGTTGCGCCCGAGCAGCGGCTCGCTCGAGAGCATCCGGTCCTTGAGCTCCTGCCGGAAGCGCGGGCTGATGTTAGACCGCAGCAGGTTCGCCATATCGCGGGGCACGGTGATTACGTCCTGGACCGCCTCGAACGGCCGGCCCTGGCGGAGGTCGTTGATGGCGGCGCCGAAGCTCGAGGCGCCGTTGCGGATCGAGAAGTCCACTTGCTGGAACAGGCTGGCGTACACCTTCGTCTGCTTGAGCCGGCCGCCCCAGCTCTCGATGAAGTGCGCCACGTCGAAGTCGCCGGCGATTCGCAGCGAGGCCGGCCCGCCGTACATCGTGTCGAGCACGTCGGCGACGTTGTTGGGGACCTGGAACTGTCCGATGTGAGCGCGGCCGCCGTCGGGCAGGGGGAAGCCGCGGCCCTCGAACGCCGGCCCCAGGTTGGGGACCTGGTAGCCCTTGAGCAGCGCGCCGTCGACGGGCACGGCCACGTCCTTCGCGCGCAGCCAGTTGATGACCCTGACCTGCTCGCGGTACTGCTGCCCGAGCAGCGTGCGGACCGCGGCCTGCTCGGCCGGATTCCACGAGATCGGCTCGAGCCGGTAGAGCGTGCCGTTCTCGCGCTGGAACACGCGCCCCACGAGCTCATCGAAGCCGGCGTTGACGCGCGGCTTGGCGAACCGCGGGGTGCCGGCCATGCTGGCGGCTCCGCCCTTCGCAGCCGCGGTCTCCTCAGCGGTGAGCTCGATGTTCCGCCAGCCGCGGTAGAAGTAATCCTCGGTCGTGGCGAACTCGGGATCGAAGTCGAGCGTCGCCGCGGTCTCCCAATCCGTGACCTCGCGCAGCCGCTCGTAGGCGGGCTTGAGCCGGTCGGGGACCACGAGCGCGCCCGACTCCACGTCCGACGGGTTGTGGAGCGCGCGCCAGAGCGCCCGGATGCCGGGCTCGTTGGGGTCGACGGCCAGGCGGTCGCCGAACTTCGAGCCGAGGCCGGCCTGCTCGAGCACCGCGTTCGACTGCTCGAGGTCGCGGAGCGTTTGGTTGCCGAACGCGCTGAGCCGGCCAGTGTGGACGCGGAGCAGCTCGTTCCCCGGATCTCGCCCAGGGATGAGCAGGTCGTCGATGTTCGGCTCGCCCTCGCGGAAGTCGAGGCGGTTGCGCGTGCCTGGCGGCATCCCAGGCGGGACGAACTCGGAGCTAAGGCCCTGCTGTCCGGGCAGCGCAGGCGCCGCACGGAGCTCGCCAGGCGCTCCGAGGGGGGGCGCGGGCTGCGGTGGAGCGCTTCCGCCGGTGAGCGTGGCCTGGCGGGCTCCTCGCGAGCCTGGTAGCGGATCTGGCTCGCCCCGAGCGACCGTCGGGTAGGGAATGCGGCCCTCCTGGACGGCGCGGTGGACCTCAGCGGCCGCCACGTCGGGGTCGAGGCCGGCCATGCGGGCGATCTCGTCGATATCGGTGAGCTCGAGCGGCTGCATCTGAGCCGTCACGTCTGGACCGGGCTCGGCCAGCGCGGCTCGAGCTGCGAGTGTTTCCCGTGAAACACCACCGCGCAGGTCGACAATCTCGGTGTAGTTGGCGGCCGGCGTGGCGTCGATGCCGGCGGCGACGGCCGGCGTGGTCGCGTCGCGGAACACGATGCCGTCGTGGCCGAGCGCCTTCGCCTGCTCCTCGATGAAGCGGTCCGGGGCGCCGGCGGCCAGCGGTGGACCGCGGCCCTCGAGGCTGTCGAGGAGCTCGCGAGCGCCCTGGCGCACGCCCTCGGGCAGGCTGGCGTCGTCCTGCCAGGCGCGCAGCAGGTCGTCCTTGTAGGGCGCGACCAGCGGGTTCTCGAAGCTGAGCTCCTGGGTGATGAGGTTCGACGGCCGGCCGGCGCGGTACTGCTCGGCGAGCTGGGGGTCGGCAGCGTAGAAGCTGCCGGGGCCGCCCTCGCGGTAGCCGGTGACGGTGAGCGGCTGCCCGGTCTGGGCGCCCTCGACGGCGCTAAACGGTCTGGCGGGCGCGGGCTCGGCGTCGAACAGGCCGGGGCCGCCCTGGGTGATCTCCGGGGGCACGTCGCCAAAACGCGGAGCGGCGCTCGCGTCCTGCGAGATGCCTCGCGTCCTGATGCCGGCCTCGACGGTGGCGAGGCGCTCCTTGAGCTGCGCCATGATGCGCTCGCCGGACTCGGCGACACGGGCTGCGTCGATGCCCTCGACGCCGGCCTCGGCTGCACGAGCGGCGCCGCGGAGGTCGCCGGCCAGGCGCGCGGCCTCGGTGCTCATTTGTGCGCGCAATCGCAAAGCCTCGTCGGCCGCAGCCACGAGCTCGGAGCGGCCGAATCCGCCGAGGCTGCCCTGGGCGAACTCGGGCGCGAGCTCGTCGATGGTCTTGTTGATGACCTGGATGCCGGGCAGGGTGCCGCCCTCGCCGACGCGGGTGAAGCGGTCGAACAGCGCCATCGCGGTCTCGCGGTCGATGCCGTAGAGCCGCACGCCTCGGCCGACGGCGGCGCCGGCGGGCTCGAGGGCGGGGTTGGCGTTGATGCGCTCGACGGCGGCCTGACCGACGCGACCGATATCGAGGTGCCGCTCGACCTGGCCGCGGGTGGTCCGCATCGCCGCGGAGATCTCGCTGGTCTCGAGGCCGGTGTCCTCGAGCTCCTGGTAGGCGCGGACGCGCTCCTCGAAGTTGAGCGGCGCGGTGGTCTGATTGCGGATGATGGCTTCCTGGCGGACCTGCTTGAGGGCGCCGGGGTCGTTGAAGTCAACATCGGTGATGCGCGCCGGGATGCGCTCGAGGCCGAGCTGCTGAGCGGCGACGGTGCGGTGGTGGCCCGAGTAGACGATGAGGTCGCCGGCGGCGATGCCGAGCTCGGGCGCGTCGGTCGTGGCGCGCGCCACGTCGATCGCCTCGAAGCGGCCGGGCTCGAAGTTGCTGGCGATCTGGGCGACGCGCCTGGGGTCGACGGGCTGGCCGGGCGCCACGTCGCGGAGCTGGAACAGGTCGGGGCGCATCCCGAGCTCGGCCGGGTTCACGTCGATGGTCTGGGGGATGGCGGCCGCCAGGCCCTCGGAGTCGACGCTGCCGCCGGCGACGCGGCGCTGTGGGCCGTAGCCGTTCTCCTCGAGCAGCTTGCGGAGCTCGCGAACGTTCGTCACCTCGGCCGAGGCCAGGGTGCGTCCGGTCGAGGGGTCCGTCAGGTCGACCAGCAGCGGCCCTTCCTTGATGCGGCTGGTGAGCCGGCGGAGCTGGGCGTCGGTGGGCGGCTGGGCAATGTCGGCGCCGTTGGCCTCGGGCATCCAGCGGATCGCGTGAGCTCGCTCTTGGAAGGCGATCATCGCCGGCCCACTGGTCCCGCTGCCGTCGGGGACGGTGCCCTCGAGGCCCGCGAGGCGGTCGACGGCGCGGTGGTCGAGCGAGCGCGTGCCGTCTCCGCCGGCCTCGGCGAAGTTGAGCATCCGGCCGTCGGGCATGATGTAGCCGGCCGCCTCGAAGTTGGCGGTCGTGCCGAACTCCTTGCGCGCCTCGGCGATAAGCGCCTCGTCGGGCTCGGGGAAGGTAGTCCGCGGCTTGACCTCACCGCCGCCGAACCGGCGCTGGAGGTCGTCGTAGGTCGAGTCGGGAACTTTGTACTTGCGCTCGAAGGTGTCGAGCCAGCCGTTGTGTGCGCGAATGTTCGCGTCCGAGAACGGGTTAACGTCGTTGCCGGTGATGGCCGCGCGGATCGCGCTCGGGTTGGTCTCGTTGGCGTTGGGGACCGCCTTGAACAGCGCGCGCAGCCGCTCCTCGGGCGAGTTGCCCTGGAGCGCCGCCTGCATCGCGAGCTCGCGCGGTGGTGCGGCCTCGACGCCGGGCACATCGAAGATCGAGGACTGGCCGGGGAGCTGCGGGCGGGCGGGCGCCTGGGGCGCCGGCATCCCCATGAACGCGCCCTGCTGCTCGACCGGGGCGTTCTCCGGCCGGAGCGTCGGCACGTTCTCGGCGAAGCCTGGCATCCCAGCCTGGACGGGTGTGCCGCCGGGGCCGAGCTCCGGGTCGGGGATCATCGAGCGCAAGCTGGCGGGGACGATGGGGTCCTGGGGGATGCCACCGCGGCCGCGGTTCTCGCGGAGCACCTGGCCGAGCGAGAAGTTGGCCGCCTCGAAGTCCTGGCGGGTGAAGCGCGTCACCATGCCGGTCGAGAGCTCGTTGACGTAGAGCGCGGCGTTGGCGGGGCCGGGCGGCTCGGAGAGCAGCGCGTCCTCGACGATGGCCGCCGACCGCGGGTTGACCTTCCACACGTCGTAGTGGCCGACGGCGGAGCGACGCACCCAGCCGCGCTCGGCGAGGGCGGCGTTGATCTCGTTCTCCACGCCGAAGGTCGCCGGCCGGTCCACGAGCCCGAGGTCGAGCGCCGCGAACACGTGCGGGGTGTTGAAGTTGGCGTCGACGTTGCTGAATGCGTGTGGCTTGGCGACGCCGGTGCCGTCGGGTAGGAACCATTGCGCCTGCTGCGCGGGGACCTCGGCCCAGCCCTTAGCCGCCAGGCCAGCGCGCACCAGGCGCGTCTCCTCGCTGGTGGGGAGCTCGGCGCCGCCGCGAATCGGTGGCAGCTTGAAGGCGTCGCGCAGGACCGCGTCGTCGACGCCGGAGAACGCGCGTCCCAGGCTGCGAGTGATCTCGGGGCTGTAGCCAGTGAGCAGCGCAGCGACCGCGCCGGAGGCGAAGCGCACGGGCTCGATGCGCTGCTCGCCCACCTCGAAGGCGCCAAAGCCCGCAGCGCCCTCGGGCACCGCGGCGAACGCCTCCTGGGCGGCCACGTCGGCGGCAACCTCGCGGCCGATGGCCTGGCCGGCGCCGCCCTTGAAGAACGGCTCGACCAGGTTGGCGGCGACGCGCACAGCGACGCGCGCCGGCCCTGGCGCCATCTTGAGGGCCTGGCTGCGGAGCGCCGTGGCGGCCGCGCCGCCAGTCAGGCCGGTCACGAAGTTGAGCGGGGAGAGCGCGTTGATGATCTCGTTGCCGAGGCGGGGCAGCTCCTTCTCGTCGAGCCCGATATCGGCGAGCCCGACCTGGCCGTCCGTCACCTCGCGGAGCTGGCGCTCGAGGAAGCTGCGGCCGTTGACGCCGCGCGCCAGGCCCTCGCCGAAGTCGGCGACCACCTCGCGGTTGCTGCGCTCGGGCTCCGGTGGGAGCGCCGGCTTGAGCGCGGCGCCGACGCCCTCACCGCGGAGGATGCGCGCGAGCGGGATGGACTGGAGGCCCTCCTCGAGGCGGTTGGCCTCGGCGCCGAGGATGCCGCCGCCGAGCCGCCCGATGTTCCGCGCGAGGTTGCGCGCCTGCTCGATCGGGGTCTCGCCCACGCCCTCGGCGTTGCCGTAGCGCGGGGCCTTGCCCTCGACGACGGCGCGGACCGCGGGGTCGGTGGCGGCCTCGAAGTTGCGAGCGAAGCTCGGCGCCTGGAAGTTGGTCGAGCGGCCGCCGGCGGTGCCCCAGGTCACGGGACCGGGCTCCGGGCGGAGCGGATCGATGGGAGCTCCGCGCGAGGCGCCCAGCGCCTCCTCGTCGGACTCGAGCGCGCGGCGCGTCATCTCCTGGGTGTCGATGCGGCGCGCGACGTTGATGGTCTGGATGGCGGCGAGCGAGATCGGGCTGAGCGGGCGGCCCTCGCTACGCCGGAGGGCGTCGACCCTGAACACGTCGACGGGTCGAACGCTGTCGTTCGCCAGCAGCGGGAAGCGAGCTCGCTGCTCGGCGAGCCGGCGCATCATCTGCTCCGCGGTCTCTCCGAACGCCATAGCGCCATCCTACGGGAACGCGGCTTGCTGCACATGGGCCGCAGCGGATACCGTCGCCGGCCTCGTTGAGCCCGCAGTCAGGACACTTCATCGCGTCGGTAGGTCCACGAGCGCGCCGATGACCAGGAACAGCAACACGCCGGCCACGATCGTCCACAGCACCGTGTTCATACTCAATGCGAGCGGCCGACCGCGCCGATCGTCACGCCGGCCGGCCGGAGCCGGTTCGCCTCCTCGAGGAACAGCTCGCTCGGCGTGCCGCCGACGGACTGCGCGAGGTAGGCGGCGAGCTGCTGCATGTAGGGCGAGGTCCCTGGCGCCGAGACCTGGGCCGGGCTAAACGGTCGCTGGAGCCCGAGGTTCTGGAGCGCGCTCTTGGCGGTGTTCGCCAGCAGGTCGCGAGCGCGGCTGAGGTAGTCGGGCTGGCCGTTCGCAAACGTGTTCTGCGGCTTGATGTTCACCGACTCGGGGCCGGCCTCGCCGGCGAGGATGAGCGTGGGCTCGGTGACGACGCCCTCGAGGCCATCGGCCGCAGCGACGGCGGTGAGGTTGCCGGCGGCGTCGACGCCAGGCGTGAACCCTGAGCTCGAGAGCTGGGTCCCCGAAGGGTTGTTCGTGGGGATGCCGTAGATCTCGCCCCAGCCGCCGGAGCTCGCGGCGGTCGGAGCTGCGCCGCCTCCGCCGTTGAAGGAGTTGAACAGCGCCGCGCCGGGGCCGGTGATCGGGCCGCTGCCGGCGAAGTTGAGCCCGCCCATCGTCGAGCCGCGCGGGTTGGCGAGCGCGCGATTGAGCATCGGCGCGTTGGGCACGGACTCGAGGCTGGCCTGGGTGCCGCGCAGGTCGAGCTCGGGCTCCTTGATGAATACCGGGTGCTCGAGCTCGTCCTGGAGCTTGAGGTTCTTCGCGATCGGGTTGAGGCTCTTGTCGGTGATGAACGAGCGATCGCCCTGCACCGCCTGGGACACGGCCGTCTCGGCCATACCCTCGGGCGAGAACACGTAGGCCGCCACGGCAGCAATGTCCTGGGGATTGCGGATCATCTCGGTGAGCTGCTGGTTGGCCTGGAGCCGGAGCGTGTTGTTCTCGGTGCGGATCTTCGCGTTCGCCTGGGCGACGGTGATGGTCCGGTCGAGGTGCTGCTGCACGGCGCTGAACAAGCGCTGGCTCGCCGCGAGCGTCGCGGTGGCGTTGCGCGAGAGCGCGCCCTCGCGGGCGTTCATGCCGGCGTTGTACTCGGTCGTGTTGTAGGACGCCTCGATCTGGGCGTTGGTTTTCCACACGTCCTGAGCGATGGTCTGGCGGAGCTGGTCGGCCTGCTGCGCGAGCTCCTGGCTGTGCCGGAAGTTGGCATCGAGCCGCTCCTGCTCGCGCATCACGAGGGTCTGGGTGGCGATGCGGTCGGCGTTCCGGCCGGCCTGCTCGTCGATGCGGAGCTTGTCGCGGAGGAACTCGAGGTTCGTGTAGAACTGCTGGTCCTGGAGCATGATCTCTTGAAGGCGGGCCTGGAGGCCGCCGGCGGAGATCGCTGCGTTCTGCGCGCTGATACCGATCTGCGCCCAACCCTGGGACTGGTTGATGCTCTCGCGGTTCTGCTGGTCCTGGAGCGACTCGCCGACCTTGTCGAGGTCGATGCGCTGGAGCGTGCCGTCGGACCCCTGGATGACGGCGACGCGGATGCCGCGCTCGTCGGTGTAGGTGTCGAGGATCGGGTTCGAGCTGCCCGAGCCCGAGTCGCCGAAGCCAGGGGGCAGGCTTACCACTTAGGCCACCTCAATCGCTTCGCTCAGCTCGGGCGTCTCCTCGAGGAGCTCGGGGACGCCGGGCGCATCGAGCAGCCCCAGCGCTCGGAGGTCCGAGCGGAGCTGCGCTATGTCGCGACGATACTGCGCCGGCGCCAGCACGCGCATCACGTCGAACGGTGACGGCCGCCCTGGCCCCGCCGGCGCGGCGTCGTGGAGGGCGCTCATCACGCGCTCCTCGCGGCTGAGCTCAATGTCGCCGTAGACCAGGCGGTTGCTGTCCTTGAGCGCGGCGCACATGGCGCGAGCGATGACGGAGATCTCGTCGACGGCAGCGACGGTGAGCTGCTCGAGGAAGTCGCGCGAGGTGGTCTGCTGGACGCCTGGCATCTTACGCGACCACCAGCGCGGCGCAGATCGCGCACGGGACCATGCCAGCGTCGAGGGCGGCGCCCTCGGTCGTGGGGACGTAGCGGTGCCGGCCGCTCGCACGCCGGTAGCACTCGCGGTCGCGGTGGTAACGAGGCAGGTTGCCGTGGCCGCGGTGGCCCCAGACGCTCACCCACACGAGGTCAGTCACCTACATCGCCCCAGCCGGCAGCATCGCCGGCGTCGGCGCGAGCCCTGGCGGAGGCGCCTGGGTAGGCGGCATCCCGACGCCGGGCTGGACAACGCCCACGCCGGGAGCCGCGCTTCCCCCTCCCGCCGGTGGCGCATTCGGTGCGAGCTGGCCGCCAGTCGGCCCAACGGGAGCCGTGCCAGCAGCAATCGAGCGCGACACTTCGCGGGCGGCGTTCGGGAACTCCTCCATGAACACCTCCCACATGCGGCCGCGGGAAGCCTCGACCACCATCGCGATCAGCGAGCCGGGCGGCGCCGGCAGGCCGCCCACGACGTGGTCCGTGACCTGCTTGAGGTAGTAGCGGAGGATCGCCTCGTCCACGTCGAGCTCGCCGGCGTACTCGCCGTAGAACTGGCGCAGGTCGATCTCCCCGCGCTGGAGGCGAGCGCTCCCCACCTCGATGAGGGCGAGCCGCTCCTCGGCGGTGTTGTGGTCCTGCTCGACGCTGAGGTTCTCGTGGATCGCCTCGTTGGGCACATGCACGATCGCGCGCTGGCCGCGCTCGGCGCCCGAAGCCCCTGGCGCGGTGAGCACGAACACGTCGGTCCCACGCTGGCGCATGATGCGCGCGGCGCGCTTCATCGTCTGGAGCAGCGCGGAGGCGTGGCCGTCGACGGCCGGCTTGACCTTGATGTTGGAGTTGGAGCTCAGCAGCCGGGCGCCCCAGGCGGGGCCGTCGTTGCCGTCCTGGCCGGTGGAGACACGGGACGGCATCACGTCCTCGAGCTCCTTTGCGTAGAACTCGAGGGTGTTGATCAGCACGTCGACGTTCTCGATGCGGAGCGGAACGATCTTCCCGCCGCCGGCGATGACCGCCATCACGCTCGGGTCGAGCCCGACCATCGGCTGGTCGCCGGTGATGATGAGCGGCTGGCTGGGGTTCTGGGGGTCGGGCATCCAGCCGCCGCCGCCCATCTGCCCGGTCGCGGTGGCCGCCGGCATCTCGACCGCGTAGCGCGGCGCGGCGTTGTAGGCCGCGACGTTCGAGAGCAGCGTGAGCGACTGGTTGAACCCTGGGATCATCGCGAAGGCGCCATCGAGGAGCGCCGGGAACTCTGACTCAGGGAGCCGGCTGTGGCTGTGGAAGGCCGGCGCCGGCGTCACGGGCACCTCACCGTAGTCGTGGGTCGAGTACCACACGCAACGGCCGCCGAGCCAGGTCTGATTCGAGCTCACGTAGTAGTAGACCTCATCGCGAGACCACACTCGCGCGAGATACCAGGTCTCGGACTGCGCGGCGAGGCGCTCGGTCTCGCTGGTGCCCTGGGGCAGGCCGGCGGTGATCTCGCCGGCGGCGTTGCGGGACAGGCCCTCGTCGAGGTCGAGCGCGTCGGCCATGTAGCCGCCCTTGAGCCAGGCGGCGCGCGGCATCTGCTCGAGCATCACTACCAGGCTGTAGGCGCCCGAGCTCTCCTGCTCGTAGTAGACCTGGTCGGCGCGGAACACGGGCATCTCGAACAGCGCGACGCCGGCCTCAGCCTTGTTCTTCGCGACCTCCTCGCGCCGGCGCTTCCAGAGGTCGCCCGACTCGGCGTAGCCCTCGGCCTCGCCGTCGGGCATGGGCAGGGGGATGGGTGTGATCTCGCCGGCGTTGCGCTTGGCCTCGAGCTCCTCCTCGGTGAGCTCGCCGAGCGCGAAGAATCGGCGGTCGGGCAGGCCCAGGCCGGCCTCGCGCTCCCAGAGCCCGATCCAGCCCACGCCATGCACCACCTGCGACCACGCGACCTGCTCCTGCTCGTCTTTGGCGAGGGCGAAATAGATCCCGTTGAGGCAGCGCTCGAAGTCGCCGGTATGGCGCTCCGCCTGCTGGGTAGGCTTCTTCTGCCCGAGGTTCAGGATCGTGTTGACCTGGATGATCGGGCGGTTGGTCGTGAGCACGCCCACGAGGTGCTCGGCGCGGTCGATGAGCTTGCCGCTCATCGTGCGGAGCACCATCTCGCTCTTGTTGAACGGCCGCGGTAGGTAGGTGCCGAGCTGCTGGGGCGGGGTCGAGCCGCCTTGCCGGCGGAACAGCAGCGCGTCGCGGAGCGCGGCGTTGAGGTCGCGCTGGCGGAAGCGCTGCACGAGCTCGCCGAGCATCGACCCGATCTGCTTGTCGTCCCACCTGGGGTCGGCCACTGGTGCGGCCTCCTGGCCTGGTTAGAGGTGCCCTGCCGGCGGGCTGTGAGTGGCAACGGGCCGGCAGGGTCACGGCCAGCTTAGACGGGCGGGGTGCCCTCGGTCGTCCCGCCGGCATCGGTCGGCGGTGGCGGTGGCGGGGGAATGGCCCCGCCGGCGTCGGCCGCGGTGAGCTCGGCGAGCCGCGCCTCGAGCAGCGGCGAGAGCTCCTCGCCGGCGTCCTTGCGCGCCTGGAGCTCAGCACGCTCGGCCTCGGCAGGGTTGCTCGGAGGCGCCGGCTCGACCGTCTCCGCCTCGGCCGCGTCACGAGCGGCGATGGCGTCGGCGAGCGCCTGCTCGGCGACCGGGACGGCCGCACGGGCCGCCTCGAGTCGCGCCTGGGCCTCGTCGTCGGAGCCCTCGAGCGCCGCCTCAGCAGCCACGACGGCCGCCTTAGCCGCCTCGAGGTTGGCCTCGGCGGTGAGCACAGCAGCGTCGAGCGGGCCGGCCTCAGCGGCCGTCTCAGCGACCACGAGGTTCGCCTGGGCAGTCACGAGGGCGAGCTGGGCGTCGGCGACGGCGGCCTCAGCGTTCGGGACGCGCTGGCCCTCGCGCTCCTCCGCCAGGGTCTCGGCGGCGACGGTCGAGATGACGGTCTGGAGCGCCAGCTCGGCGGCGAGCACGTCGTTCTGGGCGGTCACGACGGCCACGCGGGCGGCCTCGAGCTCAGCGGTGAGCTGGGCCTGGTCCCTGAGCTCGCGCTCGAGCGCGGTGAGCGGTACGGGCGGAGTCTTTTCGCCGGTGCCCTCGATGGTGGCGTTGCGCTCCTCGGCGCGAGCCTCGCTGAATGTCGGGGTCATGGGTCGGTCCTTCGATTGGCGCTGGCTGGGTTACTCGAGCGGGGCGAGCCCGCGGGCGATGCCGGCGTTCGCCCACATCATCGCCTCCTCGAGGGCGGTGATCATCAGTGACTTCTCGCGCCCGTCGGGCACGAGCGAGTTGAGGGTGGAGGCGAGCGCGAGACAGTTGCCGCGCACCGCCTCGTGCATCGGCCCCGTCTCCGGCGTCGCCGGGTGGAAGCCGAAGCGGTTGTTGAGGTCGTCCTGGGTGATCGGGATGCCGGGCCGCTGGCTCGTCATGGGGTCGAGGTGCCTTCCACGCCGGCGGCCGCGCGCTCCGCCGTGCGGAAGTGGAGCGAGGCGAGGGCAATGTCGATCGAGTCGATGGCGTCGGTCGTGTGCTGATTCTCGTACTCGCCGTGGTTGACGGCCGTGAGGTACTCCTTGACCTGGCTCAGCACCTCCTCGGCCTGGATGCCGTTGCGGCCGACCTCGCCGACGGGGCCGAGCTGCCAGGGGATCTCGTGGACGGTGCCGGGCTCGCCGTCGCGGCCCTCGACGTGGAAGCGGAGCGCCTCCGGGTGCTCAGGGTGCATCGCCTACACGCCCTGGCTGCCGGTGCCCGACCCTCGCGGGAACACCTTGAGGCCGGTGTCGGTCTCGAAGTTGGCGATGGTGATCCGCCGGCCGGCCTTCACGCCGCCGGCGGAGCTCGAGGTCCCGCGCTTGCTGTGCTTGAGGATGACGCGGATGCGCTCCGCGGTGAGGTCGGCGATCGTCTCGGGCATCGGCGTCTCCCTGGTACTCGGGGCCTGGCTCGCGCCCGGAATGTACCACGAGGCGCGTTATCGAGCGGCGAGCTGGGTGCGGAGGAAGGCCCAGGCGAGCTCGGTCGCGACGCGCTCCTCGTGGTCCAGACCGCGGGTCCGCATCTCGTGGAGCCAGACGTGCATGATCTCGTGGACGACGCAGTATTCGAGCCGCTCGTCGTCGAGCTTGGCGACCTCGACCAGGTTCCAGGCGATCGAGCCGTGCTTGTAGCGCCAGTCGACGGACGTGACCGCGACGGCCGGTCCTGACGGTAGCCCGTCCTGGGTGATGAAGTCGCCCTCGTGGTAGGTGCGCCGAATGTCCCAGCCGTACATGCCGAGCCGGCCGTGCCAGGCTTTCCAGAGCCGCTCGACGCGCCGGCGCTGCTTCTTCACTTCCGCTTGACCCTCCGCCGGTACGGCGCCCGCTGAGGGTCGGCCGGCTGAACGGCGGTCCGCTCGAGCTCTCGCCTGAGCTTGTCGTAGGCGCGCGTTCCCGGCGCATACGAGGGGCCACGCTCCGGCGTCGGTCGGCGCTGCTTCTTCACGCGGCATTCTGGGGCAGCGGGCCGCCGCCGGCGGCGGTGACGATGCGCCCTCCGCGCGGGCCGGGCGTGGCGTCGATGGCCTCGTGGAGGTAGCGGTCGGCGTCGATCAGGTCATCGTCGACCTCGATCGGCTCGCGCTGCACGGGGGCGCCCTCGAAGCGGGGCGGCATCCAGCGGTAGCGCTCCATCTCCCAGGCCCAGCGCTCGATGTGGCGCGGGTCGTAGAAGCTGCCAGGGTCTCCGCCGGTGCCCTCGAGCCGGCGCGCGACGGCGTTGATGCCCATGAGCACGGAGCCCGGAGCTCGGTAGGCGGGCAGACACTCGAACCCGAGCTGGGGGACCAGCGCGGCGAACGCCATCTGCGAGCCGTCGTAGCGGCCGCGCCACTCCTGGCCGCGGAAGCGCTGGCGCCACATCGCGATGTGCTGCACGAGCTCGTCGAGCGCTGTCGGGCCGCGGCCGTACCACTCGCGGATGCGGATGATGCGGTTGTCCCTGGTCAGGCCGCCGAGCAGCGCGGTGGTGTAGTGGCCGAACGGGTTGGGGCCGCCGAAGTCGATGCCGACGGCGTAGCCGATGAACGGCGGGTAGCCGTCCGGGTCGATGACGCCCTCGAGCGGCTTGAAGGCGTGCCGGGTGCGGTCGAAGTTGTTGTAGACCAGGTCCGAGGTGTCGGAGATCTCATGCTGGCATTCGGCCAGGAAGGCGCTGAGGCCACCGCCGTCGTTGATCAGGGTCTCGATGCGGGGAATGTCCATCCCGTCCCAGGTCACGGTACCCTCGGCGATGCGCCAGCGCTTGCCGAGCGTGGGGTGGTCGACCGACTCGACGCGCAGGCCCTTGACCGCGGGGTGCGGGCCGCTCTTGTACGCGCCCATCAGGTAGTCGGCGACGCCGCGCACGTGCTCGTTGAGCAGGCTCGAGCGGTGAATGAGGTTCTGCACCCAGAGCACCGCGAGCTCGCCAGGGGCGCCGGCGAGCAGAATGTCGTGGGTCAGGGTGTCGCGCTTGCGCTCGAGCGTGAGGATCGAGTCGTGCTTGTCGTCAATGTCGTCGAGGATGATGAAGTCCGGGCGGTCGTCGTCGATCTTCACGCCTCGAATGGCGGCGTCCATGCCTAGCGCCTCGACCTTGAACCCTGAGCGGGTCCAGAGGAACTCCTGGGTCCATCCGCGTTGCCGGCTGCGCTGCCCACGCATCGGCGTCCCGAGCTCGGGGTAGAACGAGCGCAGCAGGCTCGACTCGAGCTTGGTGGAGATCGCAGCGAGCGACTGGTTCGCCTGGCGCTGGGTCGCCTTCACGTAGAGCGCGAAGCGGCGGGTCTGGCGGGCGCCGGTGGCGATGGTGAGCGCCTCGGCGTTGGTGGTCTTAGCCCAGGCGCGCGGCCAGATAGCGAAGAACGCGCGCTCGGGCGCCTCGCCGCGCTTGAGGTTCCAGCCCCAATCCCAGAGCTCGTCGTGGTAGGGCGCCGGCGGCGCGAACACGCGGCGCTCGCCCTCGACGCGGCTGAACGAGCTTGGGAACAGCGTGTAGCGCCAGGCGCCGTGTCCCCTGGCCTCGAGCTCCTGAGCGCCCGTCAGCGGCGGCGGTGGGGCCTCGATGACCACCTACGACGCCGTCTCCTGCATTGCTGCCATGAGCTGGCGGCCGACGAACTCGGTGTAGGCCGGCGGGATCGCCTCGGCCAGCTCCTTGCCCGTCATCCAGTCGATGCCCATGACTGCGCGCCAGGAGTCGGTGCCGTGGAAGCGGAGGTGCGGGTCGCGCTTCGAGGAGCCGCCGGCGTGGCCGTAGACGCCGATTGCGCGCCCTGCATGAGCGCAGGGTGGGGTGAACAGGATCGGGAACGAGGTCTCGAAGGCGCGGTGTCGCCGAAGCTGGCGGATTGGTGCGAGCCGGGCGGTCCCATCACCGCCGCAGTTTGGACAACCGTACTTGCCCAGCGCCTCCTCGAAGAAGGCGCCGCACGAGCAGGCGTAGTCGCCGGGGAGCTCGAGCTGGAACATCGACCCGCACAGCGTGACCGGCGATCGGAGCGGCGCGGCCGGGACGTTCTCGATGACGAACGGAACACCCGCCTCGAGCAGGCGCTCGCGAGTGGGGTCGACCAGGTCGGGGTGCTCGCTCTCGCGTCCCCACTTCTTCGTCATCGTCGAGTAGCGCTGGCAGGGTGGGCTCGCGTGGATCGCGTCGAACCCCGCGAGGGGGAACGTCATCGCGTCGGCCTGATGGAACTCGAACGGGTAATGCGGCTGGGGCTCGATATCGACGCCGACCACCTCGAAGCCCGCCCGGTGGTAGCCCATCGCAGCGCCGCCCGCCTTGCAGTACAGGTCGAGCAGCTTCACGCGGTCTCCTTGTGCAGGGGGAGCGGGGTGAGCTGCGGCTTGGTGAGCGCCTCCCAGATTTCGGTGCCCTTCCGCATCGCCTCCTCGGTGTCGGCGGTCGAGCCCTCCTCCTCGCCGTCGAGGACGCTCTTGTCCTGGAGGATGCCGAGGGTGACGGCGGCGTTGCGGAGCTGGCCGAGGAAGTCTGGCGTCTCCGCCCTGATGTAGACCCTGGCGCCATCCGCCGAGGAGCTCATGGACCGCTGGTAGAACACCAGGTCGTCGACCTCCTGGATAGCCTCGATGGCGTCCTGCTCGCGGCGGATGCGAGCGAGCTCGCGTTCGGTGAGGGTGAAGGTCTCCGCTCGGGCACGCCGGCGGGCTGCGGTCCCGTAGGCGTTGAGCGCATCCCGCGCGCCTTTTGTCGCCGCTCGCATGGCTGCGTCGGTCAGACTCACGTTCTCGAGCTTCGCCCAGCCTCGGAGCGTGCCGGGGGCGACGCCCAGCCTGGCGGCCGCCTTGTTGACGCTGGGGACCTCACCGCTCTCGAGCATCGCCCTGGCTCGCTGGACGCGCCTGGCGCGCTCGGCAGGGTCGATACCGGGCGTCATCTTCCGGCCTCGGCCCTGGCTCGGCGCTCCCCTTCCGCTCGCGTGGTGAGCTGGACCACCATCACGTTCTCCTCGACTCGGGAGTCGATGACCACGGCCATCGGCTCGGGGTGCGTCTCCTGATAGCGCTCAATGTCCTCCATCGTCAGTCGAACCTCGTCGACGCCGGCCTTCCACATCAGCATCGCCATGACCGACTGCCAGTTGTCCTCGGCCCACTCGGACACGGGGTGCTCAGGATTGATCCGTCGGTCGTTCACGCTTGGGTCTCCTCCACGTTTCACAGGATGCGCTCGAGGGCTGGAGCGGACCGGATTCTCCGGGTCTTTGCGACAGGGGGTTCTTCCCCAGCCCTCGAGCGCAGCTTATGAACGAGACTCGGCTCCTGGTTCTCGTGCGTTCGTTTTCCGATGCAACACTACCGGCCGCGCCTCAGTCGGGCGCGATGCCGGGGTGCTCGACGCGGGCGACCACCGTGCCGTCGACGGCGTCCTGACGCACCTCGAGGTGTGGAGCGCCCGAAATGCGGTCCTCGAACGAGGCCAGGCCGAGCAGCGTGGCGCCGAGCTGGTGGAGCCAGCCGACGCGCTGGCCGGGTCCGGGTTCCTCCTGCTGCGCCAGCCTGGCGATCTCGACGGCGGCCGCCATCACGGCGTGCGGGTCGTTGTCGAGGTCGGCGGCGACCGCCCGGCGCATGAGCGTCTGCGCCTTCACGAGGTTCGGCTCGAGCTGCCAGGTCACGGCGGCGATGACGCCGGCGACGCCGACGGCGGTGCCGCGCAGCATCGACCAGGCGTAGTCGACGGCCACCTCGGCGTCCGTCATAGGGTCACTGGTCACGGTCGGGCTTCTTTCGGAGGTTGTCAGCATCGGGGCAGGTCGCGAAGTGCGACACGTAGTGGAGGTGGTCGAGGAAGCGCTCGGGGCCGACGACGGCGGCGAGGCTTCTTCCGCGAGCCTTGTCGTAGCGGATGACGATGTTGCCGGCGGCCGAGGGCTCGGCGTCGAGGGGCATCCGTGCCCCTCGCTCCGTCACTACCCACAGCAGCTCGGCGCCGCAGGATTTGCAGCGCGGGGTCGGCATCAGTCCGGGTCTCGGAGCGCCGCCTGGCCGGCCGGAGAGCGGCGCCAGTCGACGAACGCTTGCACGTCCTCCTCGAGGTCGGCCGCCCGGTCGGGCTCGAACAGGCCCTCGGTGGCCGAGCGGTAGAGGTTGAGGATCGCCATGCCGACGGCGTCGCGGCCGCGGATGACGAACACGGGCTCGTCCTCGAGCAGCCCTGCTACGTGGGCCTGGCGGCCGCCGTCTGCGTGCTCGTAGGTCACAATCATCGAGAGTCTCCTTCTCAGCTACCAGCCGCCGGCGGGCGCCGGCGTCCACTCTTGGTTGTCGTCCCAGCCCTCGGCCTCGGCGCGGACGCGAGCCTGCTCCTCCTCCTCGCGTTCGGCGTCTTTGACCAGGACGCCGAACGGCCAGGGGGTGCGGTAGCGGTTGGCGCGCTGGCCGGCGCGGGTTGCCCAGCGCACGTTCCAGGGGGCATAGGGTCCGTCGTTGTCGACGCGGTCGATGCTGTAGCCCTCGCCTGGGCACGGTCCCACGTCGGCGACGAACTGCGCGAAGTCGTCCCACACGGGGTCGACGTAGATGCCCTCGGGGCAGAGCTCGGTGATCCTCCCTCCGTAGTCCTTGAAGCGCTGGTGCCGCGGGTTGTTGCAGCGCTGGCGGATCGTCACCCACCTCGCATAAAGCGGATGCCGCTGGCGCGGGTCGTTCGATGCGAGGTGGTGTTTCACGGTCACGCGGCGAGCGGCCTGACCAGCGCCATCCCTGGTAGGTTGAGCTCGCCGACGCGGCGGGGCTCCAGGATCTCGCCGCGGCGGTACGAGCGCGCGAGCTCGGCGAGCTCGAGCCTGGTCGGCAGCCGGTCGGCCCTCACCCAGATACCCCAGGCCACCTCGGCGAGGTAGAGATCTCCGAGTGGGTGCGGGGCGACCGCTACCCAGAGGTGCCGGCCCTTCGCCGGCGGAACGCGCAACGGTCGCGCCCGCGAGCCGAGCCTGGCCGGCCGCGGCTTGGGGTGGACCTGACCGTGACGGCGCCAGAACGCCTCGGTGTCCTCGCCCTCCCAGGGGCCGAGCCCGCAGCGGCAGAACGGCATCAGGTTGGTCACGGCTTGGCCGCCTCGGCGTGATGCGGCCCGGTCACGGGCGGCTCGAGCGCGGCCTGGTCGGCGACGAACGAGCTCGCGGGTGCGGTCTCCGCCGGCGCCGAGCTCTTGCGTGGAGCTCGGACCTTGGGCGCGGCCGGCGCGGGCGTATCGGCCTCGACCTCCATGCCGACGTAGACGCGGGTGCGCCCGGTCATGTTCATGGCCTCGGCGATGAGCGCCTCGAGCGACTGGCCGATGCGACGGACCTTGCGGTTATCCGACTCGGGGAACTCGACGGTGATGGTGATCATGCTCAATCTCGGCTCCTCAGCTTGGCGTAGGTCCACACGATGGCGGCCGTAACCAGCAGGACCAC
>Ga0137429_1000301_pt1 | contig 22271 bp, 23 predicted proteins | sample EasRivERMZT736_2_FD_102304 | JGI IMG/M metagenome (GOLD analysis project Ga0137429, IMG submission 102304) | Soil microbial communities from meander-bound floodplain in the East River, Colorado, USA - East River MetaG ERMZT736_2 | ecosystem: Environmental > Terrestrial > Soil > Floodplain ...
CACCTCGATGTCGGCCCATCACATCCTGGGGGTGAAGGCGCTCCCAAGGGTTCGGCTGTTCGCCGATTAAAGTGGTACGCGAGCTGGGTTCAGACCGGCGCGAGCCAGGTCGGTCCCTATCTGCCGTGGGCGTGCGAGATTTGAGAGGATGTCTCCTTAGTACGAGAGGATTAGGAGGCACGTGCCGATGGTGTACCAGCTGTCCCGCTCGGGGCACCGCTGGGTAGCTAAGCACGGAAAGGATAACCGCTGAATGCATCTAAGCGGGAAGCCCCCCTCGAGATGAGATCTCGGTTCCGACTTCGGTCGGATGAAGGCCCCTGGAAGACTACCAGGTCGATAGGCGGGAGGTGGAAGCGCCGAGAGGCGTTAAGCTGACCCGTACTAATGGCCGAAAGCTTGACCACTTTCATGAGTGGCTGTCAAGCAGATTTCTAGCATAGTGGTTGTTCTACAGTTCCTTACCCTGCGTCCGCTTCTTCAATTGCCAAATGATACCGAGGCCCGCAGCACACAAGTGCTACGGGCCTTTTTCGTCCATACTCTTAAGCGATGGGATTCATTCACATATCGGTAGGACTCAAAGCCCTCGATCGGCCCAACGACCCCTACGAGGCCGATTTTCTTGTGTATACAGGTGCGACGGACACTCTGGCGCCCCCTACCCGGCTTGGCACGTTGCATCCCTGCCCGTACCATCGCTCTAGGGGCCAGCCATGATATCACGTGTCGGTAAGTTCTTGCTCGATACTTTCGCGAATCCCGAACTCCAAAGCGTTGCTGCTGAACTCGGCGAAGTGTTCTTGGATAGATCCACTGCCGAGGGCGTCATCAAGGAAATCCCTATAATAGGGTCCGTTGCGTCACTTGCGCGCGCTGGCCTCACCATCCACAACCGACTCTTTGAAAACAAAGTCCGTCGTTTTCTCTTCGAACTTGACACTGTGCCCCCTGAAGAACTCGAGAGCATGATCGCAAGCTTAGAGGAATCGGGGCAATCGCGCACCGAGGTGGGCGAAAAGCTACTGTACATTCTCGATGCTTGTGAAGATCAATCTGCCGCCGCGATTGTCGGAAAGCTCTTCGTATCGTATCTCCAGAGAAAACTGACCTACGACGAGTTCGTGCGCGCCAGCCGTGCCAGCCGCATGGTGGGTACCGAAGACTTCACGACGTTCATCCGCACTCAGGAAGGGTCTTGGTCTCTCGAAGAGGCCGGTGAGTTCGTGGCTGCCGGATTACTATATTTCTGCGAGCCTGAACTCGAGCTCGGCCGCCAACGTCACACCGGCTCTATGGTTCGAGGCATGAAGCCGATGGTAGCGAAAAGCTCTTCGTTGGGTAGCAAAATCCGGGACGTTTTGGAGCCCACAACCACGAAATCTGCTCCAAGGGTGGATGGTGGGTAGGGCGGGCCATGCCCACCCAACCAGACTTGTCTACGTCCGGGAATGGCAGTACGCTTCTCCCTCGACCCGATCCCATTGAAACACGATGCGCACGTTTTTAGCCTATTCTCTTTTGGTGTTTCTTTCTCCAGCAATAGCAGGTTGGGGAGCAGCGCTCGCTGGTTTCCCGGTCGCACTCATCCTTTCTTGGACCTCAATGGGATTACGGACCAAAGTCGCTGGCTACATTGGCGGAGTGTGTGGAGTAATAGCAAGTGCCTGGGCGACTCAGCTCTTATTTCATTCATTAACCGGACCCGCCTCCTTCACCCTTCTGCCGTTCCTTGCATGGTTATCGATCTTGGCATGTTTGATTGCGCGGGTTGCAGCACAAACTGTGCGCGTTGCCAAAGCTCGCCGCGAGTTGCTGGACACGATAGCGGAGAGGGGCCCCGACACGTTGCGATTGATGTCGGAGGAAACAAAGACGGCACATTTCAGTACCCTTGTCGGCCAACTGTTCGGGATCGCCATCGTTTCTATTTGGTTCTTTTGCAGGTAATTCTCGGGCGTGGTGGCACGGTTGTCGGAAGCACAGTGGACCCCGCCAACCGAACTGCGATCCGATGTCCACCCGTTCCCCTAAAGCGCGGTCGTTCGTCTCGTTTCCAGTCTCTAGTTTCTAGACCGCCTCCCGGCCATCCCGCTCAAGTAGCAGACCGGTTACGAGTTCGCATCAAGGAGCGCCTCGACGAGCGAGTTTACGCACCCACCTTCAGGAGCGCCGTGAAGCCCGCCTGTTCGAAGTGGCGGTCGGCCGTGAGGGCCTCCGTGATCCCGTGCTGCCGCATAATCTCGAAGGAGATGCAATCGGTAAGCGACCATGCTTTGTGCGTCCGGGACCGGTACAAATCCAATCCGCGGCGCCAAAGAGCTGTGTCGGGCTCGATGATCAAGGTATCGGGTTCCGCTTCCAAGGACGAAAGCAAGCGCAGAAAACCGTCACGTACAGGGGGCGCCGCGAGACCATCGGCCAACTCCTGAATCACCCACGCACTCGTGACCACTTTTGTGGAGGATTTCCGGCTGGCTTCAAGAGCACGAGTATGCGCGGCATCACGCGGATTGATTAGGGCGAGATAGTAGAACGTGTCGGCGAAGACCACGGAATTCATGGCGAGTGTTTGGGTGCGCCGTGGATGTAGTGGTCGTGATTCTCGGCCAAATCGGCAGGAAGCCCCTCCGCGATCCCGATAAAATCTTTGTATCGTTCGTAAAGGCTTGGAATGGGGCCGCTGGGTCTTGGCGGCGGCACCAAATCAACAGGACGAACCTCGACCTCGGACCCGTCCGGCAAGGAAACCGGCCGATCAAGGATCACCACGCCGTTTTTGATTCGTCCGCGGTAGGTCATAAAGCACGTCCAATCTTCGCCACGAATCTTACCATGCGAATGCCATGTTTTCAACCGCGCCTACCCGATTTATCGGCAAGCTTGCCTACCATCAAAGGATTTCCACAGTTTGAATTCCGACGAAAGGCCTATCGGACGCGGGCTTGCCTTCAGTCGAAAATCCTTCGTGACCACCTTGGCGCTCCGGGTTCGTACGGGTCATGCCTACCGCTTCACGTTCTGGTCTCCGTTGGTGTGTTCGAGGATCGCGATCATGGCCACCACGGCGAGGCACTGTAAAAGAAGTAGAACGGCAATGGGCCAATCGACGGCGGGTAGGATGATCGCGGGCAGGCCCGTCGCGGCGGTGGCTAGGTAGATGGTGAGGACGGCCCCACGCGGAGTCATGCCCCGTTTCACCAGGCGGTGCGAGAAATGCCGCCAGTCGCCGCGAAGAGGGTTTTGGCCGGCACGTATTCGGTGGATCACGACGCTGATGACATCATAGAGAGGGACGGCGAGGACCACGATCGGAACGATGATTCCCAACGGGGTGAGGTTCTTCGATGGGTCGTAGAAGGTCGTCAGGATGGTTAGGACGCTCAATAAGAATCCAAGCGGCAGGCTGCCTGCGTCGCCCATGAAGATCGTTGCGGGAGAGAAATTGTAGACCAAAAACCCCAGCAGCCCGCCGACGACGACCCAGGCCATCACCGGCACGAAAACTTGACCGCTGCGGGCGGCGGTGACGGCGAAGATGGCGGCGGCGATGGCGGCCACCCCGGCGCTTAGGCCGTCCATATTATCGAGGAAGTTGAAGGCGTTGGTGATCAGGACGATCCAAAGTACGGTCACCGCGATGGACAGCGGCGCAGGGAGGGCTTCCACCGCCCGGATGCCGACGGGGCCGGCGATGAAAACCGCGACTGCGAACTGGGCCATGAACTTGGGCGCCGGTCCGAGCGGTCGGTAGTCATCAATTAACCCGACGACGTGCAGGACGAAAGCTCCGCCCACAATGGCCAGAGCGGTCGAAAGCTTGGAAGCGATTCCCGCCAGGTGCGTTTGAACGATCCCCGGCAGCCAATCGGGTCGTGTGTTGCCGCCGTGCAAAACCCAGGCCAAAATGGTCCCCAAAAAAATCGGGCCGCAGATGGAAACAAACAATGCGACGCCGCCGCCCAGCGCGACCGGCAGCTCGTGCCGTTTGTGCCCGCCGGGTCGATCGACGAACGCAGTTCGCCGTGCCCAAGCCCGGACGCCGTAGGTAACCGCGAGCGAAACAAGGAACGGCCCACCGATGGCGATGAGGATAATCCCGTACATCGGTATTAAGTGTATGGGTATGGATCACGCAGGCCAATGAGGCTATGATCGCCGATACGGGACGTTGGTCGAGGATTTGATTACCTGGAGCTAACGGTCATGCGGCGATGGATCGGCTCAAGTATCGTGCTCTGCCTTTGCATATCAACGCGCGCGGAAGAACCTGGAAAGAAGGGGGGCGAACTCACCGACGCGAAAGCGATCTTGCAACGCGTCGCCGAGGCGTTGAAGAAAACGCCAATGGTCAGCTACCGGGCGGAGTATAAGGTGACCGGTTGGGCGACGGCATTCGTACCCAACATGGAAGGGCCGGTCGTCATCGGAAAACAATCCGCGCATAAGATTCAACGATACTACTGCCAACTCAAGGTTCAAAAGGACGGGTCGAGCGACGTCCGCGAGTTCACGGCCGGTAGCGACGGCGAAAATTTCTTCGTCGTCGATCCGAAAACCAAAACGGCGCACGAGGACATCGACCCCGGTGTGTTGGGTGCGAACGGGTGGGCCGTCCAGTTCGTCATCATCCCGGAATTCGGCGCTCCGGACGCCCTCGATAAGCTACTTAAAACAGCCAAAGTCGAAATCAAGGGCGAGAAAAAGATCGGCGAGGAAGATTGCTTGGAGGTTCGAATCCAGGATGATGCTCCACAGGACGCGACGTGGACCATTTCCAAGAAAGATTTCCTGCCCCGACGGATCACGGGTGTGTTTAAGAATGGAGAGGGCGTCGAATCGTCCACATCGCTTGACCTGCACGACTTCAAAGTGAATCCAACGTTTGTGAAAAACCCGTTTGAGTTGGTGGTGCCGGACGGGTACAAGAAGACCGACGATTTTGCGCCTTGAGAACCACTAATACTTTTCCGAGGTGGCCAGGTCAAAGCCTTCGTGGGCCGGGTTGAGGGGGCACTTTCGGTATTCGGCACGACAAGCGTAGCAGGTCGTCACCTTTCCCAAGAAGGCGTAGATGACTAGATCAATTAACACGGCCGCGGCGAGGATCGACCAGGCGATCAGCACCGAGATCGAGAAGTAGTAGATCGCGGCCAGTCCGAAGACGATGACGACGGCCACTCCCAAACGCTGCGGGAAATCCTTGCGAATGAACAACTCCGATCCTCCGCAGACGACGCAACAGTCCACGAGCTGAGCCCGACGGACCGAGTCGGAGATGTTCATGGGGTGACGAACGCGGCACCGCGGACACTCCATGGTCGGCCCGGAGGTCTCCAACGGTTCATACTCGATGATGGCGACACATCCGTCGGTCGGACAGTGGTAGCGAATCTGCATACTAACCCTTACGGCAGCTCTCCCCCTGAAAGGGAGAAGGTGTCAAATCGGCCAGCCCAACTCAAAAATGAGTTGCTGGCTCGCCAGCTCTCCAACATAGGCCAACACCGATCCAAAATACAGAATCCCGGTCGCCGACTGGGTGGATCGCAGCCGCACGCAGTCGGCAACCATGTAGGCAAAGACGGCCACGGCGACCAACCCGACTCCGACACGCAATACAACAATCAACCATGAGGGTCCGATTCGCCACAGGATCGGTAAGTTCGGATCTCCCCGAACCTGCCAGGCAATGGCCAAACTGATAAGCATAAACAGGATTCGGGCCGCGACCGTCCAGGAGAGCATTCGGCTGAAGTGCCGCAGTGGTGCAATAGTCATTTTCGTGGCCGTCAGGTAGGCATGTCCCAACAACCAGGCGATGGTGACGCTGCCCAATATCATGGCGCTGAGAATCTGACTGAGAATCACCATGGGAGTTGCAAAACCGTAGAGGGTTCGAGACTCCATCCCGACCCGCAGGTTAGCCACTGCCGATACCGATGCCGCAGTGATCCCGGCTACCCCTAACAGACCGCATACCAAGCGGAATAATCGGCTCCGACGCGCGGCGAGCGGTGAAGCCAATATCACGAAAAAAGCTCCGACGCTCAGGACGATTCCAAGCCCCACCATCGACTTCGTCGCTGCGTCCAGCGGCCCCGTCACCGAACGAAAAACCCAGACAGTGACGCCAGAGATAATCGCCATGACGGCGAAGCCCACGAATCTGATGAACTTCCAAGCGATCTGCTCGACATGCGCGGTGGCCAGGATGAACAACATTCCCCCAGCGATTGAATAAAGCAAGGTGGCGACCATTTCTCATCCCCCGGCGAAATGCCGTGTTGCCGGGCATTGTGTGAAGGATGTTCCGAAGTGGCAACGTCGCCCGTGAGGATCTTCATCGTTGAGCCGACCCCGCTCTGGTAGTAAACTCTGTTTCCGGGTTGCGGTCTCCTCTTGGCTAACCTCCATTCAGGCAAAAGGTTAGGAGGCCAGTAGGGCAAGGAGAATGACGTGACGATTGAATCCGCGGCGTTCGAGCAGCTCGTCGAGGCCTATTACCGCGGGTGGTGGCGTCTGTTCCCGTCAATTGGCTCGCGGGCGGGTTTATATAGCTGCGACGCCGAGCTTGAGGCTCCCACAAGGGAACTGATCGAAGCCCGAAGCAAGCAGGTCAATGCTGCGGCCTCAGCCGTCGCGCAGCTCGAGCGACCAGACGCCGACACCCCGGCGGCACTCGATCGGATGGTCTTCGAAGCGCACCTCGTCGTCTCCGACCTGCGCTTGCGGACCATCCAATCTTGGCGGCGCGACCCATCCCTACCTCTTACAGAGGCAATTGAATCGCTCTTTGAGCTGTTGACCCGGCGCGATCTTTCGAATGGCGACACGGTTCGAGCGATCGCGCGGCGACTCGGTCGCGTGCCCGAGTACTTGGAGGCCTCGCGAGCGCGGATCGACGATCCGGTCGCATTGTGGGTGACCATCGCGGAGAAGTCGGTCGCGGGGAGCATCGAGTTTATCCGTGACGCCATCGTGCCGCTTGGGGCGGAGCATCGGACGATGCTGGCGGAGCTGACCACGTCAGGCCAAAAGGCGGTGGAAGCGGTCCGTTCCTACGGAGACTGGCTTGCGGGACTACGGCAAAGGCCGCTGAACGAGGATTTCGCGGTCGGGCCCGATACGCTGCATCAGATCATTAAGACCTGGCATGGACTAAGCCTGTCGCCCGCGGACGTGGAGGAATCGGGTTGGAGCCTGGTTCAGTACTATCGGGACGAGCTCGAACAATATGTGCAGCGGATCGATCGGGATGTCACGTGGTCGGAGGTGTTGCATCGCGCCCGGAAGGAATTCGCACAGCGAGATCACGACATCTTGTCGGAGTATCGAAGCGCGACCGACGCCCTACGGGAGCGCATGGGTATGGACGGATTTCTCGACCTTCCGCCCGACGAAACCTGCAGGGTCGTATCGACCCCCGCGTTTCTGCGGGCGCTCATTCCATCAGCGGCTTACTCCCATCCCGGACCGCTCGACCCGCATCAGGTCGGGGTCTTTTTCGTCACGGAACCGGATCGATCGTTGAGCGAGGAGGTGTATCGGGCGAACCTAGGGCAACATTACGGCATCGAATCAACCTGCGTCCACGAAGCCTATCCTGGGCATCACGTGCAGCTCTGTTGGGCGAACCGGGCAAGCTCTTGCGCCCTTCAGATGGCCGATCACATCGTCTTCATGGAAGGGTGGACACTGTACTGCGAGCAGATGATGGTTGAACAAGACTGGTTCGGTCCCGGCGCGCCGGGACTGCTGAAGCTGAATTACCTCGCTGACCAGCTATGGCGGGCGTACCGCATGGTGATCGACGTGGGCATCCACACCCGTAAGCTGTCTGTTTCAGCGGCCGTGAGGATGCTCATCGACGGCGTGGGTTTCACCCGCGAACGGGCTGAGTCTGAGCTGAATTGGTACACGCAAAGCCCCGGCGTGCCCATGAGCTACTTGCTTGGGAAGCGCGAAACGCTTGCTCTTCGCGATCAGTTCATGAAAGGACGCGGCGCGACTCTCAAGCGTTTTCACCGCTGGTTATTGAGGTTCGGCTCGGTACCGCAGCGCTGGCTCCACCCGCAATTGCCTGCCGAATAGGAGGTAGCTGCGCCTCGTTCGCCTAACTTCCGCTCAACATCGGAACAGGCGAAAAAAGAGGCCCGGTGGGGTCGACCGGGCCTTGGGGGAACCGACCCATGGGGGGACGGGTCGGTAATTGAACTTATTTAAGACTTCATTTTCTCCCATATCGGACCGAACTGCAAGAGAAATCTTGAAAAAAAATGCAGCCGACCGAAACTTGCATCTCTTTCCCTTCCGCCGCGAGGGTCGGCGCGTGCGCCGCACCGCGCCGAAATGTGGTGGCAGGCTGGCGGAAGGGCGGCGTGACCGCTAGGATTAAGTGGTTCCCCTCGGTCCGGCGGACCGATCGGCGAGTCAGGAGGCACATTGGCAATGTTGAGATGCAAGGATTGTGAGTTTTACCGACAGAACCCGGACGGCTCGCCCCTTTTGACCTGCGATCCGTTATCGACGATTAAGGAACCGGAGTGCCTGCTGAAGTGGCAACTGTTGCAACTCAACGTCATCGCCCACTCGCACCAGGCCACCCTGGACATGTACCGCCGCTTCGCCCCGCTGCAGGAGAAAATGTTCAAGCACATGGAGCAGGAGATCGACGACGTGAATGAGGCCGATCGGTGGAAGCTCGACGACGATGATGAGGAAGAGGATTACGACCCGCTGAAGCCATGAGACCACGTAGGACCATGCCCCACGTGAATCGTTGGAACAACACCGCGAATTACGAATGACGAATTATACGGACAGTCGGACGCAACGAACCCTGCGTTACCACGGTAGGATTGACGGCGTTCGTCGTCCGAAGCGAATCTTCGCGCCGGTCAGGAGCAATAGCGTCAAAATCGCGAGACCCCAAGCGCCGACCGTGGGGATGGATTCCCGCGAGCATTCCACGTCCTCACACATTGCAAGTTTGGTCCATTCGCATTGGCCGCAATCACACGCCGCTTGCGTCAAGCCGTCTGTGCAGCCCCTGAAGGGATCGTGATCGCAACACGCCCCCGTCACGGCTTCACAGCCAGTTTCGCTACATGTCGCGCCGCCGGTCCATCTCTGTTGGGCTCCTGAGCATGCGCTGGGGGGTAAGTTCTCGGCGCAGTCCCCGGTAGGAAGATCACAGCATGCGCCGGCGCAGGGCGGATCAAGCTCCGCACAGAGGGTGTTTACACTCCAACTAGGTTCGTCGCCGGTGCACAGAGCCATCGGAGCGTCGTCCGCACAGAGTCCGGTACTCCCGTTGCAACAAGCGCCGGCTTCACAATCATCAGGGATGCCGTTCACATCTGTGTCCTGACTGACGCCCGCACGGATGTCGCACTCGTCCGGCATGCCGTTCCCGTTACAGTCAAGGCTCGTGACCGATTCGATATCACAGCCATCCGGGATGAAGTTGGCGTTGCAGTCCGTACAAGCCGGGTCGCCTGTGCATGCGGCGACGTCGAGTTCGTCGGGGATACCGTTTCCGTTGCAATCGTTGCAAGTCCCGCAATCAATGGTGCAGGTACATTCATTCTCAAGCGCATCACAAACGCCATCGCCGCAGCAGGCCGGCTCCCCGAAGCAATCCGAATCCGCGCAGTCCGTCGATCCGTCGCAGTCGTTGTCGATCGTGTCGGCGCAGGCCCCCGGCGTGTTCTCAGGCCCTGACCCCGTGCAACCGACTTCGATCGTCAGGTTTGTAATCGTACCGATGCCGGCCGCCTCCGTGGCCCAAAAGGGACCGGCGCCCGTCTCGCCCTCAAGGATCACGTTGGCAAACAGATTCTCAAGCGCCAGCGTGTACGTGCCATAAACCGCAGGAGCGGTAAGCGAGCCCGTCACCACGAGTGCAGGCCCGCATCCTCCCGGCTGGGCGACGCCCGTCAGCACCGTACCGATGGGATAAGGGGCGATGTCCGGAGTATTCAGAATCGTGTTCTGCGCCCCACCGACTTGGATTAGATCGCCGCCGATGATTGTGCCGCCGTAGCCGGCGGGATTGGTGACGCCCCAAGGTATGGTGAAGTGAATCATGGGATTCTCGCAGCCGGAGTTGGGATCGCCCGTGGGGGTGTCGGCCTGCATCAAGTCCCCGCCGTCGAAGTCGAGATCGAAACCGAGCAGCGCCAACCCCTCGTTGATATCGTCACTCAGGATTCCGATGACTTCGTACTGGACGGCCGCACCGGGGGCGACGACCACTGAATTGGAACCCGCAGACTCTACGCTCACACTCAGGTTACTTGGCTGCGCTGCGATAGCCGCATTCGCGCTCGCCCATTGGCGGAGAAGAAGCACTTCGACGTCACCGGACGACGGGCTCGGTGTCGGCTGGCCGAAGCACCAGGTCGCAGTAAAAGAAAGACCGCCCGCTACGGCGCGCGCGCCCATTCTTGACTTAGCCGATCGCATAAGTGTCCCCCCGACTTGCGAAGTTTGGTGCACCAGTACTCGTTTTCTGATCCAAGTGGTATGAGAGTCCGGCGTCCCATTCAATTGGTTTCATTTCACAACATGGACTGTCGCGTTCCCTCCACCGAACCACGTCCGAGCAGGCGGACGCACCGTGTTGAATAACTGAACAAGGATTGTATCCGTTGGAGAGCCGGGACGCAAGAGGATTCTGGAAACGTCGAAACGTCAAAAAGCCGAAATCCCGGCATTCTGGGGCGTCGGCACAGCGGTTTTTCATGAATTGCCCCGCTCTTGGCGGACACCTACAATCCATTTCGGCGGTGTTTGCCGCGTAGAATGTGTCGCAAACCTGGGGCCTTTGGATGCACCAACTTCTTCTCTCCACTTCGCGATTCAAAGTCGAACGGCGCGTCTTCGCCGGGGCCGACGGGCGACCGATCACCCGAGATGTAATCGTTCATCCCAGTGCGGTCGTGATTCTGCCCATCCTCGACGCACGCTGTATCGTAATGATCCGCAACTACCGTTACACCATCGGAGAAGAGCTGTGGGAGCTTCCGGCGGGCACGGCCGAGTCGGACGAAGCGGCGATCGAGACCGCGCGGCGGGAATTGGAGGAAGAAACCGGCTACCGGGCGGGGGCGATGATGCCCCTCATGGAATTCTTCACTTCGCCGGGGGTGCTAACTGAGCGGATGTTCGCGTTCGTGGCCACCGAACTGCAACCGGTCGGGCAGCGTCTTGAGGTTGATGAACGGATCGTCGCTGAGATTGTCGAATTGGAGCGCGCCCGCCGGTGGCTGATCAACGGCGAACTGCGCGACGGAAAAACAATTGCGGTGCTGGGAACGTACTTTGCCCAACGCACGCCTTGATCGGTGAACGACTGGGATTGCCGATTGCCAATTTCCAATTGCCGACTAGTTGACGTTCAATCAGCAATTGGCAATTGGAAATAAACCATGAGTTGGCGAGACCGAGAATACGCGAGGGGGGCGCAAGGCGGGGGCCGGGTCTGGCCGCCGACCCGCCGCGTTGCACTGATCGGCGGCAGCGTCGTCACCACCTTGATTGTGGTCAATGTGGCCGTCTTCGTCCTATCCCAAATGACCATCGACCGCAACGCGGCAAGACACCCGGCCGTTCGCGGCGAGGCGATCATCACCAGCCCCGTTTTTCAGTTTTCCGCGATGGCCACAGGCCCGGTGATGCGGGGCCAGGTCTGGAGGCTCATCACCGCCCAATACCTGCACTGGTCGTTCGGCCACATCCTGATGAACATGCTCGGATTGCACTTCCTGGGCCGGGCGCTCGAACGAGACTGGGGGTCGAAAAGGTTCTTTTTCGTCTATTTGATTTCGGGCACGCTAGGAATGGTTTTCTACATGGTGTTGACGCTGCTCGGTTGGTTGCCAATGCAAGGCGTGGCCGCCGGAGCGTCGGGTTGCGTGCTGGGATTGCTCGGAGCGTGTGCGGTCCGGTATCCGCACGCGGAGGTACTTATCTTGTTACTGCTGCCGATGAAGATTCGCACGGCAGCCTTGTTGTTTGGCGCCTGGTATATCTGGAATCTTCTTGAGCAGGGGCCTAACGCCGGCGGCGACGCCTGCCATCTGGCGGGCTTGCTCTTCGGCGCGTGGTGGGCGTACCGGGGTGAAACCTGGTGGGAGCGCGTGGGATGGCGAGCATCGAGTTGGCGGACAAGAACGCGTCAACGAGCGCCATCCGACTTCGGCGATCGAGTGGCCCAGCGACGTGACGACGCCCAGACCGTTGATCGGATTCTCAAGAAAGTGTACGAAGGCGGCATCCATACCCTGAGCGAGGACGAAAAGCGCGCGTTGCGCGACGCGACGGAGCGGCAGCGCCAGACCGAGGCCGGGCACGCGGATCGTCTGTAGCGAAACTAGTCGAATGTGGAACAGCGGCACAGCTCTGTGGACCCCATCCGAGGGCGGCTGGGCTACACCGAGGAAGGAAGCAATGACATGATCCCCACGGAAAGACCGCTCGACAATCCTATCAACTGGTCGTTTCGGGCCGGACGAGTGTGGGGGATTGACGTTCGGGTCCACCTCACGTTCGTCATCTGCGCAATCGTTCTTCTTTGGATGGAGTTGCCCAAACCGGGTTCGGGACAAGCCACATTCCTGGGCCGCGCCGTTGTGGACGCATTCGGAACGTACGCGATATTGTTCGCCGTGGTGCTGCTCCATGAGTTCGGACATTGTTTCGGAGCACGTTATGTCGGCGGGGATGCGGATGAGATTCTCCTCTGGCCGCTGGGCGGGCTGGCGTCGGTCAACCCACCCCATCATCCACGGGCGCACGCGGTCACGACGATCGCCGGGCCGATGGTGAACGTGATTCTCTGCGCGATTTGCTCAGGCGTGTTGGCCGTTTGGATCGGGAGCCTCGGCGCCGTGCCCTGGAATCCGCTTCATCCGACTTCGCCCGTCGATGAGTCCATCGTCCCGACGACGGGGCAACTGTGGGTCATGCGCTTTTACGGGATGAGTTATTTCATCCTCTTGGTGAATATGCTGCCGATATTCCCGTTTGACGGAGGACGCCTGGTCCACGCTTGGCTCTGGCCGAGGAAGGGGTACCGCGCTGCGACCGAAATCGCTACTGGAACCGGTATGGTCGGGGCCATCGTGGTGGGTCTGTGCGGATTGTTCACCGAGCAAAGTTGGTTGCTGATGATGATCGCCGTGTTCGGGTACGTCACCTGTTGGCAGACGCGGCGAAGCATCCGCGAGCACGCCGACTCGGAATTGGAAGACTTGGGCTACGACTTCAGTGGTGGCTACACGTCGCTGCAGCGGGGTGAGCGGCGGGAGCGGCGTCCGGGGTATTGGGAGCGGCGTCGGACGCGCCGTACCGCCGCCCGCGTCGAAAAACTGCGCCGCCTCCGCGAGCAACACCACCAGGCCGTCGAGGAAGTTCTCAAGAAAGTTTCCATCGCGGGAATGGACTCTCTCACCGCGAAGGAACGGCGGATTCTTGAGGAAGAGACCCTGCGGCAACGCGATTTGATGGGCCTATAGATTTATGCGGAAGTTGGGAGGATCCTGTTTCAATGGGGACGCGGACCCCGATTCAGTTGCAACTTCTCTCGAATAACCTGACGATGTCGATAATGAACGACATCGCTTTTCAGCAGTGCATGGCCCCCGATTGCGGAGCGACGTACGGCCTTGGCGAGGTTTTGTTTGCGTGTCGGCGGTGCGGGGCGCTGCTCGATATTCGCTACGACTGGTCTCGTTGCCCAGTCCCCAAGTCGCTGTCGTTTTTTGAGTCGCGTTGGCAAACTCCTATTCGTTCGAGGGAGGCACGGGCAGACTTCAGCGGTGTGTGGCGGTTCCGGGAATTGCTTCCGTTCGCGTCGCTTGAAGAACACGTGACGATCGGCGAGGGGCGAACGCTGCTGCAACAGGCGGATGAACTCGCCGTGACGCTCGGCGTTAAGCCGGGCTGCTTGTACTTGCAGTATGAAGGGTTCAACCCCAGCGGCAGCTTCAAGGACAACGGCATGGCCGCCGCGTTCACCACGGCGCGGCGGCTGGGTAGACGGCGGATGGGGTGCGCGTCGACGGGAAACACCAGCGCCTCGTTGGCCATGTATGCACGACACACGCCCTCCTTGAACGGTCATTCGATGCAGGCCGTCGTATTCGTCGGCGGCGACAAAATCGCATTCGGGAAGCTCGCACAGGCACTCGACTTTGGGGCGAAGACGATTCAGATCGATGGAGACTTCGACGCCTGCATGGAACTCGTCCAAGAGGCCGTCGATCGCCTGGGGTTGTACCTCATGAACTCGGTCAACCCCTTCCGCCTCGAAGGACAAAAGACGATCATGTACAGGGTTCTCGAAGGCCTGGGTTGGGAGGTTCCCGATTGGGTCATCGTGCCGGGCGGAAACCTCGGCAATACAAGCGCTTTCGGCAAGGCTTTTATTGAGCTTCGCGAGTTAGGTTTGGTGAATCGCGTCCCGCGTCTGGCGGTCATCAACGCGCGCGGCGCGAATACGCTTTACGAGCTCCACGAGCAAGAGAAAATACGATTCGACAACGGACGGTGGGATCGGACGCGGGTAGAGGCGTGGTATGCTCGGACGTCGGCCGAAGGACGACGGGCAAAGACCGTGGCCAGCGCCATCGAGATCGGCCGACCGGTGAACCTGCCCAAAGCGTTGCGGAGCCTGGAGGCGATGGAAGGCGTTGTGCGGCAAGTCAGTGACGAAGCCATTCTGGACGGCAAAGCCCTCGTTGGCGCCCATGGGTACGGATGCGAGCCGGCCAGCGGGGCATCCGTCGCGGGGTTGCGACTGTTGCTCGATGAACGTGTCATCTCGCATTCGGACCGGGTGGTGTGCATCCTGACGGGACATCAACTCAAAGACCCGGACGTGACCCTCAATTATCATCGAGGGTCGCGCGATGGCACGGGTGTGGGATCGTTCGCCAATTCACCCGTGCCCTGTGCGACGGATATTGAGGCGATCGCGAAGCTGTTGGACGCCTAGGAATCCGACATGATCCGACTGGCGGTGGCGGGCGCGGCGGGAAGGATGGGGCGATGCGTGCTCGAACTGGCGGCCCATGATACGAGATTCGAAGTCGCCGCCGGGATCGATCGGTCCGCACAGCGGACCCTACCTGCCTGCGACGTGCTGATCGACTTTACCTCCGCAGCGGGAACGATGGAGTGGTTGAAAACCTGCGAATCGCGACGTCTGCCGATGGTGATCGGCGCGACGGGTCATGATGATGCTCAGCTTGCGCGAATCGCGCAAGCCTCCCATAACATTCCTATTGTTAAAGCCGCCAATTTCAGCGTGGGCATACAAGCCGTGTTGAATGTCCTGCGAAAAATCGCAAGCGAGCTTGGCGACGAGTACGACGTCGAGGTTGTGGAAACGCATCACCGCCACAAGATTGACGCCCCCAGCGGAACGGCGAAAGCGATGGTTGAACAAATACTCGCGGCGCGGACCATCCGAACCCGGAGCGCAAGCGACGGGCCGTGCATGGACCCGCTCGCCGGCGCTCGGGATTCGGATTCGGCCTCCGTCATCTACGGCCGGCAGGGCAAGGTCGGTGAGCGGCCAAAGGGTGAGATTGGCGTACACGCGGTGCGGATGGGCGAGGTCTTGGGGCAACACGAGATCCACTTCAGCGGACCGGGGGAAACGATTACAGTCCGCCACACGGCCCATTCGCGGGAGACGTTCGCTGCGGGAGCGCTCCAAGCGGCCGCGTGGATCATCGGAAAGCCCCCAGGAATGTACTCGATGCGCAACGTCCTCGGCACAGACTGAGCGATATGCCACGGAATGTTGGAACCTTTGGACGGGGCGGGTGTCAAATATTGAGAATGGGAACGTACGGCGCGGACCAGACGGTTTTGGGACTATGGTATAGGAAATAATCATGAATTACGCACGGGTCTTTCGTACAAACATCATCGTCGTCCTTGTCGCCATAACGCTTTCCGGCAACTCTTTGAGAGCCGAGGACGCCAAAGAATCGACGGCGCTAACGATTTATAGCACCGCGACGCCCGGATCGATTCCGCCGGAGATGTACCAACCGGGGATGCAACAAGCCGTCTACGGGGTGCAATGGCGACAGCAAATCCCCGGCTACGCCATCGTCAAACAAGAGCGGCCCATCAAGCTCGGTCAAGGGCGAAGCACCATCCGCTTTACTGACGTGGCTTCGGAGATCGAGCCAACCACCGTTTCCTTTGCGTCGATCACCGATCCCGTCAGCACGCACGTCCTCGAACAGAATTACGAGTTCGACCTGGTCAGCACGGATAAGCTGATGCAACGCTACTTGGACCGACCGATCACCGTCGAACAGGTTCATGGAGAGAAGGTCGAGACGATATCGGGAACTCTTCTCAGTACAGCCGGGGGGTTATTGCTCAAAGGCGCCGACGGCGGCGTACAAGTTATCAACGGATACTCCAACGTCCGGTTTCCGGAGTTACCCGGCGGGCTCATCACCAAGCCGACCTTAGTGTGGGATGTCTTCACTGAAAAACCCGGCGAACACCGCACGCGCGTAACCTACGAGACCAAGGCCATGACCTGGTGGACCGATTACAACATCGTCTTCGCCGAAGGGAAAGACGCTAACAGCGGCGTTCTCGACATCGGGGCGTGGGTGAGCATCATCAATCAATCCGGGGCGACCTATCCAGAGGCCAAGCTCAAGCTGATTGCGGGCGACGTACATCGTGCTCCGACGCCGCCGGCGGCGCGGCCGATGGCCAAGCGAGCGATGGCGGAAATGGCGATGGGCGCCGCCGACGCAGGGTTCGAGGAAAAAGCCTTCTTCGAGTACCACCTGTATACGCTCGGCCGGCCGACGACGCTGCCGGATAACTCGACCAAGCAGATCGAGCTATTCCCTACGGCCAGGAAGGTACCCTGCGAGAAGGTGATGCTGTATTACGGCTTGGGTTCACGTTACCCGAACTACGGGAGCCCGATGACTGACCGAAACTTCGGCATCCAGTCCAACCCCAAGTTGGACATCTACTTGAAGTTCAAGAATGAAAAAGCGATCGGCATGGGCATGCCGCTGCCGTCGGGTCGTATCCGCGTGAGCAAGCTCGACCCCGCCGACGAGACTCTGGAGTTCATTGGCGAGGACACCATCGACCACACCCCCAAAGACGAGGAAGTGCTCATCAAGTTGGGAAGCGCTTTCGACGTGGTCGGCGAGCGCAAACAGACTGACTTCGCCGTGGACACCGCCCGCCGTACTATGGACGAGACCATCGAGATCAAGGTCCGAAACCACAAGGAGGATAAGGTCAAGGTCATCGTCAAGGAGAACCTTTACCGCTGGACGAACTGGCAGATCACTAAGAAGACGCACGAATTCGAGAAGATCGACTCACGGACGATTCATTTTCCGATTGAGATCGAGAAAGACGGCGAAGCGACGATTCGGTATACAGTGCACTACACTTGGTGAAAGCCGGATCGCTCGCTTCGTATCGGAGACGTACTGGGCGGGGAACTCGAGACGGGGAGTCGGTCGGAGTCCCAAAATCGAGTTTCGCCTAACGACTTGACTGCCAAGACCCAGAGTGATGTCTAGATGCTTCCTCTCGGTCCGCCCTTTAGACACCCTCGATGCAGCCGGTGAGTACGGCGGGGTTGAACTTCATCTTGGGCGGGAATGGAGTTCGCAGGCTCAATGGCCGCATCTCGGGTATCCCAATATCATACGCCTAGGTTCTGACTCAAACCCCCACTCCCTTTTTGGGGAGTGGGGGTCTTCACAAACCAATTAGTCGCGTGCAGCCGTAGTGGTGATCTCCGCCGTCCGCGGAGCGGCGACAGTCTTGGCCGAGGCCGAGTCCGGATCATCGGCGGCCTGAAGGCGTACGGTCAACAGCGACTCGCGCTCAATTGCATCGGCAAGGTACATAGGGACCGCGCCGTCGATAATGGACGCCGTCATGATACGCGCCGGACCCTCGCGGTGGATGACTCCCGAGGACTCACGCAGTTTGGCGAGGGCAATCCGAGCTTCGCCGATTTGCGCAATCTGCGTGTCGATCGTCTCGATCGCGGCCAGAACGTTTTGTCGGTCGCGCTCCAGGTCAATGCGCTTATGGCTCGTCTCGCCACATTGGGCGAAGCGTTGCTGGACTTGCCGGTTCTCTTCTTCAAACACGGCGCGATCCCGTTGCAGGGCGTGAACTTCCTGGTCGAAAAGATCGAATGACTTGCCCGGGGTGAAGAGACCCGCAACATACATCAACGCATGGCAATGCCGACGGTGTTCAGCGGTCTGTTGATCGACTTGGGCGATCTTGCCTAGAGTGTCCTGGAGACGTTTCTCGTTCTCGACGAATTTCCGGTCATGGTTGTACAGATGGTTCGTCAATCGGTAATAGTGCCGGCGATTCTCGAGTCGCCTGACCTCTTCCGAAAGAACGGAACGCGTTCGACCAAGTTCGTCGCGCAGATTACTTACTTGGCGGAGGCGTTCCATGGCTTTCCCGTAGTCGGCCGCGAGGACAACCTTGGTCACCGCGTCGCCGGAGCGCACCAGGCTCAGCTCCTCCTGCGTGAAAGTTGGCCTAGTGAAGGGCTGGAGGAAATCAGTCGACGGTGGCATCATCAAAACCTCGGCATAGCTCACGCTGAAGAGGTCGTCGCCGCCATTGTTGGGGTTAACGCTAATCCAGCCTTGGTATGCGGCGCCTTGGTTTGGATCGAACATCCCGAACATATAGGCCCCGGCAGGGAGAGGCGCCGATTCGTAGGTGACATTATCGCCGTTAAAGGGTCCGCCCCACAACACAACGTGATGAGCATCCGAGCTAAGGTCCGGCGAGGGGTTCGTTACGAAGCCTTCGGTTGCGTTTGTGCTCACCAAGCGTAATCCCGCCGAGTCGGCGTTGCCGTCGGCTAGTTTGGCGAACTCCGGCGGCGCCATGAACCGGACAGTGACCTGGGCTTTCGCCCCTTGTTGGGCTGAGCGTGATGTGGCGCAGCCGCTGCAAAAGAGTGCTCCCGACATGACGACCGCTGTGAGTAGCTGTTTGTGAGTCATCTCTTACTCCTTAATGATTTCCCTGGCCTGACATTACCGAATGCACTCAAACCAGTGTTCCAAGACAGGGTTTGAGAAGTTGAGCAAGATAAGTACGAGCGATAGCGGGTTCCGACATACGGCCCGTGACTGTCGGCCCACAATCAATCGCACTTCTCTTGCAATATGGCGTATCGGCCGCCCCGCCTCCGAAAGCGAGTTCCGGAGAACCTTCTATTCAGTACTTCCAATACAAATGAGTGCTTTGGCAAATGTTGGAAAGGTGTGACGATTATTCGCGTCCGGTAACGGGCAGCAGGCGCGTTGTAGAGCGTGAGCTTAGGATTATGGACTGCGTTTTAGAAAAGGTTACCGGCCCTATCGACCCTATATTTAACGAACACCAGCGCCGCTTGAACAATGATTGCTGGACCGGATAAGTGAACATGCAGTGGCGTACTGAGGACCCGCCCAACGGTGTCCATGCGTCGAGATCGTGACGATTTGGCAACGACTGCTGCCACGATCGTATGGGAACGGTCACGCGTTCGTTTCGGGAGCCGCTGCGGCGTCGGCGGCAGGCTTGTTCTTATTCTTTTTTTTCGCCAAATGCTCCTGCATTCCCTTGGCGGCTTTCGCCCATAACTCGTAGGCTTCCTTCCGCTCGCCCTTTTTCCAAGCGGCTGCGGCGTTGATCTTTTGACGTTTGAACGCTTTGGTCGGTCGTGGCATCGGCATCCTCGTTGAATCACGGGCAACGATCCGCCCCAACGGCGGACCCGAAGACCGGAGGATAACCGGGCGTTAAGGAATGGGCAAATCCCTTGGGTGCGGGTCGGTAGCGAAGCTCACCTCGACCCTCTACTTGGGGCTGGAGAGGGGTTGTCAGTCACGGTTTAGCGGGTGGCGCTGCGAAGCTGCTCTTGCAGGACACGGACTAGCATGTCGCGTGACGACCTATCGAGGGTGCCCAAAGCTTGCTCGAACTTCTCCACGCGACGCTTCTCGTCGAGGTAATTGCGGATGTCGGGAACCAAACGGATGGCGTCCTTGAGCACGCCCCTCAGGTCGGCGATTGTCTCCCGGCTCACGGTGTTGACCCGCTTGCACAGGTCGTCCACCAGCCGCTTCAACTCATTGAGCCAATCATTGTAGTTGTTTTCCTGGGCGAGATAGCTTTGGGCGTCCGAGATGAGGAAGGCGCGGATCAGGTCCGCATCCTGATTGTTGAGCGGTTCGCCCTTCTCCAGCCGGCGGAGGGTGGCGCGGCCTTCATCCGCCCAAAGCGACTGCTGGGTCTCGCGGACGAAGGCGTGGACCTCGTTGAGGTAACGCTCGAAGGCCTCGAAGTCATGAGCCGATTCATTGGCCAGGGCGCTTGTCGCCGCTTCCTTCAACCCTTGGACCGTCTCGACCAGTTGATCCGTTTCGGCTATCGCCATCGGTGAACTCCTTCGATGATTCCTATTGTCCCATAACCCCCGGAACTGATCCCCCAAGGCAAGCCGAGGATTCTTCAACGAAGCATCGACCGGAGCTAGAGCGCGGTTGAACAAATCCCATCCCGGCTACTAGCCGGAACGGGCCGCCCACGGTATGATCGGACCACCTGACCAGTTGGTACGCCGGGTGCGGCAGCCGCATGACCCTTGAGTCCTGCGGCGAGTAGTTCATCCGACCGCCGATCGGCGAACTACGAACCATCCACAGGAAAGGTTGAATGATTTACCTCGATTACAACGCATCGACGCCGTTGGACGATTCCGCTCGCGCGGCGATGCTTCCGTACCTCGGTCGATCTTTCGGGAATCCATCAAGTTCCCATGCCGCGGGCCGTCCGCTCCGCGAGGCCATTGAAAAAGCACGAGGTCAAGTGGCCGCTCTGCTTGGGGCTTCACCGGAGGAGATTGTCTTCAACTCTGGTGGGACCGAGGGCTGCAACCACGTCATCAAGGGCGTCGCCTACGCCCTCCGCGATCGCGGAAAACACATCATCACCTCCGCCATCGAGCACGCCGCGGTGCTCAACGCTTGCCGGTTCTTAGAGCAACAAGGGCACGAAATCACTTACGTGGATGTGGACGCCAACGGCCGCGTCGATCCCGAGACAGTCGCCCACGAAGTCCGGCCCGACACCATCCTCATCTCAATCATGCACGCCAACAACGAGGTGGGCACGATCCAGCCGATAACCGAGATCGCGGAGATCGCCCGCGAGGGAGGCGTCCTGATGCACACCGACGCTGCCCAGTCGTGCGGGAAGATTCCCATACGGGTCAATGACCTCCGCGTCGATTTCCTCAACTTGGCCGCGCACAAGCTCTACGCACCCCAAGGGATTGGCGCTCTCTACATTCGGCGCGGCGCCGCACTCGAACCGTTCCATCATGGCGCCGGCCATCAGCACGATCGTCGTTCGGGCATCGAGCCGGCGGCGTTGATCGTAGGATTGGGAGTCGCCGCAGAGATCGCCTCAGCTAATGGCTCGCCCCAACGCTCAAGGGCGTTGGGGCTGACGTGTGACGACGCCAAACGGATCACTGCGTTGCGCGATCGACTTTACAGCGGACTTTCCCATTCGCTCGGCAATCAAGTGGTTCTGCTGGGCCATCCGACGAACCGCTTGCCGAGTACATTGTGCGTGGGGTTTCGCGGTCGGATCGGAGCGGAAGTTCTCGCCGCGTGTCCGGAAATCTGTGCCAGCACCGGGGCCGCGTGTCATTCCGGGCGCAGGGAACGGTCAGCGACACTTGCTGCGATGAATGTCCCTGAGGAGATAGCTTTCGGCGCGGTCCGTTTCAGCGTCGGACGGCACACCACGGAGGGCGAGATCGACGCCGCTGTAAATCAACTTGTCGCTGCTTTACCCAAACCTCTGGAAACCGGGCTTATCGGAAAACCATAAGAAAGGAAGTTGACAGCCAGAGAAGGAGAACAGTATGCACCGAGCCAGCACGCACTTCCTAGCAATGATGTTCATGCTCGTTGTTTCGTTCGCGAACGCCGGGGTCAATGGGGGTCAATGGGGGGTCACTGGGGGGTCAATGGGGGGTCAATGGGGACATTTTGGACTGGCATTAAGATAAGCCCATCACCAGTGTTTAACAGCTCCAACCGCCTTTGGGCTGTCGCTCAGATGTGCCCAGCGAGACTCCAATCGGCCCTGCGCGGCCACGAGTTGACCGCCAACCTCCTCCTTGGGGAACCGTCCGTGGCTTATCTTTATGC
>Ga0137429_1000302_pt1 | contig 22196 bp, 12 predicted proteins | sample EasRivERMZT736_2_FD_102304 | JGI IMG/M metagenome (GOLD analysis project Ga0137429, IMG submission 102304) | Soil microbial communities from meander-bound floodplain in the East River, Colorado, USA - East River MetaG ERMZT736_2 | ecosystem: Environmental > Terrestrial > Soil > Floodplain ...
CATAAAGGGCTTGCCATGCACCTTGTTCAGCCCGATCGCGTCGATGAGAAACGCGGCGCGGATATGGGCGAGCAACTGCCCGAGATTCATCTCCGGAATCAGAACGGTCCGGAATGCACCAAGCACTTCGCCGGTGTTCTTGGGCATCGGGTCGAGATAACGCAGGTGAGCGCTCGAAACGCTCAACCCCTTGGCTTGGCACCGCTCGACGGCTGTCGTAATTGGACCGTACGTACTTCCCCAACCGAGAACCAGTAAGTCCCCCGAAGCCTCGCCGTACACCTCCAGCGGCGGAATGGTCTCGGCAATGTTGTCGATCTTCTTACGCCGCGTGCAGACCATGTGGTGGTGGTTTTCTGGGTCATAGCACACTTCGCCGGTAACATCGTGCTTCTCCAACCCGCCGATGCGGTGTTCCAATCCGACCGTTCCCGGAATGGCCCACTCCCGCACCAACTGCTCATTTCGCTTGTAGGGCATGAAGCCGTGCCCGTTGCCGCCCTCGGCGGTGGGATGTTTGATGACGAACTTCGGCAGCTTGGCCGGGTCGGGGAGCATCCACGGTTCAGCCCCGTTGGCCAGGTACCCGTCGCTCAAAACAATCACCGGGGTCATGAACTCGGTCGCGATGCGGAAGGCCTCTATCGCCATAGTAAAGCAATCACCCGGCGTCGACGGGGCAAGGACGCAAACCGGGGCCTCTCCGTTTCGACCCCAGATCGCTTGGTGGAGATCGGCTTGCTCGGTCTTGGTCGGCAAACCCGTGCTGGGTCCGCCGCGCTGCACGTTGACCACGACCATCGGCAGCTCCGTCATGACGGCCAAACCGATGCCTTCTTGCTTCAGGGCGACGCCCGGACCGCTCGTTCCCGTCACCGCAAAGGCGCCGGCGAACGCGGCGCCGACCACGGAGGTCATCGCGGCGATTTCATCCTCGGCCTGAAACGTTCGGACGTCGAAGTTCTTGTGCCTCGCCAGCTCATGGAGAATGTCACTCGCCGGCGTGATCGGATAACTGCCGTAAAACAAGGGCTTGTTCGCCAGCTTGGCGGCCGTGACCAAACCCATCGCCATCGCCTCGTTGCCCGTTACTTTGCGGTAGCGTCCCGGGGCGATCTTCGCCGGCCCAACCAGGTACCGCGCCGGAAACATCTCCGCCGTCTCGCCGAAGTAGTAACCCGCTCGAAGGGCGCGCAGATTGGCGTCGGCCACCGCGGGCTTGCCGCCGAACTTGTCCTTGATCCAACGCTCGGTCGCCTCCATGGAGCGTCCGAAAAGCCAATAGGCCAGCCCCAGGGCATAGAAATTCTTGCATCGCCCCACCGCTTTGCCGGTCAATCCCGTTTCCGCGCACGCTTCGCCATTCAACTTGTCGATCGGGATGCGGAAGAGCTGAAAGCGGGTCAGGCTGCGATCATCGAGCGGGCTCTCCGCGTAGCCCGCCTTTGCCAGATTGTTCTTGCTAAACGCGTCTTCGTTGACCACCAGGATGCCGCCGGTCTCGAGATCGGCGATGTTGGCCTTCAACGCCGCGGGGTTCATGGCGATCAGGGCATTGACCCGATCGCCCGCCGTCCGCAGCTTGTGCGCTCCGAAATTCAGTTGATAACCGCTCACACCGGCCAGCGTTCCCGCCGGGGCGCGAATCTCAGCGGGGAAGTCAGGAAACGTGCTCACATCGTTCCCAAACATGGCCGCGGCGTTGGTCATCTGCATGCCGACGAGTTGCATCCCGTCGCCGGAGTCGCCTGCGAAACGGACGGTGAGCTCCTCGCGCTCGATGATCGGGAGCGGTTTCTTTTTAGTGTCTGCCGGTTCGGTCGAAACGACCATGGCTTTCTTGATGCTCCTCTACCAGCCCTGTTGCGGCGGAATCGGCTGGGACCGCTCTCCGCCGGCCCTTCTAGGGGCAGTCCTTGCGTCAGCGGGTCATAGCCGCCGAATCGCCGGTGCGTCGAAAATCGACGTACGAACGCACTAGTCTATGCCAACCGGAGTCCGAAAACAACTGCCTCCCATACGCCCACGCAAGCCACCCGCGGTACGCGGCGCGTGGCACGGTCAAGCGGTGTTCCGCCCTGTGGGACAAAGCTCCGCCGTGGTTGTCTGTCAAGCGAGGAACTTCCTCCGGCATACGCGGATTGTGGTCATCCGCTCCACTCGTAATCGCTTCCGTAGCAATCGGCGTGCCTCATAACCACCGTGAGGTCCGAGATTCTCGCCCCGGACGCCGGTTCTTTTCCACAAAAGACCAGGTTACAATCCGGGGACGGAGGGTAGCGTCGGCTAACGCCGTTCCGTGTAGGCCCAGAAAGGAAACCCATGCTCAAACGTTGCGACAGCGTTCTCGAAGCGATCGGAAGAACCCCCCTGGTAAGGGTTCATCGGATTGCCGCAGGTCTCTCCGCAGCCGTCTATGCAAAGATTGAATTCGTCAACCCCGGCGGCAGCGTTAAAGACCGAATAGCCCTGGCCATGGTCGAGGCCGCCGAACGCGAAGGGCTGCTAAAACCGGGCGGGACCATTGTCGAGGCCACGTCCGGGAACACCGGCGTAGGGTTGGCGATGGTGGCCGCCGTCAAGGGTTACCGCTGCGTCTTCATCATGCCCGATAAGATGAGCGCGGAGAAGATCCGCCTGCTGAAGGCCTACGGCGCGGAGGTCGTGATTACCCCCACCAACGCGGAGACCAACAGCCCGGATGGTTACGGCGGTGTCGCGGCGCGATTGATGAACGAAATCCCCAACGCCTGGCACCCCAACCAGTTCACCAACCTCAACAACCCCGAATACCACTACCAAACCACCGGCCCGGAGATTTGGGAGCAGACCGATGGCAAGATCACCGTGTTCGTCGCAGGAGTCGGCACGGGCGGGACGGTCTCCGGCGTCGGAAAGTTTCTCAAAGAGAAAAATCCCAAAATCCGCGTCGTTGCCGCCGACCCCGAGGGATCGATCCTCTCCGGCGATTCACCCAAACCCTGGGCAGTCGAGGGTATCGGCGAGGACTATGTACCCAAGACCTTCAACTCCCAGGTCGTCGATGAGTGGTTGCGGGTCAGTGATACGGAGTCGTTCACCGTCGCCCGGGCCATGTCCCAGAAGGAGGGGCTGCTGGTGGGCGGATCGTGCGGGACGGCGATGGCCGCCGGACTTCGCTATGCCCAACGCTGCGGTCCGAAAGACATGATCGTCGTGCTCTGTCCCGACACCGGCCGAAACTACCTTTCTAAGCTCTACTCCGACGAGTGGATGATCGAAAAGGGATTTATGAAGGCCGTCGGAAAGCCGCATACCATCGGCGAGCTGCTCGCGCGGCGCGGCGACGTCTCGATGATCACGCTTGGCCCTGACGATCTCGCCGAGGAAGCGATTATTCTGCTTAGGAAGCACGGCATTTCACAAATTCCCGTGGTCGAAGACGGCAAGGTCATCGGCGGCATTCGAGAGTTGACCCTTGCTCGCCTGTTGCACTCGCGGACGGATCCGCGTCTGGTCCCCGTGCGGGAGATCATGGCCAGACCCATGCCCACCGTCGATGATCACGTGGTTCTGGACGAGGTCTACCGTCTGCTCTCCTCAGGCCACAGCGGCGTCGTTGTCTCCCGTGGCGGCGAACTTTCCGGCGTCGTCACCCGCATCGACCTCGTCAACTTCTGGGACGACCCCTTCAATCAGGACTTCGAACCCACAGGGGCAACCGGCGGCGTAAGGACCGCTGCCAAGCGATAACGTATGACGCGAGGGCGCAGAGCGGCTAGTCCAACCCGCCACCCGTAAGGATTGAGAGAAACCATGACAAACCATTCGGAAAGCAACTGGCGATTTGCTACGCGGGCGATTCACGTCGGACAGGAACCCGATCCGGTGACCGGGGCGACCGTCCCGCCGATCCATCCGACGAGCACCTACACCCAGGCCTCGCCGGGCAAGCACAAAGGGTATGAGTATTCCCGCTCCTCCAATCCCACTCGGGTGGGGTTGGAGCGCGCCCTCGCATCGTTAGAGGGTGGGGCTGCTTGTGCGTGCTTCGCATCCGGCTCCGCGGCCACGGCCTGCATCTTCGCCACGCTCGCACCCGGCGACAAGGTGCTGGCCTACGCCGACTTATACGGCGGGACGTTTCGATTGCTCAAGCGCGTGTTCGAGGGGTTCGGGCTGGTCCCCGTGTTCACCGAGGACCCTTCGCCGGCGGCCTTCAGGAAGCTCACTGACGCCAAGACCAAATTGGTCTGGATCGAGTCGCCGACGAACCCCTTGCTTCGCTGTTTGGACATCGCGGCCATCGCCGGGATCGCCCACGACGCGAGTGCGAAGCTGGCCGTCGATAACACCTTCGCCACGCCGGCGCTGCAGTTGCCGCTCAAGCTTGGGGCGGATTACGCCGTTCACAGCACGACGAAGTATATCGGCGGCCATTCCGACGTCATTGGCGGCGCGATCGTGGTGAAGGACGCCGCTCTGATGGAACGAGTTGCCTTCCTGCAAAACGCCCTGGGCGGAGTGCCCGGACCCTTCGACTGCTTCCTGCAACATCGCGGCATCAAGACCCTGTCGTTGCGCATGGAGCGCCATAGTGCCAATGCGTTAGCACTGGCCCAGCACCTTCGCGGACACGCCAAGTTATCTAAGGTGATCTACCCGTTTCTCGAGGACCACCCTGATCTGGCGTTGGCTAAAAAGCAGATGTGCGGCGGCGGCGGCATCGTCACAATCGTCTTCAAAGGCGAACGCGCGTCCGCCCTGCGCTTTTGCGAGAGCACCAAAGTCTTTTCCTGTGCTGAGTCGCTGGGTGGCGTGGAATCGCTGGTGAATCACCCGGCCATCATGACCCACGCCTCGATCCCCAAGGAAATTCGCGAGGCCCGCGGCGTCACCGACGGCCTGGTCCGCCTTTCGGTCGGAATCGAAGACATCGACGACCTCATCGCGGACGTGGACCAGGCATTGGCCAGAACCTAACCCATGAGAATCGCCCGCTTAGCAACGATTCTCTTCGTAGTCGTTTTTCCGTTTTGTCCGGCGCTGGCCGCAGATGGCAAGCTGCGAATCGGCATTTCCTTTCCGCAGGAACGCTCCGCCGCGCCGTTGGACGGCCGAATGCTCTTGCTGATCTCGAAGGACGGCTCGAAGGAGCCGCGATTTCAGATCAACGACGGTCCCGAGTGCCAGCAGGTTTTTGGCATTGATGTCGACGCCCTGTCACCCGGCATGGATGCTATCATCGACGGATCGGTCCTGGGCTACCCTTTGGCGCGCCTGAGCAATATCCCGCGCGGCGAGTACTGGGTTCAAGGACTATTGCACCGCTACGAGACCTTCCATCGCGCCGATGGCCACACCGTGAAGCTGCCGATGGATCGCGGAGAGGGTCAACATTGGAACCTTGCCCCCGGCAACTTCTACAGCACTCCGCGCAAGATCATCGTCGATCCGCAGTCCGAGGATTTGATCGGTATCACTCTCGACCTGGAAATCCCGCCGATCCCGCCGCCGCAGGACACCAAGTACATCAAACACCTTAGGCTGGAGAGCAAGCTACTCACCAAGTTTTGGGGCCGGCCGATGTTTCTGGGAGCGTGCGTGCTGCTTCCGGAAAGGTTCGACGAGCACCCTGAAGCACGCTACCCCTTGATCATCAACCACGGCCACTTTCCCTCTACCTATGACGGCTTTCGCGAGGAGCCGCCCGATCCGAACCTGGAGCCTGACTTCAGCGAGCGGTTCAACCTGCAAGGGTACAACCGAATCATGCAGGAATACGCCCACGAATTCTACAAGGAATGGGTCGGGCCGAATTTCCCCCGGATGATCATCGTGAAGATCCAGCACGCCAATCCCTACTACGACGATTCGTACGCCGTCAACTCGCAGAACCTCGGCCCCTACGGCGACGCCATCATGCACGAACTGGTCCCCTTCATCGAGAAGAAGTTTCGCGGAATCGGCGCCGGCTGGGCACGCTTCACCTACGGAGGCTCTACGGGCGGATGGGAGGCCCTGGCCGTGCAGATGTTCTACCCCGACGATTTCAACGGCTGCTTCGCCGCTTGCCCGGACCCCATCGACTTTCGCGCCTACACCATCGTCGATATCTATAAGGACACCAACGCCTATTTCCTCGAAGGCCCCTGGGGGCGCGTGCCACGTCCCGGCATGCGCAACCGCCTTGGTCATTTGAGTTCCACGCTGGAGCAGCTCAACCACCGCGAGCTTGTCCTCGGCACTCACTCCCGCTCCGGCGACCAATGGGACATCTGGGAAGCCGTCTTCAGTCCTGTCGGCCCGGACGGATACCCCAAGGGAATCTGGAACAAGTTAACCGGCGTGATCGACCGCGAGGTCGCTGGCTTCTGGCGGGAAAACTACGATCTCCAATACATCCTGCGACGCGATTGGTCCAAACTCGGCCCGAAATTACATGGGAAAATCCATATCTACTGCGGGACGATGGACAATTACTACCTCAACAACGCCGTCTACTTGATGGAGGAGTTTCTCAAAAGCACCAAAGACCCTTCTTATGATGGCGAGATCGACTACGGCGAGCGGGCGGAACATTGCTGGAATGGCGATCACGAGCGGCCGAATGCGACTTCCAGGCTTCGCTACGATCAGATGTATATCGAGAGGATTCTGGAACGCATGAAGAGAACCGCGCCCCCAGGGGCCGATCTCACGAGCTGGCGTTATTGATGCCCGTATACTCTGAGCGACCACTTTGCAACTACCGACGGCTGGACTCGAACCAGCGACATCCTGCTCCACAGGCAGGCGCTCTAGCCAACTGAGCTACGTCGGCCCTTTGACGGTAAGCGTATCGCAGAACGTGATTCCTGCAATGAAACTCGCTCTGCCATTCTGGCAGAGGCAGCCTTGAGCATCAACTTAGAACGCCCGCAATAGAGCGTAACCTCTTGTATCTACAGAAGTTACGATTATTCCATACATGGAATGGCGATTGCTAGGCCTGTTGAACGGGCCTCCGCAAGGTCGCGCGGCCAGAGTTTGGGAAGTTTTCATGAACCTCGATCGTTTTACAGTAAAGGCCGCTGAGTCTCTTCAAGCGGCAGAGCGATGCGCCAGCTCGGCTGGGCACAGTGATCTGTCACCGCTGCACCTACTCGCGGCGTTGCTCGCTGATGGCCCAGGTTCAGTCAAAGGTTCGGACGGCGGCATTGCGATCCCGATTCTGGAAAAGGCCGGTGTCCAGGTCGCGCGCGTTTGGCAAATGACGAACTCCGAATTGCAACGCCTCCCTCGTGCGAGCGGCGGCGCGTTGGCCATGAGCCGTGAGCTGCGCGAGGTCATCGACGCCGCCGAAATGAACGCCGAACGGATGAAAGATCAGTACACCTCGACGGAGCACCTGCTACTCGCGCTTTGCGAAGTCAAGAGTGACGCCCGCGAAGTCCTATCGCTTTGTGGAGCGAGCAAGGACGCGGTCCTCGCGGCCCTTCAAAGCGTTCGTGGAAGTGCCACGGTCACGTCACAGAATCCCGAGGACACCTACCAGGCCTTGGAGCGCTACGGTCGAGACCTGGTGGCGACGGCCCGGCAAGGCAAGCTCGACCCGGTCATCGGGCGGGACGACGAAATCCGCCGTTGCATGCAAGTCCTCGCCCGGCGAACGAAGAACAACCCGGTCTTGATCGGCGACCCCGGGGTGGGCAAGACGGCGATCGTCGAGGGCCTGGCGCAGAGAATCCTCGCCGGCGACGTGCCGGAGGTGCTGAAAGACAAACGGGTCGTCGCCCTCGACATGGGCGCTCTCATCGCGGGGGCGAAGTTTCGCGGTGAGTTCGAGGAGCGGCTCAAGGCCGTCGTGCGCGAGGTGACCGAATCCGATGGAAAGGTAATCCTCTTCATCGACGAACTGCACACCGTTGTCGGGGCCGGACGGGCCGAGGGAGCGGTCGACGCCGGGAATCTGCTCAAGCCCGCGCTAGCCCGCGGTGAGTTGCGCTGCATTGGCGCTACGACGCTCGATGAGTACCGAAAGCATCTGGAAAAAGACAAGGCCCTCGAGCGGCGCTTTCAAACCGTGTACGTCGGCGAACCGTCGGTGCCCGACACGATCGCAATTCTGCGGGGTCTCAAACCGCGCTACGACGCCCATCATGGCGTGCGGATTCAAGATGCGGCCCTCGTCGCCGCCGCGACGTTGTCCCATCGTTACATCACCGATCGCAAGCTGCCGGACAAGGCCATCGACCTGATCGACGAAGCGGCCTCGAGAATCCGAATCGAAAACGATTCCCTACCTAGCGAACTGGACGAACTTCGCCGACGGATCATGCAACTCGAAATCGAGCGCGAGGCGCTAAAGAAAGAAAAGGACGAGGGCAGCCGCAAGCTACTGGCCTCCGTCAACAGGGAACTGGCCGAACTGCAAGAGAAAAACCGTTCCCTCACCGCGCAATGGGAGAACGAAAAGGGAATGATCGAGGGCCTCAAATCCGTGCGCCAGCAAATCGACGCCAAACAGGTGGAATTGGATGAAGCCCAGCGCCGTGGGGACCTGGAACGGGCCGCCCGCATTCGATACGGGGAACTGCGCGAACTGGAGGACACCCTGAAGACCGGTGAACAAAAACTCACTGAGTTGCATACGGGAGGAGCAGGACTTCTACGCGAGGAAGTTACTGCGGAGGAAATCGCCGAAGTGGTCAGCAAGAGCACGGGCATTCCCGTTTCCCGCATGTTGGAGGGTGAAAAGGAAAAGCTCCTGAAGATGGAAGAGCGACTGCACGACCGTGTGGTGGGTCAGGATGAAGCGGTCCAGGCTGTGTCCGATGCGGTCCGCCGTTCACGAGCGGGTTTGGGGGATCCCAACCGCCCCATCGGTTCGTTTCTATTCCTCGGCCCGACGGGCGTCGGAAAAACGGAACTGTGCAAGGCCCTGGCGACCTTCTTGTTCGATGACGAGTCCGCGTTCATCCGCATTGACATGAGCGAATTCATGGAGCAGCACAGTGTGGCCCGGCTGATCGGCGCTCCGCCGGGATATGTGGGATATGAGGAAGGTGGGCGATTAACCGAGGCCGTCCACCGTAAACCATACAGCGTCGTGCTGTTCGACGAAATCGAAAAGGCCCATTCGGACGTGTTCAATGTTCTCTTGCAGGTATTGGATGACGGGCGGCTGACGGACGGCCATGCGCGCACTGTCGACTTCAAGAATACCATCGTAGTGATGACCAGCAACATTGGAAGCCAGTACATTCGCCAACTCATTGAACATGACAAGGACGCGGGGGCCTTGGGACGGAAAGGTGAGGCGGACGAACTCTTGGACGTTGAGATTGAGATGAAGGTCAAAGACGAGCTCAAGAAGCACTTCCGGCCTGAGTTCCTCAATCGCATCGACGAAATGATCATCTTCCGTCAGTTGACGCGAAGCGACCTGGCTCAGATTGCCGAAATCCAGATGCAGTATCTTCGCGAGCGCCTGGCTGCAAGAGAATTGACCCTCAGTCTATCGGATAAGGCCAAAGAGAAGCTGGCCATCGACGGGTTCGACCCGGCCTACGGCGCTCGACCTCTCAAACGACTCATCCAACAGGAAATCGAGAACCCTTTGGCCAAACGGATTCTTCAGGGCGAGTTCTCGACCGGCGACCATATCACCGTGAATGCCCGCGGCGAAGAGTTCGCATTTGAGAAGAGTTAGCGCTTAATCCGACACGATTGTCTCTGGCCCGCTGATAGGGTTGGCGACTTCGACTGCCGCCGTTCATTTACGAGCGGCCATACCGTTGGGCGGGGACTGGATTCGCCCGAAGGAGAATTGAGCCCGCAACCAAGATCAGAAGTCCAAGTACGATCATTCCCCATTCGGATAGGGCGGGTACGTCGCCGAGACCGACTGCGCTTTGCCCGAATTCGATCTGCGCGGGATCGATATCGCCGATGCCGCATATGGCGGTTCCGTAAACAGGTGAGCCGGTCGGGCGCGATTCCAGCACCAAGCCCTCGGACGCAATAGCCGTCATTTGGACGACGGCCATCCGCACCCAACTCGGGGCCACGCCGACGGCGTCGGTGCACGGCCCCAGATGCGATCCGCTAAGGTCGTTCAGGAGGCCCGCCCCATTGTCGATCGTCCCGCTGGTCAACGTCGAGAACAGGCTTGAATGCGTGATGGTCACAGCGGTCGCCAGACTCGCGTTGTACGTTAGGTCCAGTGAGATGGATGAAAGCCCATTGGGGTGTGTCGTTTGCGCCCAAATCTCGACATAGAAGGTGGCCCCGACGTCGAAATAGCTTGGCGATGCCGGCAGACTCGCTGCCGTATCCGATCCGCTGGGCGTGGAAACGGCGATGGGTCGCACTTCCCCTGTTGAAGCGGCTGCGGTGGATACGATCAACGGAATCCAGACCATGGCCATCGCGAATCGGAGGCCGGCTCGGCCCGACCGAACTGGTCGCACCGATTTCATATTTGTCATAGCGGTCCTCCCAACCGTTGTTTACGCCTTGCATGGTGCGATCGGCGGGCTCAGCGTATTCGCCCGTCACGCACCGCACGCTTCTCAGTTTTCACAACCAGCCTGGCCTCTTCGAAATCGATTCGCCCCAGGTCGATGTTCTCGAACTCGCCGATCAGGGCAATGCCGTGAATCGGATCGCTCGAATTGGCGCGCAAGATGCCCGTGCCCGGGGTTTCCGCCCGCGCGGTAATGGTTGCAGCGCGGACCCACATTCCGTCTGCGCCCAGCGAACGCTCGCCCAGCATCGCACAACCTCCGACTGCCCGTAGTGTCCCATGCTCATCGTGACCATCCGGGAAAAGGGAGAAAAGGGCGGTTGGCTGCACGGCGATGATTGAAAGCAGACCCGGGTCGTAAGACAGATCGACGTAAGCTGCCGCCAGGCCTAGAGCGCCCTCGAACGATTCGTCTACTCGCTTCGCCCAGACTTCAATCATGAACGTCCGCCCGGCCATCGCGGCTCGGATCGAAGGCGGCGGCGTGCTCGCACGGTCGACGTCAGAAGGTTCCGTGACGACCGCGAGTCGAATGGCCGCCACGGGCCCGGTGGCTGCCATGTCGGACGCCGATGCGGTTGTGGTCGCAGCCCCCGGTCCAGCGCAGCCGGCGCACTGGCCGCAGGTGGATCCAAAACATCCGACAAACGCGGCAAAATCGGACGTGCCGACACAGCCGCCAGCGTCTCCGTTGAAGTTGGATTCGAAACAAGGATGTCCCGGCGAGTAGCAAGCGCCGAAACAGGGCGCGAAGAAGCTGAAGTCGCCGGTTCCCATGGCGCCGCTGCCGTCCAGATCGAGAATGCAAAGCTCGCAGGCATCGGCGCTCTCGACGCAATGTTCGCATTCGGCCGTACAGGGGGCGACGCCGTTCAGACATCCCTGGATCGCATCGCAGGTTTCGACGCCGTCGCAGAACAGCATATTGTTGCAAAGGGCGTGGTTCGGTGTGTACACGCAACCGCCCGCGCCGCCGTTGGCGAGGGGATCGCAGGCGTCAACGGTGCAGGCGAAGCCGTCGTCGCAGTCCGGCGGCGTGCCGGTTTGACACGTGAAGGTCGTGGGGCTGCATGCCTCTGGGCCATTACAGAACTGGCCGTCGTCACACTCGCCGTCCGTCAGGCACTCGACCAGATCCACTGATACCGATCCGAATACGATCTGAGCATCGGCAATGTCCCCGACGCCGCAGATCGCCGTACCGTAGATGGCGGAGTTTGTGGGGCCCGTCTGGAGCGACAAACTTCCGTTTGCCGAAGCCGTTACGCTCAGGATTGCGACGCGGGCCCAGTTCGGCGACACGGCGACCGCGTCCGAGCACGGACCCAGGTGCGAGCCGCTCAAGTCGTCAATGGTTCCGTTGGTGTTGTTGATCGTTCCGGCGGTGAGCACGTTGAACGTCGCGGAGTGAGTGATGTTGGTGACGTCCGCCAGAGCGGTCGTGAAGGCGATATCCGCGGACGCGGACGACAGGCCATTGGCATGCGTGGCCTGAGCCCAAACTTCGACGACGAAGGAGGCGTCGTTCCGGAATCGGGGTGAGGAGGTCGGAAGCGTGGTCACGGTGTCTGACCCGCTCGCCGACGGCAGGACCACAAGTCGTATCTCCGCCGTCTGCGCCCGCGCCCCGGGTGCATGGAGTGCCACGACGATGGCGAAAGCCACGGCTCCAAAGAGCCTTCCAGCGTTGGTTCGGTGTTGGTTTGCTCGTTGCATGATTGATTGCTCCAAAGAAACGCGGGCGGCCGCGGCTCCCTACGGACCGGCGCAGGCGAGACACTCGCCGCACGACGACCCGAAACAGTTCGCAAACAGCGCAAAATCCGAAATGCTCACGCAGCCATCCGGACCGGCATCGAAGTTTGCCACGGAGCACGGGTCGGCGGGAACGTAGCAGCCTCCAAAACAGTCGGCGAACATCGCAAAATCACCCGTACCCATCGTCCCGCTCCCGTCGAGGTCAAGGGAACACCATTCGCAGACGCCATCACTCTCGACACAATCTTCGCATGGATCAGTGCAGGGCAGGGTCCCAATCTCGCAGGTGTAGGTCGTCAGATTGCAGACCTCTGCGCCGTTGCAATAGACGCCGTCATCGCAATCCGGGTCCGTCGCGCACTCCACGACGCGGAACTGCCGCATCATCTCATGATCTTCGTGTTCCAGAATGTGGCAGTGATAGGGGTACAGTCCCAGATAATCGTCGAAGTGGGCGATGACCCGCGTGATCTGGTTGGGATGCACCATGGCCGTGTCCTTCCAGCCGATCTCGTTGGGCGGCGGGGGCAGGGGCACGCCGACGGGTACGATTTCGCCGCCGATCATGTCAAAATCCTGCCGATCGAGGACCTGGAACATGACCAGGTGCATGTGCATGGGGTGGCTGACGCCGGAGCGGTTCACGAATCGCCAGATTTCCGTAGTGTTCAGGACGGGGTATTCGCTGATTGTATGGAAGCCGAGTTCGTTGATCAGCCACATCGACCCCGCACAAGGGTCGGCGGCCTTGCGCAGGACGAGATCGCGCGAAAGCACTGCATCGCCCTCGTTCAACACGGTGAACGGTCGAAGCGAGCCTGGTACAGTCGCAGTGTGCCCCGACTGCCCGACGACGATGAACTTCATGACGTTGGGAATGACTCCTTCGCCGGGCGTACCCGGATAGGGGGCCGGGGCGCTATTGGTGAGCACGATTTCCCGTCCCGCCGGATGCGGGGCGAAATCGATGATGACATCGGCGCGTTCGCCGGGGCCCAGGGTAAGCTGAGTGAGAGCGACGGGGGCGGCCATCATGCCACCCTCGGTCCCGATCTGCTGAAAAGCCTGTCCGTTGTTAAGGGCCAGCGTCAGGGTGCGGGAGTTGCAGCCGTTGTAAACTCGGAAGCGGTATTTGCCTTGTTTGACGTTCAGGTAGGGCCAGACTTTGCCGTTGACCAGCATCTTGTCGCCGAAAAAGTGCTCGTGCCACATGTCGGGGTAGCGCCAGGATCCGTCACTGTTGAACATTCGATCCTGGATGACCAGGGGAAGTTCATACTCGCCGCTGGGCAGGCCCAGGCTCTGCTCTAAGGCGTCGGTGATGAGGTAGCCGCCGGCCAGGCCCATGTAGACGTTGAGCCGGGTGATGCCCAGGGCGTGGTCGTGATACCACAACGTGCCGGGAAGTTGGTTGTTTGCATACTCATAGGTCACGAAGTTTCCGGGCAGGTAAGTGTTTTCCGGGTACCCGTCGTATACGGGAGGCACATGGGCGCCGTGAAGATGCGTGACAACTTTCGGCTGATCGACGGCACCGTGCGGACACTCGTCTACGGTCAGGTAATGATCCGTGCGCAGATTTCCGAATTCATCTCGAAGATCGTTGATCCACTTGACGGTAATCGGCTGATTCATGGTGGTCACGATGGTGGGGCCGGGATAGGTTCCGCCGGTGGGACCGTCGCCGTAGCCCCACACGGTGGTCGGCGGCAGGTCGCGATGGAGCTGCTGTTGAAACTGCCGAACGGCAATCTCATAGGTTGCCGGTCCGCCCGGGTTTCCGATGACGGGCTGGGCGACAGGGGGGATGGGCAGCGGATCGACGAAGGGAGTCAAGACGACGGGGCATAGTTCGGGCGAGCAGAGGGTTCCATCACCTTGGTAGATTCCGGATTGCGCCGTGCAGTCGCTTTGTGTCCGCGATTGGCAGGTTCCGTTGTTGAAGCAGCACGCCCCCATCGGCTGCGGACAGAGATTGGGCGTACAAGTCGTACCATTGCCTTGATAGGCGCCGCTCTGGGAAGCGCAATCCGTCGCGGTGAGGACCTGACAACTTCCGTTGCTGAAACAGCAAGCTCCGGTGGGTTGTGGACAGTTATTTGGCGTGCAGTCGGTCCCGTTGCCCTGATAAGTTCCGCCCTGCGACGTGCACGTGCTCTCCGAGGTGACCGAGCAGGTGCCGTCGGCATGGCAGCATGCTCCGGTCACGCCGGCGAGATACGTCACAACGAGTTGCGGTGCGTTCGGGGGCGTGTCCGTCTGTTTGCTGGCGAATCGTTTCGTGTTCGAGCTATTCGTCTCGTCCCCACGCAGGAACCAGCCGAAGTTCGTACCGGGTGCATTGACCCAGTCTTGAACGTCTGCCGTAAGATCGGGCGAGTTCCAGGTGTAGAACAGGTTGGCCGTGCCCACCGAGGTGGTTGCGCTGGCGGTAGGCCAGAAGTCTCCCCCCGGTGTCGTCCAAAACACCGTATTGTAGAAGCGGTGCCGCCATGTGGAGTCATTGGTCGTCGCCGTCGTGCCATTGCTCTCGTCTCCGTTGGGGTCGGACGTGCCTTCGCCCCAGTCCGCAGTGCCCAGATACACGGCCACGCCGAAGGCCGCGCCTTGGCTCTGGTTGCAGAACAACCTGAGATCCACGTTCTGAACGGTCACCCCCGAAGGAATCGAGCTGACGTTGAAGTGAATGTTGCTGCGACGCTTGAGGCCGCTGGTCTGGTTGCCAAGGTAGAGGTAGCGCCCCGCTCCGTTGCCGATCAGACCGTTCGCATCCTCATGCAGCACGTTATCGCGATCCGCGATCAGCGTGACCGTGACGGGCTCAGTCGTGCAAGGATCGGGTGTGCAACTCGTCCCGTCACCCTGATAGACGCCGCTTTGGCCGGTGCACTGTGTCTGCGTCAGCACCTGGCACGTGTCGCCCGCAAGGCAGCACGCCCCCGTCGGCTGCGGGCAAAGATTGGGAGTGCATGAAGTGCCGTCGCCCTGGTAGGCGCCGCCCTGCGTTGTACAGTTAGTCTGCGTCAGAACCGAACAGGAACCGTTCGCGAAGCAGCAAGCGCCGGTCGCAGCCCCGCCAGGTGTAAAGACAACCGTCAATACCGGGCGTTGCGTGGAAGTCGTCGACTGCCGGCTCTCGAAGCGTTTGGCGGACTTGACGTCGACTTCGTCCCCGCGAATCACCCAGCCGAAATTGCTCGCTTGACCGTCCACCCAACCCTGGACGTCCGCGACCATACCCGCCGAGGACCATGAATATAAATTGGTGTTGCCCACGGAGGTGGTGGCGCTTGCCGTCGCTGAAAAATCCCCGCCTGGGCTGGCCCAGAGAGTACTGGGGTAGAACCGATGCAGCCACGTCGCGTCGCCAGTTGTGGCCGGTGCGCCGCCACCCTCTTCGCCGGCGGCGTGCGAAGTTCCCTCGCCCCAATTGGCCAGGGCGCGGTAGAGGCCGACAACTTCCGTCTGAGTTCGCGTCCGCGACATGTACAGCGTCAGCGTGACACTGCTTACTGTAGAGCCGGTCGGGATTGAGCTGACATCAAAAGCAATAACCCCCCGGCGGATCAACCCGTTGTCGTTTTGCCCCGCGAAGAAGGCATTCCCGGCCCCGTTGCTCAGCGATCCGGTGGCATTCTCGTAAAGCGTATTGTCCTTGCTCGCCCCGATGGTGAGTTGATCTGCGCGTGCGGTAGTCCCCCCGCCGAGCGCGATCAGCACCACCGTGACGACGATCGCTGACGCCGATGCTCCAGCCAGGCTCGATGTCTTTGACGTTTCCATGAATGACCTCCTGCCGTTTGCGCCGCGGCATTCATGCACACGGCGCGCACCAAGCTTCACAACTCGCCCCAACGCTCAAGGGCGTTGGTGCTGACGCCTCGATTCAAGATTCGCAAGGTCCCCGTAATCGCCAACAACAACGCGAAGGCGACGACACCCCACTCGGATATCGCGGGGACCCCGGGTGCGACGAAGTCCACGATTAACCTTGGGCGTCGAGAGGAATCCGCCTCCTCGTGCGTGGCAAAACGCTTGGCAGTGGAGGGGGCCGATTCGTTTCCCAAAACGCACCAGCCGGAGTTTCCCGCCGGATTGTCGAGCCAGCCTTGCATGTCCTCGACCATCCCCATCGTCGAGCCCCACGTATAGAAGCCTGGAGCGCCGACGGTGGTCGATGCGCTGGCGCTTGGTTCGAAATCGCCGCCCGGCTGATTCCAATACTCGGTGTTGAAGAAAGTGTGCAGCCAAGTCGCATCACCGAACGATGCGGCAGCACCCTGCCCGCCGCCGGCCACCGAAGTGCTCTCTCCCCAATCGCCGCCGGCACGGTGCAGAGAGACGGATTCGCCTTGGAGGTTGGCCGCATCGTTGTACATCGTGAGTTGGGCGCTGAGGATCATAGACCCTGCTGGGATGTTGGCGGAGACGTCGAACCAAACGAGGGCGCGGCGGATGGAGTCCGTCGCCTGCGAGTTTCGCCCCGCAAACATGGCCGTGCCCATCCCATTGCTCGTCGAGCCGTCCGGGGTCTCGTACAGCGTGTTGTCTTTGGAGGCTGTAACGACGATCTGATCGGCGTGAGCGGGAATTCCCGCACCCCCGCGAAAAAACACACAAACGAAGGCTAGAGCCGCAGCGCGGCTGCCGCCAGCTCGCCGTCTGGTCACCCTTTGGAGCGGCTGGACTTGGGCATCGTGCGCCATCCACTACCTCATGGGGCGGGCCGTCCTCTCCAAGCGGAGCGAGCCGCTCCGTCGTCTTCCCTGCAAACGGCGTGCCGCGCGCGCCACGAATACGTGCCTCGCGCTATGCGGTGTGGCGCACCCGTGATAGCAGCGCAACCCTCAAAACAATGTCCAATTGTCGGTGAAGGAATGTAGGACAATGCGACCGTTGCGTAGGACGAATCCCGACGCGGGCGATGCTGCTGCGTAGCGAATTTCCGAAGTGTGACCAGGGCCAATCCAATGGACCGGCCACTGATCGCACGCCCCTGGCTGCCTGGTCAATCAAACACAATGGTCTTGCGCCCGCTGATGAGGATTTTATCCTCGACGTGCTGATGAACAGCCGTGGCCAGGACGACCCGCTCCAGGTCGCGCCCCTTTCGAATAAGGTCCTCCACGGAATCACGGTGGTTCACGGGCATCGTTCCCTGGGCAATGATCGGTCCGTCATCCAGCACGTCCGTGACGTAGTGGCTGGTCGCTCCGATGATTTTGACGCCCCGGTCAAAGGCCTGGTGATACGATCGAGCGCCCGCGAAAGCAGGCAGGAAGCTGTGGTGGATGTTAATGACGCGGTCGCAGTACGCGCCCAAAAAGGAAGGCGAAAGAACCTGCATGTATCGCGCCAGCACCACAAAGTCGATTTCCTTCTCATGGAGTAAATCGAGGACCAGTTGCTCCTGTTGACCCTTCCCTCCCGTGGACACTGGTAGATAATGGAACGCAACTCCGGAGCGTGTGACAAGCTGCTCTAAATCGGGATGATTGCTCACAACAATGGGCAGCTCAACGCACAGTTCGCCACTACTCCATCGCCACAGAAGGTCGCTTATGCAGTGACTCTCCTTGCTAACCATGACGGCCATGCGCTTGGGGCGGTCCCCCCATTCCATCCGCCAGCGCATTTGGAACCGCTCCGCCAGCGGCTGCCACAAAGAGGGGAACGAGTTTGGCGAAAGCCCGAACCCCTCCCGTTCGATCTCCACGCGCATAAAGAAAGCGTTTTCCTGGGAATCGGAATGTTGGTCGGCCTCAATGATGTTGCCGGCGTGCTCAGCGATGAAACCGGCCACCGCCGCGATGATCCCCGACCGATCCGGGCAGGCGATGAGCAGCTTCGCCGTCGCCGGTTTACCGTCGCGTTGGTTGGGTTTCTTTTCGATCACTTCCGTTTATCGGTCAAAAGCAATGAAGCCATGTCTAACCATTCCTAGATTCGTTCGCCGCATTCAGGACATCGAGGTTCGGTGAGGCCCCGCAAAATGTGCCCGCAGCGCCGACAGCGCGTCTCGTCGTCGCCACGCCGGGCGGCGCGGCGATAGGTGTCCAGCATCGTGAACGCGCCGATGGCAAATAGGCTCGGCGGTATGACGAAGAGAATGATAGAAGCCATCACCGCGCCGGAGTGCCCCAACGGTCCCTGCAGCCAGTTGATAATCCGTGGCGTCCACGCCGGAGCGACCACGGCAATAACGATCAAATACAGGAGGCCCGCAATCGCCACAGTGGAAAGGGTTCGGAACCACCTTTCGCGCATGTTCATCGCGCTTACCCATCTACGGCATACGCAAGCGGACGAAGCGGCGTTTGCCGCGTTGAAGAATGTCGCCAGATCGAACGGCGATCGGTGCATTGGGATCTTCGATCACCTCGCCATTCAAGCGCACACCTCGTTCGGCCACCAGGCGACGCGCCTCGCCGCGGGACTTCTCCTCAAGGCAGTGCGTAATCAAATCAATGGGAGAAATCTTTCCATCGGTCATTTTATCCGAAGGAACGGAAACGTCGGGAATTTCGTCGGGCAATCCGGCCGAGCCACCTCCGTGAACTCGACGGAATTCCTCGGCGGCGGCGGATGCGGCCTCGGCGGAGTGATACTGCGTAATGATCGTCTTGGCCAAAGTTTCCTTGCCGTCGCGCGGATTGATTTTCGAACCGTCGGTCTGCCGTGCGATCTCTTCTTCGGGAACATCGGTGAGCAGCTCGAAGTAATTGCGCATCAGCTCATCGGGAATGCGCATCACCTTGCCGAACATTTCGCCGGGCGGGTCGGTGACCGCGACGTAGTTGCCCAGCGATTTGCTCATCTTGTTCTTGCCGTCGGTGCCAATGAGCAGCGGCGTGACCATGACGATCTGCGGCGGCTGCCCGGCGTTGCGCTGGAGGTCGCGTCCGCAGAGGTTGTTGAAGGTCTGATCGGTGCCGCCGAGCTCAACATCGGACTGAATGGCCACACTGTCGCGGCCTTGCATCAGCGGATAGAGCAATTCGTGCAGGAAAATCTCCCGGCCCTCGGCCTGACGCTTGGCGAACGTGTCGCGCTCCAGCATCCGGGCGACGGTCATTTCGCTCATAAGCTTGATGACGTCGGCACAGGTCATGGGGTTGAGCCATTCGCTGTTGTAGCGGACTTCGAGCTTGTCCTTGTCGAGGTCGAGGACTTTGCCGGCCTGTTGGAGGTAGGTGGCGGCGTTGGTCTTGATCTCGGCCTCGGTGAGGATGGGACGGGTCTTGGTTCGGCCCGTGGGGTCGCCGATCATGGCGGTGTAGTCGCCGATGATGAGAACGGCCTTGTGGCCGAAGTCCTGGAACTGCCGCAGCTTCCGCAGGACCACAGTATGTCCGAGGGTGAGGTCCGGCGCGGTTGGGTCCATTCCCAGCTTGACGCGAAGGCGTTTGCCCTTGGCGAGGTGGTCTTTGAGTTCGTCTACGGTGTAGACGTTCTCGCACCCGCGAACGAGCAAAGCGACTTGTTGGTCTGTTGATAACCGGCTCATAGTGTCAATCAAGTCGTATCCGTCCGTTCATCACCAAGCGCAGTGTATCAAATCACTCGAAGTGATGGTAGAGATATAGCCGGAGAGCCATGACGCGAACACTACTACGGCAGTGACGACATTCAGGGGGTTCGCTCCAGGGCGGCGAGGATGGCCTCGGCCACGCGCTGCGTTTCCTTCGGATTAGCGCTGCCGATGGTTTGATAGGCGCTGCAGTCGAGATCATCGCTTGCCGCCGCTGCGGATGCCGTGCGCAGTTCCGCGGCCACCGTGGCGTGGGCCTTTCGCAACGGTACGCCTTCCGCAACGAGTCGCTCCATCCGCAACGTGGCATCCAGGTTTCCCAAGGTTAGAGACGCCCTTAACTTCTCTCGATCGAATTGGAGCTGCTCAAGGAAAGCCGTGGTCATTCGCAACAGAGCGGCCAGACTTTCGGCGGTTCGGTGGACGATGGGCTTGATGCACTGCAAGTCGCGGTTGTAGCCGCTGGGCAGTCCCTTGAGCAGCATCGTGGCTTGAGAAAGTGCCGCGAGGATGGCACAGCTTTCGCCGCGCAGCAATTCCATGGCGTCCGGATTGGTCTTGTTGGGCATCATCGAGGAGCCGGTGCCGAATGCACGGGGATAGTTCGTCCAGGCGAACGGCGTTTGCGAGAACGAAATCACGTCCGCGGCGAAGGATTGCAGGTGCAGCGAAGTCTGCGCCGCGAGAAATAGATACTCCAAACATTCGTCGCGGGTGCTGGTGGACGCGAGGGCGTTGAGCGAAGGTTGCTCGAAGCCAAGCTCGGAAGCCTGTACGCGGCGATCGATGGGAATCGACGAACCGGCCGCCGCGCCCGATCCGAGCGGACAGAACGTCTGCCAACGGTCCGTGAAATAGGCCGCGTGTTGGCGGATACGGTCGAGCGAAACCGCGTAGCGCAAAATCCAGAAACCCACGGTGCCGGGGACGGCGAACTGGGCGTGGGTCTGGAAGGGGAAAACGTTCTCCCGCCACTCCAGCGCACGACGGCAGCAAACCGCAGTCAGAGAAGCCAGTTGCCGCCCCAACTCCTCGCCCTTATTGACGACGTAAAGAAGTAGCAGGGTCGCCACCTGATCGTTGCGCGAGCGGGCGGTGTGAATCCTCGCCCCCGTCTCGCCGATCAACTCAACGATCGCCCCCTCCATCCAGGTGTGCAGGTCTTCCGCGTCCGAGCTTGGGCACGGGGCCTGGCCAAAGCGGCTTTCGATCTGCTCCAGCGCGCGATCGACCTCGCCCCGTTCGCTTGCGGTCAGAATGCCCGCCGCTTCCAGGGTTTTGGCGTGGGCGCGCTGCAGCTTGATCTCATACGGAAGCAGGAACCAATCGTCGCTCAGACTCGCGTTGATCGGCGCAAACGTCGCGTTCAACGGGGCATCCTGTTTCCAAAGCGACTTCATCGCCATCCTCCACCCAGGCCCGCCCCACGGACGTCAGCCAGCTCAAGTTGATGAACCCCTTGGCGTCCGCGTGGGCGTAATCGCTGGACTCGAACGTCGCCAGCGTCTTGCGGAATATCGCCGCCTCAGAGCATATCCGCGATACGTAGGGCACCGGAAACGGATGCACGGTCACGCGGCCGCTCAGTCGCTCCAGGATGGCGCGCCCCGCGGCCTCGGCTACTTGCCGTTGGTCGGAGAAGTATTCCCCGCGATAGAGAATCGTTCCGTAGGCGCGTCCCAATTCGACGTACGCATCATAGGTGGGCTTGTTGAGGCAGGTTCGCGCGAGGGCGTCGACAGCTACTTGCAGCAACTTTGCGGCGGGGTTGATGTACAAGCCGCGCGACTTGATCCCCGTAAAGCGGTTTTCAATGACCAGGTCCCACGCCCAGGGCGCGAAACGATAGTCCTGATTGAGCATGCTCAGGATATCGCCCAGGGGCAACGGCGCTCCGTCGAGGGCCACGGGAAGGCCGCACTCGAAGGCGACCTCCAACGGCGATACCGCACTGGACCCGACCGGACCGACGGCGAAGCGATTGGTCACCGCGCTCAACACTTGTTCGATGTCGAACTCCGCGGACGCATCTTCGAGAGGGCCGCCCTCGACGCTCAAATGCCAGAGGTTTTCGTCGAAGCTGTAGGCCTTGGTTACTTCGTAGTCGTCGTCGACGCCGTGGGCCTGCAAATAGGCGATCATGTCCTCCCGACCGCCGAGGTCCCAGACTTTCCACGGGGCCAACACCGGGAAGCCGGGGGCCAGCGAACGGTAGGCGAACTCGAAGCGAATCTGGTCGTTGCCCTTTCCGGTCGCGCCGTGGACGAGCGTCGCGCCGCCGAGCTGCTTGGCCGCGCGGACCTGCTCCGCCGCGATGAAGGGGCGAGCCAGCGCAGTCCCCAAGCGGTAGTTTCCCTCGTACGCAGCCTGGAGGGCGATGGACATGGGCACGACGGATTGAAGCATCGCGGGCTTGGC
>Ga0137429_1000304_pt1 | contig 22088 bp, 22 predicted proteins | sample EasRivERMZT736_2_FD_102304 | JGI IMG/M metagenome (GOLD analysis project Ga0137429, IMG submission 102304) | Soil microbial communities from meander-bound floodplain in the East River, Colorado, USA - East River MetaG ERMZT736_2 | ecosystem: Environmental > Terrestrial > Soil > Floodplain ...
GATAGACTCATAAACATCCTGCATGAGATCATAGGATTGAAGAGACTTAAGATAATCAAAGTCAGTCTCTGCTGACCGACCCAAGCCTGCCTCTTGCAAGACAGTTCTTCCAGCATTGATGTAATCAATATCGTGAGTTTTACTTAGAGTAGAATCTTGCTTGAAGAATTTAGCAGGTGTATCTGATTTGTAATTATTGATTGCCTCTCTCGCCGCCATGGCTTCGCGAAACAATTCATGTGCTAGTAATTCATTCTTTTTAGAAATAAATTGGGCTACGTAATCACCCTTAAGTCTGGCTCTTTCCGCCTCAACAGCATGCTTTTTTTCTGCAAGGAGAAATGATCTTGGCCTTATTTCCCTAAGGTTGCTGCGAGCGATTCTTCTGGCAGCTTCTTGTTTAGCCCATTCTTTATAAGGCAATCTTTCTGCGGCTACCTTTTTAAGTGCAGGATCAGCATTGGCATCAGTTATCTGTTTTAGTTGCCTGCCAAGCAAATCGGCTCTGTGCTCGTTATGCAAAGCGGCTATCACTTGATCAGGCAAATCTGAATCTAAAAGAGGATCACCGTGCTCTTTTAGCATGGCAATGTCTGTAGCTGATTTAATGGCTTCCGATCTTGATGGCAGGTTTGCCATCGCATCCAGCATCTCTGTTGCAGATGAGAAGCCAAGAGCCCCTGCGGCAATCTCTACATGAAGGCCATCTTCAGCCATCATGTTCTTATTCATCTGCTTAATGAAATCTTTGCCCTTTAAATCACTAATCGATTTCTTATCGAGTTTGATTGCCTCAACTCCTGCCGGCAATGGATCACCATTTGGAAGAGTGCCGCTTTTGAGTAAAGCACCGGCCTTATACGGCGCACTATTGTCTATATCGTAAGTGACTCTAGCCTTAATTCTTTCTCGCTCTTGAGCTAAGAATTTCTTGCGGTCCTCTCGCAACGAAGACAATAAGTGCTTATTTAAATTAGACTCAGAACCATCAATAAAGGCCTTCCTGGATTTTTCATAATCAACGGCTGCCTGCCCAGTCATGCCAAGAGTGTCAGAGGTTGGAAGGGATGCCTGCATATCTCTAGCAGCAATGGCTGCCGATATTTCCTCCTTAGAGGCGATCAGGCGATCCATGACATCACGGATGTCGTCGTTTATATATGGGACACCCGTTGAAACATATTTCCATATTTCAATTAGCCAGTTCTTAAAATTATCAAAGGCTGGCTTTAAGCTTTCTGAAGGAGCCTGGCCACTTTGAAGATAGGTAACCCCTAGATCGGCTAACTTCTCAAGGTCATCCTTGGTTAAGGCTTCGCCTTCTTTCTTGCCAAGGTAATCGCGCATGGTTTGCCAATCGGCCACAAAATCTTGTGGGGCTCCTTCGCTTGTGGCGATTGTTTGTAATAAGTCCCAGTATGAATGCCACATTTCATGAACGAATGTAGACACATCGCCATTTTTTAAGACGGCTACTAAATTCTGACTTGGAGAAAAAGCCCCCCTTGGAGGAGGACTGCCGCGCTGTGGCTGCAAAAGCAGATCGCCAAAACCATAGTAAGCCGGTTGCTCTAGTGTGCCCTGATCTATGGTGATTCGATCCGTGACTTTAAGCGTATCTAGCCTTTGGGCTGCCATCTTTTGCAAGACAGGAGAGCCTTGAAGCCTCGTTAAGATTTGCTTATAAGGGCCGGTGATAACATCTAAGTTCGATTGGATTTGCTCGGGGGTATATTTACCTAACGCAATTAGCTCTTGTTCTTTAGTTGCTCTATACGCAGCGACTTGCTCCTCGATATTTGGCTCTACTAATACTTGATCTTCTCCTGCGACTTCATCGAAGGTCGCGGGGAGAGACTGCATGAATTTAACCGCATCTTGCGATCTCATGCCGTCTTCTGAAGTGATTAAGACAGGTAATAAATTATTGTAATGTTTCGTTTGTACCGTTTGAGAAACATAATTAGACAAAGAAAATCTAAGGGCTGTGCCGCTTTCCTTAGCGTTAAGGTACATTTCTGAATTACCGCTAATCTTCTCCGCCATGGCAGCAGGAGACTCACCCTGCTCTAACCAGTAAGAATCCCAATCGCCAGGTTGGAAAAGAACACTGGCATCAGGATTATTGTCGGTTGCTTGGTTAATGAGTTCTTTAACCTTTTGCGGCAACTCGCGTTTGGTTAATTTGGATTCGTTTACAAGTGTTCCTAGTGCTTCTAGATTCTTCGCTGTCGATAACGCCGAAAGCGCTTTATCCGTATCTTCTGCGATCTCTCTTGACGCCTCTGTTGGATTCTTGCTGTATTCTGCTCTAATTGATTGGCCTTCTGTTTTCTCCCCATAAGTATGAAACATGGGTTTTAAAGCATCAGAGAAGGCCTCTTGCATGGATTGCTTGCCTTGGACATCCTCAGAACCTATTGCTTTTGCTGTCTGAAGTGATCGACCAATCGCAGCCTGTCCGGCACTTTGACCGGCACTTAAAATACCTCCTTTTAAGGCTTCACCGAAGTCTATCTTGCTAACATCTCCTCCTTCTTTAATGTATTGGCCGATGGCTTCAGATGATATTTCTCCACCAGTTTCTACACCTAAATCTGCAATGGCTGCGGTAGCTTTAGATAACAAACCTTTGCCCGCTAACTTAGCGCCGATGGCTCCTGAAAGTGGAATCATGAGCGCATCAGTTCCGGCTGTTCCTAGGGCTTTAAACTTAGCGTCTTGCGCATGCTCTGCGACCCATCTGTCATTGGTTAGAAATTTCGAAACGGCATCTTGATCTTTTAAGTCAACATTCTCTTTAGAGAGCGCATCAATGAAAGTAGAGCCTCCCTCTATAGGATATTCTCCAAAGAAGGTTCCGGCAGAAAAACCGAAGAGTCCTAAATATTTAGCGCCAGAGGCACCCGCAATAATCGTCTCCAGTGCAGAGGGAGCGTTTTCAAGAATGCCGTAAAGAATACCTATCGGTTCATGGGCTACCTTTTTAACATAATCGAGTACCTCATGAACCATGAGGTCATTTTTTTCTTTGTAAGCTTTATAGACTTCATAAGAATAAGCATCCTTCCAAGTCATATCTTTGAAAGCTTTCGCGGTAGCTCTCATGGTTCGATTGACATCTCTCCCTTCAACTTCGCTAATCTCATTGAATCTCTTTGAATAATCAGGCCTAAGTTCCTCAAGCGTTTCATTAGCCTTCGCTTGTCTCGCAATAATGGCTGAAGCTAAGTAAGGATCAATGCGCCGATTCATGACCGCATATCCCGTGTAAGCTTGAACCTTATTGCTGAAGCCTGACAACACGGCTCTGAAATACGGGGTATTATCAAAGACACTTGAGGCGAGCCTAAATTCAGGTGTTTTCTCGTATGACTCTGGCTTTTTGAAAAGCTGTTCAATTGGATTTCTAGTTATGATGTCAAAGAAATCCTTTGTGGCTCCTTTAAGCGGCAAGGCAGCACTCGCCGCATGATCTATGTGAGAAGCGTTTTCTAAATCATCATGAACAACTGCGGCATTATCCTTATCCTCTAAAAACCTCCCAAGCCCTGGAGATTTAGAGACGATCTCGTTGTAATCTCTATTTCTGCGCTGCCACTTGCCGTCTATCTTTTCGTAATTTCTCTCAGTGATCGCAGTAGCAAAACCTGTTTTATCTGAAAGATTGATGACTTTAGCATGTTGATCAGGATCTTTCCGCATTCCAGAAAACATAGATCCTTGAATAGCGTTAACCTCTTGCGGTTTTGTTTGATCAATATCTTGAAAAAACTCATCGCCTGACTGAGGTTGAGGATTCTCTACTGAAGGCGATGGGGTAGCCGAAGGCTGTACACTCTCGGCAGGCTCATCGATATCTTGGAAATATTCATCCCCTAACGCCATTACTTTTTCGCACTCCTATATCTTGCAGCAATGGCTTCCGGTGTAACCTCTAATCCGCGTCGTCTAAGACCGGCTATAATACTATCCGCAATTTCATCAGGGATAGCCACGCCATCATAAAGTGTGGCTAAACCTGGGGTGACATTGTAGCGTTTTCGATTAGCGTTAAACCAACCATCTTCTTCAACATCGATAACCATGTCGTCTAAAATTTCCTGAACTTCATCCTCGCTTAACTCCTTACCGCCTGCTGATTTTTGACCTACTTTTTCCTGGAACTTCTTCATGAATAACCCAAGGTCCTGAGCGTCAGCCTCATCGCCAGGTGTCAGATCAATCCCAGCCTCTTTAAGAGTCGCACGCGCCTTGAGGTTGTTATTGAGAAAACTATTGAGGCGTTTTGTGGTTTTCTCATCGTCTTTCAAAACACCGTCAGCTTGTTCTTGAATGTATTTAAGATCTCTTTGGGAAAGTTCGGCAGCGTAGTTATTGTAATTCTCTCTCGCAGCCTGCAACTTGGTTGCAGGATTTGCGAGATCTTCTAGGAGTTTATTTTTAAGACCTTCATCGGTAGGAACAACGCCATTATTCATTCGCCTAACGCCGATGAATTTCTCAATGGTCGCTCTCTCGCGCGCTTCCAACTTATCCCACATGCTTTGTGGAATGGCATCGACATCCCCTGATTTGTCAGCCAAATCAAAAGCGGAGTCGTATCTCTGCCTGGCGTGCTTATTGGTTTGTTCTTCAATGTCTGAATAATGCTGCTTAGTTTTCCGTCGCGCTTCCTCGCGCGTGTCTGGGTCTTTAATTTTCCTGATCTGCGCTAACGCCCAGGATTCGCCCTTGCCTTTAGAGATTAAATCATCAGAAATATTCTGCGCCTCTTGCTTAACGCCACCGGACTTTAATAAACCGTCAACCTGAGAAAGATCTTGGATCGTGATGTCTTTGGAATTGGCGGCTTCTTCTCTTAATTCCCTGGCTCTGCCGATATGCCCATGATCCACCAAGTTAGAGATTGCTATCGTATAAGCTTTGCTCGTTACTTTCTGAGATTCAACGTCAATCGTTTGTTGATCTTGGCCTCTAAGCCGTGGATCACTGCGCGTCTGTGATTTAAGGATTGAAAATCCTTCAGCCGTCTTTTGCGGGTTAGCGGCATTAAAACCAATGTCCTGAATGGTTGCCTCTTGCCCTGCAATCGCAGATTTAATCTCTAGTTTTTCGGCTTCTTGAGAAGCATGATTGGTGAGTGTTTGATTGAAATCAGAACCAACACGGCCTTTGATCTTTTCAAACATATCCCGCTGAATAGGATTGGTTAAAGAAGATGAGATTCCATTCATCTCTTTATCGAAAGCCTCTTGATCTTCTTTGGCGTAACTTAAAGCATCCTTACCCTGGCGCTTTAAGGCTCCTTTTTCAGGATGATAGAGGTAATCGTTTTTGAAGTTGATCGCCTTGGCATAGGCTTCTTGAGTGACCGCATCGTCAGCCCGTTGCTTCGCTTTTAGCTGAATATCCTCGACTTGCTTCAAGTAATTGATATTAGCGTTTGTCGCCTGCTGCGCAGACACCCCGCCGCCAAAGGCTTCTAAAGGCGCATCGGTATTAACCCGAACCCCAGGAAATCCGGCTTCGTTAACTTGCTTTTGGTAGCGTGGCACTTGCGGCATTATGTAACCCTCAAGCCAGTAGGAGCATTGATGCGTGACGTATCAAACCAACCCGCTTCATAGGCTTGAGAGCCAGCCTTACTGAGATAAGAAAGACCCTGTAAGCCGCCGGTAATCAGTGTATTTCGCGCATCGGTCTTTGCGGCTAACTTGGCGAATCTTGCTGCTGCACTGGATTGACTCGCTTGCACTTTAAATCCCCACGCTTCTCGCCAGGAATTACTGACAATGGTTCGCGCATCTGCTGCAACTTGAGCCTCTGTATCCGCTTGAATTTCAGCAGCGGAGCCAGAATCAAGCACAACGCCAGAGGCAGCAAGTGCCGCTCTCTGGCGACCGATAAGCTGTTTTCCTTGTTTCCTGAAATCTCCACTGGCTTTAACTCCTCTTTTCAGCGCATCTTGCGCTTGAAGTTCAGAGATCTGAGCATTGAAAGCGTGCTGCTGACTTTGATAGTCACCTTGGGCCTTAGTGGCCCCTGCTTGGGAAAAGGCACCCCCCAGGCTAGCGCCCGCTTGAGCGAATGAAGATACTGCTGCGTAATCACCCATTAAGCACCGCCTCTAAAAGGGATTAGTCCGGATGGAGCAATTGAAAGAATGGTCATAGGAACAGGATCAACTTGTCGGATAAATACGCGTCCATTTGAGTTCCACTCAGGGCGGATATTGACATCCACAATACCGGTTGTTAGATTTACGGGCTCATCGTAACCTTCAGAGTCACGAATCTTTAACTCCGTTAAGCCTTCCAATGGATCGCTAGAATCATCACTTGGCGCTGAGGAGCCAACCCAAACACCCCTGGAATCTTCCATGCGGATTGAAACGCGAGAGATATTCTTTCGCTTATCAACCATGGTTTCCCCTTGCGCTGAATCAATGTCTAAGGTTTCAATGTCTGAGGTAACGGGGATTCCCACATGAATCACTTGATAGGGACGATCTAAGGTGATCGCTCCATCGGTAACGGTAAGCACATCCATACTGACGTTATTAGGACTTGCAACTACAAAGCCATCGCCAAAGACGGAAACCTCTTCGCCCTCTAAGTGCCAAAGATTACTTAATTCATCGACTGCTTTCCCCCACGTTGTGCGGGCAGTACTTCGCATCGCAACCGGAACCGTTTCATGCGGCTGCACTGAAACAATGGTTGCACCGCTGTAAGCCGTAATGGTGCAACGAATTATTGTGCCATCAGCCCCAGTTAGATGAATGGCATTGCCAACATCCGTTGATAAGAAATAAGAGGCACTTGCAGTTAAGGTTAAGGTTTCATCGTAGGTCCAAGTTGTGCCACCTGATAAAGTCATCGTGGTGGCACCCGCATTTGTGCCATCGTAAGTGAGCGCACAATCCATGCCGATAAAGTCTTCGATCTCTTCTAAATGCCTAGTAGCGAAGCGTTCGATATAACGGACTGCTCTTCCGTCTATCGTTCTTGCGATAATAAAGTAGGTTGAATCTTCAAACCCTTCGGCAATTGAGGCGCTACTTTCAGCACTTCCGCCATGAAAATCATGCCGAGACCAGCCCCAGATCTCATGCTCTCTAATATAGGTGAGACAATTAAGATCCCCGTCATCTCTCACAACCCAGACATTAGAATGAGGGATTTTCTGATACGTCCAATCCACTAAGTCAAAGTTGTCAAATAAATGAGATGAATAAACCGTTAGGTCTTTACCTCTGTACCCTTCCGATTGGTAATCAAATAAAAGATCCCTAACAATGGAGCCACGCGCTTGGACGTAAAGAGCGCTCCCACTAATAACTAAAGGGGCTAAGCGATTAGAGCCGTTATAATCCTGCTGCCTTGGGTTAATATCAGATGGCGTTAATATGCCTGCTGAATCGCCGTTCACCGTCCATTCCCCGGTTTCGGTAAAGACAATGAATTTACCGATATCAAGCATATGTTTAATTGCATTGACTTGCCTGCCATTCATCGTGAAAGTCACGGCATCGTCATCTTGAATCGGGGTTGAAATGGTGAAATTAGAAAATCTCCCGGTGCGAGAACCCCAGATTTTTTCGGTGTCAGTATTCGTATTTGCAAACATTAAGCGCTGCTGAATATAAGCGCAGCAGGTGGGATAATTGTCGGTTGAATTAAAAGGTGTTCTTGCAACAGGTGGTGTGTCAGAAGTATCAGGAGTTATTCCTCTATCAACAAATTCAGGGCTTCCTCCATTAAGCCCGGCAGTTCCTACAAATGCGTATATATCATTTACGGCTCGATAAACGTTATACTCTCTTGCTTCATCAACTTCATCCCAGGTTAGCGTGATCCAAGTTCCTGCATCATCGATACTAGGTTCGACATTGCCACAAGAATCTAAATCAGAAGGTAAACTTTCTTCGAAAGTCTCATCTTTAACAGCCGTAACTTTATATTTATTAAATGATCCGGCACCACCGCTTAAATTCTCTGGGGCATCTATAGAGGGAACAAAACTAATCGAGGTCAGTGTCCATGAAGTATCAGCGGTTCTTTCAAGTTCTCTTGGGGCATAGTCAGGATGCGTAAAGGTCATCTTATCCGCTGACTGAATATAGCGGATATCGAAAAGGTCTCCTTCGTCATAAGTCGTTGTTAAAACATAGAGCTTCTCTGCGGTTCCAGCTGATGAATAAGTCGTATAAGAAGTGCTATTGATATTAGTCCCACCTAGATCGGTTAATTGAAAGGTATGAGTGGTTACACCTGCGACTTTGAAATTTCTCCCATTTACTTCTGTCATTCCCACAACACCTGAAATATAAACCTCATCGCCATTTGAATAACCGTGAGAGGTTGCGGTCACGACAGCAGGATTGGCTTTGGTGATTGCTGAAATAACCTTTGCGGTTAATTTAACTTGGCTACCATTCTTGATAAAACGAATATACTGATGGCCTAATTCAAGTATGTAGGTTTGAGAGGTACTAAAGACCCATGGAATTAACCGAACCGCTTTGGTTGAGTCTTTCACTTCACCGACAAATTTAGTTCCCGGGCGATTAGTAGCTCCGCCATGGCGCATGATATAGCAATTGCGTAGGGTTTTAAGACCCGTTAGATACTTTACCAAATCAACGCGGGAGTGAAGTGAAGGAGCTAGTTCACCACCGGAAAAGTTGAGAATCTTGCTAACGCTCAATTCCTAATCCCTCGCTCTAATAAATTCGCTCTGTGGTTCTTCATCCGATTGTTCTTCATTAGCCCCATTAGCTTGAGCACGCTTAATCTCATAGTCATACATTTGAAGTGCAGTTTTTCTTAGCTGGAATGGATCGCCCCCTGTAAGCCGAGAAGCCACGTAAAAAGCTAGCTTCCATGAAAAGGCCATAATGAAATCACTTGGGTATTCTAAAACATCTGTGACGTATTTCGTGTATTCAACCTGAGCTTCATCGGCGTCGGTATAAATAATGCCACCTGAATCATCACTACCGATCTTGTAAGCAATGCGGGTTTGCCGCGAATCGTTTCGAGCGCCACTTAAAATTCGCTTAATGAGTAAAGCCCCTGAGGGATATCGATAAGAATAACCCCACTCTTCATAATCAGGATCTTCCTCGATCAAGGCTAAGGTTGCGAAGCGTGATGCAAATGGCCAAGGGAAATCCCTTAACGTACATTTAAGCGCTTCTTCATAATATCTTCGGCACGCATTCGCTTCTTGAGAATTCTCGGTATCGAGTGCTGCAATTTCTTTCCCGATCCCTAAATGCGATATGGCTAGATTTGCGATATCTGTATTTGAATCTGCCATCTACATTGCTCCTATATTAGTTATCGACCATGATTAAATCATAACCGACACAAATATCCGTATTGTTATTGGAAACACCCAGTGCTTTTAAAATGATGTCTGTTTTTTCAGAAATAACTAAGTATGGCTTAAAGTCTCTCTTAGCTATGCCGCAGCATGAGGAAGCGTGATAAACGTGTTTTAGATTTAAAGGTGAATCTGAAAGATCCGCTTTGACCCTCACAAATAACCCAACCGTTGCATTTGCAGAGGCCGTACTTTGGTTCATCGAAACCCAAAGATTGGTCATAAATCCTGTGACACCTTCGGGAATCGTATAAAAAGACGATGCACTTTCACCGTAATTTGCATCAATGAATGATTGCATACTGATATTTACCGAACCTAAAACAGTAATAACCCCAACATTGGCACCTAAAGACCCACAGGTATTCACTGACACCTGATGAATTCTAATAAACTCATTCACCGAAGTGACATGAGTAAGGCCATCTAGTGGGAGAAGTTCAATCTGTTCCTGCCAGAGTGCATTCAATCCTATTATTTTAACGCTTCTTGCTCCGGGTCCTGATGCGGAATCTAGTTCTCTTGTAGAGACAACAGTGACTTTCTGTGGCGATGGTAAAGGCTGCCAGATCCCACCGTTTCCCCAGATATCTTCGGGAACACTATTGGTATCCACATCGTGATTGCGCCCATATTTATTTACCATCTTCCAGTTAGCAGTATCGCCTCTGGCTACAGAGATCATGGAATCTTGAATGATGTCGAATTTTCTAGGCATTATGAACTCACCGTGTAGTAAGACACCGTACAATCCACACTGCCTGTTGTCGGAACTTCGCTAGTAATTCTCAAATCTTCTCCATCCGCTCCAACCCCTAAAATACCTGAGCCATCGCCTACAGTGATTGATTCACCTCCACTTAAACCAGGGTGAGCCAAAACAACACCCGCTCCTGTCGGTGTGCTCGCTGCTGCAAAGCCGATTAGAAATGCAACATCAACCGTTGTTGCATTATCACTTGCAACGCTGATTCTAGTGACAACAATTTTAGTACCGGCTGATACGGTTATGATGGCTGCATCAGTTTGAGCTGCTGTGTAATTGACCCGATGAGTAATGACATTGGGATGACCCCCAATCACCCAAGGGATACCCGCTCGATTAGCGTACCAATCCGTTCGGTCACTAGCAGCAACTGCAGTTGGATTAGTGCCGTGAGCAATGGCTTTTAACCCAACTTTAATGGGGTTTCCTGAATCAGCCCCGTCATGAGCGATATCGCCTGCGGTATTAGCGGAAGCTGTAACAGAAACGATTCCTGTAACTGGAACTTCATTGATTACACGAGTTCTATTTTTAGCCGTATATCGATCTTTTGGCATCGCAAGTTTATGTAAACCTCCCTACAGCAATTACGCTCACTGCCGCACCCGTTGTGACCTGCCAGGAGCCTGTTTTATTCACGCATCGAATTGGAAGCACAAATGATTGCGTACTTGGCAACGTTCCTGAAACAAAAACGTTGATTGCTGAGTCGCCACCGTCTTTTATTGCAACCGTTCCGGCACTTGTGGTCGCTGGCACAATGATAAGATGGCTCAGATATTGTGAACCAGGAGATTTAGTAGTCAACGTCCCAGGCCCCATCACTTGCGCCGTTTGGGACGCTGCTATCGTTTCGTAATCCCAATCAACTGTTTTCAACCCACTCATTTTGTTTCTCCTTATTCATCAATTATTAAAAGACATTCTGACATCGACCCACCCCACATACCACCCGCCAACGCTGGTGTTGTTACAGATGTTTCACTCGTATAACTTGAATAATGATGAACCGCGCCGAATGAAAAATCGTTTCTGATTCTGAAATAATAAGTAGTTGCCGCTGTTAACCCGGTTACATCATACGTGCTGCTGCCCTGCGCTGCTGTCGCATGCAATGTAAAACCTACGCCACCGCCAGTTGTAGATTTTTCCACTTTGGTCCCGGTAGTATTTGATGACGTGCTGCCATGGGTGTATGACAACCGTACCGTATGCCAAGCCAATGTAGCCGAAGATAACCCAGACGGGTTAGGAGCATTGGCGATAACAAGTTGCGAATTATCCCTGAAAGCGTAGGGATAAACGGTTACGCTTGTTGTTGCAGAGCCACCAGTGATATAAGCCAAAAACCTCACAGCCGACCCTACATCGGCCACACCTTCAGGAATTGTGCTCAGTAATGTCCAATCGGCTAGTGTTGCGCTATAGCCCGTAGCATTATAATAAATCGCCTGACGTTCAGACCCGAAAATGATTAAAAAATAATATCTTGTGTCTAATGACGCTGTAAAACCAGAACCGAATTGAGTATTCCAAAGAACAGAAACCAATGGATTGATTGCTGGAAAATGGGCTGTCATGTAATGCAAATCTGCAACCAGATTTATTCCGCGCCCAGCACCTACTGATACATAGACTCCAGTTTCATTAAACTTAAATGAACAAAATAAATTATCCTCTTCGTCTAAGGTTACTGTTGAATTCCCATAAAAACCTTCCGAAACAAGCGTAGCCTGAGACAAGGTTATAATTTCTGTATTGGCAGAATTGGTAACCGTTGCGCGAGACGGAACGACTTCTGTTATCCCAGTCTCATTGGCGAACGTCTCTTCCAATAATATGTCTAATGGTAGACCAGACGAGTCAGTAAAATAATATTCATCTGTGTCGCTTTCGTCTGTAGCGAGTGTGCCTAAAGAGTTATGTTGGAATCTGACGCTTGCAGTACCAAACCCGACACTTGAATCAGTTCCTAACTGAGTATAATCGCCTAAAGTATTTGAATGCGCTGTTGTATTGTAGTAGGCTTGCATCGTGTCAGAATCGACAAACACTAATAATAAATAATACCAAGTGTTAATCGTCATCGCGACACTTGACCCAAAAACAGTATCCCAAGCGTAGAACGTTAAGTTTGCCCCGTTCATATAAATCGCTGCCATGCCTGAACCTGAAATTTTTAGCGCAGCACCGTTACTAACTCCGACAACAACAGCAGTGCTGTTGTTAACCCGCTTTCGGACTTTCATATAAAGACGACTGCCATCAGTTATGGAAGCAGTGGATGTCCCATAAAATCCGCAAGTATCCCATGTAGTGTTGGGGGTTGTCGTTACGCAGGTTTCAATTCCAGACGCGTTACTAACAGTTCCCGTTGTGGTAACTTTTGTAATCGCTGTCTCATCTGCTAATAAGTTTTGCTGAATAATAGCCATCTTTAAAGTCCTGTAATCTTCATTCCATGAAAATGAATCGTATCGGTGTAATAAGGTTGATAATTTAAGCGTGCTACGTAATCCCTGAAATCTGGATAGGTGCTATTGGAGTTCTGCACATATCCTAGAAACCCTGGCTGATTCTCGCCAATACAAGATACCGCCATACGTCCATTACCCATTTCAATGGTATGAATAATTTCGTAGCGCTCACCTTCAACCAATTCATCAAAGACCTGTGCACCATCAGTGCCATTTTGAATAGCAGCCTTGCCGCCTGAAATGGAAAAACCATAGGTCTCAATCACAAGAGCTGGAGTTTCTGGAAGTGTGGTACTGCTCGCGTTTAAATTTAAAAGAGTCGTTGAATTCTCATCCGTTGCTTGAGCATTGCCAACGACATTCGTGATTAAAGTAATATCGAGTGAATAACTGACCTGCGATGCTAATAAGACTGGCTCTGTCTGTACAAGGCCTGCGAGATTCCACCCTTTAATCAGTTTAGTAAGTCTAAGCCTGCCACCTCTCCATTGGAATAAGGCATTAGTTCCGTCATTACCAAACTCAGTAAAGAAATCAGTATCGTGCGCAAAGGGCTCTGTAATAACCATTACATCCTCCAACTGAGGTGGGCGGGTTAATTAACCCGCCCTACCTACACAACTAGCTAAATAACTTCGATATCCCCTGAAGACTGCTTTTGAGCAGGCTTACGTCCCCGTCGCTTTACAACTTCTAAAGAACCATCTGAAACGATAGGTTGGGGTGTTTGTGTTACCGGCTTTGGAATCTGCTCAACCTTTTCCATCCATTGTGGAGAGAAATATTTTGGCTGCATAATTTTATTACCGGTAGGTGTCCCGTTAATAACTTCCGCAACTTCAATCACATCATCAGGGATTTCAAACTCATCTCCCTCTCTAATGCGGCGCAATGCTATGCCGTCCCACCCAACAACACGCCTTTCATTCTTAGGACCAAGTAATTTAGCTTTAACAATCATTCAAACCTCCATTAAGAAATCGTAATACCGTCAGCGTAAGCAATATTTCTTTGGATATCTTTAACAATACCCGCAGTGAATGCACCGGCTGTTAGATCAGATCCAATCGGATCGAAATACAACTCAACGTAGCGATAAAGGGTTGAAATCATCGGACTCAATTTCGCATAGTAAATAGAACCCGCCGCAGCCACCGCCGGAATCGTAAACAAACGCTGCGTTGCATCCGGCGTAAACGTGGTTGTCGTATCATACCAGGCGTAAACATCGGTCACGGAATTGCTACCGGAATCGGTTAATGCCGTATCCACTGACACAAATACATATAGGTCTTCACCAACACCGATGTCTCTAGCGACACTTAGGTCAACATAGTTCGTGGATGCCGCAGCCGCAGTAACAGCAGCCGCGTCCATGAACAATAATTGTGCATCTAAAATCATTTTAATTCTCCTTCTATAAATTTAATTAAGCAATCGCCGGGGTTTCAGCTTCAGTTAATTGATCAACGATTCTGATCGGAATTCCCCGAAACATCGGAATTCGTTTACCCGCAACGTTCTCATAAGATAACTGACCACCCGAAACCACATCATCACGGCCTTGAATATCTAACATCTGAAGACAACTGCGATTCATGTAAAATACCGGCTTGCCGCTAGATAGATTAACAATGCGATAAGTTGCTTTGATCATCAGATCAAATAAGTCTGCAGCAGATGATTTCGCAACCAAAGCGGAGATATCGATATTGGCGATACGTACAACATTTCTCCAATCAGGAACGGCTAAACCGCACTTCCACACCCAGTGATCCTGATACGCACGCATGCGATTACCACCAATACCAGCAGTGGTTTCAACAGTCACTAATCCCAGATTTTCATGTTCCAATCCGGCAACCGAGCCCTTTGGATAAATACCGTGGACTTTGTTTTCGCCCCAGTTAACCAACCAAATGGACGAATTATCTGAACCAGAACCGCCACCAAGGATAATATTTTGCCCAAGGTTAAGCGTGGTTGCGGAATATCTGGTCGCTAAACCGTTAAACTCTTCTGGAGCAGTGCCCGTGTTACCGTAAAACAAAGTCTGTGTAACTTCCTGCCCCATGGCCTCAATAAAGGAACGCGCTTCAGACAAACGAAACTCAGCTCTATTACCATTCAAATCCGCTAAAGCTTTATCAACCTCAAACCATGATTCAAGCATACCGATTGAATCTTCGACTTGCGCTGTGGTTGATTTACTTGGCGCAACACCTTGATTCAAAAGTCTCCAAGAGACCGTGGGTAGCGAACTTCGAACCGTTGAACGATGACCTGTGGGTAAATTGGATTCCTTCCAAGGGATATCTTCCAAGATACCGGCTTCTTGCGAGAGTAACTCGGCAATGGTGGCAATCTTGCCATCTGGATCTAATCTTTTAGCAACATCAATTAGTGTTGATGTAGCTGAACCTAAAGCTGGCATATTAAAAATCTCCTAAGTTATAAATTAAGTTTCTTTCTCAGGATGGGTATCACCGTAAAGTTTTTGAGCTGGCGTTTTTGGTGCTGGCCCTTTTGGACTTCCAGATACGGCGCTATCTTGTTTCATAGCTCGGCCTACTTTGGCCGCCCATCTGACAAGTTCCGGGTGATTCCCGTAACCTGTCTCATTAAGAATGGCGGTTAATTTTGGAGAACCAAAAGTTTTAAAAGCTTTCTCGGCATAAGCGATAGTTTCCTTAAACTTCTCGCCCCCGATATCCGGATCAGCTTGTACAAGACTGACCCAAGATTCTTTCTCCTTTTGGTAATTTGCAATTAAGCCATTGTAGTACTCACCGGCTACCGCGCTTCGATCTTCTAGATACTTCTGCGCTTGATCTTGCGAGAATCCTTTCGCCTTGGCTTCAAGGGAAATCTTCTCAATCCATGCGGTATCTAGCTTTGAGCCTTCGGGTAGCTTCAAATCGTACTTTTCCGGTACGATTGATTTCTCATCTTTCTTTTCTTCGCTCTTTACTTCTTCTTTATTTTCTTCTGGTTCGATAATAACTGCGGTTTCTTGAGAAGCCTTAGCCTCTACTTCTTTATTTTCCGTTTCAGGATAAAGTTTATCAGCCGTTTCTTTAGGTGTTTGAGGTTGCTCTTTTACTTCACTCTTTGACTCTAGTTCTAATTGTTCAGGCATTATCTATTCTCCTGTCTGGCTTCATTGGCCATCTGAAAATATTTCTGTAAGTTAATTTCATCCATGGCATCGGCTAAAAACTGATTACCTACGGATCGAGCCCCTTCGTTAAAGGCTGTGCCATAAGGATCATTAACGAAACTCAACTTAAAAACCCCGCACACTGAAAGCATTCGCCAAAAAAATCGCCGGCCCTTGTGAGTAGATAAGACAAAATCAATGTCATCAAGATCGCGATCTCTGCCATATTTCTCCTTAACTTCCGCCTCTTTTACTTGCGTTTCATCAGCCGCATTTTTAACTAACGACTTAGTCATCGCCTAATAAAACTCCGACAACCGTGATGGTTCCTGTGACATCAAGTGTACCGTTGCCATCGGTCGTCACGTCATCGCCTGAATAGTTCAGATACAAATCTGCGGCTGTACCTGAACCATCAAAGGCAGAATTCGCGGCGGTATACCCTGTGCCTGTCGTTGTTCCTGCAACGAGAGTTTGCGCAATCGAAGCCCCAACATTCTGATTCGCCGCAGCAAGGACGGCATCGGCAGCAGCGGATATATTTGTTGTTCCAATGCCAATAACGAATTCGTCATCCGCTGGGACGCCCGTTCCATCAGCCGTGTAGGCGGTATAATTCTGACGACACCCTAAGAATGAAACGCCACCCTCAACGAAATCAAAAATCTTTGTCGCTCCATATGCACCCGCGGCTCCAGCATCCGTTACCGCAATGCGAGCGGCGGTGAGTGTGAAGGTGAGCACAAAGAAATTCCCCAGTTTTGCAATCGTTACGGCAGTGGTTCCAGATGCAGGGTCGGCCTTGGCGCCGATTGTGGCATCCGTTGCTTGGGCCGTAACAGTGGCGGCAGTCAACACTGGCGTTGTCATAGTTTTAACGCCCGTGACGGCTTGAGCACTTGATAGATCGACCATTGTTTTACGACCTGATCCATCACCGACAGTCAAAAGATCATCGTCTGAATCCCAGACTATTGAGCCTTCTGCTGTCTGCGCAGGCGAAGACGATGCAGGTAAAACAATCGTGCCAGACCCAGCGTTCACCACTGGATTTGTCAGAACTGGTGTGGCGAGAGTCTTAGTGCCAGTTATAGACTGAGTACTCCCGACATCGACCATGGTTTTGCGAGAACTGCCGTCCCCAACCGTCAATAAATCATCATCAGAATCCCAAACAACGGAGCCTTCAGTTGTTTGGGCAGGGCTAGCAGAGGTTGGTACGACCACCACACCAGCAGCAGCATTTAGCGTTGGGTTAGTTAGCGTCTTATTTGTTAAGGTCTGCGTGGACGCCAGCCCTACCATCGTCATGTTTTCGTCTAAAACCGTGATTACTCTAGTCGTTGACGTGGTATTTCCGTCCGGCTCAAACCTGACTTTCTTCGTCGAATCCGTAGTGCCGCCAATCGTAAACGTATCTAAAACAGAAACAGTCCCAGTAAACGTTTGCGCTCCAGAGTGTGTTTCACCCCCAGTAAATGCAGTTGTTCCAGTGACCGTTAAGTTACGGTTAACTGTAACCCCTTGATCCGTGAAGGTGATCTCAGTAACCCCTGACTGCGGGTTTTTGATCTCACCTTGAATTTCTCCCGTCGCATCCGCAATCGAGTAATCAACCGTCACTACAGCAATCGAATTGCATCGCAAGTGATAGTGATAATCAATCTTCGAATCATTCGTAACCGTTGTAGCACTGATGTCATCGATGTAAGTCGCTAAGGTGTCCCATGATTGCAAATTCACCGAACTCTGAAAAACAATCGACCAAGTGCCCGGCGCACTCTCAGTCAACGAATAAGTCACCGATTGCCCCGGTTTTAATAAAACCGCATTACTTTGCGTGTTAGCGGCACTAAATGTTCCTGTGTATGAAGCCATTTAAATATCTCCTTTATGCTGGCACTAAGGCGCCTGCGTTTCCTTGTTTTAAAAGACTGGATAAAGCGTTTTCACCTTCGGTATCAGTTTCAGATAAAGTCTTTGCCGTATCTGCCCCTTGCTGCATCATGGCTGCCATTTGTGCTTGCTGCTGTTGCTTGGCTCTTTGCTGCCTAATCGCAGCGACTTGATCGTCACTTCGAACAATGCCGGGCGGGATAGAAGTAATATCAGCGTAGACATCTAAGATCTGATCGGTATCGATCTTGTCTAAGGCTTCTGGATTGACTTGGGCCACTTGGGAAGCAAAGCCTGCAAAGCGCTCGATACCGCCGATAGAAATAAGTTTCTGCGCTTGAGCCATGATACTGATGTATTCGACTTTAAGCGCTTGACCTTCTATCTCTTCCGGCGGTTCGGGAATTAGTCCTTGGTTCAACATGTGTGAGAACACAATGTCGATCAAAGGATCTAATAAATCCTGATTCAGTTGTTCAAGGACCGGGCCTAAGGCTAATAACTTCTCTTCATGACGCTCATCGATCTCACGCGCAGTAATTTGGCGCCTGTCAGATTGAGCAAGCATTAGGAAAAGATCTTCAAATAGGGTTCGCTGAATGCGCTTTTGATGCTCTTGAATGTAGAGCATCATTTCATTGATGCGTGGATTGAGTTGGTAAGCCGGGACAAACCCTGCTTGTCCATTCTGCCCCATGATGTAATTGATATCGCCAGGTAAAATGCTTAGTTTTGCAGTACGAAGACTACTATCAGCATTCATGGGTGGATGAATGGATTTCTCAATTGCTTGCGCCATACGACGGTGAAGCGTTTGTAAAGCTTTGACATCCCCGATGGCACACATGCCAGGGGATTCAGTACCGTAGAAGTCTTCTCCGCTGACTTCCCAGCGCGGAACTAAAACCGGAAATAAGTCATAGCCTGATTCACGCAGATAGCGGTCATAGGATTCATCTAGGTAATTACTACCGCCTCTAGATGAAGAAGAGCCTTGTTCGTAGTAACAAGAAGAGTAGCGCTTGTATTTAGATTCTAGGGCTAAAGAATCAAAGTCAGGGTTAGGGCGGATGATATGAACAACATCAATCCACTCCTGTAATTTAGATTCCCGGTAACATTCTAGGACAAGAGGGGAAAAGTTCTCTTCATTTTCAATCTTGCCCTTCTTATCCTTAATCCCAAAATCCTCAATTAACTGAGCAATGGTCATGCGAAATTCACGTACCGTCGTATCAACCTGGCCTTTGGAGTTTGCTGAAATCATGTAAGAGCCAATAGGCCAGCATGAGAATCGACTCACTTCACCACTGGTTTCATCTTCTTCGCAGTACATCGCTGCGGTTCCAAAGATCCCTAAATCTCCATAAACTAAAGGCAGGGTGTTATAGAGATTGGATTTAAGAAGTGCTGTAGACATGCGTTGCGAAACAACGGAGAGCCATTGCTTGACAGCACCAAACTCTGAAAGATTAGGGTCAGGAGTGGTTAAACGAAACCAAGGCCTGGCCGGAGAAGTAACGCCTGACATCATGCCTGATCTAAGGGTGCGAGCCGCAATAGTGGCTGTTGAATCAATTATTTTTTGATTCTTTCGCTCGCCACGATTAGCTGAAGTGACAAAGAAACGCGGACGATTTGGGAGAATGTAATCGGCTAGATCTCTCCATTGAGACATGAAAGATGCGCGCTCTTGAGTCATGCGGGCTCGCATGATTTCAAAGATCTTTCGTTTGGTTTCGTAAGTCTCAGTCATTACCCACCTAGAATTGTTCTCCCAGAGAATGCAGTTGAGGATGATGGAGAAGAGCCGGTGAGAATGGTTGCACCGCGGCCGTCAAACGCTGCACCTTGTGATTTCTGGGCTCTTCGCAGTCGATCTCTTTCTTGTAATTGCTTTTCTAACTCTTGCTGGCCTTTAGCTTCATTGAGTAACTTCTCTTGCTGCTGCTGTTGCTGAAAGGCTGCGTGCTTTGCATCCTTCTTACTAGAAGCTCCTTCAACAGCTTGGTACGCTCCAGTTCCAACGGATGCAGCAGCAGTAGCTAAAGAGGCAATGACAGGGGCAATAGCTAAAAATGCTGGCGGCATACTTACCTCCCGATTAACTTACTGGCGTTGTAAGTATTCGCAGTTTCCTTAGGAACGCCGCCTAAGTTTCCAGTGAGTATAGTTCCTTCAGACGTGGAAGCGCCTTGCCCGCGTTGAAGCGAGCGAGCGACATCGCGTCTGCCTAATTCTTCTGATAGGAACTTTTTATTTTGTTCTTTTCTTCTTAGTTCATCTGCTGCAGCTCTTGCTTCTCGATCTTTAGCGGATGCTTCATCTTTCTGATTCGCTGCATCAACTCCCCCATAAGCAGAGTAACCACCACCACCCGCGACCGCTGCTGCTGCAGCTAACCCAGTGACAATGGGAATAATGGCTAAAGGAATGGGCATTATATTCTCCTCATAAAGCCGTTTTGCACGTGCTCGTAATTCATGCGTGAGAGTGTGCGTGAGTAATCGCACTTAGTTGAAACGGGGCGAAAGATTAGAGAGGCCCCTAAGGCTTCAAGGACTAAATCGGTGAAGGAGATAAAGCGTACGCCTGCAATGCCGCGGTGTTTCTTTTGTAGGAATAGCGCATCTTGAACGGCACAGATTCGTTCACGAGAGTGATGATGTGGAAAGATAAAGAAGATGGAATAGCCAACTAAGGTGTCTGTATCAGTACGAGCAGTGAAGGTTTTAGAGAGGTTTAGTTTGTCGGTTTCAAGATACTGGACTTTATCCGGGTTAAATTCCTCAATGCCAAAGTCTCCAGTCTCTTCAAAGTGTTCCTTCATTAAAGGCACTGCTTCTTCCCAGACGGTAGATAATCTTTCCTCTGAGAAATGAATCATTACGAAAACCTCTTTACATAAACATGTTCAAGTATTTCGTAGCCTTGAGGAGTGAGTAAGCGAGAGGCGTAGTCATTGCAGGTTGGGACGTGTTGATAGATGACCTCTACACCTTCATCGGCTAATTGCTCATCGCAGTAAGTAATGAAGTGGAAAGCAAAGCCGCGGTGAGAGGGCTTGATATAGAGTAGATCTTGGGTGGCTTGCAGAGAGCCTTGATAGTGGATGTTATCTCTGACAAAGAAAACACCGTAACCGATAAGTTCCCCCAATAATTCGCGAGCCGTAAAGAGTCTTACAAAGCCTAATTGGTCAAGAGTGATGTAGTGCTCAAAGTCAGGCTTAAGTGCGATGTCTTTAAAGTGAGCGGTCTCATTGAAATGGCAAATAATAAGTGGAAGCACTTCTTTGCAAAAGGCTTCCGAGACACGCTCATGAGCAAAGTGATGTGCGGTCTTAGCAGAGACCGCGACAGGGAGTGCGGATTGCATCAATGAATGCAATAGTTACACAATGAAATAACATTATCAACAATTACTTTATTTCATGTATCAGTGGTATAAAGTTATATATAAGTATATATATTGTTTAGATTCACAGCATGACAACTCTCAGGTAGCAAGGCTTAGCTCTCTAAGATATTTTGCGGATATCCACTTAAAACTTAAGGAGTATCGTTATGCACAAAACTCATACCAAAGATGTTGATATCGAAGTTAGAAAACCAAAGGCTGTATCAGCTGATGATCGGGAATTAAGTCCTGATGAAATTGAAAAGAAGCGTTTAGAAGACGCAGCTATAGTGGCTAAAGAAACCGCTGAGAGACAAAAGTACTTTGACTCTCGGGTAACGGAGAAGATTAAGGAGTTAGAGAAGGAAGATCTCACTACAGATGAGGTAGCGCTAAGATCAAGGGCTACAGCAATCATTGAATCTGAGATCCATCCAAGCCCTAATAATCCAACTATAAAGCAGATCCAAGCTGAGAAAGCCTCACATAAGCCTCAGAAACATTCAAACGCCCATACCCACCCATAAGAGGTGAGTATGAAGGACCTACGATCTAGCGATAGTTAGGTCGTAGGTCGTCTTTCAGAATTACTAGGTAATCAATAAATTAGGTGGGTCTTCAGGACGAGCATACCCACGGAGATTCTTTTTTGACTTCTTCCACAGCTTCAAATCAAGTTGAAGCTTTTGATTATGATCTACTTCAACAACCCCTTCTCTTCCAAAAACCATGCGTTTAGTATGTTCTGGTTTGAAGTGTTTAATCCCGGCAAACACATCACACATGGAGCAGTAGTACGTTTGTTCCCCTTCTTTGCAATCCATAAACATGACTGGATAATGTTTTTCCTCAAGTAAATCACCATGCAAGTAATAGCGCTTCTGTTCCATAGCTATGCCCTCCTATCTGAATATGGATCATAGTCATAGTTAGTTTTCTGAACAAATCCAGAGTCTTTGCGTAACTGCATGTCTTTAGGCATTTCAGGAAGTGCGAA
>Ga0137429_1000310_pt1 | contig 21826 bp, 7 predicted proteins | sample EasRivERMZT736_2_FD_102304 | JGI IMG/M metagenome (GOLD analysis project Ga0137429, IMG submission 102304) | Soil microbial communities from meander-bound floodplain in the East River, Colorado, USA - East River MetaG ERMZT736_2 | ecosystem: Environmental > Terrestrial > Soil > Floodplain ...
CCCGGTTCAACGAATCCGTTCCCGCACTCGATGGGACAGCGCGAAATATCCAGAACGTAGTTTCCACATGGTTGTGTCCCATTCCATCCGGACACGACGATGTAATGAGTGTCACCGCCGGTCAGGATCAAGTTTGAAATCAGGGAAGGGCCTCCCGGGGCGCACCCGTCGTCGTTGCAGGCGATGGAAGTCCCCGGCGTGCAGGCGTTCGCATACACGAACATCACCGCGTCGTAGTCGGATCCGTTGCACATCGAGAGGTTCACGCACTCATCGGCGGAGGGCGTATAGGCGTAGACGAGATCGGGCGAACCGGGGGCCGTATTACAGGATTCGTCATAATGATTGGTGCACGCGCAGGTGTTCCCGCCGGCGTTGAAGGGCAGGGACCCAACGCTGATTGCGGCAGCGCAGGTGTCCGCGGCGCAGCCCGGTCCTGCGGTCGTGTTTTCCGATGGGATGGGAGATCGCGTCGTCTCGGGGCCTACGTCGGGCTCGTTCTTGGCGTACCCGGGCTGGGCAAGCTGCTGCCGGAGCGGAGCGGAGGCACGGGCAGAGGTAGCGGTTACCGAGGCGACGGTGGCAGACCCCATGCTCAAGTTGCTTCCCCACCAACGCACTCCCGTGATCGGGCGGCCATCGGACACGAAGTCGTCCGCTAGAACGACGTTGGGGTCGGGTACCGGGTCGGACCAGTCGATGTTCGAGGCCAGGTCTTCGCCGTCATGGTCCGGGAGTTGGCTGAACGTTACCGTATTGGTGCATTCGAAGGCGCCCCACCACAACCCCCACCGCCCTCCGTCTTGCGAACAGATCGGTCCACCGAAAAAGGGCGCCGTGGCGTACTCTTGCGTGGTCCAGAAAGTCATGTCGTCCACCGGATCAACGACCGTGGCGGAGTAGTCTCCCCAGCGGTTGCGCGTGCCGCTGTACTGTTTCCAGTAACTGGCCGTGCCGGCGTGGAGAGTGCCCACGGGCTGCATGGTCCCAGGAGGATCGAGCGGCGAGCGCGCCGTGTAGTACGCGCTGGCGTACGTCGAAGCATCCGAGCCGGAGAAGCCCAACGCCACGCATTCGTCCGCATTGACGGCGATCGACGGAAAATAGTAGGCAAGGGTCGCATGACCGACGCGTCCGTCCTGAATAGCGAAGGAATACGGCCCTGGGATGTTCGCGACCGTGGGGTCCAGTTCATGCCATGCGATCTCCGCCCGCGTTGCCGGCGCGGGATTGATGGTCGCGCCGACTCCGACCGAATGTGTCGTCCACACCTTCCCATTACGCAAAACGGCGTTCAGCAGGCGCGGATCGTTGGTGGAGATGTTCGTGCTGCAATCTTTTTGAGGGGCATCAAGGGTCGAGAAGGTATACCCTCCAACCTCGACAAAACCGAGCTCGGTGAGTACGGCGGCCGCGCCCACGCCGACGTAGCGGTTGACCAGGATGAGTCTGCGCGGCGTACCGCCGACATCCCATCCCTGGCTCACCAGGTAGTTCAATCCGCCGGGTGAAGGATCGAACGAGTGGCACGGTTGATAAGTGAACCCGGGGAGGACTGTGGGCACGTCCGTCCGCATATTCAGGGCGCCGCCCGCGATCATCGAGGCCTTCGAAATCACCCAGAACTTCGCATACGTCGAGCCTGTGGTGTTCGGGAACATGTTCTGGGTGACGTATACGTTGGCCTCGTCGATGCCCAGTCCCGGATAGTCCGCCCAATTCGTGGATGCCGGGTCGGCCTTGATGGCAAAGAGGTTCCATGTCCCCGTGGGGTTATCGGTGTCCGAGATGCCCACGAGAACGTGCGACTGCGGTGATCGGGAGTTACTGTCGGAGACCGCGACCCAGCGATCGACATATTGGTCGAATAGAATTTTCGGATCGAAAGAACCGCTAGCCGCCGCGCCGAGCGCGGACCAGAACGAACCCAGTGATATCTGGGGCATGACCAGTCCCCCGGTTCGGTTGAAGACCTGAAAGCCGGTGTTGAGCATGTTGACTACGTGGTTCGGACCCACTGCGCCATGCGTATCCGGTGGAATGCTCCCGCCATTATCGAGCGTCCCGGCGAAACCAATCGTGAGCGGAGGTGCGAAAGGGTCAACTTCCGGACCGGGAACGGGCGGGGCGGCGACGGCATCCACGCGAACAAGCGCTGGGGCCCGCTGCTGAACCAGACCGGCGGCGCTGACTGGGGCCTCAAAAGGCGGGGGATGCTCAAAGTACGGTATCTCGACAGGTTGAACGTCCGGTTGGGCGCGGTGGTGCGCGGTCATTTGTGCGCCGGTTGACTGCGCGAAGGCCACGACTTGGATCCCAGCGTCAACCGGTACGAGCGCCTCGGGCGCTTTGGGCGACCTTCGATCGACCGATACGCGATCGGTGTGATTCGCGGTAAGTTGTTGGACGTTTCGCGTATCCCCAACGACCGTGGAAACATCGCCGCCAATCGTCCCAAACGCACACGCCAGCACGACAACCAACGATAGCCGATACGAATCTGACGCACTCATGCTCCGGTTCCTTTCACGAATCGAGGTGCGACCTGCACCCTCCGTTCGACGCACGACGACCAAGAATGGCCCAACGTCGCTCCCGCCGGTTCACCTAACAGATTGAGCGAAAACCGGAGACCAACCGTCACGGCGACGATCGACCCCTGCACGTTTGGCAGCCAAAACCCGACCGCTTGCCCAGGCGCAGAGTCGCTTCAAGTAGTGCAGTTGACGTCTAATGCGGATCAGGCTCCTCTCCGGTACACCTCCAATAACCCGCCACTCTAACCAGATTCCTCAGGGAGTGCAAGGAAATAAGGGCTTTCCGCCAATATCGGGGAAAACTGGGTCGATAACCCGTCAGCAGCCCCGATTCGAGAAGCCCTTGTTGTTTCTACTCTTCTGGCTTTCTTGTTTCTAGACCTTGTTGGAGCGCTCCGGTGAACCGCCTCTGAAACTCGGCGAAATCTACAAGATCCGTATCGCCGTCGCCGTCATAATCCATACAGTAGTCACCACTAGGGCTACCAGGACCGTGAGTGGCGGCAACCAACTCCTGGAAGTCGGCCAGACCTACAATTCCGTCACTGTTAGCATCAACAGTGTGAAGGGAGCACAGTCTGCCATCGCTAATGAGCAGATTGGAACCGTCGAATGACAGAGTGCCCAGGAAGGTTCTGGCCCCGGACTCGCCCGGCGGCGCAATCGCAACGTACGTCAATTCACGGGGCTGGTTATCAAAGAACGGACCCCACTTCACCTTGTCGTTAATCGCATCGAACGCGCCGCCGCTTCCAATTTGTCCGACGGCCCACCCGTCGGGTGGCGCGTCCTCAACTGCGTACACCAACATGTCCGCGCCCAACTGCGCTCTCACGGCAACCGTCACGGGTTCGCCTGGAGCATACTGCCGCAAGCTAAAGGTTCGCGTCGTGGCGACCCCCCCCACGGCAGTCTTCTCAGGTGCGTCGTCGCCGCCCGCTCCATCGGACTCTTCTGGCGGTGGTATCACAATCACATCGCAGGGCACCCAGAACAATGGCGGCGAAAAAGCGAAATCGCAGCAGTAGGCCTCGCCGCTCCTCCACAGGTACCCGGCTTGCGTCACATACTCAATCGGGATCGGGTTCGGCCCCACCGGCCAGGTCTCCCCTCGCCGCCACGCCGCACCGTACGCCGTCACCTCGTTGATCGTCAGAGACCGGTCGTCGTTCAGGTCGGCCGGGTTGTTCGTACAAGGCTCGATACACGAATCGCCGCAGAGCACTTGACCCACGCCGTCAAAACTGGCTACGCCCGGCCCGAAGCACTGCTCGCCGGTCTCCCCCGGCGGCGGAGTCGCGTCGTAGCGAAGCTTCCGCGGATCGCTGTCGAAGAACAATCCCCACTTGACCTTCCCCGTCGCGCCGTCAAAAACTCCGTCGTCGCTGATATTCGACACGGTCCAGTCCAACGGCGGGGTGTCCTCCACCGCATAGACGGCCACCGACTCATCCGGTTCCACGACAATCGACACGCCCACCGGCACGGCGCGGGTATACCCATCGGGAAGCTCGCGTCTCGCCCTGCTCTCGCATGCGTCGGGCACGCCGTTGTTGTTGCAGTCGGTATCGTCGCTTGCGTCAGTGATGAGTTCAAACGCCATGTTCGGCGCGGAACAGTCCGGCGTGAGCGGGTTCCATGGGCCGTAAAGCCAGTCCGGACCGGACATGGAAACCACGCTTTGCAGCGCCGGCCTCAGCCCGTGCTCCACGCTTGTCGTATGCCAGCCCCAGAACGGGCCGTCCGCCGTGTTGCCGGTTTCGACCTCGACGCAATGGCCGCCCGTTGCGATCGGACTTGGGAAAGAATGCGTCACAGGGACCGCGCCTCCGCCGGAGGTCAAGGAGGCCATCCTTCCCGATTTCGGCATTTCAACTGCTCGGCCGTCAACCAAACGACCCGTGAGTCGTTGGGTGAGGTGGTTCATCCCGCTGACGAGCGGTGAAAGCCCCGGGCAGTTCTGCAGGCACACCGGGTCTCCGCAGCAGGTGGCTAGGAAGCACTTCGTCCCCGCCGGACAATCACTATCGCCATTGAAGCAAGGTGGGCCGAAGGCGTTGCAAAGGTTATTCTGCGCGCACGCCCCGCTTCCGTCAGGTCGGAAAAAGCACGAGCACGAGGGGTCCCCGGTACATCCCGTGGGCGCGTCGCACGTCACCGGTGAGTCGCATGCCTTCGGGTCCACCTTGGGCACGTACTTACGCCCGATGACCGCCTGGATGTCGATGTCGTAGTTGTAGCAAGCAGTTTCCAAAAACGCGCTCGTCTGTCCGGGCGTCAGACCGTTGCGGCTGTCCGGATAGGAGTGGACCAGACAGCAATCGGCGAGGTCTGCGTCATATTGACGAACCGGGTGCGCGTCGCAAGCTCCCAACGGCGTGGCCGCGACGGTCACGATCGTGGCGTCGCAGAAGTAAAGCGCCAACGGCGGCGAGGGAGGGCCTCCGAGGGTGAGCGGCTCGTGGAAGCTGACCAGCCACCCGTCGATCGGCGGATTGTAAATCGTGCGGCACTGCGCGTTGCAGGTAATGCCGTCCGGCGGGTCGCACTGCTCGCGGCCCTCGACCACGCCGTCGCCGCACACGATGTTCTGGCACAGGCTGTTGCAGGTAACGCCATCGGGCGGGTCGCACTCTTCGCCGACGCCGATGATTCCGTCACCGCAAACCGCGGGCTTGCAACCGTCGGGTCCGCAGAAGATGTTCAGCGCTTCGTCGGCACAGGTCTGATCCCACTCCACGTCGCAGCAGTAGGGGTCGGCCTCACACACCGACTGACAGCAGGAGTCGTCTTGGCAGCCCGGATTGGGATGAGCAACGCAGCAATCACCGGGCCCTGGGCAGCCGGCGACGATGCGTTGGCAATTGCTGTCGCACGTGACGCCATCGGGCGGGTCGCACTCTTCGCCGACGCCGATGATTCCGTCACCGCAAATCGCAGGCTTGCAACCGTCGGGTCCGCAGAAACTGTACAGCGCTTCATCGGCACAGGCCTGATCCCACTCCACGTCGCAGCAGTAGGGGTCGGCGCCACAGACGGCCAGACAGCAAGATACGTCCTGGCATCCGGGGTTGGCGTGGGCATCGCAACAGTCGCCCTGACCGGAACCACACACAATCGCGGGGCAGTTGGTGCACTCGCTGCTCCCGTCGCCTTGGTAGATTCCGCCTTGAGAGGCGCAATCGCCGGCGGTCTGGTTCTGCAGGCAGTTCGGGCCGACAAGGCAACAAGCACCGGTCGGGCACGAATCATTCAACGTAATGCAAACATTTTCGAGGTGAACGTTGAAGTAATTGAAGTTGTCTTCCTCCGCAAACGCGATCCGAACGGTCTGCCCGGCGAAGGCGGAAATGTCCGTGCAACGTGCCGTACAGGGTTGGATCGCGACATCGCCGGGGTTTGTGGAAGACACTATCGCCAACAAGGAATCGTCCGCCGGGTTGCGGACTTCCACGCGATACTCCTGCCCCGGGTCGACAAACGAGCCGGCGTGATTGTGGATCATGTCGATCCAACGCAAGGTCGCGGATGCGGCCGCGGGAACGGCGACATCCTGATAAAGCGTCCGAATTCCGGCGCCCCCCATGTCCGTGATCGCAGAGTAGTTCCCCGCGCACGGAGGAAAAGGTCCGTCGCCGCTGGCGGGAATGAATGTCCCGTCATTGATCGTCCACATGCCGTTGCCCGTCGAGTCCGTTACCGTCCACCCCGCGAGGGTACCGGTTTCGAAGTCGCCGTTGACGACGAGGCATCCCGCGGCCTTGCATCCGGCAGGTCCGCAGACGATTAGCGCTCGGTCCGCACAGGCCTGATCCCACTCCGTGTCGCAGCAAAATGGGTTGCTGGTACAGACGGACAGACAGCAAGATACGTTCTGGCATCCGGGGTTGGCGTGAGCAACGCAGCAGTCGCCCTGTCCGGGTCCACACGCCAAAGACGCACAACCGACTGGTCCGCAGAACTGCAGCGCTTCGTCGGCACAGATCTGATCCCATTGGATCTCGCAGCAGTAGGGGTCGGCGGCACAGACGCTCTGACAGCAGGCGACGTTCTCACATCCCGCGTTGCCGTGGGCAACGCAGCAGTCGCCCGCGCCGGGGCCGCAAGCGCCGGGTCCGGTGATGGTTACGATTGCCACGCGTTCTGACTCGCGGCGTGTTGCCCGGTAGTTGCTGGTCGGCGTCCTGACCCGACTGTTTTTCCTTTCCGCGGCGCGCTCCCAGCTCGGCGACTCCGAATTTAGCCCGTATTGACCTCTAGGCATCGCACGGGGCGAAGACTTGGTCGTCTGTTCGATCACCTGACCGCTGCCCGTAAGCCCGCTACCCCGTGGCGGCGGCGCCTGGGCGGCGCTGAGCGGCGCCACCGGATCGAGGCTAAGACCGCTTAACTTCCCGGCGTTCACCAGCGGGCCGATGTAGGTCGTAGCGCCGCTGCCCGGGTCGATTTCGTACAGATTGCCGTCCGCGCCGGCGGTGATCAGCCTTCCGTCGGCGGTGAATTCCAATGACGAAGCTTCCGCGCTCAGGGCGACAGTCGCGATGGGCGTGGCCGCCCCGGTGATCGTACTGACCGAATACAACGTCGGCGGCACAGCACCCCCGCCCGACGAGATTCCGTAGAGCGTTGTGAACGTAGAATCAAAGGCCAGCCCGCCGATGTTCGATACGCCCGTGGGCCCAATTGCCGTGAGCATCCCGGTCGTCGGGTCGACGATCGCCAGATCCGACGGGTTGCCCGGGAAAGGTATGTAGACGCCCAACAGAGTTCCGCCGCTGTCGAACTCCAATCCATTGAGCGCCCCGAAGGGGTGACCGACGGACGAGAGAACTGTGCCGGTTGTGGGATCGATCGTCAGGATTGAGCTGCTCCCGCCGCCCGTTGTCCCGTAGAGCGTCGATCCATTCGGGGACCATTCGATTTCGGTCACGCCACCGGGTGCGCCGGTGAAAGGACCGATGATCGTGAACGTTCCTGTCGACGGATCGACGGTGCCCAGCTGATTCAGTTGCGGATCCGAGGCGTACAGCAGCCCGGTCGGCGGCGGCGGGCAGTTGTTTGTACACTCAGGCTGACCGCAGCAGTTATCGACGATGCACTTCGTACCCGCTGGACAGTCGATGTCGCCGTTTGGGCACGCACCGTACGTTCCGCAGATCCAATCCTGAGCGCATACCCCGGTCCCGTCGGGCCGTTTGTCGCAGAAACATTGAAGCGGTCCCGGCTGCGGCGTGCCGCAAGGCATTAACGGTCCGCCGCAGGTGAACGGCGCGTCGCAGACCTTCGGGTCGGGAGGGGGAGGCGGAATATTGCTGCCCCACCAGCGGACCGACGTGATCGGTCGGCCGTCGGAAACGAAGTCATCCGCGACGACGACGTTGGGCACACACGGGCCGGGGCAATCCACCGGGCAGTTGCAGGAATTTTCTCCCGGATCACAAACCCCGTCCCCGCAGAACCCGCCGCCGCCGATGCCGATCCGGAAGGCTCCGCGGGCGTCATCAAGGACCGACCAGAGACCAAGGTTCTGCTTTTGTGCGTGTGCCCCGACGTCACCGGTATTATTGAGGTTCCAGGCCGACCACTCGTCCGGACCGGTCGCGGAGGCGATCAGCCAGTATTGGGTTCCAGCAAATATTGTGGGCCCGACGCCGGTCCAATGCAGCGGTGGATTGAGGTCCCCGAACGTGCCCATCTGTCCGCTAAAATGCATAGTGTGGATGATGGCCCCCGGCTCCCCGGCTGCATCGTCCATGACCCAGACGTCCAGCTCATTGGGTCCCAGCACCAGCCCGGCGGCCAGCCATATGTCCGTCAACGTGCCCGTCGCCGTGGGAATGAATGCATCCCCCTGATCCCAGTCCGTATTGATGGGTGCTCCCACACTGAGCGTCCAACCGATCCCCGTGTAGTAGATGTCTCCAGGCATGTTGTCGAACACAATCGTCGCGCTACCGGCTGCGCTGCCACCACCGGCGTCACCACGTTGGACGGCGCCGCGGGCCACAGTCAGCAGTCCTCCATCCTCCAATTGGATGTCGAGCGCTTCGATCCGCGCCTGCTGGGCCGCACGATCCGACTCGGTCAAGACCGCTCTCTCAGATACTGCGCCATCGGTACGCGCATCCTCGGAGAGTGCGCCGGTCCAGACGATGTTCGAGGCGATGTTTTCGCCGGCGGTATCCGGCGGTTGACTGAACTTAATCAAACTCCCGCCGCCCGTGCCCAGAGCCTGGTCGATCTGGATTCGGCGCTGGGTCGGCGCGGGGACACACGCCCCGGCGACGGATGCGCCGGTTGTTTGAAGGGCGCTCAGGATGGTCGCCACGTCGGCCCCCGGGTCGGCCTGTTTGAGGATCGCCCAGGCGCCGGCCACGTGCGGCGTCGCCATCGACGTCCCGCTCCATGTGCCGTCGTAGCTTGAGTCCGAGGCTCCCACGGAGGATAGGATGTTCACGCCGGGCGCGTAGAGGTCTAGTAGAGTGGGATGGAAGTTGCTGAAACCGGCTTCGAAATCGCTGTCGTCGGTAGCGCCGACGGCGACGGCGGAAGAGATGCAGCCGGGTGCGGAGATGCTGCCGCAGGCACCGTCGTTTCCGGAGGCGATGGCGGTGGCAATACCGGCCCCGCGAAGGTTGTCGATGGCCGCCTTGACGCCGGCGTTATCGGCGTCACACGCTGCTTGGTTGTTGTATAGCCCGCCGCCGAGGCTCATGTTCGAGGAGGCGATGTTATGCGTGGAACGAAGCGAGTATACATATTCCAGCCCGGCGAGCTGGTCCGAAAAGTAGCTTAGTACGCAAAAACAAGGGTTTCCGAAAAACTGCGAGAATACTTGCACCGCGATGATGTCTGCTCCGCGGGCGATGCCGTAAAGGGGCCGACCCGGGTCATTTCCCGTGGCAATCCCGCTGACGTGCGTACCGTGATCGGAGCTAGGCGAAGTCGGAAAGTGTCGGGCCGCATTGGGGCTGGTGGTGTCACTCGACAGCCCATTGGGGCAGTCGCCGGCGCCGGGAGCGCCGTCTGCTCCCGAGGCGAAACAGGCTTGGACGATGTTCTTACCGGCGAAGAAGTTGTGGCTGGCGCGGATGCCGGTGTCGAGAATGGCGACGTGCCACCCCGACCCGTCGAACCCTTGTGCCCACGCGGCAGAGGCGCCGGTGATATTGACGGTGTTATCGAGTGTAGGGGCGGCCAAGTGATCTTCGTTGATCCCCAGTACGGCGGGAGATGCTTGAAGGAGTTGGAGCGCCTGTTCGGACACGGTCAGCGCGATAAACGGCACCGAAGCATACGTCCGGTTGATGGAGTGCTGGGTTCCGGCTAGTTTGGCAAGCTCGCCCCCGCGGACGTTGCCGATCGCGGCGGACAGTTGTCCATCGGCCGCGACGATCGGCCCCGGTCCCTTGGCGGCTCGAGACGCCCCCGTCAACGCATCCAGGTTCGGCACATCGAGTTGAACGATCACCCGCACCGATCCCGAGGCCCGCGCCACGGTGCGAACACGCTCGAACTCGAAGTCTCTGCGACTTACCGTCACGCTTTCCTCCGAGCGTACTGCCGCCTGAAGAGCCGCGTCACGGGACATGCGATCAGTATGAGTTGCGGTGCGTTGATTGACGCTTTGTGTCTCACCCACGACGGGGGACACATCGCCCCCAATCGTTCCGATGGTGCCCGCAAAGACGACAACCAACGATAGCCGATACGAAATAGACGCGCTCATAATTCCGATCCTTCCACGAGCCGATAGGTGGCCCAAACCGAACCGCTAGCCCAATATGGGTGAGCGCCCTTAGCGCTGATATTGCCTCAAGCGGGCTAGGCTCCTTTTCGTTAGCGCCTCCGGTAATGTGCAACGTTATCCAATACCGGCCAGTGATTGCAAGAAAAAAATCTCAGCGGCAGTGTTTTTTTCGGACGGCTAGCCATGGCCGAGGGCGCGGGATAGACTGAATGTGGCGGCGTGGGTTGCCGACGTTGGCCAATCGTCCGATAACCAAGGAGAGCATCATCATGAAGAACAGTCAAACCCTGGCCGCATTGGCGTTCGCAATCGCGGTCGTGATTGCGGGGGCTTCATCCCTGCGCGCCGGCGGAGAACGGAAAAAGCCGGTGAAACCGGAAGACGTGACCCTCGTTGGAAAGATCGTCGATCTGCAGTCTTTCATGACCGACAAATCCACGGGCGCCGATCCGGTTCGTGCCACCCAGGATTGCATCCGCCAGGGCGTTCCGGCGGCGTTGGAGACCGAGGAAGGGCTGATCGTCATCGGCATGGGCGAGCGCGGCCCGAGCCGCACATTGATCCCGTTGGCGCTCAAGAAGGTTGAGGTGAAAGGCAAGCTATACGAAAAGGACGGCTTGCAGTACCTCGACATGGCCTCCGCCACTTTGGTCAAGGAGAAGGAAGAAGCCGAGGAGAGTGAGGGCGACGAAGAGCACGAGGGCGAAGAGGAACCCATCGAAGAACCGGAACCGTAGGTTCTCGTCTTTTGTGAGACCGCAGCGTGGTCGGTGAAACCAAGACCTAAGCGCCGGCTGCTGCTCATAGTATGCAATGCCGCACCGCACCGTCGAGCCGCCTGCTCTCTTTGCGGCAAACCGACGACCCGTAGGACGCTCGGCGGCCCCGCGAACGAGTATTTACGGGGCGTACCCTGAGGCGGGCAATCGGGTGTTCATCAGCTTTACTCGAAGAAGGCGGGAATCCGCGCCTGGGACACTGGGTGCCCGCCCGCGCCTGCATAACAAGAACGGCTACTAGCGGGGGCTGGATTCGAACCAGCGACCTCCGGGTTATGAGCCCGACGAGCTGCCAACTGCTCTACCCCGCAATCATGGGGCACACGGTAGGCCATCTCGCGCGGAGTGTCAACGGCGCGTTTTGACGATTGGATGTTTGGCCGCGACCATTGCGCGTCATGCGAATTCTGGTGATTGGCGGCGGCGGGCGCGAGCATGTTCTGGCCGATCGGTTGGCGAAGTCGCCGCGCGTGGAGCAGGTCATCTGCGCTCCCGGCAACGCCGGGACTGATGCGGTCGCCGAAAACGTCGCCATCGAGGCAAGCGAGCACGACGCTCTCGTCCAACTCGCCCGCAACCGCCGGGTGGACCTGACCGTCGTCGGTCCGGAAGCGCCGCTCTGCGCGGGAATCGTGGACCGCTTTCAAGCGGCGGGTCTTCGCATCTTCGGCCCCACAGCCGCCGCAGCGCGCATCGAAGGCGACAAGGCCTACGCCAAGAAACTGATGAAGCTCGCCCACGTTCCCACGGCCGAAGCGCGCATCTTCCAACGCTTCATCGAGGCCAAGGCCTACGTCGCGACGCGCGAAACTGGAGTTGTGGTGAAGGCGGCGGGGCTCGCCGCCGGAAAAGGCGTGATGGTGTGCCCTGATCCCGCCGGGGCGTTGCTTGCCTTGGAACGCTTCATGCTGGCCCGCGAGTTCGGAGCGGCCGGCGACACCGTCGTCGTCGAAGAACTTCTCAAGGGTCCGGAACTGTCGGTGCACGCGCTGGTCGACGGTCAAACGATTTACGTCCTCGAATCGGCCCAGGATCACAAAGCGATCGGCGACGGCGACACCGGTCCCAACACCGGCGGCATGGGTGCCTACAGCCCCGCTCCCGCAGCCACGCCGGAGGTCCTCGCCGTCGTGGAGCGCGACATCCTCGTGCCCATCGTCGATGCGCTGCGAAATGATGGCGCGCCCTATCGCGGCGTATTGTACGTGGGGCTGATGCTCACCGCGGGCGGACCGAAAGCGCTGGAGTTCAATTGCCGATTCGGCGATCCGGAGACGCAGGTCCTCCTCACGCGGCTAGACTCCGATCTCGTGGACCTTTTGGACGCCGTCGTTGATGGGCGGCTCGACGAGGCCGACGTCCGATGGACCTCCCAAGCCGCCGTCTGCGTGGTGATGGCCTCGAAAGGCTACCCCGGTACGTACGAGTCCGGCAAAGTAATCGAGGGACTGGACGCGGCGGCGAGCCTACCCGGCGTACAGGTCTTTCACTCCGGCACTAAACGAATCGAGCATTTGACCGTCAGCAACGGAGGCCGCGTGCTCGGCGTCACCGCGTTAGGCGACAATATCGCAGACGCTCAGCGCCGCGCTTACGCCGCCGTCGAGCAAGTTCATTTCGACAATGCTTACTATCGCCGCGACATTGCCTCAAAAGCCCGTTGAGATTGCAGGTGCACTCATTCGACGCGGAGCCATGAGGTCCTATAATCATCAGTGTTTGTCCACGTCCGCACGATAGTTCTCCTCGTGTGATACTTAGACATTATCGGGCAATGGAAACGAGGTTGCCTGGCTTTACTCTACATCATCTACGGCCATATTATCACGGCGGGGCGATGGACTGGGGGCAGCAAGCAGTTGACACGTCCCTCCAAGTTCCGATTTCGACTCGTCCGTTGGCTTGTACCGACGTTGGATACGGCCTTTTGGTGGAAACATCGGATGCGCGTCGGCGGCCGATGCCACTCGAGTCCCGGCCGGGGGGTTGAAGTGACTTGTTGGATGGGGTGAAAGTAGTGCGAAGAAACAATCCGCGGACATGGGGGTTAATCGCCGTACTGGCCGGGGCGACGGGTCCGAGCGCGATAGGGGCCGCGGCGGACGGGCCGGTCATCCCTCGAACCTCGATCAAATTGTTGCGCGACGTCGAGGTGGCGCCCGCTATCGCCTCCTCGCCGACACTTTTATCCGCCGTCGATTTGCCGCAGCCGCTGGATGCGTCCGACATCCACGGTTTGAGTGCGTCCGATGCTGTGGCCGGCGCGCCCGTCGGCAGCACGCAGGTCTACAAAAACGAGATCAATCAGGTGGCAAACGTTTATGGGCCCGGCGCCAATCAGCGTATGGCCGACGATCTCACCCTCGCAAACGGTTCCTGCAACGCGGTCTATTACAACCTTGTAGTGTACGGCGTTGGAACGGTGGGCACATTTAACGTCCATACCGAGCTATGGACCGGCAATCCATGCTTGCCCGCCTCGACCGTGATCGCCGGAACCGCTCACGATTTCGCCGGTGCTCAAGCGGTACCGAACAATCAGACTCTGCAACTGTTGGAAGTGCCCATCGGCCCGGGGGTCTCGATTCCCCCAACGGTGTGGTTGGCCGTGACGTTTTCGGGAGTTGCCGCCGCCGACGCCACGTGGGTCTTCGCCGGACGGGCCGAGGTAGGGTCGACCGCGGACGTCTTCTCTGAGAACGATACCGATGCGTCCCCGGATGTTTGCGAGCTGTTTTGGTTCGGGGGGATTCCTTATGCGGGTTTTTGGGCGAACGTCTATTGCGAGACAGTCGTTCCTCCGAACGGTGCATGTTGCAACGGGACGACCTGCACGCAGACGACGGAAGCGGCCTGCGTATCGCCAGGTGTGTGGCAAGGGGCATTCACGACGTGTCAGCCCAACGCCTGTTTGACGGGCGCCTGCTGCACGGGCGTGGATTTCGAGGATTGCGCCGAGACGAACGAGCCGGGCTGTGTGGACGGACTATTCAGGCCGGGGACGGTCTGTTTGGACAATCCGTGCGGCCAGAGCTTTGAGGTGTACGAGAATGACTTCGCGACCGGTATCTTCGTCCCCATCGAAACGGGTCGAAAATGGGGCGACGACCTGACCATGGGAGCGGGCGCTCCGTGCCCATTGGTCGCCTACGAGGTGCTCATGGCGGGCGACTCACCGCCCGCGACGTTTAACGCCCACGTAGAATTGTGGAGCAACAACGACCGCGGCACGCCGACGGTGGACGCGGACGACATGCCGCTCGCCGTCATTCCCGGAACCCAGCGCGATTTCAACGGTTTAGCGGCCGACCTGACCCTTCAGCGGTTGCTCGTCGGCCCGTTTAGTGCCTTGCAGTTACCCAAAAAAGTTTGGATGGTGGTGACCACCAACTCGGCCAATGCCGGTCCCATCTTCGGCGGACTGGCGGATATCGGATTCAGTCAGGACGGGTTCCGGATCTACAACCACCCCAGCGCACCCAACGCCTGGTCGGCGGATGTGTTCGCCTTTGGAGGCTTTAATGGGACCAACTGTCCTTACGACCCCAATAATCCGACGTGCAACCCGGCGGGGAGTTTTCGGGCGATCGTGTGGTGCGCGGGCGCGCCGCCGACGGGGGCTTGCTGCAATGATCTAAACGGCACGTGTGCGGACGGTGTTGAGTCGATGGCCTGCGAGGGAAGATGGAAGCAGGACGTGACCTGTGACTCCAATCCCTTCAACCCGCCCTGCGGCACCCACGCCTGTTGTTTTCCCAATCCTATCAACCCCAACGCGGTGGTGTGCCAGGATCTGACACCCGAGGACTGTATCGCCTCCGAGGGTTCTTCGGCGCCGGGTCTTTTCTGCGTGGACGTGACCTGTCCCATCGTTGCGTGCATCAACCGTGCCGGCAGTTGCTTCGGAGCGCATGGCACCACCGGATGCGAGAACGCCTTCTGTTGCGAGAAGGTGTGTGCTGCGGATCCGAGCTGCTGCTCGACGGATTGGGATTCGATCTGCGTGGACCGGGCGCGAGACCTGTGTTCGTGGGACCAATGCGCCGATGCCATGCCCATCTCCGGCGCGGGCGTATTTTCGTTTGACACCACCACTGCGACGACCGACGGCCCGATCCACGCGGACTGCGCCACCATGGGCGGGCCCGAAAAACAAATCCAAAAAGACGTCTGGCACTGCTGGACGGCGCCATGCACGGACACGGTTTTTGTGCGGACCTGCGGACAGACCACGGTGAACACCAAGCTGGCGGTGTACGAGGGATGCGACTGTCCGCCCACCGATGCTGTGTTACTGGATTGCGGCGACGACCGCTGCGGGGACGGGCTTCCGCAGGCCACCGCCGTGTTTCACGCCGTGGCCGGTCGAAGTTACCTGATCCGGCTGGGGAACTATCCGGGGACCGCACCTGGAACGGGCTCGTTCACCATTAGTTGCGGCCCGCCAAACCAACCGAATTGCGGCGGAGCGGGAGGATGCTGTACTGCCGAGGATCCGACCGTATTAGGATGTATTGACGAAGCCTGTTGCGAACGGGTCTGCGGATGCGACGCCTACTGTTGCGATGCGGAATGGGACGAGTCTTGCGCGACCGGGGGTTTCCAAAACAACGGTTGCGGAGCGGACGTGCTTTGTCCCGCGCTCTGCGGAAACTGCCCCGCGGGAACGGTCACGTTCAACAGTCCGCCGCCGGGGATTCTCGACGCCGCCCGCCCTTTCCCTCCGGGCGATGCTACAGCCCTACTGGGAATCGACACCATCCAGGTCACTGCCCCCCCAGGCGCCAATCAGCTCGGGTGCTGGTCGGTCTGCGAGACGGCGAGTAACGGCCCGGCCAACGGGATTGCGGACATCACCGACAACGGCGGGGGACTCTTCACCATCAAGCTGGCGCGTCCGATCACCCCTGGGGCCGTTACCAAACTTACATACAAGGGAAACAGCCCCTACGACTTCGTCCGCTACTTCGCCCATCCCGCGAATCTGAACCTCGACGGGTTTGCCAACGTGTCGGACGTTGATGCCTTGGTGACCGCCCTCAAAGGCGGCACGCCGCTGCCGGGCGGACTGCTCAGCGGCGACGTGAACCGCAGTGGTGCCACTTCGGGGGCGGATGTCCTGGACGCAGTCGGTCTCCTGATCGGCGAAGGTCATTACACGATTTGGAACAATACGGCGAAGCCCGTGCCGAACGCGAACTGCCCGTAGATACCGATAGTTGTAAAGCGATGGACGATTGACAGCACCGACTGTTGCAGGCTGCCTCCAACCCGCAAAACCACCCCCAAGGGGATTCGAACCCCTGTCGCCGGCATGAAAAGCCGGTGTCCTAGGCCTCTAGACGATGGGGGCCGGTGCGCGTAGACGGTCAATGTCAGCACAGTCATACGAGCCGACCGAGGAGGGAGGGTCCACGCCCGTGAGCGTTGGGGCGAGGACGCAACCGACTGGCCGAAACCGCGGCGGGCACTGTATCCGTGCCCCTCTGGATGGTCAACGCTGCGTTGGTCGAAGGCGGCCTCAAATCCCGTGCATACCGATTCTCCGATGAGCGAAACGGTGATAGAATACGGGGGATTCCCCTGCGTCACCCCAACGCCCGTGAGCGTTGGGGCGAGGACGCAACGACAACACGCTGCTGGGTTTTCAACAGTGGCCGACCTTAGCGTGATCGTTTTCGTTTGGGAGACCTACATGCGGCGAGATGGTTGGATTATTTCGCGGCGACTTTTCCGACGCGCCGGGCAAACCCGCGTTCGCGCCTCGACCGTATCCTCGTCGGCCGGCTCAAGGGGCCGTCGACTGACGCACGGCCCGATTACCGCGGGGCTGGGTTTGGTTCTATGCGCCTCCGCCTGGGCCGGTCCGAACCTCCTGGCCATCGGAAACTTCGCCGAGGTGCCCTTCAAGCGCGCCGAGGGGCGCGACAGCTTCTCCGGCAAGGAGATTGTCTTCAGTTTCGACGACCCCCAATTCGATTTCGGTCGCATCATCGTCCGCTCCAACCAACCCAAGGTGACCGTTCGGCGGGACCTATTCGTGGGCTTCACCGGCAATGAACTGAGGGTCAACCTCCAAGCCCAACCTCAAGGCGGGCGAGCCGGCTCAGGGGGCGGCGCCGTGCAACTCCAGGCACTGGAAATCTGGCTGCGGATCAACGGGCGACTCCGGCCCGGCGCCAGCTACGAGTGGGAATTCGAAGGCGGCGGAAGTCAAGACACTCTAACCGGCGTCCCGGCCGTGATCCCGGCGCTTTGGGCCGACGGCGAACAGATCGGCGCGGAGGTGACCATCACCGAGCCTAAGGAGGAGGAGTCCGATGCGATCCGGCGACTCGTGATCCCGCACGGCATCGTCAAACTTAAGTCGTTCGAAGAACAGACGGGTGCCGCCTGGATCATTCTCAAACCCACCAGCTACGGCAATGCGTTCTCTATTCGTCAGTTCTCATTCCGCGAAATCGATGCCGCGCCGAGTGCCGCCCAATCGGCACCGTCATACGAGCCCACCAAGGAGGGAGGGTCCACGCCCTTGAGCGCTGGGGCAAGCGATAGCACGGGCGGGATGCCCGTTCCCGTCCGTTACATTCCCATTCGCAACGTCCTCGAGGACGACATTGCCGCCGCCATGGAACGAAGCACGCAGGCCGTCAAAGCTCAAATGGCCGAAGACCACACTTGGGGCGCTGACGCCGATCTCGCACGACGAGTCCTGACCACCGCTCGCGTTGCCAATGCTCTGGCCGAGCTCGATCCGACTTCGGATGACGTCAAGCAAGCGATGCAGTGGCTCGCCAAGCAAACCCCGCCGCCCGCCCAACCCTGGACTCTCGAAACCGTCGCCTCGCGGCTTCACTGCCTCGCCCGACACGGAGGACTGACCGAGTTCGGACCGGCGATCCAAGCCGACGTTCAGTTCCTTGTCGCCGCCCAAGCCAAAGACGGAGGCTGGGCCGATCGCGCCGCCGCGCCCGGCGGTACGACTGCCGCAGGAAACGTCGCCACGTCCAACCATGACGACTCCCTGCGCATGCTGGCCGCCTTACGCGAGTCCCGTTTCGCTGGCGCCGAGCCCGACAAAAACGTCTGGAAGTCCATGCTCCGCTATTGGACCGAAGCACAGGGGTACGACGGTGGTTTCAGCAACAAGCTGGAGAAGTACGGCGGCGTGGGGCAGGCCCCGACCTCGGCCTACACCGCCACCGGCGCGGCCGCCCTACTGGCGGCCATCGACATGTCCGCCGGGATCGGAAACAAACGCTGCTCGACGTATCTCGCGGGCGCCGAACAACTCCGCGCCGTGACCCGCGCCCTCGAATGGCTCAACAAGAACTACAAAGAGCAGTTCAAAGATTCCGGCTCTTTGGTCGGGTCGGCCGATCCCTATTTGGAGCCGGCGCGATTGCAAATTCTGGGCGGCGTCTCCGGCATCGCCCACTTCCATGAGAAGGAGCATTTTGACGAAGAGGCCCGCGACTTGTTGCAACACTACGACCCTGCATTGGGCTTGTTTGGCGTTCGCGGGCAAGGACCCTCGTTCGCCCAGGCGCCGAATCTGTTGAGGACGGCGGACGCGCTCTCCATTCTCGGCGCCGGCGCCGCCCCCACCATCTGTCAACGCATTATCGTCGGCGACACAGAGAACAACTGGGGACAGTACCGCAGCGACGCACAGCACCTCGTCCGGTACCTCGCCTCCCAGCGCGGTCGCCAGTTCAACTGGCGACGAACCACGATTGACCGTGAAGTTCGAGAGCTGGTCGAAGTTCCGATCCTGTTCCTAAGCGTGTTGGGTCCGTTCAACTGGTCGCAAACGGAATGGCAGAAGATCCGCGACTATTGTCTCGCCGGGGGCTCCGTGGTCATCGACATCGGCGAGGAAGCGCAGCCCCAGCGCGACGTTGTCATTACGGCTGTGAAACAGACGTTTCCGGAATACGCGCTCGCCGACCTCCCGTCCGACGCTCCGGTCTTTTCGATTGGGAAAGAGAAGCTGACGCTCTCCGGCATTCAGGCCATGGGCAACGGCCTCCGGCATTTTCTGTTCTTGCCTAATGAAAGCTGGGCGTGCCAGTGGCACCTCTACCAGGTGGACGAGCACAAAGAGGCCTTCGCCTTCATGAATAATCTATTGACCTACACGACGGACGACACCCCGCCGCGCAGCTCCTTCGCGGTCTCGACCTATGCCGTCGGCTCCGTTCCGTCGAAGTCCATGAAGGCGTTTCGTCTCCAAGTCGGCAGCGCCGTTCCCGCTTATCCAAACTTGGTGCAGACGATGGATCGCCTCATGCGTTCCAACTTCCGCCTCGCCGTCACTGAGCCGAGCGACCCCAAGGAAGCCGACCTCGTTTGGGTGAACGTGGCCGGCGCGAGTCCTCCGTCCGATCCCCAACGGGCCCAAGTGCTGGACGCGATTCGCGGCGGTAAGTACCTCTTTGTCGATGTGGTCAGCGGCAATAAGGAATGGGACGAGTCCTTTCGGGCGGCGTTGAAACAGTTGGATGCCGGGATCAAACTGGAGAAACTTCGCCGCGGTGATTCGGTCTACACCGGAGAGATCCCTGGAACCCAGGGGTTCGACGCCGTAAAGGTCAACTTCCGTAAATCCTTGCACACGAAGTTCTCCGCCTCCGGACGGTGTGATCTGTACGCCATACTATGGAACGGCAAGCAGGTCGGCGTCTACAGCGCCTTCGATCTATCGTCGGGGATCGGGTATCATTACTTCCCCGGTTGCCGCGGGGTGATGCCGCAGCAGGCTCGGGAGTTGGCGATGAACGTCTTCCTCGCCGCCTATGGTTGGAAGGCCGCCGCGAGCGGGACAAGCAGTGCCGTCAAAGGGTAGACGCATGAACCGCTGGATTGCAGTGATCGCGGCCCTTGCATTTCTCTCTCCCGCCGCCGCTGAAACCGTCATCCTGAAAAATGGTGCGTTCGTGGAAGGCGAGGTCACCCTTCAGACCAGCACCACCGTCCGCGTGAAGACCCGTTTCGGCGAACGGAGCTTTTCCAAAAAGGAGATCGACCAGATCATCGAGTCGGTCGACCACGCCGATCCCGACGCGGTCAACAAGTTCGCTGAGCTGCCGCCCGCGCACAAGGCCGTTCTCAATGCCCAAGCCGACTACGACCTTGGAAATTATGAGCGGGCGTTGTCGCGCCTCGAACCACTGCGTGACTACCAGGAAAACAAGGCCATCCGCATGAAGGTTGACTGGCTCATCCTCGAAATCAACGAGCGCATGGGCCGATGGGACGTGGCCAGGAAAATGCTGGAGGACAAAAAGGAACACGGCGCCCCGCCGGAGAAGACCCGCGCCCAGGCCCATCTCGACATCCTCGAGGTCAATCCCGATTACGACCTCCGCTTCGTCGGGAAGAAGCACGCCCGAAACTTCATTCTCGATTCGGAGACCCGCAACCGCGCCAGGGAGCCCCAGGCCCTGCGCGACGCCACGATCATGCGCCTCGCCCTGGAGGAATACTGCGAACAACTGCTGGTGGAGGACAAGCTGAGCGTCAAGGCCTTTGCCGACAAGCTCAAAGTCGACGTGACCTACGAGGCGATCAAGAAGGGCGCCGGTTCCGGCGACTTTTCGGCGACCCTGCCGTATATCAAGGATCTGAAGGCCGCCGAAGAGACTCTCTTCAAGGCTCAGGCTGTCCTTGGCGATTACGGCAGCGCCTTCGAGCTTGACCTCGTTCGCGCTGAACTGAATCATCTGTATGCCATCGGTCAGCGCATGCTAACGGAACTCGAAGCAATCAGCCCGGAGACGTTTACGCCTGCGTTCGACGCCCGAAGCGGACAACTCACCCCGGACGGCCGGCGACAGTGGCAGCAGCGTTGCGACGATTTCCTCGCCGCCGTCAAGCCGCTGACTCGATTAAACGAATACGTCTTGAAAAGAACGGAACGATATCCCCAGGACCTGAGTGATCTGCATGAGTATTTGGTCGATGTCGGCGAACGCCTCGCCCAATCGATTAAGTCTGTTAAGAAAGCAAGGGATCGAACCCATGTGTAAGCACCCCAAGCACGTGAACTCTTTGGAGCGGAGCTGCCGGCGATTGCTGATCGTTGGGGTGTTCTTTACCGCCTCGGCCCATGCGTCGGAAATGGACAAAGTCAAAACCCTCCTTGATCAGGGAAAGCTCGCGGAGGCCATCGAGCTGCTGGTGAAGGAGGCTGACGAGAACCCCGCCCACGAGGCCGCCCGTGTTCTCCTTGCCGAAACCTACGAAAAAGCCGACATGCCTGACAAGGCCGTGACGGCCTGGCGCGACCTGACCACCCTGTCGCGAAATGACGCCAATCTGGGGAAGGCCCGTCGAGCGCTTAGTCGTCTGCGGCGACAAGAATTGGACAAACTGGATGTGACGGAGACCGGAAAAACGGATGCCTCCAAAGACCCCTTTAAGATCCCCATGCCCGAGATCGACTGGGACGGCTTGGAGGTCATCGAGAACAATAAGTATCTTCCCCCGGTCCTGCCGCCGCCCCATAACACCGAAGTCCCACCGCTGATCTATGAAACACAACACTTCACCGTTTACTCCACCAACGAGCGGCTCTCCAAGATCATCGGCGAGCGGGCGGAGATTTACCTGGACTTCATGATTAGGAAGCTCTTCGGCGGTCGTTCCTGGGCCGTCCGGTTCCCTATTCTCGTCTACAGCTCCGAGTCTGACTATCAGCAACACGGCGCTCCGGCGGGGAGCCACGGCGTCACCTTCGGGCATGTCACCGGGAAGAC
>Ga0137429_1000312_pt1 | contig 21702 bp, 11 predicted proteins | sample EasRivERMZT736_2_FD_102304 | JGI IMG/M metagenome (GOLD analysis project Ga0137429, IMG submission 102304) | Soil microbial communities from meander-bound floodplain in the East River, Colorado, USA - East River MetaG ERMZT736_2 | ecosystem: Environmental > Terrestrial > Soil > Floodplain ...
CGCCGCGTCGCTGCTGGGGCTGGTCAGGTTTGGCATGCCCATCGTCCTTCCCGAAACCATGCTGCTTGCGGCGGTGGGGGGAATCGTGATCGCGGTGGTTCTCCTCGCCTGGTGGGTGTTCTTCAGCCGGGCTCCGTGGTCCGAGCGTCTGGGCGCCGTCGTCCTGATGGTCGTCGTGCTGTTCGCGACCTCGCGGATCCTCCACGAGTCGATCGGGGGCGGGATGAGCGGGTTGATGCTGGGCGTCTACGTCCTCCCGGGCCTGAGCCTTGTCCTCGTGGCATGCGTGGTGGCCAGCCGTCGCCTCGCTACGGGACCGCGACGCGCAGCGCTGGCAGCAGCGATCCTGCTCGCGAGCGGCGCATGGACCCTCATTCGGACCGAAGGCATCACCGTCGGCGGCGCTTCACAGCTCAGGTGGCGGTGGTCGAAGACTCCCGAGGAACGGCTGCTGGCCCAGGCCGGCGTCGAGCCGGCGGCACCCCCGTCAGCCGCCCCCGCGGCAGCGGAGACGGGAGCCGACTGGCCCGGCTTTCGCGGACCCGATCGTGACAGCATCATTCGCGGCCTGCGGATCGAGACCGACTGGTCTGCGTCCCCGCCGGTCGAGCTGTGGCGCCGGCCGATCGGACCGGGCTGGTCGTCGTTCGCGGTCCACGCCGACTTCCTCTACACCCAGGAGCAGCTCGGTGACGACGAAGTCGTCGCCTGCTACAACGTGACCACCGGCGAGCCGGTGTGGACGCACCGCGACGCGGCCCGGTTCTGGGAGCCGGGTGCCGGCGCCGGTCCGCGCGCGACGCCGACGCTCAGCGAGGGTCGCGTTTACACCTTCGGTGCGACCGGAATCCTCAACGCGCTCGACGCCGATGACGGCGCTGTCGTGTGGTCGCGCGACGTGGTGTCCGACACCGGCGCGAAGATTCCCGACTGGGGCTTCTCGAGCTCGCCGCTGGTGGTCGGAGACGTCGTCATCGTCGCCGCCGCGAGCCAGCTCGCCGCCTACGACCTGGCCGGCGGCAAGCCGCGCTGGAAAGGCCCGGTCCGCGGCGGCAGCTTCAGCTCTCCACATCTACTGACGATCGACGGAGTCGCGCAGGTTCTGCTGCTGGGCCGAGACGGCACCACGAGCGTCGTGCCGGCCGATGGCACGCGGCTCTGGGAGCACGCGTGGCCGGGCCTCCCCATCGTGCAGCCGGCCCTGATCGCGGGAGGCGATCTCCTGATCAGCACCGCCGGCGCCATGCACGGCCTCGGACTGCGTCGCATCGCGGTCGCGCACGGATCCGGCGGATGGACCAGCGAAGAGCGCTGGACCTCGACCGGGCTGAAGCCGTACTTCAACGATTTCGTCGTTCACAAAGGCCATGCCTTCGGCTTCGACGGCTTCATCCTGGCGTGCATCGACGTTGCGGACGGGGAGCGCAAGTGGAAGGGCGGACGCTACGGCAACGGCCAGCTCGTCCTGTTGGCCGACCAGGACCTGCTGCTGGTGCTGTCGGAGGAAGGGGAGCTGGCGCTGGTCGCAGCAACCCCCGATCGGTTCACGGAGCTGGCGCGGATCCCGGCGATCCAGGGCAAGACCTGGAACCACCCGGCGCTCGCCGGCGACATCCTGCTGGTTCGCAACGCCCAGGAGATGGCCGCGTTTCGACTGCCCCTCGCGCGCCGCTGACTCCCTACTCGGCTCGCAAGGCCACCAGCGGATCGATCCGAGCGGCGCGGCGCGCCGGGATCCAGCATGCGACGAGGGCGATGAGGCAGATCAGGGCCGAGATGCCTCCGAAGGTCAGCGGGTCGGACGGGTGCACGTCGAACAGGAAGGTCCGCAGCAGGCGCGTCAGGCCGAGCGCCGCGGCGGCGCCCAGCCCGACGCCGACGGCCGCGAGCCGCAGCCCTTCCATGACGACCATCCGCTGCACGGTGCCCGGGCTCGCACCGAGCGCCATGCGGATACCCACCTCCCCCGTGCGCTGCCCGACCGTGTAGGCCATCACGGCGTAGAGCCCGATGCTGGCGAGGACGACCGCGAGTCCGGCGAAGATCCCGAGCAGCACCATGACGAGGCGGCGATTCGCGTTCGTCTGGCCGATGAGCGCGACCATCGTCTGCGGGTTCAGCAGCGGCAACCCCGGATCGACCTCCTTCAGCGCGCCGCGCACCGCGCCGGTCAGCTCGGCCGGGTCGCCGTCGGTGCGGAGCACCAGGCTGGAGAAGTTCTCGGGGCGTTGCAGGACGGGGAGGAAGTACTCCGCCACCGGGGGCGAGGTCAGGTCGTTCGAGTGATTGTCGGCCACGACGCCGACGACCTCCGACTGGATCTGGCCCATGCCCGTCACCAGTCGCCGGCCGATCGGGTCCTCCGTGCCGAAGAGCTGCCGCGCCATCGTCTCGTTGACGACCACGACGTGCGGCGTGTCGGGGCGATCCCGCTCGTTCAAATCGCGCCCCGCCCTCAGCGGGATCCCGAGCGTCGCGAACATCCCGGGGCTCACGAGGTGACGAAGCGCGAGAGGGCGCTCGCTCAAGGGCGGCAGATCCCGGCCGACGACGGCGACGGGCGCCTGCGGCGAGGCGCCGCTGAGCGGCAGGGCGTCGTTCAGCGCCACCGACCTGACCCCCGGCAGCGCCGCCATGCGCTCCAGGGTGCGGCGGTAGAAGCTCGCCAGCTCCGGCTCGGTCTCGTAGCTCGCCGGCGGCACGTTGAGGAAGCCGACGAAGAGCCCCTCGGGCTGGAAGCCGGGTGCGACGCGCTGGAGGCGCGCGAAGCTCGTCAGCAGGAGGCTCGCGGAGACGAGGAGCACGAGGGAGAGCGCGATCTCGACGACGAGCAGCCCGCGTCGGAAGCGGCTCTCCGCGACGGCGCCCGTCGATCCGCGGGCGGAGGAGTTCAGCGCCTCGCTCACGTTCGACCTCGCGGCCTGCAGCGCGGGCACGACGCCCATCGCCAGGCCGGTGACCAGCGCAAGGCCGACGGTGAAGGCGAGCACGACCGGGTCGATCCCGATCTCGAGGGAGCGCGGGATGACGTTGCGTCCGAGCTGGAGAAACGCCGTGAGCCCCCACCGCGCCAGGAGCAGGCCGAGCGCCGCCCCGCCCACGGCCACCAGGAGGCTCTCGATCAGGAACGGGCGGATGACGCGGCCGCGGCTCGCGCCGAGCGCGAAGCGCACAGCGGTCTCCTTGCGGCGGCCGGCGAAGCGCGCGAGCAGCAGGTTGGCGACGTTGGCGCAGGCGATGAGGAGCACGCAGCCGACGGCGCCGAAGAGGACCGCGAACGTCGGGCGCTGGTTGCCGACGAGATCCTCGAGCAGGGGGTTCACGACCGCCCGCGACGGCGCGTCCACGTTGGCCGGCTGCGCCGCCTGGTAGCTGTTCGCGAGGAGCGTCACGTTCTCCCGCGCCTGCTGCAGCGTCACGCCGGGCTTGAGCCGGGCGATGACCTGGAAGGTGAAGGCGCCGTTTTCGACCTGCGCCGGCACCAGGAAGGGCACCTCCTTGGGGCGCGGCGTCCACAGGTCGGTCTGGTTGAACGGGAAGCGCGACAGCGCCGGCGACAGGATGCCGACGATCGTGTGCGGCCTGCCGTCGAGCGTCAGCGTCTGGCCGAGCGCGGTCTCCGCGCCGTCGTACCGCGCCTGCCAGAAGCTGTGGCTGATCAGGACGACGTCGGGGCCGCCGGTCCGATCCTCCTCGGCGGTGAAGCCTCGCCCGCGGAACGGCTGCACGCCGAGCACGGACAGGAAGTTGGCGGAAGCCATCACCCCCTGCACCTGCTCCGGGTCGCCGCGTCCGGTCAGCGTGAAGGCGTTGAAGGCCGCGACCGCGACGTCGCTGAACACCTGCTGCCCGTCGCGCACGACGACGTATCGAGGCCAGGAGAAGGGGGCGTTGTCGAGCTGGCGCTCCGGCGCCGACGACGTCAGCTGCACCAGCCGCGCCGGCTCCGGGTACGGCAGCGGCCGCAGGAACAGCGTGTTGACGATGCTGAACAGGGCGCTGTTCGCGCCGATGCCGAGCGCGAGGGCCACGACCGCGAGCAGGGAGAACCCGGGGGACTTGCGAAGCTGGCGCCAGGCGTAGCGGAGGTCGTCGATCATGGCAGGCACGGGCTCCCGCGGCGCGTCGGCCGCATCCTCATGGCCGGGAGGGTCACGCGGCGCATCATAGCGGATCCGGTGGCTCTCCCAAGGCGCCGAGGGGGACCTTCCGGAGGATTCCCTGCTTCTTCCGACTCAGCCCCCGCACGTCCAGGCGAAGTTGTCGCCGACGGAGATCGTGATCCGCGACGCGGGCCCGCCGCAGGTGAGGTTCTCGAACACCTCGCAGATCCCGGTTTCCGCCGGTGCGACGCCGGGGATCTTCCCCCCGAGGCCGACCTCCGAGCACCACGAGTACGGGCCCACACAGTCGTCGCCGTACCAGTTCTCGTGCCCGCTCGTGGATGGACCCTGCCAGGGGACATCGAAGTAATTCGGCGGGAACTCCCGGTGCCACTTGCTCCACGCCCCGGAGACGGCGACCCCGGCCGTCGCGGCCAGGCCGAGGTACTGCTCCCGGTAGAAGTCCGCCCGCTCCGAGCACCACATGAAGTTCGGGAGGCCGTCCTCGTGGACCCAGAACCTGATGTGGTCCGTCGGGATCGTCGTGAGCCTGCTGAAGAACGTCTCGATCGCGGTCGTCCCGATGCCGTCCCCCGCGAGGTCGGCGAAGTCGAACTCCACAAAGCGGCACCCGTCGTGCCCGAAGCAGGCCGGGTCGGCGCAGTCCGCGTGGAGGTCTCCGTCGTTGTCGATCCCATCGTCGCAGTCCACCTCGACGGCGCAGACTCCCGCGCGCTCGACGCCAGCAGAACCGGACCCGTAGCTCCCGGCGTGGGGCGCGATCGGGCGCACGACGTAATAGAGCACCGTTCGCGACGCGGGAAGATCCGGATCGTCCAGGCAGGTCGCATCGACGCGGGTCCGCTCGCACCCTCCCGGGAACGCCGGGGAGCCCGAGCGCGCCACCTCGTACTCCCAGGCGGGGTACTGCCCGGGCCAGCAGAGCTGGTTGGGATTCGAGGCGCTGGGGAAACCGACCGCCCCCTGCAGCTCGTCCACCAGACCGTCCCCCGGGTCGCCGGAGCACTGGTTGTCGCGAGCGTCGTTGCGCTCGCCGGCGCCCGGGAAGGTGTGGAAGTAGGCGTCGTCGCAATCCCCGCCGCAGGCGCTCCAGCCGTCCCCATCGAGGTCGGCCTCGGCGGCCGGCAGCAGACCATTGCAGTCGTCGTCGAGGCCGTTGCAGATCTCGCTTCCCGCGGCACCCGGCACGCACGAATCGACGCCGCCGGAGCAGACTCCCGCCGCCGCGCAGGCGCCGACGCCGCACGCCGTCGGGTGGCCGTTAAAGATGCCGTCGCAGTCGTTGTCGACCGCGTCGCAGGGCTCCGCGTTGCCGGGGAAGCGCAGCGGATCCGAGTCGTCGCAGTCGAGGCAGGCGAACGCCCCGTCGGCGTCGAGGTCGGACTCCCCCGGCGGGACCAGTCCGTCGCAATCCTCGTCCCTCCCATCGCAGGTCTCGGCCGCGCCGGGATGCCTCGTCGCGTCGGCGTCGTCGCAATCCCCCGCGCAGAGGGAATAGCCATCCTCGTCCAGATCGTCGGCATGGCCGACGGCGTAGCGGCCGCCGGTGTTGTAGACGTGATCGCCCTGGCCGCCCCACACGAGCATGTGGCTTCCCGTCCAGACGGCGGCGTGGCCGCGCCTCCACGGCGGCTCGCCGACGGGCGACAACGGCAGCCACGAGTCGGTCGCGGGATCGTAGCGCCCACCGCCCGACAGCACGTACCCGCCCCAGATGATCATCCGGGAGCCGGTCCAGACGGCCGTGTGCTCGCGGCGCGCCGCGGGAGCGCTTGTCGTGGAGAGCGGCGTCCAGCTGTTCGTGGCCGGATCGTACGCTCCGCCCGTGTTGAGGAGCGCGTACGGGTAGGGCACCCCCAGTCCCCCCCAGACGAGCGCGCGGCTCCCCGTCCAGACGAGGGAGTGGTAGCGCCGGCCGGCCGGCGCCCCCACGAGCGTGGTCGGCGTCCAGGTATCGCTTGCGGGGTCGTAGAGCCCGCCGGTTTCCGTGCCGCGAGTGCCGTCGTCCCCGCCCCACACGAGCATCCGGCTTCCCGTCGACACGGCCGCGAAGTCCTTGCGCCCAAGCGGCGCGTCGAGGAGCGAGGTCGGCTGCCAGGAGTCGGTCTCGGGGTCGTACCTGCCGCCGGTGCGGGTCCAATCGTCGGCCAACGCGACGCCTCCCCAGACGACCATCCGCCCACCGGCCCAGACGGCCTGGTGGTACCTCCGAGCGGTGGGCGCACCCACCGGGGAGAGCGGCACCCAGGTGTCCGAGATCGGCTCGTACCGCCCGCCGCCGCCGTCCCAGACGATCATCTGCCTCCCCGTCCAGACCGCGGTGTGGCGGCCCGTGGGGCTCGGAGCGCCGACGAGCGAGGTGGGAGTCCAGGTGTCGAGCAGCGGGTCGTAGCGGCCGCCGGTGTCCGTTGCGGGGGACGAGCCTCCCCAGACGATCATCAGGTCCCCGGTCCAGACGGCCGGAACCGAGCGCGTGAAGGGGGGGCCGTCGATCGAGGTCGGCGTCCAGGAGTCCGTGGCCGGATCGTAGCGGCCGCCGGTGTTGGTCCGGTAGCTCGGGGCGCCGAGGTATCCCCCCCAGACGATCATCCCGCTCCCGGTCCAGACGGCGGCATGAGACTCTCGCGCCAGGGGCGCCCCGACTGTCGAGGTAGCGACCCAGGTATCTGTCGTGGGGTTGTAGCGCCCCCCGGTGTCAGTCGTGGTGCCGTAGATGGGGTCCCCGCCCCAGACGATCATCTCGCTCCCGGTCCAGATGGCGGAATGAGAGGTTCGAGCGGAGGGGCTGGCGACAAGTGAGGTCGGTGCCCAGGTGTTCGTCGCGGGATCGTAGCGGCCGCCGGCGTCGCTCACGAAGCCAGACTCGTCGTACCCGCCCCAGATGATCATCCTGCTGCCTGTCCACACCGCGGTGTGCGCCAAGCGAGCGGTGGGCGTGCCGACCGTAGACGTCGCGACCCAGGAGTCGCTGGCCGGATCGTAGCTGCCGCCGGTGAGCTCGGAGTCGAAGCGGTAGCCACCCCAGACGATCATCCGGGACCCCGTCCAGACGGCGGTGTGCGCCGTGCGCGCCGACGGCGCGCCGGCCGTCGTGGTCGTGAGCCACGAATCGCTGCTTGGATTGTACCGTCCTCCCGTATTGGTCCAGTCCGACTCGGCGTCCGCGTGGCCACCCCAGACGATCATCTCCGTCCCCGTCCAGACGGCGGAGTGATGAAAGCGGCCGGAAGGAGACCCTACGACCGAGGTGGGGGACCAGGTATCGGTCAGCGGATCGTAGCGCGCCCCCGAGTCGGTCGCTCCGAATGTCTCCGAGCCGCCCCAGACGATCACCAGGCTCCCGGTCCAGACCGAGGTGTGACCGTTTCGCGGAGTCGGGACGATCGCCTCGTCGAAGCCCGCATTGTCCCAGGTGTCGTCGGGGACGCAGATCGAGGTGGCCGCCGCGTCCTCCGTTGCCGCCGGCCGTGCCGCGGCGGCGCCAAGGCGGCGCGCTCCCGGCTCGGGAGGCAGCCCCGCCGACGAGGAGGCCGGCTCCACCACCGACTCGTCCAGGGAAGGACGCACCTCCGTCCACCACGCGTCCCAGGAGGTCTTCGGCACCGCGTAGTCCGCGATCCGGAGCGTGTCCGCGGACTCCGCGAGCAGGACGCGGACGACGAACGCCTCGCGCTCCTCGCGCAGTTCACCGATTGCGGAGACCTCGGCGGGCGCGAGCGCCCTCTCCCGCCGGAACTCCGACTCGGTTCGCAGGAGCGCGCGCTCCTCTCGATCGCCGGGCGTCGCCGCGACGGAACGCGCTTCCGCCCCGGACGGCATCCGCCGCATTTCGGTCTCGCGCCTGCGCGGGTGGCCGGCGGCGGGGTCGAGCTCGCGGGTCGCAAGCAGCCGGCGCAGGTCCTCCGCCTCGCTCCTGGCCGCCGCGTGGATCCCCCGGTCGTAGGCGAAGAGATTCCGCGCCAGCCGGTCGACCAGGGCCGGCCGCGCCAGGCACTCCTCGACCAGGAACGGATCGTCGCCGAGCGCCCCGTAGATCTGGTTCAGCCGGTCCGGGAAGCGCGTGTCCCGCGCGATGCGCAACGCCTCGGCGTGCAGCATCGCCGCCGTCACCGGTGTCCCCCAGAACCGCTCGAGCGCGGCCGACTGCGCGAGGTAGGTCCGCACCTTGCGCTCCAGGACCTCCCGCGGCACCGCCTGCTCGAAGCTCCGTGACGAGCCGATCTGGTGGGAGTAGTAGACCCGCTCGATCGCCTCCGGGGCCGCCACCCGGGCCTCGATCCCGAGGGTGCGATCCGTGCCGGCAGCGGCGGCAGCGAACGTGAACGTGGGAGCGCAGACGGTGAGGACGGCGGCGAGCGAGAAGGCGGAGCGGCGCGCGAGCAAGGCGGCCTCCTGGGGGGGGGGGCTCCACAACCTCCCCGAACCTCTGGCTGTGGTTATATGCCATCTCATCATACGCCGGAGGGTGGGGGCCGGCAAGGCGAGATTCCATCGGTCCGCCGTGGTTCCATCCTGGGGAGGGACGCGCATGAGTCGAGGAGCCCGAGCCGGCGCGCCGGCGACGATCGCCCTGCTGCTCATGGCCGCGGCGCCTGCCCCGCCGGCCGCCGGGACCGGGCAGCCGCTGCCGGATCCTGCTCGCGCGTGGATGCAGTGGCGCGGGCCGCTCGCGAACGGCGTCGCGCCGCACGCCGATCCGCCGATTGCGTGGAGCGAGACGAAGAACATCCGCTGGAAGACCGCGCTCCCCGGCAAGGGGCATGCGTCCCCCATCGTCGTCGGCGATCGGGTGATCGTCATGGCAGCGGCGCCGGTGGGCGAGGCTGGGCCGCCGGTCCAGGATGCCGCGCCCGGCGTGCACGACAGCGTGCCGGTCACGCACCGCTTCGAGTACGCCGTCCTCGCGCTGAGCCGCAAGGACGGACGCATCCTGTGGCGGACGGTGGTGCGCACGGAGTGGCCGCACGAGGGGGGGCACGTCACCGGCAGCCAGGTGTCGGGCTCGCCGACCACGGACGGCCGGCTCATCTACGCCTTCTTCGGCTCGCGCGGGCTCTACTGCCTCGACCTCGACGGCGCGGTCAAGTGGCGGAAGGACCTCGGCAGGATGCAGACGCTGCACGCGCACGGCGAGGGCAGCTCGCCGGTCCTGCACGGCGGCACGCTCGTCGTCAACTGGGACCACGAGGGGAGCTCATTCCTCTACGCCTTCGACAAGCAGACGGGGGAGGAGCGCTGGAAGGTGCCCCGCGACGAGAAGACCTCGTGGTCCACCCCCCTCGTCGTCGAGCACGAGGGGAGGACGCAGGTCATCGTCAGCGCCAGCAAGCGCGTGCGCGGCTACGACCTCGCCACGGGCGCGGTCCTGTGGGAGTGCGCGGGGCTCACCGACAACGTCGTCTCCTCGCCGGTCCAGCGCGACGGGATCGTGATCGCCGGCAATAGCTACTACAGCCAGGCGATGCTGGCGATCCGCCTGGCCGGCGCGAAGGGGGACATCACGAACTCGCCGAACGTCGTCTGGAAGCTCGACCGGCTGACGCCCTATGTCTCCTCGCCGCTCCTCTACGGCGACACGCTCTACCACCTGCGCCACAATCAGAACGTCCTGGTCCGGCTCGATCCGCTGACCGGTGCGTTCCGCGGCGACCCGCTCCGCCTCGAGGGGATCCGGGACGACATCTTCTCGTCGCCGGTCGGTGCGGCTGGGCGCCTCTACATCACCGGCCGCGACGGCGTGACCGTCGTCCTGCGGCACGACCGCGACAACGCCACGCTCGCGGTCAATCAGCTGGACGGCTCGTTCAGCGCGTCGGCGGCCCTGGCGGACGGGGAGCTGTATCTGCGGGGTGAGCGGTTCCTGTACTGTATCGCCCAGGGGGCGTGAGTCCTCGCCGCTGTGCTGGTCCAGCCACTTTCCCAGGCTCGCATCCCCGATCCAATCCCAGTGGTCTCACCGCGGCGGCAGACGCATCCGGCAGAAGTAACTACTGCTTCTTGTCCTTGACGGGTGTGGCAGCGGCAGACCTCGCAGCCTCTTCGGCGGCGGCCTTGTCGGCGTCGGCCTGAGCCGCGGCAGCGGCCGCTATTGCCACCCGCTTGTCCTCGGCGACGGTCTTCAGCAGGGCGAGCCCCTTCTCGATGTCGTTGCCGAGCATCTTGTCCATGTCCATGAAGATGCCGAAGGCTTTGCCGATGAAATTGTGGTTCCCAGCCATCGACCAGGTCACGAACGAGCCGGTCGGCGTACCCGCGAGGGTGAGCGCAAACGTCGCCGTGGACGCCATCGGCTTCACAAACTCGAGCTTGATGCCCACCTTCTGGCCAGGGACGCTCTCTTCGATCGTCATCTTCCCCTTGCCGACTTCCTTGCCGGTCCACGCATATGACTGACCGACGCCCGCCGCGGGGCCTTCGAAGGTCTTCTGCATGTTGGGATCGAGCTTCTCCCACGGCGTCCCGAAAAGGACCAAGACACCTGCAAACTGATGGAGGTCGTTGAGCACACCGAACACGAGATCAGGTGGAGCAGCGACCTCGAGCTTGCGCTCGACGCGATAGGAGGCCGGCCGGGTGGCCACCACCACTACAAAAAGGACCAAGACACCCGCAACACCGATGAGAATCTTCCAGAGCATTGAAGCCCTCCTGAAGGCGCAACCATCACATCGCACGGCCGGCGGCCAAGCGCTGGTTGGCGGCGGATGTGCGCTACCGGTTCTCTATACGACTGTAGTCGAGGACGCCGCGGTCGGGGTAGTCAAGCAATTCGACCTGGTCGAAGATCAGGTCGCTGTGCGCCCAGAAGCCCGGGTCGCTGCGACGAATGCCGAAGCGACCCATCAGATCCGCAAAACCGGCTTCGTCGGCCAGGCGGGTCACCTCATCGACGAAGCGCGACAGATCCGACTGCTGCACCTTGAAAAACGCGTTGGGATACGCTCCGAGGAAACCGGGTACGACCGTCAGCGTGTCTTCCTCCGGTACTCGGCGTTTCTGTTCACCAAACATGCTGGCGACGTTGGTATGTCCGTCATTGTGGACCAGCGTGAATGTCTGCGGACCTTGCGCGGTTACGATCGTGAGCATCGACAGTTCGGGCAGCCACGACACGGCGATGCCATGCGCGTCGGCAAGTCGCGACAACTCGGTCCGCACGTCCGCTGGGACGGCGTCGTGGTCGAGGCTGTACTGCTGCGACAGCGCTGGGCCGATCCGGGTCTTCAGGTATTCGTAAAGCTCGTGCTTTGGATCGCCACCCGTGTATTCGATGCCGGTCTCCTGATTGAACAGGTGCTGAGACTCCGTCACGAATTCCGCGATCGTCTTTTCAGCGCCGCGGTACCAGTTGTCGAGCGCAACGGTGCGCGCGTCGGGCGGCAAGAAGTACAGGAAGTTGAACTCAGCGCCGATGCGCAGAAAGTCCATGTACAGGCGCGAGAAGAGCTGCAGGCCGACGTTGCCGTAAACGTCGTACCCGGCGACCAGCAGGTAGTGAATCCGTTCGAGCAGCGGATAGTCGATCACCCAGGCGGTCTTGGGCTCGCCGCCGACCAGCCCTTTCACCACGGTTGCGCTGTCGAAATGGCGGAAGATAGTCAGCGCGGCACTCTGGTTGACGCCGCCGCCGTCCCAGATCATGCCGAGCGTCAGCTTGCGGCCGTTCGGATACGCGGCCGCTTCATGCTCGGCTTTTGCCGCCATGTACTTCTTTTCGATCGTCGCGTAGTGGTTCCAATGCAACAGCCGCAGATTGCTGCTGCCTTCGGAGGAGGGTAGCTCGAGATTCGTCAGCTGCGTGGCGAGGAACTCTCCATCGTTCGTGGCGGTCTCGACGTCGGGATCGATGAACCAGACCCAGAAGTGGTCGTCGATGACATTGAGCGCGATCTGGCCGCGACACACCGGTCCCTTGATGAAGCCCATGAGCGTGTAGTGCGCTTCGTCGAGCATGAACTGATAACGGGTCTTCACCGGCACCGCGCGATAGGTCACGAACGGGTTTGCGGAGTCGACGGTCTGGTAGTCCGGCAGTGCTTCGACCTGATAGGCAGGTTCGAGAAACAGAGCCTTCCAGCGTTGCATCCGCTTCGCGTTGAGCGCGTACGCCATGGTCGTTTTCGAGACCAGCGTGTCGGTATTGCGCTGCAGGCGATAGTACGGCCGCGCCACGCCGGGATCGTCGTACGGGCGTCGTGTGGAGATGAGGTTGATGGGTTGTCCCGGCGGTGTGGTCGATCGAACCAGCCGGAGATGTTCGTCGGTTCCAACCTCATCGAAGTAGATGGTCGCGAGGAACAGGTGCTCGAACATGTAGCGGCTCATGAGCTGCTCCTTCAGCGAATCCCCGTTGAAGAAGGCCTCCCATGCGGCGATCTCCCGCGCGTACGCCTCCGCCATCGTCGGAGGCCCCTGCGTCTTCGCGCCGGCCGACAGCCACGTCGTGACGGTCTGCAACTGGGCCGAGGTCAGCGCCGGCATCCCGAACGGCATGCCCCATTGCGGATGGTCTCGTTCGTACTTCGGCATCTTGGTCAGCGTGCTGCACGTCTGAGCGCGCGAGATGGAGAAGTCAAACATCTTTTTCGGCAGGATGCCGGCGGGCAGGGGATTGCGCGACTTCAGCGCCAACATCCTGTAAAGCACGCTGGCACCAAGCTCGTTAGCCTGGGTCTGGTCACGCTCGTTGAGCACCGGGTGGAAGCCCTTGTCGCGCCACTCCCGGGTCGTCTGCGCGTCGATTCCAAGACGCGTCAGCGGCGCTTCCAACAGCCGCCCACCGTTGTAGACCAGGGCTGGGCTGGCACCGCGGTCGAGACCCGCAAAACTCTCCATCTTCAGTTGGCAGGGGGCGTCGTAGCAGGAATGACACATCAGACATCGACGATTGAGGAGCGGCGCTACGTCCTGTTCGAAGGTGACCACGGTGCTCGAGGCGGCAGCACGATCGCGCGGCGCCTCGGGTCCATAGAGAGCGTCCATCTTCCGGACTGCGAGTGGGGCGCATCCGCCAGCGAAAACGACCAGCAGTAGCACGACAAAACGATTGGCCATCGGGGTCCCCGAACGGGCGCTCGACGTCGCGACCGGCGTCCGCGACTGCTGTACTGGTCCAGCGACCTTCGCTATCGTCTATTGGCGCTACGTTTCAGATTGTCGGATTCGTGCTTGGATTTCTTCGTCCCCGGACCGTCGCCACCTGGTTTGTGAGAGCCGATTGAAGGGGCATCGTTGCTGCCGGGCTCGCCGCTGCGAAAATTCTGGCCCTTACTGCCCTCATTTCCGCCCGCGTCCTTGCCTAACTTGTCGGCCGGACCGCGCTGCTTCTTGCCGGAAACGGTCTTCTGGTGGTCGTTGTCAGTCCTTTGGTCTCGATCCGCGCGGTCTGTAGGTTTCATGGGGAGTCTCCTCGACTGAACCTCCATTATCTGCCTTCGTTCGATTTCTGACTAGGTGTGCTCGTCGTTCACGGCGCGCAGCCTCCTGACCCGGGCACGGCGGGCAGCGCGGCGCTCTCCGAGCCGTAGCTGCTGGCGAGGCCGTCATCGTACTCGACCAGGTAGAAGAAGACCTCGCCCGATCCGGGGTTCGCGAGGTCCGCCCTCCCCGCGGTGTCCGTGTCGAGCGACGCCGCCTCGATGCAGACGACCGGGCCCAGGTTGCTGAATGAGCCGGCGTGGACGATGCCGGCCACGCGCCCCCGGATCACGTTGTAGAAGAGGGCGTCCGGCACCGCACCCCAGGACACGACCGTCCCGGCGGGCGAGTCGGCGACCGCGATCGCGATCGGATCGACCACTCCTTCCCGGTTGAGCGGCACGAGCACGTAGCGGGTCGCTGTCGTCGCATTCCCGGAAGCGTCGGTGGCGGCGTAGGTCACCGCGTAGAGGCGGCCGTCGCCGCCCGTGCGGCGCTCGGCGCGCAGCTCGAAGGCGAGGTCGGCCTCGCCGACGTCCGCCCCCTGGATGTCGTTCGCGGTGCTCCCATCCCCGTTCCCGTCGTCCGGCTCGTTGCTCGCAATGGACACGAGCGCGACGGCCGGCGTGCTGCACAGGTCCGCGGCGGCAAGCGACGCCGCGATGTCGATCAGGCGATGGTTCGGAGGCCAGAGCTGCTCGGGCGAGAGCCCCACCTGCAGCTCGGGCGCCACCGTGTCCTGCACGGTCACGCGCAGCGTGTCGCTCTCAGTCTGTCCCGCGGCATTGATCACGCGCAGGGTGATCAGATGCGCGCCGAGCGGGAGCACGACCGGGACGATCTCACCGGCAGCGAGCCTCGCCTCGCCCGGCAGCCCGAAGTCCTCGAACCACTCGAACGCGATGATGCCGTCGTTCGTGCCGGGAGTGGAGCTCGGGTCCGAGGAGCCCGAGCCGTCCAGGACCACCATTGCGCCGGCAGGGGAGGTGCACTCGACCAGCGCCTCGGCCTCCGCCACCGCGATGGGGGCCCGGCAGCCGGCGGCGTTGATCCTGAGATACAACTCCCCCGCCTTGGTGAAACTCACGCAGTCGCGCGCGGTGGTCCCCGGCGCCGTCACGCACACGCTGGCCGGACCGTCGGGAACGCCCGCAAGGTCGATCGCGCCGGGGAGATCGCCGCCGGTGAAGGGGGTCACGCTCACCATCTCCTCGCCGCTGGTGGCCAGGACGTTCGCACCGTACTCCGCGTCGACCGGGGACGACGTCGAGCCGGCCGAGCAGAGGTTCATCTCCGCACACGTGGTGCCGCCGAAATCGAAGACGCAAGCGGTCTCGCTCGCCCCGGGGGCATCGAAGCGCGCCTGCACCCAGGCGAGCGAGCTGGCGTTTCCTGCCCCGGGCTTGCGCAGCCCGATCGTGTTCGTCGCGCCCGGGTTCCAGGCGGATGCGAGCAGCACCGCGTCATCCACGGTAAAGACCTGCACCCCCGGCCCGCAGGTGCAGTGAAGCGCCGGGTCGAGGGGCGGCGAGCCGAGCACGATCCCGTTCAGCGACAGCTCGAGCGCCTCGGCGTCCAGGCATGATGACGCCAGGATGTCGAAGCGGATCGACGTGGGGGTGCCGCCCGACAAGGCGAAGAGACGGATCTCCCCCGTGAGCAGCGGATCGATCGTCTCGATATGGACCTCCAGGCACTCGCCACCACCGCCGGCCTCGAGGCAGGCGAGTGCTTCCTCCTGGAGCGGGTTCGCTACCGAAGGACAGAGGTCACAGGCGTCGCCCGGGCCGTCGCCATCGGTGTCGGACTGGGCGGGGTTGGCCGCGAGGGGGCAGTTGTCGGTCTCCGCGCATGAGCCGTCGGCATCGGCGTCGTTCGCGGCATCGAGCGGGCAGGGATCGCAGGAGTCACCCTGCGCGTCGTGGTCGAAGTCCACCTGATCGGTGTTGGGCGTTACCGGACAGTTGTCGCAGGCATCTCCCACCCCGTCGCCGTCGCCATCGAGCTGATCCGGATTCGCGACCCGGCGGCAGTTGTCGTCGCCGCGCGGCACGCCGTCGTCGTCGAAGTCAGGGTTCTCCGAGAAGCAGACCCCCGTGGGACTGGCGATCCACGGGTGGGTGATCGTCGTCAGGAGGCTTCCGGTCGCGAGATCGTGGACCGCGATACCGGAGCCGACCGCCACGTACAGGCGCTGGTGCAGCGGATCGATCGCCATCTGATCGATGCCGAAGAAGGCTGGAGTGTACGTCGTGGGCACGTCGAATCGTGGGGGGCCGAACTGTCCGCTGGTCGGGTCGTAGGCGAACGCCTTGACCGCGCTCGGTGTATCCGTGCTCCGGCCGACGACGACATCGCCCGCGTCGTTGAGGGCACCGCAGATTGCGAACCCATCGAGCCCTTGTGAGTCGAGCGGCCTCATCCCCCGGATCGAGAACGACTGCAGCATGTTGGTTCCGCCGACGGCGATGCCGGTCGTGCCCCCGGGAGCGCAGTAGACGTTCGTCGCGTGCACCAATGGGAGGGACTCCCCTGTGTCCGCAAGGAAACCGGTGGCGTCCAGGCGCAGCCGCCGCACGCTGTCAAAGAGGTAGGAGGTCACGAGGACCGAGCCGTCCTCGCAGACGTCGACCGAGGTCGAGTCCAATCCGGTCGCGAGGGTCACGATCTCGGTGCGGGTAGTGAGGTCGATCACCGAGATAGGCGTGGTGGCCGGCCCATCGGTGACGACCAGGTAGCGGCCGTCGAGGGAGATCTCGGTGTCCTCGCCGGGGTTCGAGATCGGGATCGGATTGATCCCGGCTGCCAGCCTCGGGTAGGAGGTGTTCAGATCGATCACCCAGATCTTCCCGCGGAAGTCCGTGACGAAGCCCAGCCTCTCGTCGTGGCTGATCGAGCAGTCGCCGATGGTGCCGCCGGGCGGTATGGGGACGAATCCCAGAACGGTGTTGGTGGCCGCGTCGAAGACGATCACCCGGTTCGACAGGTGGTCGGCCGCCATCCCGACTTGCGCCGCCGAGCGGGCGGTGCCCAGCCCGAGGCAGGCAAGCAGGCAGACGAGTGCACGGAAGCGCGCGGGACACCGACGCGAGACGCTGCTCATGGACCTTCCCCCTCCCCCGGACCGAGACACCGTTCATGAGTCGCCCGCCCGCCCGAGACCGAGGCCGTCGGCGCGCTTGTCGCTGTGGTCGGGGCAGGCCGGATATGCTGGCCGGATGCCCTAGTACTACTCCTTTCTGCAGTCGACCGGATCCGGTTCCTCGTCCGCTACTGGTTCAGGGTGCTTACGTCTCCGAGAGACTCTGGCTCGTCCACGCGGTGGTCGAGCAGCGCGGTGCGAATCGCTGCGGGATGCCGCCTCGCCAGTTCCCGGTTGCTCCGTCAGGCTCCAGATTCCGTGGGTTGCTCCTGCGGGTCGAGGTCAACCGGCGGAGAAAGAGCTGCGGCGGGAAGCTGGCCCCAACCAGCTCTGCGGGGGATCACCTCACCGCTGCTCGAACCGCCAGAATCCGTCGGGAGGCAGGATGCGGATGCCCCGATGTTCCTCGAGGGTTGGCAGGTGCTTGTCGCCGGTGATGATACAACGGACACCGCCAGCGATCGCCGCGGCGAGCACTCGATCGTCGTCCGCATCGCGGCACACGGTCGCCTCGAGTGGGTGTGGCTGACCACCTCGCCCAGCCGGTGTCTTGGCAACCCAGGGGAATCGTCGTAATGTCCCACCATTCTCAGTGGGGGGCCGTGATGCCCGAGGCCAAGATTCTCAACCTGAAGTGCCCGAACTGCGGCGGACGGCTCTCCGTGGCCCCCGACGTCGATACGTTCGCCTGCGAGTACTGCAGATCGACCGTCACCGTCGAGCGCAGTGCGGACGGGACAGGGTTAAGGCTCCTCTCCGAGGGGCTCTCCCGCGTTCAGCGGGGCGCCGAGAGGACAGCGGCGGAACTCGCGATACGGCGGCTCTCCGAAGAGCTGCAGTCCGCGCGCAACGCACGTGTGTCGCGAGAGAACCTCCGCCGGAGCGAGGTGCGGTCCCTCGAGTCCCGCCTGGGCGAGGTGAAGCTCCGGCCGGTCCGGGAAATAGTCCGCACCGTCTTGACCTTCTTCGGGGTCGCTTTCGGCAGCCTGTTCGCGCTGGCGGCCATCCTTCTCAAGACCCAGCAGACCGAAACCGAGAAGGCGATGATCGTCCTGGGGTGTTTTGGCTTCGGCGCTGCGGCTGCGGCCTTGACGGCCCTGAGGCGTGCCGCGCGCCGCCGCTCCACCGCAAAAAGCGTGAGGACGGCCCAGGACGAAGCGGCGCGGCGGAAGCTGCCCGAGGACGTGGAGCTCGACGCCAGGATCCTGGACCTCGAAACTCGACTCGCGGCCAACCGGAAGATCGCTGACTCGTAATCACGGCCTGTACTGGCCCAGCGACTTCTTCGGTACGCTGCCTCACCGGTAACCCCCGACCCCGCTGTCGCTCAGAAACGCCGAAGGCGGCCCCAGCCCTCATTCTCCTGAAGATCCCCGATGCACGGCAAGATCCCACTGCCCGCGGCAGGAAATGTCGGTGGACGGGTTCACCGTGCCGGGACTCGTCGCCTGCCTGTCGGGTTCTGCCCTCCGATTCCGATACTCAGAGTGAGGGTCGCCTGCGAGGCCGGGGGACGATCCCGGGAGGAAACGATGCTCGAAAACGTGAGAAACCCATGGATTTGTGGAGGTTCCCGGGGACTGCTGGGCGGCATGGCGCTGGCCAGCGTCGCCGCCATGGCTGCGTGGGCCGCCCCGATTCCGGTTCAGGAGCTGGCGCCGCCGGACTTCGAGGCCCGGCCCGCGGCCGCCGAAGACCCGTCGGCGACCTGGCGACTGACGAACCGCCCGCAGGCGCTCGAGGCGCGCTTCGGAGCCGGCGGCGTGCTCGTCGGGCGGTACGACGGCGGCGGGACGGGCTGGAGCTGGGGACTGACGCTCGTCGGCCTCGGCCCGGCCGGAGCGCCGGCCGCGATCGCGCCGGCCGAACCGGTGGCGGTGGGCAACCGGGTTGAGTATCTCCGACCGGGCCTGATCGAGTGGTACGTGAACGACCCACGCGGCGTGGAGCAGGGCTTCACGCTGCTCGCCCCACCCGCCGGAAGCCCGGCCCAGATCGAGCTGCTGCTGGCGATGTCGGGCAGCCTGAGCGCCGCCATCGTCGCTGGCGCGGACGGCCTGGTGCTGCGCGATGCCGGCGGGACGACGGTGCTCGCCTACGGCGGGCTGCAGGCGTTCGACGCCACGGGTCGAACCCTCTCGGCATGGATGGACCTCCCCGCGGCTGCCGCCGGCGCGCGGTCGCTGCGGATTGTGGTCGACATCGCGGGCGCCGTTTTCCCGGTCGTGGTTGACCCGCTGATCGCCACGCAGGTGAAGCAGCTACTTGCCTCGGACGCGGACATCGGCGACAGGTTCGGCGCTTCCGTAGCGATCGACGGAGACACGGCCGTCGTCGGGGCCTGGCGGGACGGCGGTGTGAGTGGGGCATTCGGATCGGCGTACGTCTTCGTGCGCGACGCGGGGGGCGCGGACAACTGGGGCCAGGTGATGAAGCTGACCGCCCCGGACGCGGTCCCCGGCGACAAGTTCGGCGTTTCCGTATCGATCAGCGGGGACACGATCGCCGTCGGGACCAACCCGGCTGGTGGTAACGGGAAGGCGTACATGTTCGAGCGCGACGCACTCGGTAACTGGGGAGAGGTCAAGAAGCTGATCGCCGCGGACGGGGCGGCGAACGACAAGTTCGGCGCCTGGGTCTCGATCAGTGGAGACGTGGTCGTCGTCGGAGCCGACTCGGACGACGATGCGGGTTCGGCTTCCGGATCCGCCTACCTGTTCGAGCGTAACACCGGGGGCCCAGGCAACTTTTGGGGAGAGGTCAAGAAGCTGACCGCCGCGGATGCCGCGGGGGGCGACCTGTTCGGCCGTCGCGTCGCGATCAGCGGGGACAAGGTTGCCGTCGGGGCCGTCGGCGACGACGACCTGGGCACGAATTCCGGATCGGCGTACGTGTTCGAGCGCGACGCGGGGGGCACGAACAACTGGGGCCAGGTGAAGAAGTTGACCTCCCCCAACGGGGCGGCGTTCCGCGGGTTCGGCGGCTCGATTTCGCTCAGTGGGAACACGCTCGTCGCCCAGAACGGCGAGGACTTTGGCTTCGCCTCGGTTGTTTTGTTCGAGCGCGACGCCGGCGGCGCGGCCAACTGGGGTTACCTGAAGAAGATCATCGCCGCGGACGCGGCCAGCGGCGACGGCTTCGGCGGCTCCGTCTCGATCGACGGGAACAGGATCGCGGTCGGCGCCCACGCGGACATCGATGCGGGTATCCAGTCCGGCTCGGCGTACGTGTTCGAGCGCAACGCCGGAGGCGCGGAGAACTGGGGCCAGGTGAACAAGCTGACCGCCGCGGATGCAGCGTCGGGCGACTTCTTCGGCCGTTCCGTATCGATCAACGGGGAAACGATCGTCATCGGTGCCGACGAGGACGATGCGGCCGTCACCGACTCCGGGTCGGCGTACGTGTTCGGCCTCAGCTTCTCCTCCGTCTGCGGCGACGGGGTCCAAGAGACTCCCGAGGCGTGCGACGACGGTGCCGGCAACTCCGACGCGATGCCCGACGCCTGCCGCACCGACTGCACGCTTCCCGGCTGCGGCGACGGCGTGACGGATACCGGCGAGGACTGCGACGACACGGGCGAGTCCGCCTCGTGCGACGCAGACTGCACGGTCCCGGCGTGCGGCGATGGCGCGTGGAACGTCTCGGCGGGAGAGGTTTGCGACGACGGCAACGCCGACGGTGGCGACGCCTGCGCCGCCGACTGCAGTGTCGCGGACACGGGAGTGCCGGGAGAGACCAGCGGCGGCGGCATGCTGGTCTCCGCAGTCGGCTCGAACATCGAAGCGTCGTTCGCGCCGGCCTGCTCGGCTACCGACCATGCGGCGTACTGGGGCCACGGCCCGATCGGGGTGGGCGGCCTGGAATGGACCGGCTCCGCCTGCGGTCTGGGCACGAACGGCACGGCGTCGTTCGACCCGGGCGTCCTGCTCCCCCGCGAGTGGCTGTACTTCGTCATCGTCGGCTACGACGGGAATGACGAAGGCGGCTATGGGGCGGATTCCACGCTCGCACCACGGCCGGAGGCCGTGGGGGTCGGCGCCTGCGATCGGCCCGCCGGCCCGTCGACGTGTGAGTAGCCAAGCGTCAGTCCACGGCTGGGTCGGCGGTCAAGGCATGAAGCGATGATCTGTAGTGCTCGTATTCCCCGGGTTTGCTAGCGATGCCCGCCGCGGCCGCCGCCAGCGTGACCGCCACCCCCACCACGAGCGCCACCGCCTCCACCCGCACGACCGCCACCGCCGCCGTGCCCGCCCACCACGGCATGGCTGCCGCCACCCCCGCGGCTGCCCGCGATGGCACCCGCCGGGCGACCGCCCCCACTGCGGTAGCCGCCGGCGGCGGGGTGTCCGCCGCCACCCCCGCGGATGCCCGCGATGGCGCCAGCCGGGCGACCACTCGCGCTGCGGTAGCCGCCAGCGACGGGATGTCCGCCGCCACCCCCGCGGCTGCCCGCGATGGCACCCGCTGGACGACCGCCCGCGCTACGGTAGCCGCCGGCGACGGGAGACCCGCCGCCAACCCCGCGGCTGCCCGCGATGGCGCCAGCCGGGCGACCACTCGCGCTGCGATGGCCGCCGGCGACGGGAGACCCGCCGCCAACCCCGCGGCTGCCCGCGATGGCGCCGACGGGTCGACCGCCCGCGACGCCGTGTCCGCCTGCGATGGCTTTGCCGCCGGTCCCCGCGCGACCGCCAGGGACGCCAGCCGCCGGCTGACCGCCTACGCCCTTGCCAACGATGGTCACGCTGGTCCCGCCGCGTGATTGTGCCTGCGCCCCGCCACGCTGCGTTCCGGGAGTGCCCGTCTGATATCCGGATGAGGCTACCCGGCCCAGCGCTTGCCCCGATGCCTGCGCACGGGCAACCCGGGAACCGCTCGCGGCGGAGGCTGAGCCTCCCCGCGGCGTCGCCACCCGGGCTTGCGCCGCCTCCCCCTTGGTCCACTGGCCGCCGTTCGAGTGCCCGCCGTTATGGTGGGCGTAGTTCCACTGGCCGTCGTGCCAGTAGCCGCTGTGGCACC
>Ga0137429_1000314_pt1 | contig 21554 bp, 14 predicted proteins | sample EasRivERMZT736_2_FD_102304 | JGI IMG/M metagenome (GOLD analysis project Ga0137429, IMG submission 102304) | Soil microbial communities from meander-bound floodplain in the East River, Colorado, USA - East River MetaG ERMZT736_2 | ecosystem: Environmental > Terrestrial > Soil > Floodplain ...
AGAACACCATGATCGTTCCGTGCATGGCTCCCAATGCGTTATAAAACTCCGGCAGCATGACCCCGCCGGGCATGTTCCCTTCCCCGAAAAGATTCCCAATGACGGGCATGACCTTGCCCGGATAAGCAAGTTGCCAGCGCATCATCATCATGAGGCAGAAACCCAAGAACAGAAACACCAACGCGGTTAGGGCATACTGGATCCCGATGGTTTTGTGGTCCACCGAGAAAAGGTATTTCCGCCAGAACGATAGTTCCGGATGGTGCGCGTGGTCGTGATGATGATCGTGATGGCCTCCGCTCATGCATTCATATCCTTAGTCCTGAAACTCCTCGGCGGGTTTGCTCTTTTCCGCCAGCCATTTTTCAAAAGCCGCCGGTTCCTGGATGTACATCAAAGCCCGCATCGAATAATGGTTGTTGCCGCAGAGCTGCGCGCAGGCGACTTCGTACGTCCCCGTCTTAGCAGCCTGGAACCACACAGGGATGCGCATTCCTGGAATTGCATCCTGCTTGACCCGCATCACGGGCAAGAAAAAGCTGTGGATGACATCCTTGGAGGAAATCTCGCAAATCACCGGTCGGCCGACGGGAATGTGCATCTCCAAGGAAAAAATGTCATCGGCACCGTCCTTGGTTCGATCCAAGCCCAACGGGTTGGTGGCCGTGTCGATCAGCTTCGGATCCACCCGGCCGAATTTCCCGTCAGCTCCCGGATAGTGGAAATTCCACGCGAACTGCTCCGCCACCACGCGAATGCGAACAGGGTTGTCCGTCGGCGGCGGAATGTCATTCTTCACGCTCGCCCAGATGGGGATGGAGAAACCCAGCAAGATGACGGCCTCGAAGATCGCAACGCAGATTTCCGCGTACTTGGAGGGCTTGGCCTTGATCAGTTCACAACTGGCCTTGTGCCCCGGCCGCTGCCGGAAGCGGATCAGGCAGTAGACGAAGAAAATCCCCCATCCGACGAACAAAATGCCCATAAACCAATGGAGCAGATTGATCAGTTGGTCAACCTTGTGACCGTGAACGGAGACGTCGGGCGGCATGAATGGACCGTACTCACCATCGACCTTCACGCTGGTCTTTGGCGCAACGGCCTGTGCCCACGCCGGCGCGGCTTCAACGAACAGCACGCCCAGCACGACGATCGCCACCGTTGTCCCGAGCAAGAACTTCCGTGTCAACGATGCACTCCTTAACTCCTCATCCCTTCAAAGGGAAAAGGCCCAGCGTAACTGACCCAACCCTGCAAAATCTTTTTTGGCCCGCGACTACTTCTTGTCCGGTTCGAAGGTGAAGTCCGCTTCCTTTGTCGCGCCGGATGTTACCTCGACGGCCGCCGTCATGTTCCCAAACTTCTCGTGCCATGCCTCAACCGTGTACTTACCGGGCGGCAGCCCCTTGATCTCGAAAGTCCCTTCGTCGCCGGTGACCGCGAAAAACGGATGATTGAACACCGCGATGTGCATGCCCATCCAAGGGTGGACGTCGCATTTCACCTTGAATGGCGCTTCGACCTTTAACTTGACCTCGTCCTCCATGTTCTGCTTGGGTTGGGTCTTGTTGACCTCCTCGTTGATCTTGGGCAGAAAATGGATGTTGTGGTTGGTCGGGTCGCTGTTGCGGATCTTCACCGGCTGCCCCTCCATGACCGCCAAAACGTGGGGGGAGTATTGGCAGCCGGTCTGATCCAAAACCGCCGCCTCAGTCTTCGCTGTAAACTTCCGGTCGCCCAGCCCTTCCTTGATCGACACCACTACGTTTTTGATCGTGATCGGTTCGGCCTTTTTGTTCAGCACGACCTGCTCACTGCCGATCTTCTTCGTGCAGTTTGCGTCCTTCGTTGTGTCCAACGTTTCTCGCTTGTATTTGTCCGCGTCGCCCTTGAAAAGCACTTTCCCCTTGATGACTGCATTGTCGTCGGCCAAGGCCGGAGCCGATACCACGCCTAAAACGAACCCGCCTAGCACCAGGGAGGTCACAATTCTCCAACCGTTCATAATCGATCTCCTTAACTCTCGTGTACTTTCGTCCAACTCGCGAAGGCGTTCTACGCGATCCCGGGTCCGATTGCAACCTAATCCTCGAATTCCTCAGCCTCGTCAAATTCCTCCTTGGCCGCTGCGGCGGGAACCTTCGGGAGAGGCGCCCGCGCACTTTTTGCCCCCGCGTCGTACAAATAATCGACGATCAGCCCGATGTGGTCGGCACCGGACCCCGGATATTTCGGGTCGTCCCTAAACGGACTGACGCCACTAGGGAAGTTCTGCGGCATTTTGGTGCCCGGCGTAATCCACGCCGGCTCGAGCATCCAATTGTACACCCATTCCCGGCGCAACCGCTGATGGGTCAGGATAAGGTTTGGAGCGCTCGCCGCCACCAACAAAACTCGCTCCGTCTCGCCCTGGGTGTTGAGACCTTCGACCACCGCCTTGGTCTCGACGTCGCCTGTATCCTCGTAGACCTTGTTGATCGCGCTGACCAGCTTGAACCCGTCAATCACCGATCCGACCGCGTAGGGCGTCCCGTTAAGCGTAGCGACGGCCTGGTCTCCTTCACCACGCACGCTATCGAGACGATAAACTTGCACGAAGTCGTCGGTGGTCTTGGCCGGTCCGGGCAGCATTCGGCCCAACACATGGCACTTCAAACAACCCATGTCGGCGAAAAACTTCGAACCAAGCTCGAAGCGCTCGTCCGAGGCAAGCGGGGCCGGAGGCTCAACGAACGGGTACTCCACGTCGTACAGCTTTTTGAGGAACTCCACGCGCTGCAGCATTTTCGCATGGGATTCGGCCAGCTTGTCAGGCGGCAACGCGAGCAGGTCCAGTTCGCCCGCTCGCATCAACTTCCGCTCCACGGCCCATTGACGCAGGCTCGCGGCCGCGGCTTGGAACTGGTCCCTCCGATACCAATCCGCACCTGGGTTGGGAGCATCCGCAGATTCCGACGGCTTCGCCGATGTGCGCGACTTCTGGATGTATTCCTCAATGGGCGCCAGCGTTTTGCGGAGCACCTTTGCATCCTGCTGACTGAGCGCCGCAAAGTACTCCACCAAGGTAGTGGTCTGTTCGCCGCTAAGCTTGAAGCTGGGCATACGAATCTGCAACCAAGGCCGAAGTGGCTCCACTTGCTGCAAAAAACGGTGGAACCAGTTGTGCTGTATTTTCGCTCCCTCGCCCCACAGCAACGGTGGCGCGTTGACCTCATCGAACACGACCCGTCCGCCCATGGTCCGGCGGAAGTACTGCTGCACCGTTGGGGCGTTGTCCTCAATCTGGTGGCACCCCACACAATTGAGTTCACGGGTCAGACTTCGTCCCTTGGCGATGGGCCCCAGTGTGTCCCCTTTGTAGTTCACCAACAGCCGATCGGTCACCCGCGGCGGAATCCGCGAAAGCAGATAGGTTGTCAGCGCCTCAGCCTCTTCCTCACTGAAGTAAAAGTTGGGCATCTTCAGCTTGTCGTACGGGCGCTTGATCTTCTCCCGGTCCCAAATCCGGGGGTTCATCATCTTGTGCTTGGCGAAGGCCGCGTGCGTATGCGTGATCTGCTCCTTGGTTTCGTCGGGCATCGGCGACCAGTAATTCAACTCTTTGGCGTCGCGCGGATAGACCAGGCTGAACACCTCCTCCTTTTGCTCGCGCATGCCGTGGAACGCGTCGTCGTAGAAAGCGAAGTCCAACTGGGTCACTGGTTTTTCCGACCAATTGCTCAGGTCCGTGCCCGGCGGGGTGGTCTCCTCGAAGCCGGGAATCTTGTGGCATGCGTAGCACCCGTAGTGGCCGATCATCTTGTTCCCAAGATACATCAACTTCTTGTCTTCGAGGCTCATGGGCCGGACCAGGTCATAGGACGAATGTTCTCCCAACGACCCGCGCAGCAGCGAAACAAGCATGTTGGTCAGTTCGCCGCCCTCGTCGGCCATGATCGAACGACTTCGCCGCTCCGAGCGCTGCGACGCCAGCAATGTGAACATGAGGTCGTCAGCCATCCGCCGCGCCGCCCCGTCCGTCGGAAACTCTTTCTGGACAAACTCCTCTTTCTTCAGGGTCATCAAGTACATCGCCATGTCCGCCGCTTCCGACGCAGATAGACGCAGGCTCGGCATCTTCGTATCCGGGGCGTAGTGAGTCGGCTCCAGCAGCCACGAATACAACCAATCGAAGTTTACCTTCGACCCGATCCCCGAAAGCTCCGGCGCGAACCGGCTGAAAGTCGGTACGTTCTGCGCCCGATTGGGATCAAACCTCGCCCTTTCCGGCTCGAAGATGGTGTGCGTTTGGTCCGCGAAATGTTCCTTCGCGTAACGCACTCGCTGTTCGTCCGTCATCCCTTTGTACCGATAGAGCGCCGTCTCCGCGTTCAAGCCCTCCCTAAGCACCATGTCCTTGGTGATCCATTCCTCGCCGAATTCGGTGAGGTTCGCGTGACACGCAAGGCAACCGAGCGAGTCGAACAACTCTTTCCCGCGCTTCGCGTCGCCTTCGACTCGGTCGGGTCGAGGCAGCGGCTTCCACGGCTTGGAGACGGCGAATAAGTACTTGCTGATCGCCGCTACTTCCGTCTCCGTTCGCAGGGCGGGGTCGATGTCGAACTGGTTCGCGCTCTCTTCCCGGTTGTTCTCTTGCTGGAAGAAGTGGGGCATGCGCGTCGAAGGACGGAATTTCTGCGGGAAAAACGCCCACTGTTGCACAAACCCCGGAGTCAGCTTGGATGCCACGCTGGTCAGGTCCGGCCCCACTTTCCGCGAGCCCGCCAGCGCGTCTACGTTGTGACAGTTGATACAACCCACCTCGCGGAACAGATGCCGGCCTAGGTTGATCCGCGATCCTTTCCGCTCGCCGCGGAAGCGGGCGATATCTTCCACGTGAGTATGACATTTCGCGCATCCCGATTCGGTGTACTGGGGAAGCCGCATCGGCCGGTCCCAGAAGTGGGCGATGGTCTCGAAGGTGATGTTCGGTATTCCCAGGAGTGAAATGTAGTAACGGTGTTCCCATTCCTTCTCGATCTCGTGCGTGGGCGGCGAGTGCGCGGCCTGGACGAAGTCCGTCTCCTGCGGGTTGCCTTCGTGACATACCGTGCAACCGATCTTGGCCATCGGGTGGGCTGAGTCGACCGACAGGTACAGGTCGAGGTCCGGATGCGCCAGAATCGGCTGACCCAACTCGATCGACTTGCGCCCGCTGAGCTTGAGGTAGCCGTTGACCAGCTTCAGCAACTCGTCGAAATACGTGTTCTGTTGCTTCTTGGTCAACTCATCCCAATGATCCGTGACCCGGCCCCCAGGCAGCGCCGTCCCCTTCCCCTCGACCGCCGGAGGTTCGGGCGCATTTACCGGTGGTTGACCCATGCGCTGCATGGCCTCACTGACGCCTGGCAACGACCGCTCCAGCTTGCGGGCCAAGCGGTCTTTGGAAAACTCCGGATCGTCAATGGCCACATGACAGGTCGTGCAGCGATCAGTGGTGTAACTCTCCAAATAGTTGAGCCGCTGCCGCACGTCGGGCAACACCAGCTGATTGACCTGGTGTCGACCGGGAGTGTTCATCGGGGCGGTAAAATCAAGCAACGGAAAGTTGATTAGCGCCTTCACGATCGGTAGACCGCCCAGAAGGCCGTCGTCCTTCAGCACCCCGCGAAACTGCTGGTCCTTCTGCAGCGCGGCACGGCCCGGTTCCTGGAGGTCGGTGAGCCGCTTCTCCGCCGTTCGCACAGGCTCGTCCAGCGCCTTGAGCTCCGCCTGGAAGCGCTTTTTTGCGTCCTCCCAATGCTCGTTCTCCTTGCGGAGCAGATCGACTTTTTCTTCCTCCTCGTGAAACGTCTTTTCGGTCGATTTCGTGACAGGATGATTGGGACCATAGGCGCCAAGGGCCCGCTCGTACGTGTCTTTCGTGACTTCGAGTACCTGGAAGGCCCGACTCCACGGAGCGTTGGCCTGGCGGTACTTGAGGTCCGCCTCGGCCAACTCCTTCGCAAGCGTCGCCCGCTTTGCCCCGGAAGTTTCCGAGGCATATTGCTTGGCATCCGCCAACCGTCGCTGGGCGTTCGCGATTTCGTTCAAGCGCTCTTGCCGCGTGGTATCCAGGTAGTCGAGGTGCGCCAGCGCCGCCCGACCCAGGTAGAATTCGTTCTGAAACACCCGCCACGGGCGATCGTAATCCACGACAATCATCCAAAAGATCGAGGCCGTCATCAGCACGCTGCTGAACGCAAACCAACGGTTGATCCGCGCCGAAACGTACAGTTTTTCCTCCGGAATCGGCATCCGTTATTCCATTTCCCCTTCGCGGCTTCGTGGCTTCGTGGCTCCGTGGCTAAACATTGAGGAACCACTCCGTGATGCCCACGATGTAGTGCAGGTTCAAAGTCCAGCGTAATACCATCTTGATCGGCATCAGCAGCATGACCAGCATCAGCATCACCATTATGCTGTATCGCGCAAAGCCCATCTGCTGATACAACTTCTTGAAGAAAAGCGATCGCAGAACCAACGGACCGACCACGAAATATCCGACCAGCAGCAGAATCCCCGGCAGCTCGCGAATGAGGTACGCCGGTACGAACCACCACCCCTTATCCGGCAACGCCCTGCCGAGCATTCCGATCCAGAACAAATCGTGAAACTCGGTGTTGAGCAACGCCATCGGGCGGTGCAGGTCCCAGTATTCGAAAGGACCGAAAAAGTTCCAGTTCGGACCCCGAAGGAAGGTCCCGAAGATGATCAATACCACCCACAGTATCACGAACCCGAAAAGGAACATGCTAATGGCGAAACGCCTTTCCTTGAATGTGAAGTACCCGTTGCCTCGCGGATTCTTGTCGATGTAAGGGATGGCAATCAGGCCGACGATAATCAGCCCCGGTAGCAAAACGCCCGCCAGCCACGGATCGAAATAGACCAGCATCTCCTGCAAGCCCAGAAAATACCACGGGGCCTTGGCCGGGTTCGGGGCGACGTTCGGATCCGCCGGCTGCTCCAAGGGCGCACGAAGCACGATCGCCCACACGGTCAGGAACGCGGTGAACAGAATCAGGGAAATCAATTCGCTGTACACCAAGTCGGGCCAGACCAGCACCTTGTCGTCCGCCCCGGCCTCCAGCAATGGTTGCCCCTTCTCGATCCGCTCGTCGTTGATCGCCGCCTGACGAAACGCCAGCCACAAGAAGAACGCTATGGCGAACATCATCATCACGATGGGGACGTTGTCCGCCTTCTTTACGATCAGTACGAAGTTGGAATCGAGGCAGCTCACCAGGAAAATCAGGGTAAGCAGCGCTCCTAGTGTTCCCGCGACTGCAGGCTTGGTGAACCGACGGTATCCGGACAGAAACACGGCCAGCGCCGCAACCGAGATGATCAGGAACCAATGCGGTTGACAGAGTTCGTTGATGAACTCCTTCACTCCGTCAAAAATAGTTGCTTCCCCGAGCAAACTCGACATGCTTAATTCAAACCGCCCGCCTCATTCGACATTCGATCCGCCGCAAGCGGAACAATCGAATACTCCCTATAGAGGACCACTGATTCCGCCGTCCTTCCTCACTCGCCAAAAGTGCACCGCTAAGAGCACCGTCACCACCACGGGGATGAACACGCAATGCAACACATAAAACCGCAGCAGGGCGTTAGGCCCTACAAAGGTTCCCGCAAGCAACCCGAACCGGGCGTCGTCACCGGCATGCACCAAGGGCACCCCGCCGATTTGCAGGAACGAGGACAACGGCCCCTCCGTACCGGCTCCCGGCGTCGCTCGGGCCATGTTTGACCCCACCGTAATCGCCCACATGGCGAGTTGGTCCCAAGGCAACAAATACCCGGTAAAGGATAGGAGCAGAGTCAACACCAACAAGATAACGCCTACGCTCCAATTGAACTCTCGCGGGGGCTTGTAGCTGCCTGTCAAAAACACTCGCAACATGTGCAGCCAGATGGTGATGATCATGGCGTGCGCGCCCCAGCGATGCAGTTCGCGTTGCAACCCCAAAGTCACGTGCGCCCGAAGTCCCTGGATATCGAAGTACGCATATTCGACGGTGGGACGATAATAGAACATCAAGAGTACGCCGGTGACGATCTCGACGAGAAATAGAAAAAACGTCAGCCCGCCCATGCACCAGGTGAACGATAAACGGATGCCGCTTTTGCGCACCGCTACAGGATGCAGGTGCAGGAAGACGTTGCTGAGGATCGCCATGGCCCGCGTACGGCGGTCGCGCGGGACCCCGTGGCGGAAGATGCTCCCCCAGATCTGACTCTCTCGTACCCACTCCCTAACAGACATCTATGACTAGTCCCTTCGCCCGTCGCAGGAAACTGCCGATTGCCAATTGCCAATTGGGAATTGGGAATTGGAAAGCAGAGTTTCGTAATTCGTAATTTGTAATTCGTAATTCTTCATTAGCTCGTCAGACCGCCAGATAGCTCCCCGGCTGCTCCCACTGCCCTAACTCATATTGGTACTTCTTGCTCTTATCCACCACCACGATTCCATCCTCGACAAAGATGCGGAACCGTTCCAGCGGTCGCGGCGTTGGGCCTTCGAAGTTAATTCCGCTCGGCTTATACCCGCTACCGTGACAAGGACACTTGAATTTTCGATCGTTCGGCAGCCAGTTTGGAATACAGCCCAGGTGCGTGCAGATGATGTTGAGCGCCGCGATGCGCTCCTCTTCGCGAATCATCCAGATGCCCTGCGGCTTGTAGTCCTCGTTGACCGCACCGGCTTCCATTTCAAGGTAGCGTTGGAGCTTGCCGACGCGAACTCGCGGGTCGGGCTCCTCGAGGACGTTGGGCATCATAAACCGCCCAAAGGCCGGTCCCACCGAAACGCCCACACCCGCCCCAAACGCCACCCACCCCGTCGCCAGCGCCGCGCTGCCTAAAAACTCCCGCCTGTTGGCATCGGCCTTTTCGCTTACTTTCTTGGCCGCTTCGAGAACTTTCGCTTGACGGGCATCCGGCGGAAGTTCGCGCGGGTCTTTCTTCTGCAACTCCTCAACACCGGGGGGAAGCGACTCCGCCTTCTTTTGAATCGCCACGTTTCCGCCTCGAGACGTCGCCGCGCGGAGAAGGGCCGCGATCGCCGGATCAGGAGCGCCGGCCACCGAAGTTTTCACCGCCGAGGGTGCCTTGGCCGCAACTGCCGTCGCCGGCTCCGCCACCGGTTTAGGCACAGGCGGCTCTGGAGACTTGGTGACAGGCTTCGCGGGTGCGGCGTGTGCCGGCGCGGGCGTAGACGCTTTCGCGGATACTCCTTCCGCCGCCGTTTCGAACTTGATCACATCGACCGGGCATTCAAGCGCAGCGTCAATTATCAGTTGCGTAATCGGTTTGGTGAACGCCGGGTTTAGCGCCTCCGGCCGGATAACGCACGAATCCTCGGTTACTTGGAACACCGTCGGCGCTGTGGTCTCGCACGCATCGCAGACGATGCACCCCGGCTCAATCCAGACTTTTGTCACCACCGGTTGGGTAGCCATTCATGCTACTCCTTAGAACCAATCCCACATAGACCGGGTGGCCTGGCAGACCCAACGCCCTTGAGCGTTGGGGCGAGGTCATCGACTGAGCGAAGCGCCGCCATGCGATCCGACTGAATGAGTCCTTAGGGCCTATCGCCGGACGCCCGCGACTCAACTCGCCGCCCGAACACTTCTATCGCCTTCCCACGCACGGCGGGGGAGGGGTCAGACTTTAACCGATCGATCATGTTCCACAAGTCCGCATCGTCCAGGCGGCTCGCCGCGTCCATCGCCGCGGTGAGGATCGCGTCGACCCGCCCCCGCTCCAGCGAATAGCGATGGACTTTCCCCGACTCGTCCGTGACTTGGTACCGCTCCCCGGACTCCAAGTGGGCGCGGTCCAGGAGATCCAACAAGGTCGACTTCCCCGCGGAACTACCAAGCCGGGCCAACGCCAACGCCGCCGACCATTCTACCTCCCCGTCGTGGGCCAGGCGGACTGCCGATAAGGCATTCACAACCCGCGGATCGTCCCGGACCGCCAGCACCGACAACACCGTGCATCCCGTAAGCAGGGTCTCCGCACGATTCGATTTCTCGAGCACCGCGAGGATCGGCTCAATTGCCCGTTTCGCCCCCGGCAGAGCGTAAAGATTGCCCAATTGTTGCATCGCCACCGCGACGTACGGCTCGCGTCCGCCGGCCACCACGCTGATCAACGGATCAATCGCCTCATCGCACTCCGTCCGCGCCAAGGCCCGCATCAGAAAATCAAAGCGGCCGGATCGCAGCTCGCGCTGCGTCGAAAGGTCCTCCCCGAAGGCGGTGATACGATCGAGATTCGCTTTGTCCACTTCGACCATGGTCGCCAGTCGCCGAGCAACCACGTGAAGCTCGTCGCTGGTTAGCTCCGCTTCTTTCTTTGCCAACCGTTCGCTAAGCTCCAGCGCCGTTTGCCATAGCTCCTTCTCCCGAGGAAGTAGGACTCCTGCGCTTCGCTCGCCCCCGCTGGATTCCAGGGCTTGGAGCAGGCTTTCCACGCTCCGTTGTTCCGCCGATGCCGGCCCGCCGAACAGCAGTACAACCACAACGGCCCCGCCAACGATAGTCCCGATTATGAGCAGCGGCACCCCAAACCAACGACCCAAGAGCGAAAGACTCATCGGCTCCAGATCGGGCGGCCCAGCTTCACCCACGGCAACCATGACTATTCTATCTCCAGCCGCACAAGTACAGTAACGCCCACCGATTCAATCCGAACCCGGAGCGGCTGCCTCAAGTTTACATACATCACAGCGACAATCGAAGTCGCTAAGATGTACGTAACCTAATGCTTCTGCGCTCAGGACGCGAATCAGGGAATCGGTGGTTGTAGCTGACGATCGACGAACCGCTCACGGGCGGTTCGTCTGACGGGGGTGATAGGATGATGGATGATTGGACCAAGCGAAGTGTGGACGAATTTCTCGACGCCGTAGCCAAGAGGACGCCAACGCCGGGCGGCGGCAGCGTCGCCGGTGCGGCTGGAGCGTTGGCCTGCGCTCTAGCCCGCATGGTCGCGGACTACTCGATGGGGAAGAACACCGAACCAAGCGTTCGAGATAAGACGGAGGTCGTGATAAACCGATTGCGCGGCGCCGATGAAATTCTTCGGGGGTTAGTAACGCAGGACGCGGTTGCCTATTCGGCCATGACCGCGGCCGGGAAAGCGGCTCGCGCGAATCCGGCTTCGAAGCCCGCCTACCAGGAAGCCGTGCTCGAGGCGGTCGCGATACCCCTGGAAACGGCGGCAGCGGCATCGCACGCTCTTGCGGTCATGGATGAGTTGAAGGACGTTGCCAATCGACACCTTTTGAGCGACCTCGCTGTGTCGGCCGTGCTTGCCGAGGCCGCGGCGCGGGCCGCCTGGTACATGGTGGCGGTCAATCTGCCGGAACTCACCGATGCCGCGACGCGCACGAAATTACAAGGGAACATCGCCGAGACGATCCGCCATTGCGAAGTCTATCGCCGGTCCATCGAGGCCTTCGTCCGCTGCCACTTGCAGCCGAAGTAGCCCTTCCTGCAGAAAAACTTTTCTTGCCGTTTGCTTTGACACATAGAGCGAGGAATAATGTCTAAAGATCATACCCGACGGCGATCGCACGCTGAAAGTGCGGTGAAGCCGGCGAAACGTTTCGGGTCCGTTTTGCCGGTGCGACGTCGGCGTGATCACGAATCTGTGCGTCATCTTACCATGACGCACGAGCCATGGTCTGCTATCGACGCAGTGTGCACTGTCTATTCCTCGGTGCTTTCCCGGGGGGATGGGTGGGTGGATGGATGCTTGGACGGTCCGTTTCATTGCGAGGCGGCCGTCCAGGCACCGTCAAGGTTTTGTCGCGATCACTTCGCTTGCGGGGTAATCCTCACCCTTCCTTCATCAAGTGAGATACGTCCATCGGCGAAAAGTTGAATCGCTTCGGGATAGGCAAGGCATTCCTGTTCGAAGACCCGCGCGGCGAGTGTATCGGGACTGTCCGCGGTGACGACGGGCACGGTGCGCTGGAGGATAATGGGGCCGTGATCGTATTGGTTGTCGCAGAAATGGACCGTGCAACCGCTAATCTTCTTCCCCGCCGCCAGTACCGCCTCATGTACACGCCTACCATACATCCCCGCCCCACCGAACTCAGGGAGTAGGGCTGGGTGGATGTTGATGACCCTCCCATAAAACTCGTCGGGAATCCGCCACAACGACAGGAATCCCGCCATGCACACCAAATCCACCCCTGCGATCCCTTGAGTGACTTCCCGCTGGAACTCGTCCGGAAACAGCCGGCGGCGCTCGACGACGACCGTGGCCAAACCGGCATCCCGCGAGCGGGTTACGCCGGCTGCGTCGCCGCGGGAGCTTACCACCGAATTGATGACTGCCCGCAGCGATCCATCCACGATCCGTTGATGTAGGTTAAGCAGCGTCCGCCCGCCGCCGGAGATAAGCACGGCCAGTCGCAGTGGATCGCGGCTCATACTCATGGCCCGGCTCCCTGGGTCTGTCTATAAATCTGAAACGATGGCCGCCGGCACCGTCGCGGCCGCGCTTTCCAGTTGCATCCGCGACGATTGCTTTCCATGAAAAAGGTCAATCCGCATCCAAGCCCGACCATTCCATCGCCACCACAGGAATACCGAAGTAACTGCAATGAGGACGGAACCTGCGATCCAGGGTCCGATGCTGCCGAGCTGTGGGTAGGCCGACGCCACCCACCACCCGCCGCCGACCACGATAATCCAGTGACTGATGATAAAAAAGACGGAGGGAACAAACGTATCGCCCGCTCCGCGCAGGGCAGCCCCATAGGTAATCCCCAGTGCGTCGAACAACTGGAAGGCGCTCACGCAGATCATGACCTTGGCGCCGATCACGGCGACTTCGGCGCTGGCGTTGAAAAGGGCGATCAAGCCGTGGCCGAAGATCGTGTAGACCACCGCGAGCGCCCCCATGTAAACCGAGGTGATAACGGCGACGAACCGGGCCTCGCGCATGGCGCGCTTCGGGTCGCCCTCGCCGATGGACTTGCCCACCAGGGCGGACAATGCCCGCCCCACGCCGATGGTCGGCATGAAAGCGATGCGCATGAACTGCCAACCAATGTTGGTGGCGATGAGATGGGCCGTTCCGAATTTCGCACCCACCAGCACGTTGACGAAAATCGCCCAAACAACCACTTCCGTAAGCCACTGAACCCCGCACGGCATTCCGACTCGGAGGAGGCTGGCCAGTCGTCTCCACGACGGCCTCCACATCGTCCTTGTGGCGAAGGCGGCCGCCGGTGAGGGAAGCCACATGGCGACGGCGAGCCGGACCATCCGGTAGATCACCGCCGCCAAGGTGCCCGCGGCGGCTCCCGCGATCCCCATCGGCTCGAACCCCAGCTTGCCGAAGATGAGCACGTAGGCGACGGCGACATTGACGACGTTGGCCTCGATCGCTGTCCAGGCCGTGACCCACGGGCGGTGGACGCCCACGAAAAACCAACCCAGTCCGTCGGCGGCGATCGTCGGGGCGACGGTGAGCATGGCGATCCGCAGGTAGGCGATTTCCGCCGCTTGGACCCTGGGTTCGTGGCCGATTTTGGACACCAGCCAGGGGACCAATGGCGTTAACGCGGCGCCGATCAGCCCGAATGCGACGCCCAGATAGACCGACTGCCAGGCATAGGCGCTGCACTCGCGGTACTCTTTGCGGCCCAGCGACTGCGACACGAAGGTGTTGACCATCGAAACGATGCCCAGCCCCATGACAATGTAGGACCACATCAGTATCTGCGCGGGCAGGATGGCCGCCTGAGCGTCGTCCGTCGGCAACCACGTAATCATGATGTAGTCGAAGATGTCCATCATGGCCCGCGAACTGGTGAGGATGACCACGGGGATGGCCATGGCGATGACGTTGCGGATTTCACTCCGCCGCCCTTCTCGCTGGGCAAATGTTAAACTGTCTTGATCGTCAGCCTTCACAACTCCATTGTTTTAGCAGGGAGAGCCGGGTATTGTCGATTGCGGACGTGATGTGTCTAAGGCCAACGTGCGATGCAAAGGAGCGCCTGAAAGTTGTCCTCCCAGCAACGCCTCGGGGAATGGCGCGAGGGAAGTTCGAGGGTGACGGTGGCGATGTTGCGTTCAACGCCGGCCCAAGCTCCGAAGCTGCCTGGCGTCGGATATCCGATCGAGGCCGTGACCGGATAACGGTTGTGCCGCCGCATCGCGATTGCCAACGCGCGGCCTGGGCCGTCGTAGTTGTTGCAGTGCCGATCGTCGCCGATGGAGTGAATGGTCACGATCCGCTTCGGTCGAAAGCGCTTCACCACGGCCATCACGGCCCGCGTTTCCGGCTCACTCGCGTGGGACGGCCCGCCGTACATCCGGCTTCGCGGCAAGGTGCACGTCCAGTTGCGAGTCGGAAAATTGCGGTTGATATCGACTTGAAGGGCATTGCGGCGTTTGCGCTTCGCGTATCCGTCGGGGTTCACTAACGGTACGACGATCCAGCGTGCCCCATCGGCGGCCTTGCGGTGGGCGCACAACAGATCAATGAATCGCCGTGCGACAAAAACACTCTTGGGTTCATCGCCGTGGAACCCGCCGAGAACCAACACGGTGTGCCTCGCGGGGCTTGGGAAATAGTGCCCTTCGATCGCCCGACCTTCTACGGAGCGCCCCACGGTGAACGTCTTCACGAATTTCATAGGAGGATCGTACGAGGGTGGCGACCATCCGACTTCTTCGAGTACGAAATAGACGGGGCGCCGATTAGTGCACGAGCTCCCGGCCGGCTTTGGTCAGCGCGGCGGCCATGATCTGCTGCCCATCGGCGTTCTGGAGCGACCCGGCCCACACCAGCCCCTCGCGCCGGAGAGTTTCGAGCCAATCGGCCATGCGATCGGTGCATTGCTCAGGGTTGTAGCCGGAGTGCTTGGCGACTTCATTGGCCAGCTCAAACTCGGTCAATGGACTCGCACGCAGGCGGCGTAGAATCACAAGCTGGTGTTGTGCCAAGGACTCAATGGTTTCGATCACGCTATTCTCGCATGGGGTGCACGGGCCGCACCGGCCCCAAGCACCTCGACCGTGAATTCTACGCCATCGCCGGGCCGTAGTCCAATCGTCGTAAAAGTGAGGGTGCCTTGACCCGACCGGCGGATGATCGCCGCAAACCTCCGGCGATGGTGTGGGGGGGGGTTTGCTTGACGGGACAGGTGAGCCACCTATTATTCGCCTTGAAAGCCGGGGCAAGGGCCTTAATGGCTTCGAACTCCGCCGGCGTTTCCGAAGGATGGGATGCACGCACGGACGTTTGGACACGGCATGGCTGCGTCCGACTGCGAGACTGAAACGCTGGCACGGAGAAAACCTCGCGAGATTGATCGGCCGGGGTGGCCGAGCTCGATGGTAGGAACAGACGTTATGCTAAAACCCATTCGCTGGACGATCGGACTGGGGTGCCTCGCGGGTCTCATCGCGTGGGGGTCGATGGTCGTGGGAATTGTATCCTGCTCGACGGCGCCAACCCCCTTCCTGGTGCAAGGTCCAAGCCAGTTAAGCAACGAGAAACCTACGCTGAACATCAAGGAACCCACCGAGAATATCACCCGAGGTCAAGGCGACCCATTTCTGCTTGAGTGGACCGACACTGACTCGGACTCCAACGCCACGATCCAGTTCTCCCTGATCAACACAACAGATCCCCAAGAATCGCCGATCGTTTTAGTGGAGGGCCTGGATGAGAATGACTCGACCGGGATCGACGCCCAGGCAATCGGCACGGACCTGATTCCGGTGGGCACGTACAATATTCAAGGCATTATTACGGACGAAGACTCCTCCGTCGAAGTGTTCGCCTTGGTGGCAGGGAGCTCCAATCAACAACGCGTAGTTGTAACGATTGTCGAAGAGGGGAGCGGACCACAGACGGTGCCGCCGATCATCACGGTGACGGCTCCGGCGTTCAACTTGAGCGTGGCTCAGGATGACGAATTGGAAGTGCGCGTCCAGCCCAGCGCCCTGGCGCCAGTGAACACCGTCCCTTTCGACCCGGACAGCGGCATCGCTCTCTACTTGGTCCTCGACCTCGACCTGGATCCCAACAACGACGACCCCGCGAACCCCGATACCGATCCCGTGCAGATCATCGTTCTCGAGACCCGCTTCTTGGCCGAGGACGCATTTCAGGAACAAGTCTTCACCGAGACGATTGATTTGGCGACGGTTCCTACGCTTCCGGATGGTGCCCCTTACTACATCCGCATCACCGCGGACGATGGCACAAATCCAAGGGTTCACCAGTACGCCGTGGGGACGATCAACGTCGTGCGACTCGCCTCGGGGACGGTAGACCTTGCGGATATCGGGCGGAGTTTGTCCGGAGCGCGACTGCAGGGGTTCAACCCCGGCGCAAACGTCGGCTCAAGCGTCGCACATATTCAGGATTTCGATGCCGACGGCATCTCTGACTTCGTCGTCGTGGCGCAATTCGGAAACCCGCAGAACGTCGGCCCGGTCGGCGAGGCCTATTTACTCTACGGTCGCGACAACCTCCGCTTCGGCGGAACAATTTCGGTGAACACCATCGCCCGAACGGTATCGGGCGTGATTTTCGCCGCGCCCCCTGTCCGTCAGTTCCTGATTCCCGCCCTTTTTCCCGAAACGCTTGGTATCACGGATGTGGGGTTCATTCGCGATGTGACCGGAGACGGACGCCCGGACCTGCTGTTCGGTCTTCCAATGGTGGTTGGTGCTCTGGATTCCACCGACTATGATCCCGGTGACGACCCGCCAACGGCACAGGAAGGGAGCCCCTTCGGTTGCTATCCCGACCTTATCGTGAACAATTTTGCGGGTCAGCAGGACGGACCTCCCTTCGACACGTATTTCTACGCGGGTGGGATGGGCGTCATGGTCAACAGCCAGAATCGTGATGCCGAGGGCATTGGCTTCAACGTCAACCGATTGGAATCTACCGTCGTCAACTTGGAGTTTGCCGGCCAGCCTGGAGGACTCGTCCTAGATGCCGATGGCTTCAACCTTTCGGGGAGCATTTTCCCACGAGCGGATAATGACCCGACCTCGAACTTGGGCTCCGATCCGGAGGAGAACGGACGGATCGCCGGCGGAAGATTAATTGGCGGCGGTTATGATTTTATCGACGCACAGGAACCCCCCCGGGCCGATCTCTACGGTCAGCAGGTCGGGTCCGTCGGTGACTTAAACAGCGACGGTTTTGACGAAGTTGTCATCTCGGCGCCGCGCAATGAGCGTTACATCAACGACCTTATTAACACCCAAGTCGAAGGACGCGGATTCAGCACCCATCTATTCTCAACTTCGTTTTTCGGCAGCATCATGGTCTTTCCCGGCCGAAACTACAACCTCGAAATCCATCGAGACCGAGACGACGAACAGGGCAGCGCGGTGACCCCGTTCTTGGATCAGCATAACCATCCGGAGGGTCAATGCACGAGCACCCCACCCGCGCCCCGGCACTATGACGTCCCCCTGGATTACTTTGAAATTTTCGCGGAAGACATCGACGACAGACTCGGCGATGGACAATCCGCCGGAGACTTCAATCAGGACGGTTTGGATGACATCCTATGCGGAGCGCCGTCGAATGACCGGAGTTCCGCGCTGGTGGATTCGGGCGCTACTTACATCATCTATGGACGTACGACCTTTGGTGTAATCGATTTGAAGAGCGCCGACGATGCGCAGTTGCGCCCGCCGATGCTGAGAATTCGAGGCGTAACCCCCGCCGACCAGATCGGCCGGCGGCAGACCGCCGGGCTGGACGTCAACGGCGACCGCCTTGACGACGTGTTCATCGGATCGCCGAACGCAGACTTCGGCGGCGTCACCCGCTCCACGTGCGCGGGAGACTTCAATTGCGACGGCACGATTGATACGGACGAGCATTCGAACGACCTTCGCGAAGTTTCCTTCCATGATTGCTTGGTCGATTTCGGAGACGAAGTCTTCTCCTCCGCCGACGAATACTGCGACGAGCTCGGCTACAACTGCAAAGTGTTCGACTACGACAACGACGGAGACATAGACGAAGACGACCGCTGCGTGTTCTGCTGCCTTTCGGGAGACTGTGAACCGGATAGCTCGTGTGTACTTGGTCTCAATCCGGCGAATTGCTGCGAACACCTGGTGGACAACGGTTTTGTGGGGATCATCTTCGGCGGGCAGACCACCAACGGCGATCGCGACATCACGCAGCTCGGCACCGCCAATCTCGCCGGAACGGTGTTTTACGGCGGCCAGGCCGAGGACAGGGCAGGGATGGACGTTAGTTCCGCCGGGGACTTTAACCAGGACGGATTCGGCGACATCCTCATTACCGCCCCGGGTGAGACGCGGCGGGACAGCGAGGGCCTGATGCGCGTCGGGGTCGTGTACCTGGTCTTCGGCGGAACGCACCTGCAGAACACGGCCTGGAGCCTGTCCGACCCCGAACGGGGCGTCGGCTCCCAGGAATTGCCGGGGATCGTCTTTCTTAGTCCGTACCCGGCGGGAAGGTCCAGCAACGAGGCCGCCCCAATCACCGTCGGATTCATCGGCGACATCAATAACGATGGATTCGGTGACATCCTCATTGGCAACCCCAAGGCCGATTTCATTGACCTACAAGACTCCGATCCATCCGACACAGACCAGAACTCGGGTCGGCGCAGCGATGCTGGAGAAGCTTACATCGTTTATGGGAGCAATTTCGGGAGCAATCGCTCCACACCCTGAGAAGACCGACTGGATAGTCGGTTCCACAACGGTTCGGACGACCGACCCTCCTCGAACCGGCGTGTGCCCAATCGCGTAGTATGCACAATCACCCACGGGGTGGCCCTCCTCTTTAGCGGGGGGGGGAACATCCATTGGAATCGGATACGATACAAAAAGCGTAAAGGACTCCATCGAATGGCCCACGCCCATATGAATGAAATCGAGGCCGAGACCCTCAAGGCCAGCGGGCTGCTCATCGGCACGCTGATGGGCGGGATGCTCGTGCTTAGTTCGTTCGTAATTGATTTTCCGTGGGTGGCGAGGACCTTGTTCCAGCATGAATCCGCCATCGGACCCGGCGGTCGGGTACACACCCCCTACTCAGATGTGATCGCCCTTTGCGGCGCCGTTTTGCTGGGCGCGCCGCTGGTCTGGCACGCCCTCAAGGGACTTGCTCACGGCCACGCGCACATGGAGGAACTCGTGGCCCTGGCCGTCGTCGCCGCCGTCGCCCTGGGGGAATATCAGGAGGCGGGCATCATCGCTTTCTTCATGGTCATCTCCAACTTGATCGAGACGCGAACGGCGCTGGGGGCGCGGGCGTCGATCGAGTCGTTGCTTCGTCTGACGCCCGACAAGGCCCATCGCCTCGGGCCCGGCGGAGCGGAAGAAATCGTGGACGCAAAATTGCTGCGCGCAGGGGAAACGATCCGCGTGCGGCCTGGCGACAACATCCCCGCCGACGGCGAGGTCCTCTCCGGGGAATCCACCGTCAACCAGGCCAACATCACCGGTGAGTCAATCCCCGTGGACAAGGCCGTCGGGCATGAAGTCTTCAGTGGCACGAACAACCTGACGGGCATGTTGGACATTCGCGTGACCAAGGCCGGGGCCGATACGACCCTTGGCCGCGTTCAGCACCTCATCCTCGATGCCGAGAAAACCCGTATCCCCCTCATGCGCCTCATCGATAGCTACGCAGGCTGGTACACGCCGACAATCTGCATGTTGGCCGCTGTCGTCTGGTTCTTCTCCGAGGACAAGGAGGTCGGCGTCCACAAGGCCATTACCATGCTCATTATCGCCTGCCCGTGCGCCCTGGTCCTGGCCACGCCGACTGCGATGGTGGCGGCGTTAAGCTGCGCCGCGCGCCTGGGAATCCTCATCAAGAACGTCGTGCAACTGGAGTTCGCCCGCTCCATCACCGCGATCATTTTCGACAAGACGGGGACGCTCACCACGGGCGAATTGTCGGTAACGCAGATGAAACCCGCCCCAGGCGTGGACGGCGTGGACTTGCTGTGGGCGGCGGCCTCGGCGGAACAGATGAGCAAACACCCGGCGGCCCTCGCCCTTACCGCCGTGGCTCGGAAGGCGAAGATAGAACTTGCCCACCCTAACAACTTCAACGAAACCTCCGGTCGGGGCGTTGCGGCCCAGGTGGGCGGCGAGCCAATCCTCGTCGGGCGCAGTCAATGGCTCACCGACCAGGGCGTGGACATGAGCCTTACGCGGCACCCGGACTACGCCGAGCCGGATGGCGTGAGCATGTTGTACGTCGCCCGTAGCGGGAAATGCCTGGGCTGGATCGGGTTGGAAGATCGCACGCGCGGCGAGGCCCGCTCGGCCATAGAAGAGCTTCGCAAGCTGAAAATCCGCAACCTCTCGATGGTCACCGGCGACAAGTGGTCCGTCGCCCGCCGCGTCGGAGCGGAGATGGGCTGCACCGAGGTCCAGGCCGAGGTCCTGCCGGAGGAGAAGCTGCAACTGGTGGATGATTTGCGCCGCCGCGGCCACAAGGTGTGCGTCGTCGGCGACGGGGTCAACGACGCTCCCATGCTGGCCGCCAGCGACTTGGGGATCGCTATGGGCGCCGCCGGCAGCGACGTGGCCATTAACTCCGCCTCCATCGCCTTAATGAACAACGACCTATCGCGATTGCCCTTCCTCATTCGACTATCCCGAGCGACGACGAAGGTCGTCTGGCAGAACATCCTTTTCGGCGTGGCCTTCATTGTCATCACCATGACCCTGGCCATCTGGGGCCCGCTCACCCCCATCACCGCCGCCGTGGCCCACACCGTCGCCACGGCCGTGGTCATCTTCAACAGCGCCCGCTTGGTTCGTTACGGCGAAGAACGCGCCACCGAACTGGAAAGCTACCTCGGCCCCTTCCCCGCCCAACCCGCCGTAGCCGCATAATCAGCGCCGAATCCATTACGAGCCGGGAGCGCAAGCCGTGTGCCACTGTTGTGTCAACAGTGCATCATTGCCAAGTGCGAACTGGTCGCGGCGCAAGCCCGCGGACAGACTCCGAGCCGCGACCGACAATCAGAACCGCGAGCGTAAGCGACCGGTCAATCAGTGCGTGGAGCCGAAGCGACGAGCTTCTCTCCGCCCGGAGGGCGCACGAAAGTTGCCAGGGAACTTCAAGTCCCTGGAAAGCAGACCCTATCATCTCCACTGCTTTTTTTCCCCGTGCAACTCGCGCAACTACCGCCTTTAACCATTGAACTCTTCAACCCCTTAAACCCTTAAACCCTTGCCTCAGAACGCCCAGTCTCCCCCCTTATCAAGTCGAAGATCCGCCGTCGCGGAATGGGGACCACAGGGGGGGCGAAATGGAAGCGACAAGACCAATCCGAACCCGGAGCACCAGCGACCGCCCTCTCTCCGCCCGGAGGGCGCACGACGGTTGCCAGGGACTTCCAGTCTTGTTGTTACCCACAGTTTGATCGAGCCCTTTCGTGGTAGAGTTCGGCGCCGAGGAGGATCAACTGAAAGCTCTGCCAACCGCGCCAAGCGCGTAGCCACCCC
>Ga0137429_1000316_pt1 | contig 21480 bp, 11 predicted proteins | sample EasRivERMZT736_2_FD_102304 | JGI IMG/M metagenome (GOLD analysis project Ga0137429, IMG submission 102304) | Soil microbial communities from meander-bound floodplain in the East River, Colorado, USA - East River MetaG ERMZT736_2 | ecosystem: Environmental > Terrestrial > Soil > Floodplain ...
AGTCGTCCCATGGCCGCTTGAGGGCGTGGACCAGTGCTTCTTCGTTGGGAATGTCCGTCGTCCCGGATTTGGAAATGATGTCACTGATGCCGACGGCCATCACACTGGCGGCGAATCGATCGGAGTAATACGTCGCACACCATGCGGACGCGAAGCCGCCATAGGAACCTCCCGTAATTCCCACCCGATCACGGTCCGCAAGTCCAATGGAAATGAAGTGATCCACCGCATCGACCAGATCGTCGAACTCTTTGCCCGCGGCATCACCTTGACCCATTTTGGAGAAGGCCACCCCGCGCCCCGTGCTTCCGCGGTAATTGGGATAGAAGACGGCGAAACCTCGCGCCGCACCCACCTGACCGGGGCTGTGGTACCGCGTGAGCCAGCCGTTGTGTTCATGTGCTTCCGGGCCGCCGTGGACCAGAAGAATCAGCGGGTATCGTTTGCCTTTTTCTTCGTCCAGCGGCCGGATCAGCATTCCTTCGAGCGTCAGACCGTCACGCGCTTTGTAGGTGACCACTTCCTGCGGCGCGAAGCGCATATCCGCAAGCCACGGATTGCTGTCCGTGACGCGTCGCGGTCCGGCGTCGCCGTGCCGCATCATGTAGACTTCGGCCGGGTGCGCAGGAGTGTCCATGATCATCGCGACCGCCTGGCCGTCGTCGGACGAGGAGAAACCGGAGGCCGTCATCTTGCCTGTCGGAACGTGCGTCTTACGGCCCGTGCCGTCGCGACGGACTTCGCCGAAAGTCGACCAGACGCCTTCGCTGCCCAGGAACTTGACTCCGTCGGCATTTTCCCACGCGATGGACTCCACTTGCCCTTCGTAATTGGAAAGCACGTCACGCAACGATCCATCGCTCGGCGATGCGATCAGGAGCCGCCCGGCCGACGGATCGTTGAGGTCCGCCGCGGAAATGACCGCGAGATGTTTGCCGTCCGTACTCCAAGCGATTTCACCGAGCTTGCCCGGGTTCTGAAAACTGGACACGATCGCTCCGGAGTCGGCGTCATAGATCTGCACCTTTCGGCGCATGTAATTGTCGTCGATCAACGGAGTGGGCGCCAGCGCCATCGCAACCTGCGTTCCGACCGGACTCCAATGCAGTTCGGAAGGGTACCCCGGCAGATCAAGTGCTCGCGGCTTCTCGTTTTCATCACCGACTCTCGCGATCCAAACTCGAACCGGCTGAAACTCCTCCTCGTAGATTTCCTGCTTGAAGCCTTCTTCCTCTTGCTTCTCTTTGTCCTTGTTCTTCTTTTCTTTCGCAATGAATGCAGCCCTCTTTCCATCCGGGCTCCAGGAATACTCCGTGATTTCCGTGTCAAAGCCCAGCACCTTCCGCGCTTCGCCGCCGTCGGCGGGAATCACATACAACGCCTTTTCCTTGTCCTTCCCACGCTTGGCGAGAAAGGAAATCCCTTTCCCATCCGGCGTCCAGGTGACGGCATCGACATTGACTTCGCCGGTCACATACGGCCGCGACGTCCCGTCCGATCCGACGACGTGCAATTCCGTCCACGCCGGCCCGTCCTCGTCCTTGAACGGTCGGCGCGGCACGTTGAGCACGTAGGCGACGGAACCCCCGTCCGGCGAAATCTCCGCCGCAATGACCGTGCGCAACTTGGCGACGTGGTCCGGCGTGAACAGTTCGCTGCCCGCCTGCGCGGGCGACACCGAAGCCATGCAGGCAAGAAACAGAAAAGTGGACACCCAACGTCGGCTGTAAATTGTCATAGAACCTCTCTCCGTTTTCGTTCTCACTCAGGCTGTTATCGGGGAAGCAAGTTTGACCTCAGAATGCGGCTGCCGTTCTGCACAGAGCGGCAAGCACGCGTCGTCGCCTGGTTTGATATACAAGTACTTGTGCTTGAATTGTTCATTCACTATCAGCCGCAAGGCCCTTGAGCCTTGTGGCGAACTTGATGGAGCGGAGCGGCCCTGTTGGCGTTCGTGATCGAATCGCAAGAAGAACTCGTCCGGCAAGCGGTTGACGACCATCGGCCCCAACCGTCCCGACGACCGCTTCGAGCCGTATTCGACGTTCAGTCGCGACAGCTCTTCATCCATTCGAGAGGTGAATTCGTTGCGACTGGGGAAATCCACGTCCACGTGAAGCCGGTAATACGGTGGGTCGTCCCACACTGGAGCGAGCACGAACTCCGTCACCTTGATTGCGGTCGCCCGGCAGACCCGATCGAACGCCGATGTCACCTGCCACTCGGTCAGTTTCTCGCCCGTTACGGAACAAACGTGCGCGCCGCGATGCAGGAATTCGACGATCGGGGCTTCTCCGAAATAGTCCCGCACGCGAACGCGATCGCCGAGGTCATAGCGGTAGAACCCCGCCGAGGTGGTCATCACCACGCGGTAGTCATGGTCTGTGACAAGCTCATGGCACCTGTGGACCGCGGCCGGATTGTCGGCATCGGCCTCGGCGTCGATAAACTCAAAAAAAGCCCCGCCCATATCCAGGACTCCCGCCGGAGTACCGTCTTCCAAGGGTATGGAAACCCGCCCCTCGGTCGCCAGCAGCCCGATGTCGCGTACCGGCGTATCTCCGAAGTAACGCGGAAAGTCGCGAAGGTGCAAGCCCAGCGTCCCGCCCGTCCAGTTGGCGAGGAACGCGATCTTCCAGTAGTCCCGCGGCAAGAGTTCGCCATTCCGCTCAACGATGGCCGAGAATCGCTGGGCCGTGTTCGAGTCGGGGCTCAACCGAGCGACCAGCGGTTGATGAACTTCATTCGGAATGTCGTCCGGCGGGCGCAGCGTGCCATCATGGATATCACGGATCAGCCGCTCCGCGTGTGTCGCCGCGGTCCGGGCCAGCTTGATCGGAGTCGCCGGACTGGCCGTGACGATCCAGCCGACATCCCGTGGAACTGCGAAGCGCATGATCGTGTAATAGCGCGACTCCGCGTCGCTAATCGCTCCGCTCTCCCACGGCGTGACGTAAAATCGACGGACGATTCGCCCTTGCCTTCCGGCCAAAAGTCCCGAAATGGACCCACAGGGCACACCCCGCGCGGTCCGATGCTCGTCCATCGGCGACACGACATGAAGGATCGGCCTCAAGTAGGCGTCCGGGTGGTCCAGCACGGCCTTGAATCCGAATACGTTCCACCCACGGCGATACTCCCGAAGGAAAGCCGCCGTAACGGGCACATACTTTGGCTGGTCGGTGCTCCCGCTGGTCATGGCGAACATGAGCACGCGCTGCCCACTTCCCAGCAGAGCGCGTGCTTCGCCAGCCACGACGCGCTCGATCCAGGGCACAAACTCCTCGTACCTTCGGATCGGAACCTGCGCCACGAAATCCGAATAATTATGGATGCGCGAGAACCCATGCTCCCGACCGAATGCGCTATCCGCATTTCGTTCGATCTTCTCCCGCAACGCGCGCTCTTGCGTGCGCACCGCGTTCTTCGCCGCCCGTAATAAGCTGTGGTATTGCCACCGAGCGTGCGCCAACGCAGCGTGTCCCATCAATAAATCCAACCACCATCGGTGCGACATGCCTGGAATCATACCTGAACATTCATCCCGGTCATGCCATTCGATCCTGAAAACGTCAAAAGCTGTCCCCTTCTTGAATTTTAGACGTTTTGACGTATTGACTCTTTCAGAACGCCCGTGGGTTGACACAGGTGAGGCCGCGTGACACCATCGTTTAACCCTACGATGGGCGTGGGGCTGCCTCGAGGATTCCCACGTACGGACAGGTGCCCGATGATCCGAGCGGCCATAACAGTCTTGGCGATGTCGCTCGTTGTGCTGGTGCTGGGCACCATCGCACTCCTGGTCGGATTGGTCTACCCTTCGCGTCGAATCATCGCCTTTGCCGCGGTGGCCTGGTCGCGGGTCGTTCTGTCGCTCGCCGGAGTCCGCCTGACCATCGTAGGGAAAGAACAAGTAGCCGATCGGGTTCCCAGGTTTTTTATGGGGAACCACCAAAGCGCCCTGGACATCCCCATACTTCTTTTCGCCCTTGACGGCCACGCTCGATTCATGGCCAAGAACACCCTCTTTCGCATCCCAATTTTTGGTTGGATTCTCTTGCGCTACGGTTACGCCCCGATCGACCGCTCCAGCCCCCGCGTCACCCTTCGCACGATCGAGCGCATGTTGGAGCGACTTCGCCACGACCCCATTTCAATCGCCGTTTTTCCCGAAGGCACGCGCAGTTTAGATGGTCGATTGGTCACTTTCCGTCGCGGCACCATGAAGGTCGGTCAGCGCTCGGGACTCCCCGTCGTTCCCTTCTCCATCGAGGGCTCGCTCGCGGTTTACAATCGGCAACACTTCGCGGCCAGACCCGGCCCCGTGAAGCTCATTTTCGCTGAACCGATCCCCGCCGACGAGGTTGCGACGATGTCGACCACCGAGCTTCACGACCGGGTGAAGGCGACCATCGCCCGCCAACTCGGCCAGACCATTGTACCGAGACACGAATTGGCGTCCGGACTTGTGGCCGCGGAAGTGAGCTGACCCAATGGCCTCCCCCAACCAACAACTGTGTCGCGTACGCGACCGCTTGGCCGGACAGCACATTCTCGTGACCGGCTCGACGGGTTTTCTTGCCAAGGTCTTTGTCGAGAAACTCCTTCGCAGCGTCGACTCCATCGGCGGCATTCACCTGCTTGTCCGCCCCCGGTCCGACGGCACCTCTCCTCGCCAGCGCGTCACGCAAGACGTTCTGCGATCCTCGGCATTCGATCGCCTTCGCGCCTCTCTAGGGGAACGATTCACTCGCCTTTGTGACGAGAAAATCGACGTCATCGGTGGCGACCTTACCAAGGAACGCATGGGCCTCGATGTCGTCGCTTATGACGAGCTGACCCGGCGGATCTCCCTCGTGGTGAACAGCGCCGCTACCGTAACGTTTGACGAGCGGCTTGATCATGCCATTGAACTCAATTCGCTCGGGCCCGGCCGACTTCTGCGGTTCGCGAAAGACTGCGGCGGCATTCCCTTCCTGCACGTCTCGACGTGCTATGTGTGTGGGACGCGAAGCGGGGTGGTCGTCGAAGACTTCAGCGCTCCCGAACCGGCACGAGAGTCGCTCCCTCGCAAGGTGGACTCCGGCGAGTTCGATCTCGATGGCCTTGTCGGGGCCATGATCGACGAATCCGCCGAGCTACACACCCGGCACGGAGTCGACACCGAAGCCGCGCGGCGTCAACTGATCGACGCGGGAATGCGCCGCGCCCGTTCCCACGGCTGGAACGACACCTACACGTTCACCAAGTGGATCGGCGAACAACTGTTGCTACGCGACCGAGGCGAAGTGCCGCTGGTCATCTTCCGGCCGGCAATCATCGAGGGCAGCTTCGACGAACCGATGCCCGGCTGGATCGACGGTCTGCGTATGGCCGACCCCATCATCGTTGCCTATGGCCGCGGGAAGCTCAACGAATTCCCCGGCCGACCCAACATTGCCATCGACCTCATCCCCGTCGACTTCGTCGCCAACGCCATGATCGCCGCCCTTCCCGTCGGCGACTTGCGCGGAAGCGGCGCAAGCGTCTATCAGTGCGCTTCGAGCGATTGCAATCCACTTGTGCTGGGACAAATGCAGAAGTCGCTTGAACGAGCTTTCATCTGCCGTCCGATGAACGGCGATGACGGTCGGCCTGTTCATCCCAAGCCGCTGCGAATCGTGGACCGCGAAACCTTTCTCCGCCGATGGGAGGGGAAGCAACGCTCCGTCGCCATGTACCATGGTTGGCTCAAACGACTTTCGATCGAAGGGCAGCGACTCCGTAAGCTCTCCGCCCAGGCCCGACAAATCGAACAGGTCGTATACTTCGCCAAGATATATTCACCTTACACCCACCTGGATTGTCGGTTCGCGGATGATGGGCTTCGCACGCTCGCCGACCGCATGCATCCCGACGATCGCCGCGAGTTCCCATTCGATCCGAGCCAGGTCGACTGGGACGACTACATCGTCAACCGCCACGTGCCGGGCCTGCGTGCCTTCGTATTGGGTACTGCTTCCGAGCCGTCCCTGCGCATGTCTGGCGTGGGCGAGCATACGATCAATCAGCCGACGGCCCCGGCCGCGAACCTTTTTGACCTCTTCCGTCGATCCGCGGAGCGGTTCCCCGACAAACCCGCCCTTCAGATCAGACGCGATGGACGTTGGATCTGTTACAGCTACGACGAAGCCCTACGCGCAATCGGTACGATTATGCGACGCTTCCAGGAGCGAGGGCTCGCCTCCGGCGATCGCGTCGTCATCTGCGCCGAGAATGGCCCGGATTGGGGCCTCATCTATCTGGCCGCGATGCGTGCAGGTTTGACGGCCGTCCCTCTTGATCCACAGCTTCCACCCGCCGAGGCCTGGTCCGCCGCACGGTATGTCAAGGCCAAGTTGGTCTGCGCCGGTCGGACGACTTTTGGGGGACTTTGTGAACACCGTTTCGGGGAAGATGTCGCACTGGTCGCAATGGACGACGCATTGATCCCGCCACCGGGCGCCTCGCGCGACCTGGCTCCGAATCCGGTTGCCGTAGACAGAACAACCGTTGCGTCAGTCCTGTTTACCTCCGGCACGACGGTGGCGCCCAAGGCCGTCCCCCTGACGCACGGCAATTTCATGGCCAACGCCGATGCCTTGCTCGCCGTACACTCCATCGGACCGGCAGACGAGCTCCTTTCTGTGCTCCCGATGTACCACGTTTTCGAGTTCACGGCTGGGTTCATGATCCCGCTCCTAAGGGGCGCCACCATTACCTACGTGGACCAGTTGAAGGGAGCCGAAATCGTATCGGCCATGCAAGCGACCGGTACGACCATCTTGCTGGTGGTTCCCCGACTACTGCGCATGTTTTACGATTCAATCGAGAATGCCGCCGCCGGCGGATTGATTCGTCGCGCCGCATTCCGCACCTTCGGTCGCTTCTCTGATTGGTCAGGGCATCGTCTGGGTCGACGGCTTTTCAGCGCGGTTCACAAATCGTTCGGCGGGCGATTGCGCATGATCGTCTGCGGGGGGTCTCGGCTGGAACCTGATTTGTTTCTAAGTTTCCGCCGGATGGGGTTCCCCGTTTACGAAGGCTACGGTCTTACCGAGACTTCGCCCGTTTTGACAGTGAATCCGCCGGGCTCGCCGCGAGCCGGATCGGTCGGTCTTGCGCTCCCTAATATCGAGCTAGACGTCCGCAATGCTAACCTCGAAGGGGTCGGGGAAGTCTGGGCCAGAGGCCCGAGTGTGATGGGCGGTTATCTAAACAACCCTGAAGCTACTCGAGAAGTCATCGTCGACGGCTGGCTGCGGACGGGTGATTTGGGTCGATGCGACGCCGACGGATACCTTTATTTGACCGGTCGAGCCAACGACCTCATCGTTACCGGCGCCGGTAAGAACGTGTACCCCGACGAAGTCGAAGCTCGCTACACCGAACTCCCTTTCGTCAAAGAGCTATGCGTCTTCGGCCTACCCTCAGAGGACGGCATGGGCGATATCGTGCACGCCGTCGTCGTCGTGGAGGAAGCCGCAGCCTCGGGCCTGGACCGCTCGTCGATTGAACGCGAGATCCACCTCGCCGCCGCAAGCATCGGTGAATCTCTACCCGCGCACCAACGCATCGCCAAGCTGCATTTTTGGGATCGCAAGCTGCCCATGACCTCGACGCTGAAAGCCAAACGCGGGCTGGTCCGAGACTTGGTTCGCTCGGAAGCGTCAGGTGTTTCCAAGACAAGTTCCGTTACACCAACGCCCGCGTCCTTCCGACCCGCGCCTCTGAACAGCGCCGCATTCGCCAATGTGCAGCGAATCCTGGCCAGGCAATCCAAACGATCCGAGCATTTAATCCACCCCGCCATGCATCTCCTGCTCGATTTAGGTATCGACAGCATCGGGAAGATTGACGTGATCGGCGCGGTCGAGGCCCAATACGCCATGCGGATCGACGACGCCGCCGCGGCGAAGATTGCTCGCGTATCCGACTTGCTCCATGTCATCGGCGAGCACAAACCGGTCGGCGGCGGACTTCGGGGAACGGATGTGTTCAAGCGGTTGATCGGCGTCGTTGCTGATTCCCAATCCATCAACGGCCAACTCCCGATGCCCTTGCTTCCTGCCCGATGGCTTGCCCGCGGAACCGTTGGCGTGCTGATGAACAGCTACATCCGTGTGGAGGCGCGGGGACGCGAGAACATTCCCGCCGCCGGTCCGTTCATTCTTGCGCCCAATCACACGTCTCATCTCGACGCGCCATCCATCCTGACCGCCGTCGGCGGAAGACGACGTGTATGGACGGCCGGCGCCGAGGACTATTTTTTCAATACGGGTTTTAAGCGATTCGTCTTCGGGGTGCTCTTTGACACCATCGCTTTCGACCGCCAAGCGGACGGCATTGTCGGCCTGCGCCGTTGCGGCGAAGCCCTTGCCAAGGGCGACGGGCTGCTCCTCTTTCCCGAAGGCACGCGCTCGCTCGACGGCCGAAGGCAGCCGTTTAAGATCGGCGTCGCCGTCCTTGCCGTCGAACAAGGCGTCCCCATCATTCCCGTCCGTATCAGCCACGCCTTCGAGTTGCTCCGCAAGGGACGGCGCTTCATTCGCCCCGGCGTCATCACCGTGGCTTTCGGATTGCCGATCCACCCGCCGCCTCGCGAGTCGAACACCGACCATTACGCCGCCTTCCACGCCCTCACGAACCAGGTTCAATGCGCGGTAGACTCTCTCGCCGACGGGGTCAGCGCGTGAACCGTGAGGCCGCGTTCTTTGACGTCGACGGAACGCTTTGCGACACAACGATCGCTCATTACTTCCGTTACTTCATGTTCCGCCGCCTGTCGCCCTTGTCAGGCAAACTGTGGTACGGGACGTTCCTCGTGAAGTGCGTTTATTACGTATTGCTCGACAAGTTTGATCGACTGCGGCTCAACGTGGTCTTCTATCGCAACTACGCCGGCCTCCCCACGGCTGAAATCAAGGCCCAGGCCGCCGACTGCCATCAGCACGTCGTCGAACCTCGTCGTTTCAGCCAAGCCTCCGAATGCATTGAAGAACACCGCCGTGCCGGCCGGGCCATCATATTGGTCACCGGGTCGCTCGATTTTATCATCCAACCCTTGGCCGCGGAGATTCGCGCCGACGCCGTGATCGCCGCCCGACTGGTCGAATCCAACAGATGTTTCACGGGCAAACTCGACGGTCCACCCATTGGAGGTGCAGAGAAGGGAAAGCGAATGCGAGAATTCGCCGCGGAGCAGGGTATCGATTTGGATCGCTCCCATGCCTACGGTGACAGCATGGCCGATCTGCCGATGCTCGAAGTGGTCGGGTTTCCCCATGTGGTCAACCCCGATCGAGGTCTGTCCGCAACCGCAAGGCGGCGCGGCTGGCCGACACACCATTGGACCGTCGCAGCTTCAACCACCGGCAACCGTCCATGAAAGCGCTTCAATACCGCAAGAACATCCCCCGTTACGCGCTCCTCAAGCTCTTTGGACCACGATTCCCATCGCTCTATTCCGCAGGAATAGCGCCGCTTTCGCTCGTTGAAATTCCTGAGCCCAAGTTGCCTACCGAGCAGTGGGTACGCATCGCACCCAGGTTCGCCGGTATCTGTGGCTCAGACCTCGCCACGATTTGCGCCAAGGGCAGTCCCTATCTTGCCCCCGTGACTTCGATGCCCTTCGTCATGGGCCACGAACTCGTCGGCCACATCACCGAGGTGGGTCGAGAAGTGGCGTCCTTGCACGTCGGCCAGCGGGTCGTGATTCACCCGGCCTTGGGCTGCAAAGCACGCGGTATCAATCCACCCTGCGACCTATGCCGTGAGCACCGCGATGCTCTCTGCCGCAATGTCACCCGCGGCGACATATCCAAGGGCATTCAGATCGGTTTTTGCCGCGACACCGGAGGTGGATTCTCCCAACGACTTGTTGCTCATCAATCCCAAGTCTACCTTGTCCCCGAGGAGATTGACGATCGCGCTGCCGTCTTGATCGAGCCTTTCGCCTGTGCGCTCCACGGGGCGTTGCGGGTATCTTTACGCGAAAAAGACACCGCCCTTGTAATCGGCTGCGGGTCGATCGGTCTCCTGACCATCGCCGCCCTTCGGGCCACTGGTTGCCGCGCTCGCATTGTCGCCGCCGCCAAGTATGATCATCAGCGTCGCCACGCCCAGGCGCTTGGCGCGGACGTGTTGCTGGATGCGGGCGGACCGGTTCTTCGACGCTTCGCCGGTTGGGCCGAGGTTCTCGACGCGGAGGTGCTCGACCCTGAGTTGGGAAAGCCGATCGTACTCGGAGGCGCCGACGCGACGTTCGACTGCGTGGCCTCTTCGCAGAGCATCGACGACGGTTTGCGATTTACGAAGAGTTCGGGGGCTTTCGTTTTAGTGGGGATGCCGGGAATCCCGCGTGGCGTCGATTGGACGGCGATGTGGTTCAAGGAACTGACCGTCCACGCCGCGTATGCTTACGGGCCGGAGCGTTGCGCCGACGGCGAGAAGGAGACATTTCTTATGGCGATCGACTTGATGCGTAAGTGGGGGTCACGACTCGCCGCCCTCGTCGGCCCGCCGCATGATCTCAGCGACTATCGCGCTGCGTTCGCCTCGGCGCTGAACACCGGCCGGAGCGGCGTGGTCAAGACCGTTTTCGCTATCGACAAGACTTGACTCTCCATGAGCAAGACCAACGGCCAGTCCAATATCCACAGCGTCACGTCGGACGATCCGCCGTTTCTGTTCCACCGCGGAGACGGCTATGCGCGACATCGACTTCCGGTGGGCACGAAGGTGATCTACCCCAACGCGCCCCTCGACCCAGTGCCTGACCGACGATCGGCGATCGAATATGCCATCGACCATCCGTTAGGGACTGATCCGCTCGACGCCCACTTGCGTCCCAGGATGAAGGTCACTATCGCGTTCGACGATGTATCGCTTCCACTCCCTCGTATGAAGAAACCAGACATCCGACAATCCGTGATGGAAGTCGTCCTCGAACGCCTCGACCGCGCCGGGGTAATCGATATCGAACTGATCTGCGCAATTTGTTTGCACCGCCGATGCACGCCTGCTGAGATTAAACACTTTGTCGGCCCGGCCATCTTTCGCCGCTTCTGGCCCGACAAACTATACAACCACGACGCCGAAGATCCGAAAGGAAACCGAAATCTCGGGACGACATCCCAGGGCGAGATCGTTGAGATCAATCGCCGCGCCGCCGATTCGGACCTGTTGATCTACGTTAACATCAACCTCGTCACCATGGACGGCGGGCACAAGTCCGTCCCCGTCGGCCTGGCAACGTATAAGTCCGTCCGGTCGCACCACAACGCGCACATGCTCCTTCATGAATCCAGTTACATGGATCCGCCTAACAGTGCGTTTCACCGCTCTTGCGAACGCATAGGCGAAATCGTGGCCAAGCACGTGCAGGTGTTTACCATTGAGACCACGCTCAACGGTGATCTGTTTTCAAGCATGCTGGGCTTCCTGCAGAAACGTGAGCGAACCTGGAACCTTCGTGACCGCTTGAGTTATCACGGCAGCCGCGTCGGACTGGGCGCGCTGCCGTCGTCGCTGCGGAGAAAGGCGTATACCGCTCTCCCTGCGCCTTATGGACTCACTGGCGTTCATGCGGGAATGACCGAACCCGTTCATCGCGAGACCCTGCGCAATGTCGATCGGCAGGCCGAAGTCGCCGTTCCCGAGCAGGCCGACATCGTGCTCGTCGGCTTGCCCTCCATCGGACCGTACAACGTCAACTCCGTCCTCAACCCCATCCTCGTTCAATGCCTTTCCGCAGGCTACTTCTTCAACTTCTATCGCAACCGCCCCTTGGTGCGCAAGGGCGGCGTGATGATCATCGACCATCCGTTGACCGAGCAATTCAACCGCCTGCATCATCCGTCGTACTACGATTTCTATATGGACCTGCTGCCGCAGACGCGCAATCCGGTCGAGCTGGAGCGGCGATTCGAAAAAAGCTATGCCGAAAATGAGCGCTACATCGACCTCTATCGCCATTCCTATGCTTACCACGGCGTCCATCCGTTTTACATGTGGTATTGGGGCGCGCACGGCATGGCCCACATGGGCAAAGTCCTCGTGGTCAATCCGACAAGCCGCGTCGCGGCCCAGCGACTGGGATTCGAGCCGGCCCCATCGATGCAAGCCGCCATCGACATGGCCACTGATTTCGTAGGCCGCAACCCGACCATGTACTACTTTCACTGCCCGCCGGTCATCATGTGCTCGGTTGGTTGAGGTGGCCTCGGTGAACGACGGCCCTGTGCTCATCATCGCAAACCCCACCTCAGGCCGGGGCAAGGGATCTCGCACCGCCGCCGCGGTGGCCGAACTTCTTCGCTCAAGAGGTGTCAATGTCGAAGTGCGTCACACCACCGCAGCGGGTAGCGCAGAATGTATTGCAAGAGAGGCGTTGGCGACCGGTTCGCGTCCGCTTCGATGTATCGTCGCTTGCGGCGGAGACGGCACCATCCAAGAAATCGCCAACGTCCTCGCGGAAGCCGGGTCCAATCGAGGCGACGCTTGTCCTGTGTTGGGTCTTGCTCCGGCGGGCCGGTGCAACGATTTTGCCCGCGCCTTCGGCATCCCAACCGACCCCGAAGTCATCGCCGACGTACTCTTGAACGGCCGCGCGCTTCCCTCAGACTTGGGAAGGGTCAACGGACGGTACTTTTGCACCGTCGCCACCGCCGGTGTCGACGCCGAAGTCTCCAGCTTCGTCGATACCATGCGGTTGCCGCTTCGCGGCACTCTTGCCTACCTCTACGGTGCGATCCGGGTCTTGATTCGCTATCGCCCGTACGAAATGAGAATTACAGGTGATTTCGGCGCGATTGAAAAGCCGATGCTTCTCGCTTCCAGCGCCAACACGTCATGCTACGGCGGCGCGATCCGCATCGCTCCCGACGCCGATCCCGCCGACGGTCAGCTCGACCTGTGCATCGTCGATCGAGTCGGCCGCCTGCGGGCCATTGCCCTCATCCCTTCTCTCCTTGCCGGGCGTCATGGCCGATGCCCCGCGGTCCACTTCCTCCGAACCCGTCGCCTGACTATTGAATCGCCGCGGCCACTAGAAATCTGGGCCGACGGGGAGCGCATCGCTCGCACGCCTGCAAACATTGAAGTCGTCGCCGCGGCCATCCGCGTCCAATGTGATTCGTTCACATCCCCGTCGCCATCGCGACCAGCGCCAGTCCCGGCCCCACCAGCAGCACAAACGGGTAAGTCATATATTCAAAGACTCCCGCATACACCGCCCCGATGAAGACGAGAAATCCATAAGGCCGCAGTGCCGTGTAGAGCCGACCAAGACTATTCGGAAACAAGTGTTCCAAGACCCACGACCCGTCCAGCGGCGGGATGGGGATGAGATTAAACAAGGCCAGCGCCACGTTGATGACGAAGCTGAGCTTCAGGATCGTGCACAGCGGCCCGAACACGGCCGAGAACGCAAATCCCGTCGCCACCAACGGTGCCTCCGGGTTGATACTTGCGAGGTTTGTAATGCTTGCTTCCGGCACTGCAAACCGTAAACCGCAAGTAAGCCCCAACAGCAACAGCAGCGATGCGCAGGCCAGCAGCAGATTGGAACCCGGCCCCGCAATCGAAATCAGAATATGCGCCCGCCGATAACGCGGCAGCATTTCGACCTGCACCGGCACGGGCTTGGCATATCCAAAAACGGGAGCGCCCGCCGTGATGAGAAGGACCGGCAGCAGAATCGTTCCGAATAGATCAACGTGCGCCATCGGATTGAGCGTGACTCTCCCCAACGACCGAGCGAGCCCATCTCCCAACCACCAGGCCGTGATCGCGTGAGCCGCTTCATGAACCGTGAGCGACAGTAACACGACGAACATCCCGCAGACGATGATCCCCCAATTGCGATCTTTCGTGACCGGCCCCGAAAACAAGCTGTCGCTGTCAAATCCCGGGGCGTGCTCGCGGAGCCCCCCGATCGCAATGGCCGACACCACCGATCCCACGATCAGAAACGCGAACGCTGTCAAGCACAGCGCCCGGGAGTGGCCATAGGCCGCTGTTCGACGCACGCGCCGTCGATGCAAAATCAACAAGATGACGGTCGCAACCGCAGGTAGCAGTCCGACGTAGGGTACGAACACCAAAGCCGAGCAGATCAAGGCCCAAATCGCCAACGGCGAGACCTTGGGCCAGAGTAGCGGCCGGGCCGATGCCGCACTTTCATCAACTGTTTCGGGAATTCGTTGCTTCTCTAGCGGGACCTCCAAGTGGGCGAGCAGCGGCGCCGCCTGCTCCCCCGACAACACGAACCCCACCGAGGAATCAAACCGCTCAAAGCGAACGATGAATCCGGACCCGTGGACCGCGACATAAACGTCCCGACGCCACTCTTTGGAGGGGATCTCGATCGATTCCCTGGCGCTGCTCAGAACGATGGACCCCGGCGGCAGTTGCACCCGCCAAGCGCTGCCGTGCCCGTCCACCCACACAGCCGACACGCCGTCGCCCTCATCCTGCATAATCGAACTCGTCGCTGCGGAAACTGCTTCCTAGATAGGTTGCCCGCACGAGCGGGTCGCGGACTATATCCCTTGGCGTGCCCTCGGCCAGTTTGTGCCCCTCGTTGATGATGTAGCTCCGATCCGTCACCCGCAACGTCTCCCGAACGTTATGGTCCGTCAGCAGAATGGCGATCCCGCGATCGCGCTTGAGATGGAGGATTTCTTTCTGCAAATCCTCGACTGCCTTGGGGTCTACGCCGCTGAACGGCTCATCCAGCATGATAAGCTTCGGCTCAGTTACGAGTGCGCGGGCGATCTCCAGTTTCCGCCGTTCCCCGCCAGAAAGCGTTCGGGCGAGCTGCTTCCGCTGTTCGACCAAACCAAACTGCTGGATAAGATGATCGGCCCGCTCCCGTCGTTGCCGGCCGGTCAGGTTTCGCATGGTTTCCAAGATTGCGATGAGGTTGTCCTCGACGGACAACCGTTGAAACACGCTCGGCTCTTGAGAAAGGTATCCCATGCCGAGCTGCGCCCGTTTGTACATGGCAAGCGAAGTGACGTCCTGTTCGTCAAAGGTGACCGACCCCGCGTCCGGGTCGATCATCCCCACGGTCATGCGAAACGTGGTCGTCTTCCCGGCCCCGTTGCGGCCCAGTAATCCGACGATCTCACCCCGCGCCACGTGAAAGCTCAACCGATCCACGACCGCCCGGCCGTTGTAGCGCTTGACCAGCTCCTTCACTTCCAGCAATGGCAAGGCGTGATTAGGTTTCGGCATCACCGCGGATTGTACCGGCTCCAACCCAGAACTGCGACCGTCAGAGCCGCGGGCGCAAGCCCTCAGACACGGCCGTTAGGATGTCACCGGGCTTGCGCCCGGTGCTTTGATCGTTGCCTCACCGAATCCAGCGCATTCGCCCGACGTCCGGCACCAGGCCCCACCGGTTGAAAATCGGCAGCCAATCCAACCGATGCCCGCTGGGCCAATACACGAAGAACGCCTTACCGATGAGTTGATCGCGCGGAACGGTTCCCAGTTGGAACGCTTCGCCGCGATCCCTCAGGTGCGGCCCGACGTCATCCCACAAACGCGAGTCCTTGCTCGCAGACGTGTTGTCACCCAGCATGAAGTACTCGCGCTCTCGTAGCAGAATCGGGCTTTCCCGACTTGCCCAACCGCCCCGCGGCGCCCAGGGAAGCTTGCCAAGCGCGGCTTGCTTCGAATCGTGATAGTAATACTCGTCGCGCTCCACCACGAGGTGGGTCAATTCCAGATCGCCTTCTTGTGCGTAGATTCGCGGCGGCTTACCCGGCGTTTCCTTCCGCATCTGGCGAAGAGCCTTCACATTCGGGCCGTAATAGGCAGGTGACTCCGGGTCCGCCGTAGTCGCCAGCGATTCTTTTCCGCCCACGCTCAAAGCCAAACGGTAATCATGGTTCTCGAAGCTGATCTCCACTGCTTTCCCCGGCGTGAACAGTCCCAATTGCGCCGTGGCCTTGATATCCGCAACTTCGCCGGGTGTTTCATTCGATTCATAGAGCAAAACCGAACCGTCCATCCCGATCGCCGCCCAGAAAAATCGACCCAGTTTGGACAAGCGGATCAGGACTCGTCCTTGGGTTCCTCCGGGCGTCAGCACGAACCGCACCCGCTGGTCCGCCACCCACGGCGGCCGGCTCATGCCATGGATGTTGTACGCGCAGGAAGCAACAATCTCCTTGTTGGTAAGCTCAATGTAATCTGATGCCTTCCCGCGGTCGTGAAACCGTACTCGACGGCTCGCCGCGTCCCAGCCCGATTCGCCTGCCAGCCCCGCAGCCCAACGGGGTTGATTACCGTCCAGCGCCTGCGGCGGATAGTCATGATCGTAGACCGTGAACCACAACGGGCGCTGGGCGATCTGCGTTTTCCGTGCGATCCGCAGTTTTCCATCCAATTCCTCGAACACCGCCGCCGACGGCGGTTCCAGAACCCCCGACCGCTTCCCCACGGTGAATTCATACTTTTCGTGCCGATAGCGATTCAATTCTTTCAGCGTTTCCGGCGAAAGCTCGTTGGTGGGGGCGGCGTACACGTCGCCGTCGAGGATCATCAGGACTTCGTTCGGCAAACCCGCGAGCCGTTTGATGAAGTTCGTCGTCCCATCGGCCGGGTCCTTGAATACGATCACGTCCCACCGTGCCGGGTCCAGCGCCCGTTCACCAATGTCGAAGGGCCACTTCAGAACCAGGATGCGGTCGCCTTTTTCGGCGTTTTGCCTTTCGTCGTTGATCGCCAGATTGCTGTTGGCGTGATTGCAATTGGGGCAGATGGCGTTGGCGGAAGACCGTACTTCCGTCACCGGCCGCTTGTCATCCAGGTCCCGAACGCCGTAGGCAAACTCCGTCCCGCAATCCTCACACAAGATCGTCCCGTGCGCTCCGTACAGCGTCGGGGCCATCGACCCGGTGGGGATCACGAACGCTTCCACCACAAACGCCCGAAACACGAACGCCAAGATCAAGGCCACTACGATCGACTCGATCGTGTCCTTAATCCCTTCGTGATGCATCTCGCCCCTCGACGGGGCCGAAGTCGTGGTCATACGTGCATTCTTCCGCCTTGTGTCCTTCGTGTGTGCCACTGGCGGCTTGTCCGCCAGTGCCGCCAGCACCCATCAGAGCCGCGAGCGGGAGCGAGCGGACCGGACTGGAGCCGTCCGCCGCCGGATGTCATCCAAAGGTAGGATTCTTACGTTGCCGCCGACCCTTGGCAACTGACAGGTACGCACCTTGACGAAAAACTACGAATTACGGGCATCGTTCTCGGACGCCGGTGTGTGAACCGCAGTCCCGCACTTTGGGTGCCTCGGCTCCGTCAACCCCGAAAGATTGTAACCGCGTTTCACCCGATACCCGCGCCGCATTCGGATCCAATCGACAATCGATAATCGTCAATCGACAATCATCTGTCGCAACCGCTTCAAGTTCACCTTATCGAGGTCCCTTCCGCGTCCGTCAACGCCCTTCGGCGTCTCAAGGATGATGGGCACGCCGCCGAATCGCGGGTCGTTGAGGAAGTTCGCAAATCCCGATTTCCCGATTTTGCCCTTTCCAATGTGTTCATGGCGATCGACGCGGCTGCCGAGTTCGCGTTTGGAGTCGTTCATGTGAATGCACCGCACGCGTGCCACGCCGATGATGCGATCCAATTCCTGCATTATCACGGCGTATCCCTCGGCCATGCGAAAATCATAACCGGCGGCGAAAAGATGGCACGTATCGAGGCAAACGCCCAAGCGATTCGCTGCCGCAACACGGTCCAGAATTCCGCGAATATGCTCAAATCGCCAACCGATGGCCGTCTCCTGCCCGGCCGTGGTTTCGAGAAGGATCAAGGTCCGAAACCCCGCGCAGCGCCGATGCACCTCATCGAGCGATCGTGCAATCCGCTCGATGCCCGCGGCAATGGCGTCGGATTCCATCTGAGCCCGGAGCGCAAGCGACGGGTCAAGACCCCGCGCTCGCGCTTGGGGTTCTGATCCTATCTCGTTGTTTCCCTCCGTGGCTTCGTCGCTTCGTGGCTTCGCGGCCGCCGAACTCATGTGCGATCCCGGATGGAACACAAGGTAATCCACTCCCAGTGCCTCGCAACGCTCCAATTCGTCGATCATCGCATCGAAGCTCAATTGCCGACTTCGATCGTTCGGCGATGCAAGATTGAGCAAGTAGCTCGCGTGGGCGACGATAGGTGACACGCTGGTGGCATTCCGCGCATCCCGAAAGCGCTCGACCTGCTCCTTGCGAAGCGGCGGCGCTCTCCATTGCCGCTGGTTCTTCACGAAGATTTGAACGCACTCGCAACCCAGAACCCGCGCATCCGCCAGGGCGAGTTCCAGTCCGCCCGCTACCGAAAGGTGAGCACCGAGGATCGGTCCGCGACGAATTCCCATGTTCTGCTCGACTGGAACATGCTTAAGTCGCGTATTCATAATAGCTTACGATCCTATGATCGCTTCGGGACTTCCTAAGACCGAGCGTCCGTGACGTTCTTATGGAAAACAAGGGCGCGACGCTTGACGCGCAAAATCGACCTGTTAAAGTACGCGGCTCGCCCCGGTGGGTGCAAGCCCAAGGCGGCAGCACTGGGACGAGGTGCTCTTTGACAATTGAAGAAGTGGACGCAAGTCCGCCGAGCGCGATCGAGCTTGGCTTTTTGCGAGTTCGATCTCAACAACTCGGCGGGCTATGGTATTGTGGAAATGAACCACTAAATCCAACGAGTCGCGTCGCCGTCAGGCGCCTTTGCGGGCGCGGAAGCGGCGGCACGGTTCCAAGGAATCTCAAGCGCTGGAAGTCTGATTGACGCAGTTATGCGGGGCGACAGCCCCTCATGAATGTGGTCAAGCTATTAAGAGTGCATGGTGGATGCCTAGGCGTCGAGAGGCGATGAAGGACGTGGTAGGCTGCGATATGCCTCGGGGAGCTGTCAAGCAAGCTTTGATCCGGGGATCTCCGAATCGGGAAACCGGGCGTCACTGGGCAACCAGATGGCGTCACCTGCGGATGAATTCATAATCCGTATGGAGCAAACCCAGGGAACTGAAACATCTCAGTACCTGGAGGAAAAGAAATCAACCGAGACTCCGTCAGTAGCGGCGAGCGAAGGCGGATCTAGCCCAAACCGTGGTGCATGCACCGCGGGGTTGCGGGCCCTCGAGGAGTTACAAAGGCGTCGTTAGCGGAACGGTCTGGAAAGGCCGGGCACAGCGGGTGACACCCCCGTACGCGAAAACGACAGCCCTCCGTTGAGAGGTGTCCCAGAGTAGCATAGAGCTCGTGGAACTCTGTGTGAAGCAGGGGGGTCCACCCTCCAAGGCTAAATACTACTCGACGACCGATAGTGCACAAGTAGGGCGACTGAATGGTGAAAAGAACCCCTTTAAGGGGAGTTAAAAGAACCTGAAACCATGCACTTACAAGCTGTGGTAGCACGATACAAGGGCTTGCTCTTGTCGTGTGACCGCGTGCCTTTTGCATAATGATCCGGCGAGTTAAGGTCTGTAGCAAGGTTAATCCGTTCTGCGGAGGAGCCGTAGCGAAAGCGAGTCTGAATAGGGCGCCAAAGTTGCAGGCTTTAGACCCGAAACCAAGTGATCTACCCATGGCCAGGCTGAAGCGACCGTAAAAGGTCGCGGAGGGCCGAACTCATTAACGTTGAAAAGTTATGGGATGAGCTGTGGGGAGGAGTAAAAGTCTAATCAAACTTGGAGATATCTGGTTCTCCCCGAAATAGCTTTTGGGCTAGCCTCGGGAAACTACGTTGTGGGGGTAGAGCTACTGAATGAGACGAGGGTCCTACCCGGATACCTCCCTCAACCAAACTCCGAATACCACAACGACTATCCCGGGAGTCAGTCTGCGAGGGATAAGCTTCGTGGACAAAAGGGAAACAACCCGGACCGTCGGCTAAGGTCCCCAATCCATGCTAAGTGCGTAAGGAAGTCTTTTCTCTATGACAGCGAGGATGTTGGCTTAGAAGCAGCCACCATTTAAAAAGTGCGTAATAGCTTACTCATCGAGAGATTGGGCGCCGATAATGAACGGGACTAAGCATGGTACCGAAGCCACGGGTGTGGTGCCACTTCGGTGGCACTACGCGGTAGGGGAGCGTGGATAGGCAGATACAGGCCATACCGTAAGGAGTGGTAGCGGGCCTATCCAGTGATTATGCCGGAATGAGTAACGATAAAGAAGGTGAAAATCCTTCTCGCCGTAAACCTAAGGTTTCCTGGGGAAGGGAAATCCGCCCAGGGTTAGGCGGTACCTAAGACGAGGCTGAAAGGCGTAGTCGATGGACAGCAGGTTAATATTCCTGCCCTCCGTTGTGCGATCAATCCATGGTGCGTCCCCTTTAGTCGCAGCCCACGATAAGTAGTGAGGGTTGCCGAGAGGCCGAGGCCGATTTGTTGCCGAAGTGCGAGGCGAGGGGACCGAGAAAAGCCGTGGTGGCAAGCAGCGGAACCGTACTAAAACTGACACAGGTAGGTGAGGCGAGTAGCCTCAGGCGCTCGAGATAACGGTCCTTAAGGAACTAGGCAATTTGACCCCGTAACTTCGGGAAAAGGGGTCCCTATCCGCTTTCGGGCGGAAGGGCTCAGAGAATCGGCTCTGGCGACTGTTTATCAAAAACACAGGTCTCTGCTAACACGCACAGTGGACGTATAGAGACTGACGCCTGCTCGGTGCGGGAATGTTAAGGAAGGCGGTTAACTCCTTCGGGGGTGAAGCTGGCAACCGAAGCACCCGTAAACGGCGGCCCTAACTATGAGGGTCCTAAGGTAGCGAAATTCCTTGTCGGGTAAGTTCCGACGCGCATGAATGGCGTAACGACTGGAGCACTGTCTCAAGGACCGACTCGGTGAAATTGTACTTGTGGTGAAGATACCACATACCCGCGGCAAGACGGAAAGACCCCGTGAACCTTTACTGTAGCCTGATATTGGTCACAGTCATCACATGCGTAGGATAGGTGGGAGGCGATGATCCGGCAGTTCCGGCTGTCGGGGAGCCATCCTTGAAATACCACCCTTGTGCTGTTTGTTCCCTAACCCCGACCCGTGAATCCGGGCGGGGGACAGTGTTAGGTGGGCAGTTTGACTGGGGCGGTCTCCTCCTAAAGAGTAACGGAGGAGTGCAATGGTCGGCTCAGCACGGTTGGCAATCGTGCGGCGAGTGTAAAGGCAGAAGCCGGCTTAACTGCGAGATATACAAATCGAGCAGATACGAAAGTAGGCCTTAGTGATCCGGTAATCCCGTGTGGAAGGGTTATCGCTCAACGGATAAAAGGTACTCCGGGGATAACAGGCTGATGACTCCCGAGCGTTCATAGCGGCGGAGTCGTTTGGCACCTCGATGTCGGCCCATCACATCCTGGGGGTGAAGGCGCTCCCAAGGGTTCGGCTGTTCGCCGATTAAAGTGGTACGCGAGCTGGGTTCAGACCGGCGCGAGCCAGGTCGG
>Ga0137429_1000318_pt1 | contig 21407 bp, 22 predicted proteins | sample EasRivERMZT736_2_FD_102304 | JGI IMG/M metagenome (GOLD analysis project Ga0137429, IMG submission 102304) | Soil microbial communities from meander-bound floodplain in the East River, Colorado, USA - East River MetaG ERMZT736_2 | ecosystem: Environmental > Terrestrial > Soil > Floodplain ...
CCGGCGGAAGCCGGGGTCCACCGGTAGCGGGGTGCTTCGGTCGGTCGCGGTGCTGGTCGTCGGATGGGCGGAACGCGCAGCCCAACCACGCAATTGGGCGGTCGGTGGATTCCGGCTTGCGCCGGAATGACGGTGGTTGGGGCGATCGCCTCGCGAATTCCATCGTCCTCTGGCTTCGCCTTCGATTTGCTCGGGAGGATCTGACAAGGTGGTGGTGAGCCTGCATGACGGACGGCGGGACGGCAGACGGAGTAACGAGGCTACGTTCACGTCCCTTCGCGATCGGGGCGAATCGCTGCTACCATCGCGCCCCGTCCGGGAGACGCCTCGTGACACGCGCTCGCAAGCAGGGACCGTCGAACGAGCCCCAAGGGCAGGCCGGCGGCGACGACCGCTACCTCGTGGTCGCCGGTCGGGCGTCCGCGGAGCTGCGCGAGCAGGGGTCGCGATTCCGGGCGGAGTGCATGCCGGTCGAAAACGAGCCAGAAGCGCGCGCGCGGGTGGCCGCGATCGCCGCCCGGTTCCACGACGCGACGCATCACTGCTCCGGGCTGCGGCTCGGACACGGGGATCAGGCGCTGCGCCGCGCGCAGGACGCGGGGGAGCCGGCCGGCACCGCGGGGGGGCCGATCCTGCAGGCGATCGAGGGGCGTGATCTCACGGACACGCTCGTGGTCGTCACGCGCTGGTTCGGCGGGGTAAAGCTCGGGACGGCGGGTCTGGTGCGCTGCTATGGTGCGGCGGCGGCCGCGGCGCTCGACGCCGCGGGGGCGAGCGAGCGATTCCGCGAGGCGGAGGTCGCGCTGCGGATCGCGCATGCGGATCTGGCGGCCGCGCAGCGGGCCATCTTCGGGCTTGGCGGTCGGCTTGCGGCCGAGGCGTACGGCGCCGAGGCGGCCCTCACCGCCGTCGTCCGGCGTTCGCGGGTGGAGCGGCTGCGGACCGCGCTGGTGCAGGCGACGAGCGGCCGGGTGCGGTTCGACCCGGCAGCGGAGGAGGAGCAACGGAGATGAAACGCGCCTTGCTCGCGGGACTGCTGCTCGCGGCGATCGCGACCGCCGGAATGATGTGGCTGCTCGCGACGCGCAAGTCGGCGCCGACGATCCCGCCCGATGCCGACCACTCGAGCTTCCGGGAGGAGCGGGATTGTCTCGTCTGCCACGGCGTGGACGGTGGAGCAGCGCGCAGCAAGAACCACCCGCTCTCCGATCGCTGCTTCCAGTGCCACGTCTGGGTCTCCGGGCGCTAGCCCCGCGGGTGGGACGTCACGCCGCCGCCGCCGGCTCACCACCCCGCCGTCGGATCAGGACGAGGTTGCGCAGGTAGACCATGAGCCCGCCCGCCTGGCCGAGCGTGAAGGCGATGCTGCCGAGGTGGATCGCGTAGATGAGCGACACGATGCCGCCGCCGAGGCTGAGATACCAGAACGCCAGCGGGAAGTACGACTGCTTGCGCCGCTCGGACGCGATGAGCTGGACGTAGAAGCGACTGCCGAAGATCACCTGACCTGCCAGGCCGACGCACTCCCACAGATCGAATCGAAACAACGACGTCATCGCAGGTTCTCCTCGGGCCGGAGGCCCCGTATTGCCTCTCTCAACGCGGCGCCCGGCGCGCGGCCTCGCGGGCGGCGCGATCGCTCGGGCCAGGCTCCTTGCGGTTGAAGATCCAGAGGCGCCGCCAGCGGCCGTAGCGGCGCAACCGCGCCTGCTCCTTCTCGGTCAAATCCTCGGGGGTCAGCAGCCGCTTCCATTTCAACAGCGCACTGCGGTCTATCGAGCGGAGGCGCGGGAAGAGGACCCGCCGCCGCCAGGAGCCCGCGGGGGAGACGTGGGCCGCGGCGAAGTCGATGAGATGCAGGCGGCCATCCTTGGTGGCGAGCACATTGTCGCGCCCGCGCAGGTCGAGATGAGCGACGCCGCGCTCGTGCACCGAATCGACCAGCCGCTGCAGCGCCGCGACCGCCTGCCTCCGGCTTCCCGGCTGCAGGCGCAGGTGAGTCAGCCGCTCGCCCGCGACGTGCTCGAGCAGGAGCGTGTACGGGTCGGGCCGGCCGAGGAGCCCCGGAATCCCGGCGAGCCCCGCCAGCGCCTCGTAGGCGCGCGCCTCGCGGGCGATCTGCGGGCGCCCGAGCCAGCGGACGGGAAACGACTTGCGGCGGAACGACTTCACCACGATCTTGCGCCCCTCCCAGACGACGGAGTCAACGTCCGCCTTGATCCAGCGGCCGCGGACGAGCGGCGTCGCCGGCAGCGTCGCGAGCGCGGCGGCATCGGGCGAACTCGGCTGGCTCGAGGGTGGCATCAGGGCGCGGGAGATTGCCTCTGACGAACGGCTTTGTTAGTTTCGAGCTGGACCGGAGCCGCTCGTTCGGCGCCTCATCCTACACGACCGCCTCCCCGGCAGAAAGACATCGCCATCAACCTCTCCGATCTGGATGCCGGGCGCATGCGGCCGCTCCACCGCGGCCGCAACGTGACGAAGGCGGACGTGCACCTGCTCGAGCTCGACGGGGAACGGTTCGCGGTCAAGGACTACCGCGCGCGCCCCGCCTGGGTGCGCTGGACCGTCGGACGCTGGTCGCTGCGGCGGGAGGAGCGAGCGTATGCCGCGCTCACGGGAACCGCCGGCGTGCCGGATTTCGCGGGGCGGCCCCACCCGCTGATGCTGGTAACGCGCTACGTCGACGGGAAGAGCCTCGCCGCCTGGGATCGCCAGGTGCCGCTCCCCGATCGCTTCTTCATCCGGCTCAAGGAGACACTGCAGCGCGTCCACGACCGCGGAGTGGTGCAGGGAGACCTGCACCACCGTGACGTTCTGATCGGGACGGCGGGGGAGGCGTGGCTCGTGGACTTCTCGACCAGCATGGCGGGAGGAGCGAGCGGGTTGCCGACCCGGCGGTGGCTGTGGCGGCTGCTGGCGCGCCTCGACCGGCGGGCCGTGCTGAAGCTGCAGGAACGCTTCGCCCCTGGGACGCTGAGCGCCGCGGAACGGCAGGAACTCGAGCACGCCCCGTGGATCTACCGCTGGCTGCGCGGGGCGCGGCGACGTTTCAGATCAGGTTGACGAGGCGGTTCAGCACCGAGGAGCAGAGCCAGGTGAGTCGCTTCTCGTGCTCGCCGGCAAGCCCCAGCAGCGCCTCGGGGGTCGGTGCGCCCGGAGTTCCGGAGATCTCGGCGCGGCTCGCCGGATCCTCGAGCCAGCCACCGAGCATTCCCTTGTGCACCTCGATGTGGAACTGCAGCCCGTAGGCGTGGCGGCCGACGCGGAACGCCTGGTTCGGCGTGCGCTCGGAGGACGCCAGCAGGGCGCTGTTCGGAGGCAGGTCGAAGGTGTCCTGGTGCCAGTGCAGCACCGTCTCGGTCTGCTTCAAGCCGGCGAGGACCGGGTCGTCCCTTCCCTCCGGCGTCAGGGTGATCGGGAAGTAGCCGATCTCGGCCGCCGGAGTGTGCCGCACCGTGCCGCCGAGCGCGCGGGCCAGAAGCTGTGCTCCGAGACAGATGCCGAGCACCTTGCGGCCGTTGCGGACGGCGCGCGCCAGCAGCTCGACCTCGGTCGCGATCCAGGGGTGGGCCGCGTCGTCGTTGGCGCCCATCGGACCCCCCATCGACAGAATCAGCTCGGCGTTCGCGAGGTCCGGCCGGGCGGCCGGGGTCTCGTGGAACGCAACCGTCCGGACCGTCGCCCCGGCGTCGTCGAGGACCTCGCCGAAGTTGCCCGCGCCTTCCATCTGTGAGTGGGTCAGGATCAGGACGTCCAAGGGATCCTCCTGCGAGGTGGCCGGATCGCTACGGCCAGCGCGGCGTATCTTAGCGCAGGCCGCCTTCCTCCGTGGCTGGGAATTGACCCGCGGCCGGGGGGGGCACCGCGGAGGGGTCCGGCGTGACGGCGCGGAGCCGCAGCAGATGGATGCCGGCGACCGCGGCGAGCGGCTCGGCGGTGACCCGCTCCGAGGCGAGCATCTCCGGAAGGTCCGCCTTCTGCACGAAGCAGAGGGCCTCCCCGAGCCCTTCCACCCGCTGCTCGATCCAGCGCCTCTCCCACCAGCGCTCGGCGCGCTCGTTCGTGTAGAAGAAGAACGAGTTGTCGTAGAAGCGGTAGGCCAGGAGCGGCGCACCGGGGGGCGCCAGCGCCACGGCGCGCAGCGCGATCTGCCGGGCCGAGGCGTAGTTCTCCGCGGCGGGGAGTGCCCAGGTCACGGCCGCCAGCGGCGCCAGGAACGCCGCGGCTCCGATCGACCCCAGCACGAGACCGGGGCGCTTCAGCCCGAGGCCGGCGAGAGCCGCGACGGCCGTGCCCGCCAGCACGATCGAGAACGGGAACGCCGGCGCGAGGAGGATCGGATCGCGCTCCATGAGATAGAAGAGCGTGCCGGCGGCGATTCCCCCCGCGACGAGGGCGAAGCAGAAGGCGCCGATGGCGAGCGGCCGCGCCCGCCCGCGGCGCGCCTCGACGACGACCGAGGCGATCTCACGCGTCAACAGCAGCGCGATCGCCGGGAAGGTCGGCAGCAGATACGACGGCAGCTTGGAGCCCGCGAAGGAGAAGAACAGCAGCGGTACCCCGATCCAGAGGAGCAGGAAGCGGATGGCCCCGCGCTCCGCGGGCGGCAGTTGGCGCCACTCGCGCGCGATGCGGATACCGGCCCCGGGCAGGAAGGCCGACCAGGGGAAGGGGCCCAGCAGCAGCACCGGGAGGTAGTAGTAGAAGGGACCGGGATGCGGCAGGTTCTCGGTGGTGAACCGCTCGACGTTGTAATGCAGGATGAAATCGCGGAAGAAGCGTCCCTCGCTGCGCAGGGTGACTAGCGTGTACCACGGGCCCGCGACCGCGAGGAACGCCGCGACCGCCGCTGCGATCCGCCCCGGGCGCAGCGGGGCAAGAGTGCGACCGAGCAGCAGGTCGGCGCCGATGATGAGCGCAGGCAGCGCGATCCCCACCGGTCCCTTGGCGAGCGCCGCCATCCCGGCGGCGGCCCCGGCCGCGACGAACCAGCGCAGCGCTTGATCCGACTCGCGCGCCCGCCACCAGGCTACCAGCGTGGCGGTGACGAAGCACGCCAGGAGCGCGTCGGTCACCGCGCTGCGGGCGAGCCAGAAGAACTCGAGCGAGGATCCGAGGACGAGCACGGCGAGCGCCGCGGCGTGCGGCTGAGCCCTGAGCATCCGCCGGGCCAGCCCGGCGGTGAAGCAGAGCGTCAGGAGCGCCGCGAGCGCCGGCCCGACGCGCGCCCCCAGCTCGGAGACGCCGAACAGCCGGTACCCGACGACGGCCGTCCAGTAGTAGAGGATCGGCTTGTCGAACCACGGCTCTCCCTGCAGTCTCGTGGTCACCCAGTCGCCGCGCTCGAGCATGCCGCGCGCGGCCTGGGCGTTCTTCGGCTCGTCCTTGCCGAGGAAGGCGATATCGCCGAGCGCGAAGAAGTAGAGAAACGCGCACAGGCCGAGCGCCGCGACCAGGACGACGGTATGGCGACGCCCCCAGGCTGGCGGGGCCGATCCGGAGGCGGCCGGGCTCACGCGGGTCCGGGAGCCGAGATCGCCGCGGTGCGGGGGGCGGCGGCGGGGCGTCGCTCGATCCAGGCTTCGCGCCACAGCTCGAAGGCGAGCAGCGTGTAGAGCGCCTTGCGGTGATCCGCGGCCCCGGCGAGGTGCTCGTCCAGCAGTCGCTTCACCTCGGCGGGGTCGAACAGGCCCGCCCCCCGCAGGCGGTCGGGGGCGAGCGTGGAGAGGGCAAGGTCGCGCAGCGGTCCCTTGAGCCAGGCCGCCATCGGTACGCCGAACCCCTTCTTGGGACGGGTCACGATCTCCGCCGGCAGCCGCTTGCGAGCCACCTGCTTGAGGAGGAACTTCGTGGTCAGGCCGCGCACCTTGAACGACGGCGGGAGCCCCGCGGCGAACTCGACCACGGTGTAGTCGAGGAACGGGTTCCGCACCTCCAGCGAGCAGGCCATGCTGGCGCGGTCCACCTTGGTCAGCACGTCGTCCTGCAGATAGAGCCCCAGGTCGAGGTGGAGCAGCTTCGACAGCTCGTCAGGGGCGTCGCACTCCGCCCACAGCGCGCGCACGGTCTCGAAGTCGTCGTCCTCCGCCAGCGCCAGCCTCAGGTCGGTGGAGAGCAGCCGCCGTTTCGCTCCCGGGGCAAAGGAGCCCATCCAGACCGCGTGGCGCTCCGGCGTCGTGAGCCCCTCTCCCGAGACGAACCGCTTGGCGGCGAAGTCGAGCGAGAAGTTGCGCGTCGAGACCGGCAGCGCCCGGGCGATGGGGCCCACGACGCCGCGCCGCAAGAGGCCCGGGAGCCAGCGGTACACCGACGCGGCCCGGTGCGCCAGATAAGTCGGGTACCCCGCGAACAGCTCGTCCCCGCCATCCCCCGAGAGCGCCACCGTCACCCGCTGCCGCGTGAACCGCGACAGCAGGTAGGTCGGCAGGATCGAGGCATCGCCGAGCGGCTCGTCGAGCATCTCCGGGAGGTGGGGAACCAGGCGCAGCATCTCGGAGGCGCTCAGCGTCTCCTCGTGGTGCCGGGTGCCGAGGTGGGCGGCCACCCGTCGCGCGTGGGCCGACTCGTCGAACGAGGCCTCGTGGAAGCCGATGCTGAACGTCTCGACCGTCCCGCCCGCCTGCTCCCGCATGAAGGCGGCGATGGTCGACGAGTCGATCCCGCCGGAGAGGAACGCCCCGAGCGGCACATCGCTCAGCAGCCGCCGGCGCACGGCGGCGCCGAGGAGCGACTCCAGCCGTTCCTCCGCCTCGTCGAGCCGCGGCGACGGAGAGGCGGGGGCGCAGCGCAGGCGCCACCAGCGCTCGATGCGGACGTTTCCCTGCTCGCACACCAGCCGGTGGCCGGGCGCCAGCTTGCGGATCCCCTTGAACAGCGTGCGCGGCGCCGGCACGCACTCGTGCAGCAGATAGCGCGACAGGGCGACGGGGTCGATCTCGCGGCGGGCGTCGGGATGGAGCAGCAGTGACTTGATCTCGGAACCGAACACCAGCGCCGTCGGCCCTTCCAGGAAGTGCAGCGGCTTGACCCCCAGGCGATCGCGGGCCAGGAGCAGCCGGCGGGCGCGCGCGTCCCACAGCGCGATTGCGAACATGCCGTTCAGGTGGTCGAGGAGGTCGGGGCCGTGCTCCTCGTAGAGGTGGACGATCACCTCGGTGTCGCAGTGGGTTCGCAGGGTGTGCCCGCGCGCCAGGAGCCGTTCCCGCAGCTCGGGGTAGTTGTAGATCTCGCCGTTGTAGACGACGCCTACCGTCCGATCCTCGTTGAAGATCGGCTGGCTGCCCCCCGCGAGGTCGATGATCCGGAGCCGCCGCATCCCGAGCGCCGCCTCGTGATCGAGGAGGTAGCCGTCCTCGTCGGGACCGCGGTGCACGATCGCGTCGGCCATGCCCCGCAGGAGCCGCGGGTCCGCCGTGACGGCGCGGTCGCGGTTCACGAACCCCGCGATGCCGCACATCTCAGCGCTCCTTTTCGACGATCTCGCGGACGAAGTAGATCGGCTTGTCCTGGGACTCGTAGTAGGTGCGGATGGCGATCTCGGCGAGCAGGCCGATCAGGATGCACTGCGCCCCGAGCATGAACAGGAAGACCGCGAGGAGGATCACGGGATTGCGGTGGACGAAGACGCCGTTCTCCAGCTTGTCCCACAGCGTGAACAGGCCGCAGAGGAACCCGCCGAAGCACATCGCCAGCCCCGGCCCGCCGAAGGCGTAGATCGGCGTCGTGGAGAAGGTCCCCAGGAACTTCACGGTGATCAGGTCGAGGATCACCTTGAAGATCCGGATCAACCCGTACTTAGAGCGGCCAAAGCGGCGCGCCCGGTGGTTCACCTCGATCTCGAGCCAGCGCGCCCCCACCCAGGAGGCGTAGACCGGGATGAAGCGGTGCATCTCGCCGTACAGCTTGATGTGGCGGATCACCTCTCGGCGGTAGGCCTTGAGCGTGCAGCCGTAGTCGTGCAGCCGTACCTTGGTGATGCGACCGATGATCCAGTTGGCGATCATGGACGGGAACCGCCTCGTGACCAGCCTGTCGTGGCGGTGCCGCCGCCACCCCGAGACCACGTCGTACCCCTCGTCGATCTTCTCGAGCAGCCGGGGGATGTCGTGCGGGTCGTTCTGGAGGTCGCCGTCCATCGGCACGATGATCGGGCCGCGCGAGTGATCGAAGCCGGCCGACAGCGCCGCGGTCTGGCCGAAGTTGCGCCGGAAGATGACGGCCCGCACCCTGGGGTCGGAGGAGGCGATCTTGCGGAGGACCTGGGTCGTTCCGTCGGTCGAGCCATCGTCGACGAAGACCACCTCCCACGGCCTGCCGAGCGTTTCGAGCGTCACGCTGATCTCGGCGTGCAGCAGCGGCAGGTTGTCCACCTCGTTGAAGAGCGGGACGATGACCGACACCTCCGGGCGCGAGTAGCCGGGATCCGGACGGCTCGCTTCGTCCTTCGTCGCGGTGGCTGGGAGCGTCTCGATCAGCATTTCGACGTCACTTCTAACATACCCCCGGGGGAGACTCAATCCGCCGGCTGCCGCCGCCAGCGGCGGTGGATCCAGACCCACTGGTCCGGATGCTCGCGGATCCGCTCCTCCAGCCACCGGGTGAACGCCGCGGTGTGGCGCGCCACGTCGGCCGCGAGGTCCGGGCCGCGATCGAGGGTGAGCGGCGGCTCGAGGCGCGCCCGGTGCCGTCCGTCCGCCTCGCGCCAGCAGGAGGCCAGCACCACGGGGGCCCCGCCGCGCAGGGCGAGGGTGGTCGGGCCGGTCGGGGTGAACGCAGGCCTGCCGAAGAAATCGACGAACACCCCCTCGACCTGGATGTCCTGGTCGATGAGGCAGCCGAGCACCTCGCCGTTCTTGAGCGTGCGCAGGATGTCGCGCGCCGCCCCTGCGGAACCGCGCAGCACGGTGCGCACTCCGAAGCGCCGCCGCAATCCGACCAGGAACTCGTTCACGCGCCCGTCGTTCGCCTCGCGTGCGATCACCGAGAGCGGGAAGCCGCCGCGCACCAGGGCGGCCGCGAGCAACTCCCACGAGCCGAGATGCCCGGTGATCAGCACCGCGCCTTGCCCCCGCGCGAGTGCGGCGCGCAGGTGCTCCTCCCCTTCGATCCGCATCAGGCCATCGACCCGCGCCGGGTCCGCGAGCGCCCAGCCCAGCTCCGCCAGGTTCTTCCCGAGCCCCACGAACACCGCCCGCTCGAGCTGCCGGAGAGCCGCCCGGTCGAGCGTTTCGCCAAGGGCGCGGGTGAGGCTCTCGCGCGCGCGGCGGCGACGGCGCGGCTGGAGCAGGCACGCGAGATGCCCAAGTAGGGCGCCGCAGAGGAGGACGGCGCGCCACGGCAGGTAGCGCAGGGCCGGGGTGAGCGCGGCCAGTCCGCCGCGCACGAGCGCCTGGCGCAGCGGTTTCGGGGCGCGCGCCGGCGCGGCAAGCGGGGTGTCAGGGGGCATGAGGGCGCGACCACTCTACACCTTGCCTCGAGCGGGTTCCAACGCGAGCGCGGCCGCGTTGACACCTCGTTCGGGGCTGGGGTAGCATCGCGCCCCCTCATGGTAAGCCGTCGCAGCAGAATCCTCGGATACTTCCGCCTTCTCCTCATGTACCTGCTGGTGGGGTGGCTGGCCTGGATGTCGCGGCCGACGCGTGCGACGTTCCTGCTCGGGCTGCCGCTCGTCGTCGTCGGGGAGTCGATCCGCTTCTGGGCCGCCGGGCACCTGCTCAAGTCGAAGGAGCTTGTCACCTCGGGACCGTACACCTACATGCAGAACCCGCTGTACCTGGGTCGGGTGCTCATCTACACCGGCTTCTGCTTGATGGCCTGGCTCCCGCCGTATGGTTGGAATCTAATCGTGCTGGCGGCGGGGCTTGCCGTCTTCTTCCTCTATTACATCCCGCGCAAGGTCCGCGTCGAGGGGGCGCGCCTGGCAGCACACCATGGCGCTGCCTGGGAGGCGTACCACCGGGCGATGCCGATCCTCCTCCCGCGTTTCACGCCCTATCCGGCCGCCGTCGCCGCCCCCTGGCGGAGCGAGCGGATGCGCCGGAACAAGGAGTGGGCGATGGCGCTCGGGGTGGGGCTCGTCACGCTCTTCTTCGCCTGGAAGGCGTTCCCGCCCGCCTGATCCCAGGGTCTGGTCAGGGGTGCAGGTGAGCGTGCGCCCCTGCGAGCGGTCCGGCGGCGCGCAACAACGCCAGCGCCCCGAGCACGATCGCGACGAGTCCGGCGGCGCGCCGGAGCAGCGGCGCCAGCGAGCCGGCCGCGACGCGGCGGCCGAGCATCTCCCCGAACAGCGATAGCGCCGCGAGGCTTGGTACCGTCCCGGCCGCGAACGCGAGCATCTGCAGCGCCGCCGCTGCCGCGTTGGGGAGCGTGGCCGCTCGCGCCGCCATGGCGTAGACGAGCCCGCAGGGGAGGAAACCGCTGAAGGCGCCGAGCGCGAGCGCGGTGCCGAGGCGCGGCGACCGCAACAACGGTGAGAGCAGGTCGCAGAATGCCGACCCCTGCACCAGGCGCGTCAGCCGCTCCGGGATCTGCCGCGGGAAGAGTGTCAGCAGCCCGACCGCGAGCAGCAGCGCGCCGGCGGCGAGGCCGAGCGGGCGCTGGAGCGCGGCGAGGCGGCTGGCCCCGGCCCAGGCGAGCAGGCCGAGGAAAGCATAGGTGCCCCCCTTCCCCAGATGGTAGAGCGCCAGCCGGAACGCCACCCCGCGTCCGGCGCCGGTCCGCAGCGACAGCGCGAACGGCCCGCACATCCCGAGGCAGTGTCCCGAGAACCCCAGCCCGGCAAGGAAGGGGAGCGCGAGATCGGCCGGATTCACGTCGCTTGGCGCCGGCCGGGGGTGTACGGGACGAACGTCCCCCACTCCTCGATCAACAACAGCGTCCACCCGAACACGAGGTGGGTCGCCGCCGCCACCCAGAACGGGACGAGCTGCACGATCCAGCGCCCCCCGAACAGCAGAGGCTGCAGCCAGGAGAGCACGCCGTAGAAGTTCACCAGCCAGATCAGCAGCGCGAGCCCCGTGGCGATCGCGAAGCGCCGCTGCCTGGGCAGCCCCGACGCGTAGCGGGTCAGCAGCACGTGGAACGCGATCCCGTAGAGGGAGCCGGTCACGAGATACAGGCAGGTGCCGATCCCCAGCGCCAGTCCGGAGGCGAGCGCCAGGGCGTTCTCGCCGAGCGGGAAGGTCAGGTAGACGCGGATGATCTGCAGCGGGTGCTGGCCGACCGCGAGCGAGCCGACGATGTTGAAGAGCAGGCTCGCCGCGGCCCCGACCAGTCCCAACAGCATCCCCATCAGCACGTGGTAGGGGAGGTAGTACCCCGGCGGCGGCCAGGCGTTGGCCGACCCGGGACTTCTCGCCAGCTCCGACTCGATCTCGCGCGCCCGGCGATAGAGGCGCTCCAGCTCCTCCCGTCGCGCTGCCTCCGTCTCGGTCCCGTCGTTCGCTGTGGTCACGCCCTCGCCTCCGCTTTCCGCACGCTGCGCGGGCGGGCTTCCGCCGGCGACGGGTCAGGCCCGTAGCCGGTCCGCCGGACCGCGAGCGACTGGGTGACGACGAACAGGCTGCTCGCGATCATCGCGAGCACGGCCAGGAGTGGCTGCAGGCGCCCCGCCATCGCCAGCGGGATCAGCGCCGCGTTGTAGACGAAGGCCCAGATCAGGTTACGCCGGATGGTGCGCAGCGTCCGCCGGGAGAGGCGCAGGAGCCACGGGATCCGCCTCAGGTCGGATGCCAGCAGCGTGATGTCGGCGGCATCTCGCGACAGCGCCGCGCCGCCGCCCAGCGCGATGGACACGGAGGCGCGCGCCAGCGCGGGCGCGTCGTTGATCCCCTCGCCCACCATGGCGACTCCGTGGCCGCGGCTCTCCGCGGCCGCGACCGCAGCGACCTTCCCCGCGGGGGAGAGCCCGCCGAGCGCCTCCATCCCGAGCCGCGCCGCCAGCGCCGCCGCGGCGCGCGGGTCGTCGCCGCTCACGATGGCGGTCGCAACCCCGCGCGCCTGGAGCTGCGTGACCGCCTCGCGCGCGCCGGCGCGAAGCTGTTCCTGGAAGCAGAGCAGGCCCACGACCTGGCCGTCGCGAATGACGAGCGAGGCGGAGCCTGCGGTGTCGTCCTGCTCCGCCCAGGCGGGAATCGTGGCGCCCAACCGTCCCGCCAGCTCCCGCCCGCCGACCGCGATCCGGCGGACGGTGCCACCGGACTCCACCTCCCCCTCGACCCCGAGCCCCGGGTGGACGCGGAAGTGGCTCGTCGGGGGAAGGCGCAGGCCGCGCGCTTGTGCCATTGCCAGGATCGCGCGCGCCAGGGGGTGCTCCGAGATCGACTCGACCGCGGCGGCATCCGCCAGGACCTGCTCCGCCGCGACCGCCCGGTCGGTCCGGATCTCGGCGAGCGTGGGGGCCAGATCGGTGAGCGTTCCGGTCTTGTCGAACAGCACCGTGCGGACATGCGCGAGCCGCTCGAGCGCCTCGCCGCTCCGCACCAGCACCCCGCGCCGGGCCGCGCACCCCAGCGCCTCCCACATCGCGAGAGGGGTCGCCAGACCGAGCGCGCAGGGGCAGGCGATCAGCAGGACCGCCAGCGCGTGCAGGAGAGCCGTCCCCAAGCCCTCGCGGGGTATCCAGAAGATCAGCGTGGCGGCCGCGGCCAGCACGGCGACCGGGATGAAGATCGAGGCGGCGCGATCCGCGAGCCGCTCGATGGGCGCTCGCGCCTGGCGCGCCTCGTCGAGCAGCCGGCGAATGCGGCCCGCGAGCGCTTCCGCTCCCGTCGCCGTCACCTGGAGATGGAACGCCCCTTCCACGCTCACCGTGCCGGCGTGGAGGCGATCTCCGCGCTCCTTGTGCACTGGCAGCGCCTCGCCGGTGAGGGACGACTCGTCCACTCCACCCTCCCCCTCGACCACCACGCCGTCCGCCACCAGGATCGACCCCGGGAGGACCCGCAGCGTGTCGTCGATCCGCAGCAGCGCCGGAGCGATCTCGACCCATTCCTCCCCGCGCCGGACGGTGACCTCAGCGGGTCCAGCAGGGACGATCGCGGCGAGCGCGGCGGCGGCACGGGTGCGCGCCCGCGCCTCGAGGTACCGGCCCAGCGTCAGCAGCACCAGGACCATGCAGGCGGTCTCGTAGTAGACCGGTCCCTCTCCGGCGATCGTCGCCCAGGCGCTCAGGGCGAACGCCGCCAGCGCGCCGATCGCGATCAACGAGTCGACGCCGGTCCCAGGCCGGCCGAAGCCGCGCAGGCCGTTGCGGAGGATCGGACCTCCCAGCAGGGCGAGCACCGGCGCGGCGAAGAGCATCAGCACCCAGCGGAACAGCTCGTAGAACGCCGCCTCTCCCGGCTCGGCGGTGGCCGGCAGCGCCGCGGCATCCCCGGCGTAGAGGACCATGCTCAGGCCCATCACATTCATGCTGAGAAAGGCGGCAAGCCCCAGGCGGGCGAGCAGCCTCCCTGCCTCGCCGTGGGTCGCGTCCTGTCCGCTCAGCTGGTGCACCAGCGCGCAGCCGTAGCAGCAAAAGCGCGGCGCCGCGGCGTCGCCGGCGCCGCGCGCTCGCGACCGCCCGAGCGGCACCCCGCACTGGGTGCAGCGCGCGGCGGTCATCTCTACTGCGCCAGCCACGCCGTGAGGTCCGGCACGAAGTAGAGCAGCGTGTAGACGGCGCCCCACACGGCGAAGGCGAGCCACAGGAGCGTCAGCCACCAGGGGAAGCGGCTGCCGTGGTAGGTGAGCGCGCCCGGCCCTTCCTCCGGCTCGCCCGGCGCCTGTCGCTTCGAGTCGCTCATCGCCGCCCCCTCGCGTCCGGGGCTGCCGCGGCCGCCTCGCGCCGATCGAGCTCCTCCTCGTCCCTCAGCAGCCGGAACTTCGGCTCCTCCAGGTCGTGGTAGTGCCCCTTCAGATAGGCCCACACCGCGAGGCAGAGGAAGCCTGCGGTGGCGATGAAGTACGAGAAGACGGTGGCGAAGGCGAAGCCGGGGAGCACCCCCTCGTTCGCGGTGCGGATGAACTCGTAGAGCTTCAGGCAGAACGTCCCGCCGCCGATGGCGACGGCGGTGAGGACGATCCAGGTGATGAGCGGCCGATACGAGCGGGTCATGGGTTTGTCTCCTGCGCCGGCGCCGAGGTCTGGAGGAGCAGCGGGGCGTCGGGCTGCTCGGCCCAGGAGCCGAGCCACTGGACGAAGGTGATGATCGCCAGGCCGCGGTCGTTCGGCTGCGGCAGCGCCTCTCCGGCGGGGGGGTCGAAGAACCACGGGAACGACGGCATCACCGAGGAGGGGACCACCGTCGTCGGCTGCCAGAAGTGGGCGAGGTGCCAGTCGTTCGAGTGCTTGCCGGCGGAGCGGATCAGGTCCGGGCCGACCCGGCGCGTGCCGAAGAGCTGCGGCAGTTGCAGCTCATTCTGGTACTCGCCGGGATACGAGACGGCCCCGAAGCGGCGGTCCTCGTGCGACACCGGCCGCACGAACTGCGAGTGGCAGTGCCAGCACCCCTCCGCGATGTAGACGTCGCGGCCCCGGCGCAGCGCCCGCGCGAATGCGGCGGACGTCGGTTCGCCGAAGTGGCGCCGGAACGGCTCCGGATAGCGCTGTGCGAGGTCGAGGAAGTCGGGCGTCACCTCCGCCGCCAGCTCCTCGACCGACTGCATCGGCAGGTCCCGCAGCGTCTGCCACGGAAGCCACGCCTCGACCACCGCGGCCAGGCCGAAGAAGGCGAGGCCGGCAATGAGCACGATGGCGCTGAATCGCTCGAGTGGATTCATGCCATCACCTCCGCTTGCGCCGCGGCGGGGGCCGTTGCCACGGCCGGGCCTGTGGCGGTCCGCCACAGGTTGTAGAAGAAGAGGACGGACCCCGCGAGGATCGCCATGCCGGCGATGCTGCGGGTCATCCAGAACGGGTAGGAGAAGCGCAGCGACGCCTCCCACGGCGCCAGGTCCCGCCAGGCGAACCCTTGCACCAGCCCGGCCGCCGTCAGGTCGATCACCATCACCGCCGTGCCGAGGGCGGTCAGCCAGTAGTGCCACGTGTTGAGCCGGGTCGAGTACCAGGGGCGCTCCCACAGCCGCGGCCACAGCTCGAGCGTGATGCCGAAGATCCAGAACCCGAAGACGCCGAACATGACCAGGTGGGCGTGCCCGACCACCCAGTCGCTGAAATGGATGATCTTCTGCACGGTGAGGAGCACCTGGAAGGAGCACTGGATGCAGGTGATCAGGTAGAAGACGATGCCGGTGTAGATCCAGCGCAGCGGCAGGTTCACCACCAGCGCGGCGCCGCTGCCGCGCAGCGTCGCGATGAAGTTGATGAACACGGTCGTCACGACGATCTCCACCCCGACCGTCGCCACCACCGCCCCGTACTGGGCGAACATCGGGATCGGGCTCCACAGGTAGTGATGGACACCGTTGAGCGGATAGAAGAAGGCGAGCCCCCAGAACCCGATGAGGCTCACGGCGTGGCTCCAGATCGGCTTGCGCAGGATCACGGGGACGAAGTAGTAGAGGAGCCCCCAGCCGAGGGGGGTCACGAAGAGACCCACGAGGTCGTGAATGAACAGACCCGTGACCGCCGCGCCGCTGGCGCCCGGCAGGAAGAACTGCGGGACGTAATTCCCCATGAGGTAGTTCAGCACCGTCCACACGAGCCCCGCGGTGAAGTACCAGAGCGAGACGTAGATCGGCTTGCCGCCGCTCTTGACGACCGGGGCGAGGAAGTTGACGGCGGCCAGAATCAGCCCGACCACCACGATCGGGTCGATGAAGATGGGCGTCTCACCCCACTCGACTCCCTGCGCCTGGCCGCCGAGGATGCCGACGCCGGTGGCGAGCAGGATCGCCTGCCACGCCCAGAAGATGAACCAGCTCAGCGGGCGCGACAGCACCGGGCGGCCGGTGATCCGCGGAATCACCCAGTACAACCCGGCGAGGAAGGAGTTGGCGATGAAGCCGTACGCCAGGATGTTGGTGTGCACCATGCGCACCCGGCCCGGCGACAGCAGCTCGACGCCAGGGAACCAGTAGCGCTGGATGAACTGGAACGAGAACGCCAGTCCCGCCAGGAGGCCGATCGCCAGCGCCGCCATCCCGGCGATGAGATGCGCCCGGACGAGGGACCGCAGCACCAGATCGTCTTGATACCGTGCCTTCTCCGACATGCTCACCTCGCGGCCGCGGCCGGTGGCTGCGACGGGATGGGATGGGGCGCTCGCCACCGTTCATCCGCGAGCGTTTTGACATAGTAGGTGAGGGCCCACAGGTCCCGCTCCGGGAGCCCCCCCTTCCAGGTCGGCATCGCCGTGCCCCCCACTCCCGCGGCGATGGTGCGGTAGAGATCGCCGAGCGAGCTGCCGCTCTTCAGGCGGGCGCGCGGGAAATCGGTGGCGAGGAGCTTCCCGCCCCACGAGTCGTCGACCTCGCGCGGCGCGGTCACGTCCGGGCGGAGCGGCGGCGCCAGCTCGCCGTCGGCGGTGGCCATGGCATCGACCTCCGCCTGGGTCGCGAACGCCGCGTGGCAGCGCCAGCAGGTCGCCTGGACGTGGTAGACGACGCGGCCGCGCGCGACCGCCTGCGCCACCGAGGCGGGATCGCCGGGGTTGAATGGGTCCTCGCTGATCTCCATCGGCGGCGCGGGCCCCCGCTCGCTCCACGCCGGCGAGAACGTCTTGAGGTAGGCGATCACCGCGCGCCGCGACTCCTCCGGGAGGAGCCGCCAGGACGGCATCGACGAGCCGGGGAGCCCGTGGACGAGGGTCCGCATCAGATCCTCGTCGCGCGGCAGCCCGCCCGCGACGACGCCCGTGAACTTGAAGATCGCCGTCGTGAAGTCGCGTGGCTTGGGATTCAGGAAACGGGCCGCAGGTCCCTTGCCGTCGCCGTTCTCGCCATGGCAGCCGGCGCAGTACTCGCGGTAGACCCATTCCCCCTCGCGCAGCAGGTCCGCGCCGGCGCCCCGGCCGGCGGCCGCGTTCGCCGGCAGGAGCTCCTGATCTCCGCCGCCAGCCCCAGGCTCGACGCGGCAGCCGGCGCCGGCGAGCAGCAGGACCGCCAGCAGGGCGAGCCGCCGGGTGCGGTACCTCCAGGGATGGGCGATTTCTCGCAGGGTGTTGGTCAAGTCACCCTCCTCGGTTCAGATTTAAGTGTGTGCACAGGCACGAAAGCCGATTCCCGCGGGCTACGACCCCGGGGTCGCTGGCATTCTAGCAAGCCGCGTGCCGGTGCTAATGCGATCTGGTGGAAGCTCCGGCCCCCTCGCATGCATCCCCGCTCATGACGGCGGTGGGGCGATCGCCGGGACATTGGAGAACAGCGTCACGCGCTTCTCGCCCACGTCGTCGGACTCCAGTCGATAGCACGGACTGCGCAGGCCCGCCTCGAGATCGGCGCGATCGCTCTCCTCGACCAGGAGGAAGACCGGCTCGGGGGAGGCGAAGTACTTCTCGACCTCGGGAATCGTCCCCAGGATCGGCATCAGCCGCCCGGTGTAGAACAGATACTCGGAGCGCCACTTCCAGAAGCGGAACGACTGGACCGGGCGGGTCTGCCCGGCGTGGGCGAGGACCTTCTCGCTGAAGGCGCGCGCGGACTTATGGGGATCGACCCGCGGCGCGACCGCCAGGATCGCGACCAGGTACACGATCGCGAGTCCCGTCATCAGCGCCGCCGGAGCGGCCAGCGGACGCCGGCCCCCGTGACGGGCACAGGCCATCGCCGTGGCCATCCCGGTTGCCGCCAGGAGGCCGCCGAGAAGCCAGCCGTCCGCCGCGAACTCGGGGTAGCGGCGGGACGCGGCGATCGCGAGCCCGATCCCGCCGATCCCGAGCAGCGCGCCTACCGCGAGTAGCAGTCCACGCAGCGCGCGTCGCGCGGTGGTCGCCGCGATGAGTCCGGCGACTCGATCGAGGCTCACGCCGACGAGCAGGGCGTACGCCGGATACATCGGCAGGATGTAGACGCCGCGCTTGGCGCCCGAGATGGAGAAGAAGCCGACGACCACGAGCGCGTACGCCGCGCAGAGCCGCCAGGCGCTGGCCTCGCGGTCGGAGCGCCGCGGCCGGCACAGGAACAGCAGCGGCAACAGGCATGACCAGGGGAAGAGGTCGGTCACGAAGCGGATGCCGTAGTAATAGAACGGCTGCGCGTGGTCGAACGGATCGACGAAGCGCGTGAGGTTCTGGTGCAGGAAGAACTCGGTCAGCCAGACGCTGTGTCCGGCACCCCAGACCGCGACGTACCAGGGGAGGCCGACCAGCGCGAAGGCGCCGGCACCTGCGATCCAGCCCGGGCGCCGCAGGAAGCGCAGGTCCCGTTCCCACGTGAGATGCGCCAGCGCGGCGGCTCCCGGCAGGACGAGACCGACCGGTCCCTTGGTGAGGAACGCGAGCCCCGCCCAGGCGCCGGAGGCGGCGAGCCACCTCGCTGTCCCTCCCTCCCGGGCCCGCAGATAGCAGGTGACGCAGCAGAACATGAAGAGCGCGAGCATCGGGTCCATCTGGGCGAAGCGCCCCTCCCAGATGAAGATCGGCATCGTCGCCAGGGCCAGCGCGCCGAGCAGCCCGGCGCGCACCGACCTCACCCTGGCGCCGAAGCGATAGACGGCCAGCAGCAGCAGGATCGAGGCGATCGCCGAGGGGAGGCGGGCCGCGGTCTCCGTCACGCGACCGGCGGGCACGGATCCCGCCAGGATCGCCCAGAAATACAGGATCGGCTTGTCGACGTAGAGCGCACCGTTGACCCACGGGACGAGGAAGTCGCCGCGCGCGAGCATCTCCCTTGCCCCTTCGGCGAACACCGGCTCATTCGGATTCCAGAGATCGCGGTTCCCGAGCCCAGGGAGGAGCAGGACGATCCCGGCGGCGAGGACGAGTGCCGCGGCGCGGCGTGGCGCGCTCACGAGCGGCATCGGGCTAGGCGGCGCCGGGCGCCGGCGCGGTGGGGGCGTCGTGGAACGCCTGGGCCCGGTGGAGCTGGGTGTAGAGCCCTCCCCGCGACAGCAGCGACTCGTGGGTTCCTTCCTCGGCGATGCGACCGGCGTGCAGCACCACGATGCGATCCGCGGAGCGCACCGTCGACAGGCGGTGGGCGATGACGAGCGCCGTGCGCCCCTGCAGCAGGTTGCCCAGCGCTCGCTGCACGATCGCCTCCGACTCGGTGTCGAGCGCGGAGGTCGCTTCATCGAGGATCAGGATCGGCGCGTCCTTGAGCAGCGCCCGGGCGATCGACACCCGCTGGCGCTGGCCGATCGAGAGCCGCTGGCCGCGCTCGCCGAGCACCGTCTGGTACTTCTCCGGCAACGCGTCGATGAACTCCTCCGCGAATGCCGCGACGGCGGCGGCGCGGATGCGCGCGATCGGCACCTCGGGCCGGCCGTAGGCGATGTTCGCCTCGACGGTCTCGTTGAACAGGATGATCTCCTGCGTGACCAGGGCGATCTGGCCGCGCAGGGAGTCGAAGCTCACCTCCCGGATGTCCACGCCGTCGAGCGTCACCCGCCCCGCGGTCACGTCGTAGAAGCGGGGGAGGAGGTTCACCAGCGTGGTCTTGCCCGACCCCGAGGGCCCGACCAGTGCCACCACCTCCCCGGCGCGCACGGTGAGGTCGATCTCCTTGAGCACGGGATCGCCGTCGTAGGCGAAGGTGACCCGTTCGAACCGGATCTCGCGCTTGAACGGCGGGAGGGGGACGGCGGCCGGCGCCTCGACCACGTCGGGCGGAGTGTCGAGGACCTCGAACACCCGGCGCGCGGCCGCCATCGCCTGCACGATGTCGTTGTAGATCTTCGACAGCTTCTTGATGTTTGCGTACACCACTCCCACTCCCGCCAGGAACGCCAGGAACGCGCCGCGGTCGAGCGTGCCGGCCGCGATCTCCTTCCCCGCGTGCCACAGCAGGAGCGCGCCGGCGAGGGCGCCGATCAGTTCCAGAACTGGGGGGAGGATGGCGATGCTGCGTGCCGCCTTCAGGTCGAAGCGGAACAACCGCTGGAGCGCCTCCCGGAACCGGGCGATCTCGAAGGCCTCCATCGAGAACCCCTTCACGATCCGGGTGCCGGTGATCGTCTCGTGCAGGAGGTTGGCGACATCTGCCATCCGCTCCTGGCTCCGGCGCGAGGCCCGCTTGAGCTTGCGGCCGAAGCGGACCACCGGGAAGGCGACGATCGGCACGATGACGAGGCAGATCGACGCCAGTCGCCAATCGAGGTAGAAGACGTAGGCGACGATGGCGAGCAGGGTGAAGACGAGGCGGAAGGCGTCCTCGAGCTGACGCGAGAGGGTGATCTTGATGCGGTCGACGTCGCTCGTCACCCGCGAGATCAACAACCCGGTAGGGTGATGGGCGAAGAAGCGCAGCGACTGTCGTTGCACCGCCTCGTAGAGGTCGCGGCGGAGGTCCTGCACCATCCTCAGGCTGACGTCCATGATGTAGTACGCGGAGATGTAGAGGGTCACGCCGCGGAACATGAACAGCGCCAGGAGGACGAGCGGGACCACGACGAAGCCGCGCCCGCCCTCTGCGGGGCGGCCGAGCGCCGCCGCCCAGGCGTCCAGGTCGATCACGCGGTCGAGCAGGGTGAGGGCATCCAGCTTCTCCCCTCCCACGGGAGGCGCGGAGCCGGCCGGCGCGAGCGACTGATTGAAGATCGGGATGACCATGCTGGTGAGCGCGGTCATCGAGGCGCCGACCAGCGCCGAGCAGATCAGCGCCACGGCGAAGCGGCCCGTGTAGGGGCGGAGGTAGCGCAGGAGCCGCCGGTAGTCGCTCATCGGCCGGGAGCCTGGGTCGGGGAAGGGAGGCCTCGCACCGCCCGAACAGTAGCGGAACGCCCGGGTGGGGTCAAGGAATTGCCGCCTCGGGAACGCAAACAAGTGATTGTCACAGCAAAACTTACTTACGCTTTCCCCCCCTCCCTCCGCGGGTGGCTTCCCTTTCCCCGGGCGGCGGGGTAACCTCTCGCCCGCCATGTTCTACTTGGGTAAGCTCTTGCAGCTCTCCGGGATGATGACAGCGGCCTGGGCGCTGGTGCTGGGTGTCCAGACCCAGGACATGTACCAGGAGTTGCTCCTGCTGGGGATTGGGGCCGGGGTGTTCGTGCTGGGGAACCTGGTCCTTCGCCGTGGCCAGGGTCGATGATCGGGCTGCGCCGGAACCCCGTGCAGGGCCGTGCCGTTCCACCCAACGCCGGGCGCCCGCCGGGCTCGACCCCGCAGGCGGACCCGGTCCCCAGTCCCCGGTGCCAGCCCGACTCGCGGGGAGGGGCGGTTGGAGGACACTGATAAGGAGTTGATGGAGGCGGTCCAGCGGGACGTGCCGGGCGCTTTCGAGACCTTCGTCCGCCGGTTCCAGCGCCGCTTCTTCCGTATCGCGATGCGTTACCTCCGGGAGCATGAGGCAGCTCTGGACGCGGTGCA
>Ga0137429_1000320_pt1 | contig 21387 bp, 10 predicted proteins | sample EasRivERMZT736_2_FD_102304 | JGI IMG/M metagenome (GOLD analysis project Ga0137429, IMG submission 102304) | Soil microbial communities from meander-bound floodplain in the East River, Colorado, USA - East River MetaG ERMZT736_2 | ecosystem: Environmental > Terrestrial > Soil > Floodplain ...
GCCTTGTACTGAACATCCCCCAACAGACACAGCCCGCGAAGGAAGTCAATCTCCGGTGCCGCGTACGTATACTGTTGGACTGCGGCCCCTTGATCGCTCGTCAACTGTTCGATCTCTTTACCGGCCTCGACCAGCCGCTCGGCCTGAACCAGGGCCTTGATCTGATAAACCGCGGCATGGGTGGCCACGAACGGCTCGCGATCGGTTCGCAACCCGCCCATGATCGTCGCCGCTTTCTCATAGTCATCCGCGTCGAACGCATCCAGCCCTTCGCGAAACCGCGTGGACATCACCGCGAGTCCTTGGGTGATGAACTCATCGGGATCGCAATCGTCGCACTCCGACCAGGTCTTCCGAATCAGTTCGCGGGCGTCGGCGGGAATGGCCGCGTTCCCCTCCATGTTGGCCAGAAACCGCTCAACGGGGGTCTCGCCCAATGCGCGGGGAACGACCGTGGCCGCGAACAGAATCGCAACACCCAGGTTTCCGATATTTCGTCGAATCCGATTCATAGTCGTCGTAGGGCAGGTGGTTCTCGCGGTCCCGGCCCGCCGGGACCGCGAGGTTCACCTGTCATTCGCAATCGATCCATCAAGGTCCGCCGCGCGGAACCCTGATCTACGGCATCGTCTGCCGATCCCGCATCTCCTCCGCCACCAGCGCCGTCTCCTTCTGTCGGACGGCCAAAGCCTTGAGCCCCCCCGCCGCCCGGTCGGGCGTCTCCGCGCCCTTCTCCATGGCATCCGTAATCACGTCGGTCCGCGTATTGATCCGCACCTGGCTCGCTCGAAGCAATTTCAATTCCGCCGAATTCGGCAACAACGAGTCATCCTCTTTCTGACCCGGACGTCCCGGCTGACCCTGTTGCTCATTCTCCTGCTGCATTCGCTGCACGGCCTCGAGCAATTGTTCCAGCGTCTCGATGATCTCGCGCTCGATGTTCTGGGTGACCGCTCCCACTTGCTCTTCGGCCAAACGATCGGCGACCGTGCTCATATCCTGTGAAAGCTGATCCAGGACTTTGGGAAACACGATCGTGGTGGCGTCCTCCTCCAGGATATGAAGGCACGTGGCCGCCTGCTTGGACAGGTCTCGCTCGCTCGTCACCAGTTCGGCGACTTTGAGCCGCTCCACCCGACTGAACTTGTCCATGCCAATCTGATCAAGACCGAGCGTGTCATCGTTGATGGCTCGCTGTCGAGCGAGCATTTCCCGGAACCGATGCTCCAAATCGCGAAGAGTCTCGGCCCGCTCCTCCTTCCGCAACTGACTCAGCGCCTTTTCGAGTTCCTTTTGAGCCTGCTCAAGCTCCGCGATGGCCTTGTCCTGCTGAGGGACGGCCTCCTCCTCGTTTTCCTTTTTCAGCGACCCCGCCGCCCCCTGCATGTTTTTCTGAGCCTGATCGAGGTTCTGCATGCCCGGCGTCGGTTTGCCGCCTTTGCCGCCCGACTGACCCTGTTGGCCTTGCTGACCACCGGGGCTGCCTTGCCCGCCTTCCGCCGCTTCTTTTTTCATTTTTTCGGAAAGCCCACCGGTCTGATCGGACAAGGACTGTTGCTTTTCCGCCGAAGCTTGGGCGGATTTCTGCCCTTCGAGCTTCTTCGCGGCGGCCTCCAACGCTTCGCGAGCGTCTTTCAGTTCCTTCTCCGCCTGCTCCTGCGATGGCTGCGCACCCCCCGCCGCCCCTTGGGCGAGCTGTTGCCCGGCCTGCGACATGGCCCCGGAGCCGGATTGCAGCGATTGAGATGCTTTCTGCGCCGCCTGCTTCGCCTCGTTCAATGGCCCCGCCTCGTCACCCTGCTCCTGTTGAAGTTCACCCAGGCGCTTCAAGTCTTCCGCGAGCTGCTGCGTATCTTTGGACAGCTGATCCTGCTTCGGCGCGAGGCCTTTGGCACCCTGACCATCCGACTGCTTGGCGGCACCATCGGTCTGCTTGGACATCCCGGACTGACGCGACTGCAAGTCGCCGATCCGCCCGATCGCCTGCCGCAATTGCTCCAGCATTTGCGCCGACCGCGCCGCCTGCGACGTGTCCGAACGCAATGAGCGCTCCTCCTTGAGAATCCGCTCCACCTCTTGCTTGTATTGCTCGAGCCGCTCAATCTCGTCCTTGCGCTCGTCGTTCTCGCCGTCGCGCTCCAGCAAAATGCCCAACAACCGTTCCGCGTGTTCGACCCATTGCCCCTGGGCATCCAGGGCCTGATTGAGCGCCGACGCGTTGTTCAACAAGCGAACGACTTCGTCCAATTGGTCCGCTAGGCCAAGCTCACCGGCACGCTGCAACGCCCGGGCCAGACGCGCGGCATTCTCCGGCTCGACTTCGGCTAACTGTTCGCGCAACCGAAACACACGATCCTCGAATCGCTGAAACCGATCCCGCACCATCTTCTGCTTCAAGGCCAGCGGGCTGAGTTGCTCTTCCTCCGCCCTCGGTGTCTGCGTAGGGGGGTCTTGACCTCGCACGCTCGAACCGATCAGACAAAAAAACATTACCCGCGCGGTACTCAGGGCCCACGCCGACCATGGATTCCGCCATCCCATTCCACGCCGAAGTGTCAATCGACTGGTGTTCATCTCACTACTTCCGCCCCGTGTGCGCCTCATTTATCGAACACATCCGCCCCCTGCTCTTCCAGGGTACGCTTGGTTTCGGTTTCCAGTTCGGACTGCATGCGGAGGATATCCCGGAGCAAGTTGACCGCCTCCTGATAGCCCTCCCATTGTATCATATTGGCCAGCACCGCCCGCATCTGTAACAAAAGTGCCGCTTCTTTCGGGTCAATTTGACCAGCCGTCTCCGCCGACCCATCCCGCGACCACCGACGAATCAGGTCCGCCGCTTCCACCAGATCACGCTTCGCCAAGTCCGTCAGCGGCCGCACGATGCCCCCACCCAACCGCTGCTCCGCGGCGCTGGACCCCAACCCGTTGACCCGCAACTCATTCAATATCTGTTCAAACTGTTGCCGCACCGCGTTGACCGAGCCCACGATGTTCCGCTGCCGCCGCTCCAACGGCGCAAGCATGGCCACAAACTCCTCGCCCGACGCCGCGGACCCACCGAACTTCGCCAGAACGGTGAGCAATGCCCCGCGCACCTGCTCCTGGGCATCGAGCAATCGCTCGAAATCCAATCGATATTCCTGCTCGCGTCGCGCCAGCTCCGCCAGCAATTCATCCGGCGTGACGACCCGCAGACTGATCGGCGCCGACTCTCCGACATTCGGCCCCGACACGTCGTCAAAATCGGACGCCCGCGCCGAAAGCACCAACCCCTCTCCCGGCGACGCCGATATCCTCGCCACCGGCCAGGCGAGGCTTCGCGCGAACGACGTACTCCGCGGAACAAAATCCGGCAACTCGATCCCGCCTTCCGTCGGCCCGCCTTCGCGCATCAGTCGATAAGTCAGCTCCGCGCTGGCCAGGCCATACCCATCGGTGAATTCCAAATCGATCGGCAACACCGCCTCCGGCGTAATCATCGCCCCCACCATCGGAATCCGCAGTCGCGCATGCGGCGGTTCATCTTTAGTTATCCGCACCGAGAACCGCGCCGGCTGGCGATCTTCCAGACCGAATTCGTCCACTAAGTGAAAGTGATACAGTTGCGTTTCCGCCGGCGCGACCGTCGCCCGCAATCGCTCATTCTCCCGCCGCGCTTCACCAACAAACTCCGACCCGGACATGAGCCGGGCCTCAACCACCGGTTTGTTGGTCTCCACCTCGATTGTGACCTGACTGCCGGGCAATACCGCCGCGGCACGTTGCCCATCGCCCAACACCAGTGGCTCCTGTTGCGTATACGCCGGCGGGATCACGCGCATTTCCGATCGAGCGACTCTCGGCCTCTCCAACAGACGCGCCCGGAACTCCCGCGTTCGATCATCGCCGCCGCGCAGATGAAAAGTGAATTCCTCCTGCGCGTTCTTGAACACGTATCGATATCGATAAGCCCCGGCGCTCCCGATGGTGGCCATCATCTCCCGACCGCGCTTCCCCCCCACCGTTTCAAACAGCAGCTCGACCGACCGCGGCTGAATCCCTTCAGCGGCGGCTTCGATCACCAAATCGTCCCCACGGGCCCCGACCAGCTCGTCATTTCGCAAATCCACCATGAGATGCGTCCGCTTCGGCCAATCGACCTCGCGCAGCATGACGTTCCGCTGGAACCATAGTGCCGTCATCTGCGGCGCCAGCCACACCGCCAACGCCGCCAACACGAGCATCACCGCGATCATCACGGAAAAACGTCTCGCGCGAGGGGCATTGAGCACGCCGCCAAAGTCATATCCCGCGGCCCGCTCGCCCGCCCGGGCGATCACCGCCGCGGCCAGCGCCGGCGAATTCGTCTCCTCCCGCCCGATCTCCCCCCGTGAAAAACGCACCGCCGAAATCAGCAACGATGAGAGTTCGGGATTGCGCCGCTCCACCAGTGCCGCCATTTCTCCCAAACCAACCCGAAAACCCAATGGAGCAATGACCCGCCGCCAAAGCAGCCAAACGCCTCCGACCAAAACCACAATCAACAGCGCGGCCCGCATGCTCCATTGCAAGCCCCGCACCCCATAATCGAGAACAAACTGCACCACCGCGGCGGCCATGAGAAATGCCATCAGCCGGGCCAGCCCCTCGACCAGCACATATCCGCGCAACCGCCCCGCCAATCGACGAAGTCGCGCCTTCAGCGCCCCGTCCAAGGCGGGTCGATGATCAACAATGTGGGCCGCTTCCGGCATGATCATTTATCCGTACCACTAACGTCGAGAATCTTCGGCCGCGGGCCTGCGTGGCATGGTCCACGCTCGCGTGGCCATGCCGTTTGAATCAGGCGCCCCTCTCTCGTCCACGCCTCTTGCTCACAGCAGCCGATACCACTTCCTCATTCCCCACTCCACGCAAACGAGTCCCACCAGCACCCACAACGCCACGGCGTTGTCCCAGAGCGAAGTCGGACGCGAGCGCACCGGAATCTCCGCGTGAAGGTCCTGGATCGCCTCGGCCAGTTCCTGAGCCTCGTCGATTTCATAATACCGTCCGCCGTGCGACCCTTCCGCCAGCACGACCAGATCGTTCCGGCTCATTTGCGGCCGAATGATCTCCAGGTTCGGCCGCGAAACCCGAATGTCCCGCACGATCTCCACCGGCTCATCCGCTGATACACCCGGCATCCGCACGCTGACGCGGTAGCTGCCCGCCCGATCCGGAACGAATCGCCCCTCAAACGTCCCGACGTGATCCGCCCGAGCCGGCAGGACCATCTCCCGCCGTTCGTCGTCCACCGAATAGACCGCCCGCACCTCCGGCTGTTGGAGCGGTTCAAAACGAGCGTCGAACAATCGCGCGGTCACCGTGACCGATTGCCCCAGCGAGTACTGATCGGCGTCGGTCATCAGCGTCCCCCGCTTTCCGCCTCCCAACAGCTTGCCCTCGGACAGGAAACGCACCGATTGTACCCAAAAACGATCGAAGAGCGCGACGTCCTGCTTTCTCCACCGCCACGTGCCGTCAAACGCCAGAAACCCCACCCGCCCCGCGCCGACGAATTGAACCGCCGCCAACACATGCCCGCCGTACGAATTCCGCATCCGTGGGTTTCCGTGGCGTATCAGCACCGTCGCCGCCGGTTTCTCGCGCAGTACCGGATAGTGCCAGTGGATGTCACCCAATCCCTGCCACACCAGCCGCGTCGCCGCCGCGTCATCACCCGCCCGGAGCATCGGATGCCCCAACGCCTCGGAAGGGATCTCGATCGCGCTGCCCGTCAATTGATAGTGCCCGATCTGGTTGAGAATGAGGTCCGCCTCAGGGTCCGGCGAAACCGGAAGCAGGTCACGCAGAGCGTCCAACGACGGCTCGCGCATCAGCGACGAGACGTGCGGCCGTCCCACCGACACCAGCAATCCGCCGCCGTGATCGGCGACGAACGTGTCGATCAACCCGCACCATTCTTCACTTAAGTCAGCCGGATCAGCGTCCAGAAGAATGATGACGTCAAAGGCAAAAAGTTCCTCAGCCAGGAAGGGCAAATGGTCAATGACGATATCACCGTCACGCACCGCCCGCTCATCCGCCGTTTGCAGCCAGCAGCTTACGTCGACGCTTTGGTCGCGTTGCAGCAGTCGCGACACGAACTGATATTCCCAGCTCGGCCCCCCCGCCACCACGAGCACCCGCGTGCGGGTGTCAATCACGTTCACCGTGGCCGAGCGAGCGTTGTCATCGCCCACCGATTCATCATCCAGGACCGGCACCCGGACGGTGTATGCGAACCGGCCGACGCGCTCCTGCCGACGCTGGAAGCTCACCGGCTCAACGGCCCCGCCCACGCCGATCGAACGATCGACGGAATCGACCACTCGCCCCTCGGCGCCGGAAACCGCCTCGGATTCAACCAGTTCGACGCGAATGTGTTCCCCGTCCAGCCCCTCACCATGAATCCTCGCGGAAATCACGAATGGGTCATTCTTGAACGCGCTATCCGGGGCCTGAACCTCCGCGACTCGGACGTTGCGCGGACTCGACGGATCGCCAATCCCCACCGAATAGATCGCCGCCCGACGCTCCTTCGCGAACCGGGCGACTTGCTCCGCCGATGCCCCCTGGTTGAACCCTCCGTCGCTCAGGACAACGACGCCCGCGATCGGGGCGCTGCCCAACGATTCGATCGATCGCCGCACCGCCCGCTCGATGTTCGTGGCCGGTCCCACCGCCGCAAACCGAGTCGGAACGGCCGAATAGTTCACGAGGCTCGAAGTAGTAGCGCTGGGAGAACTCGTTGCCGGTGCGTTTCCGTCGCCGGACGATCCCGGTGCGCCGTCGGCCGCGCCTCCATCGCCCGCGGATGGCCGCTCCCACCCCGCCCGCACCGTCGCTTGCAGCTTCGGCTCTTCGTTAAAGGTATAGACCTTGAGTCGATTGTTGTCCGCCAACGTTCGAAGCACGCTCCGTTCAGGACCGCCGAGAATCGGCTCCACCAGGTCGCTCCGCCGCACCGCCGCATCCGTTTCGCGCCCCAAAAGCGCCTGCAACCGCTGCTTCGTCGGCTCGTCGCGATAGTTGTCGGCCAGGTCCATGCTCGATGAGTCATCAAGGAGCACCACCGTGTACGAATCGATCCACTTCCGGAGGATCCGCACTCGCACCGGCTCCAGAACAATGATGGCCAGAAGCACCAAGACCATGATTCGGATCGTGGCCATAACCAGCCGCACCCGCGTCGAAGCCCCCCCCCGCCCTTCCCGGCGATACATCCACCAGACAGTCCCACAGATCGCCAGTAGAACGGCCAGAGCCGCAACACCCAGCCACCCTTCGGGCAGCTCACGCAGCTCGGTGACGTACTCCTCGCCGTCGCGTGCGGCGATCGTGAGCAGCGGGATGAGATGCGCGAACCACATCGTCATGCGTTACCGCTTCCGCCCCCAAAACCACGCCAAGCCATGTTCGCTTAGCAGAGCCATCACCACCCCGATCCAGCAAAGCCGCCACAGTTCCGCCCGTGCCTCGCCCTCGGCCCCGGACAACTCGTCAAGCCCCCGAATGTATGAATGCGGGATGCCGCCCATCGCTTGGTGCAGCTCCGCTTCCTCGGCTCCCGTCAAATCACTCTCGTTCGCATCGACGTTCACCGCCACCATCCGCACCGATTCGGCGCCGTCCCGCCGCCGCAGCACGAATTGATACACCCCGCTCAAATCCGTCTGGTCCCACCCCACGCTCAAACCACGCCCATCCGGCGGCGCCGTCGCGGCCACTCCGACCTCTCGTTCGTTCGGATACGCCGGCGTTCGGACCTTCACGTCCGCCTCGTACGCGGCCGGGTCCAGCTCCAATTCGATTCGATCGCCGACCAGATATCCGCGATCGCCATTGATTCGCCGCGCCGTGTGTCTGGCCAGTTCCATCAGCACCGGCAGGAACGTCGGGTGATCCGGCCAAAGGTGCCACTCCTTATCACCCGTGGTCGTCACCAGCATGGTTCGCCCCGATCCGAAGGTCCGTTCAACAATGGCCGGATGCCGTTCAGCGTCATCGAACCGGGCGAGCACCCGCGCGGCCCCCCCATCCGCCGAACCATCGGTCGGCGCCGGCCCCGTCCCGTCCTCCGGGATCGTCGCCTCCCCCGGCGTCTGACAGGCGTAATATTGAAGGAATGGGATCCGCCCGATTCCCAGCGGATCGCCCTCCAGGCTCAAACCGCGCAGCGCCGGGTGCAACCGGTCGGTCAGGACCAAGTGGGCCGCTTCGGCCGCCCGCACGACTTCCGTCAACCGGCAGGGTAGCGGACCCGAGCCGTCGCGATACAGCGACCCGTTGTACCAATCGGCGTCGATCTGATCGCCGACGAACACCAGCAGCCCCCCGCCCCCCCGCACAAACCGATCCAATGATTCCTGCGCCGGCTCGCTCAGGCGATATACGTTCGCCATGACGATTAAGTGAAATCCGGAAAGGTTCTGATCCTCGAACTCCGTCTCATCGACGATCGTCAGCTCATTGCCACTGAACTGCTCACCTTCCGGCCGCAAAGCCGTTGACAAATACGTGACCTCATCATCAAACGCTTCCGGCGACGCTTCGCCATTGACCACCAGGATACGAATCGCCGTCACCACTTCCGCGGCCAGATACCGCACGTTGTCCAACGACAGAGCGTCCGCGGGAAGCTCCAAGCGCACCACGTCGAAGCCGGGCTGGTGCGGCTCAATCCGCAGATCGACCCCCATCGTTTGATACGGGCCAAGAGACGGCAGCGTTTTGGATGGCTGGATCAGGTTCCCGACCGACCCTTGCAACTCACCACTTTCCAGGGCCCGGTTGCCGTAATTCACCACCGTCGCCCGAATGGTGGCGTCGGACCCCGCGACAAGCTGCCCGCTTTGGACTTGGACATCGGCGATGGCCGTGTTCGACGGCTCGGCCGACCGAACATCCACGAGCACCATCCGGAGCCCACGCCCATCCTTCGCCCAACCGGACAGCGGGGCCATCACTCCTACGGCCCCATCTTCGCTCGATGAACCGGTTCGCACTTGCCACTGGTGCCGCTGGAAATCACTGACCCAGTAGACGGCGACATTCATAACGCCCGGCGTTTGGTCGAGCAGCTTGGCCAGTTGCTCCACGGCGTCCGCCGGCTCCACCGCTCTCTGCGTCGGAGCCAGGGCCTCAAGCCGATTGAACAGCTCTTCCGTTTGCGAATCGTCGAGGTATGTTCCCGATTCGATCGGGTTGGCCACGTCGGACATGCGCACCAAGGTCACTGGATCGTCCGGCGCGTCCCGCCGGATCAGCCCGACGATTCGGCGCACCGCCGCCTTCGATCGCTCAAACGGCGACCCATTCGGGTCGGCGTACATCATGCTGAATGAGTCATCGAGGACGAAAACCCGCTCGGTCCGTTGCGACCCGCCCAGTGTCGCAGCCAGTCCCGCGGGATCAACGAACGGCCGGGCGAGCATCAACCCGATCAAAAACACCGCCAGACACCGCAGCGCCAGGAGTATCCATTCTTCCATGCGCAGCCGCCGCCGGTTGCGCCGCTCCGCGTCGATCAAGAACTCCATCGCCGCCCAGCGAATTCGCTTGAACCGCCGCCGCGCCAGAAGATGGATCAGAATCGGCGCGGACACGGCGGCGAGCCCGCCGTAGAACAACCCCGGCGTCAGAAACGCGGCCAAAATAAGGGGCGAGGTATTCATAAGGCGAAATGAAACAACGATTGTGGGGCACCGTAGCCCGCTCGCACTGTTCGTATCGAACGCGCCTCCGCAATCGACAATCGACAATCGACAATCGACAATCGCATTTACGCTCTCGCCCTCTGCCGATGCATGCGCGACGCCAGGAAACTCGACAGGGCCACGTCGATCCCATCCGCGGTGCTCAACAAGGTGTAATCGACCCGCTGATCCAGACACGCGGCCCGCACCCGGGTGATAAAACCATTAAGGGCCTCGAGATAGCTGCGCCGCAACGACTGAGGATCGGTCAGCACTTCCAAATCCACGTCTTCCATCCCTTCGAACAGCGTCCGATCGATGAACGGAAACTCCAGTTCATCGTGATCGAGCACGTGCAGCACCAGCACGTCGTGCCGCCCGTATCGAAATCGCTGCAACCCGCGAATCAGCTCGTCCACGTCGGTCAACAAATCCGACACGATCACCACCATCCCCCGCCGCGGGATTTTCGACGCGAGCTGGGAAAAGAGCATCTTCACGTCCGTCTTTTCGTTCGGCTTGGTCGCCTCAATGGTCCCCGCCAGATCACGCAACGACGCCCGGCTCGTCGAGACCGGCAATTGCCGCCGCACCTGTCGATCGAACAGCGTCAGACCCACGGCGTCCTGCTGATAAATCAATAGATGAGCCAGCGACGCCGACACCGTCGCCCCGTAATCCCATTTGTTCATGCGCCCCGTACCCGGATGTTCGGGGTATCCCATCGACCCCGAGCAATCCAGCAGCAAATGCACGCGCATGTTGGTTTCTTCTTCGTATTCCTTGATGAAGAAACGGTCCGCCTTGCCGTACACCCGCCAGTCGATGTGCCGGATGTCATCACCAGGCGTGTACTGGCGGTGGCTCGCAAACTCCACGCTGAAACCCTTGTACGGGCTGCGGTGCATACCGCTCACGAACCCCTCCACTACGTGGCGGGCCCGCAATTCCAGTCGTGAAATCTTGCTGAGGACCTCAGGCTGAAAGTACTTGGCTAATGCGCTCATCGCGATCCAAGTGAGTTCGATTTGGGTCCATCGACGACAAAAGGTCGTCGACGATTCGATCCGGGGTGAATCCCTCCGCCTCCGCCGAGAAATTGGTCACGATTCGATGCCGCAGAACGGGCGGGGCCAGCGCTCGAATATCATCAGCGGCCACGTGTTCACGGCCTTTCAAGACCGCCCGCGCCTTGCCTCCCAGAAGGAGCCCCTGCACGGCACGCGGACCCGCGCCCCAGGTGACCATTTTGCGAATGAACGGAGGCGCGACGGACTCCGACGGTCTCGTCGCCCGGACGAGGTCCAGCGCATACCGGATCACGTCCGGCGACGCCGGAACGCGGCGAACCAGCTGTTGGAAGCGCAGGATGTCCGCTCCCGAAAGCACCTCCGTCACCTTTGCTTCGGCGTCGCTCGTCGTCCGGTCGGCCACGGCGTACTCTTCCTCATACGACGGGTACCCGATGAACACCTTGAACAAGAAACGATCCTGTTGAGCCTCCGGCAGCGGGTACGTCCCTTCCTGCTCGATCGGGTTCTGCGTCGCCAGAACAAAAAACGGCGGTGTCAGGTCGTGTCGCTGGCCGCCGATGGTCACATGCCGCTCCTGCATGGCCTCGAGCAGCGCCGCCTGGGTCTTGGGCGGCGTGCGATTGATCTCGTCCGCCAAAATCACGTTGGCGAAAATCGGCCCGCGCAAGAACTTGAAGGCTCGATTCCCGCTCGACCGATCGTCCTGAATCACCTCCGTCCCGGTGATATCCGAGGGCATCAGATCGGGGGTGAACTGAATTCGATTGAACGTCAATCCCAGGCAGCGGGCCAAGGTTGAAATCATCAAGGTCTTGGCCAGCCCGGGCACGCCCTCCAGAATGCAGTGCCCGCCCGCGAACAGCGAGATCAGCAACTGATCCACGACCTCCTGCTGACCGATGATGACCTTCGCCAGCTCGCGACGTAGACGGTCGTATGCTTCGCGAAGCTGGCGCACCGTTTCCAAGTCACCACCCGCGGCGCCCGCTCGTGATCCATCATTCACCATAATCCACTCCCGAACCCCACGAATCTCAAATTTCAAATTTCAAATCTCAAGTTCATCCACTACGGCTGCATAATCGGCAATTGACCATACGGCAACTGCAAGATAATCAGCGCGATCGCCGTGCCATAGACATCCCCCACGCCGTCGCCGTACCACGCTCCATCCGTCATCTGCTGCGACAACAGGAAATCGCGCCGTTTTGCGAAGTAGTCATCCCAATCGGGGTCCGATGACACGTACAACGCCTGGGCCATGTACAGATGCGCGTAATAGTCGTGCCCGCGCTGAGCAACCCCGGCGGGCAGCTCCTGCTTGCAATACTCCAGCGCCTTGATCGCCCGCGGGTTCGTGTATTCTCCGGCATTGAACCAGCAGCAGACCGCCGCGGCCGTGATCGGAGCCCGCGAACTCCCGCCCCGCTGCTTCAACGCGTAGCGAATCCCGCCGTCGCTGTTCTGCGACTCCGCCAGGTACTCCATCGCGTCGTCAATCACGTTCTTCGGAACGGCAATCCCCGCGTTCCGGCACGACCGCAACGCCTGCACCTGGGTAATGGTCACCGACCCTTCGTCACCACGCCCATCCGGCGTATAAATCCACCCACCGTCCCGGCTTTGCGCTCGGGCCGTCAGCTCCACCCCCCGCCCTAGAACGTCGTGAATCTCCTGGTTTCGCTCCTTCGCCTCCGTCATTCCATACAACTGACCCAGAAACAACAGCGAGAAACCGTGCCCATACATGGGCCGCGAATCGTTCTCTCCCCGCGCCAGCATGCCGTTGGGCAGCGCCGCTCTCAACAAGTACCGCGTCGCACGGTCAACGTTGGGCGCATATCGCCCTTGCGTCGTCGTGTTGCCATCCATGAGCAGGGCCAGCCCCGCCAATGAGGTCATCGCCACCGGATACGCTCCATACCCGCCGCGATTCGACCATGCCCCCTGCCGATCTTGGGCCCGGGCCAGATAGGCCAGACCTCGATCGATCGCCGCCGCCGTCTCAGGCGTTATTCCCTTCGGGAGCTTTCCGCCGGCGTTCCGGACCGGAATCACCGGTACTTCGATCGCTGGTTGAACGGGCTCTTCTTGTGCGGCGACTTGCCACACGCCCCCCAGACCAAGACATAAGGACAGCGCCAGCCCACCTGATCGTCGTCTCAAGTTCCCCAACGTCTTACTCATAACCAGCCTCGGCGTCGCACGCATCATCTCACGTATTCACTCGGGACCGGTACCATCGGCGCCAGACGATACGCCTGAATCCCCGTGCTGGTCCCAAACACGATCGCATCCGGCCACACCGCCACGTCGCCGTTGATCCGCGAACGCGAACGCGGAGGTACAATATCAGGAATCGTCGCCCGCGTCGCGCCGGTCTCCGCGTCGATCATCGCGAACCCATAACGCACCCTCGCTTCATTGGGTATCCCCGGCTGCGCATACTCCACCACCGCGGGAATGGCCCCATCAATCACTCCAAAGGGGACCGACGCCCACGCCGGCGTGGCCAGGTCGTCCCGACGCCAGAGCTCCGCACCGCCGTCACTCAGGTCGAGCGCCATGATGGCGATCCGCTGTTCGCCCGTCTGCATGGTAATCGCTCGAAGAAGCAGGTTGGTTTTCAGCAAGATACCGTTCGTTACCCCATGAGCGCCGGAAAGATGCCGATCGAAGGCGACCAGTCCCGTGGTCGCATCGATTAGCTTGACGTCGCCACCGATCATGCCGACCCCGATATAACCTTCCGCGGGCTGAAACAACTGGGCGACCGGCTTCTGCAACGGAACTCGCCACGCCACCGCCCCGTCCTCAAGTCGAATGCCCGTTACCACGTCCGCCGTTCCATCCCGATCCGCGCCGCACAGAATTCCACCGGATTCCACCAGGCTGACCGTGCGGCTTTCCGCGTCGGGCTGCCGAAGCAGGACCCGAGCGATCAGCCGCCCATCCACACGATCGAACAAATGGAGCCGTTCCAATCGCGGGTCCGCGGTAATCACCCGCGATTCCGTCAGCTCGATCACACCGACCGGCTCGCCGCGAAGATCGCGCTCCCAAATCGTCGAACCGTCCCGAAGGCGCATCAGCGTCAATCGCCCCGGCCGTGGCATCGCCGCGAACAAGCCGTCGCGCGCCGCCATTCGTCGATCGAACAGATACTCCTGTCCGGCGCGGAGCGCGGGCTCGTGAGGGCGAATCCATAGCTGCCGTCCGCTCACCAGGCCGACCGCGTACAAACCGAGCGTGCCGTTCAACACCGCGATCTGACCGTCCGCGACGGCCTGGCGGATTCCCTCCGTCGCCCGAGCGCGGGTCATATCCAGACCCTCGGCGAACTGCCCCGGTGTGCGCAGCGTGGTCTGCCACAAGAGTTTCCCGTCCGCCGGACGCTGGCAATACACCACGTCGCCGAGCGTATGAAACAGAACCCGCGGACTCAGTCGGTCCCCCGCTCCGCCATTGAGGTGAATCAGTCGCGGCGGGTCGGCGCCCGGCGCGCCGTCCAAGGCCTGTTGAAGCTCACCGGTCATCTCAAACGGAGCCGTTCCTTGATGATCCTGATAGGAACGAGGCGTCAACGTCCACGCCGGAGTCCAGCGCGAACCCGTCTCGCTCGCCACGGCGCCCTCGGACGATTCCTCCGCCGGCGGGGCAGTTGCCTCGGGGCTTGCATCCTGTTCCAGACCGGCGCGGTTCGCCATCGACGCGACCCAGTTGCCGACTGTCATGCTGGAATCCGTGGCCTCACTCTGACCGCCGATCTCCGGCGCCGCGGTCGCCGGAATCTCCAGATCGGCATATCTTTCGCTCAGATCTGCCAGCCCGTCTTGCAGGAGCCCGCGCGCCTCCTCCCCTTGCGCCTCATACACCGAGCAGAGCCGCATGAGCGCCGTCACCGTTGCCTCCTCACCGGCATCAAGCCGTAGGCAAGCCCGCAGCAACGTCTCCGAGCGCTCATATTTACGAAGCGCCATTTCCGCCGCGGTAAGCTCCAGAATCGCCCTCGCGGCCACCGCCCGCGGCGTCTCCATGTCGGCCACCGCCTCCAACGTCTCCGTCGCGAGCGCTCGCTCCTTCGCGGGCGCGCTCTCGTCACGAAGTACGCGGAGCGCCTCGTCGATGACCACCTGCCCTTCATCGTTGATCCGCGCGAGTTGGTCGGTGGTGAGCTTTCCTTCAAGCTCCCGCATCCGCCGGGCGATGTCCATTCGAGCCGCCGCTTCCACCTGATCGGCGACCGGAACCAGAAGCTCCGCGTCCGAGGTCCGGTTCAATGGCCACAGCGCCTCATACGCGTCGAGCGGCCGATCCATTCGGGCCAACTGCTCGGCCAAGGCCAACGTGCTGCGCACGCGGTCCCCCGCTGTCACCGAAAGATCGATCGCCTCCTGCAACAGTTGCAGCGCCCGGCTCGCTCCCGTCCGCTCATTCCCCGCCATCGCCAGCAGCGCCGAAACGCGTACATGCGTTACCGCGGCCTCGCGCCGCGGATCATTTACCCGCAAGTCGGCGGTGGGAATCAAAGCCAGAGTTCGATATGCCTGATCCGGCTCACCCTTCAGCAGTTGCATCCAGGCCAGTCGAAGGCCAGCCACATAGTCGCCAGGTTCCTCCGAAAGCCGCTGTTCCGCTTCGGCATATGTACGAGCGATGTCTGGAAACTTCCGAACCGAAGACGGATCGACGCTGTAGACGGAATTCCGCGCCACCAGGAGATTCCCCAACGGCGCTTGCGATACCGATATCTCCTCGCTTCGCAGCTCGCTTCCCGTTCTCGCTTCCAACTCGGTCAAGCCCGCCGTCGTCGGCAGCAACAATCGTTCCCCCGCTAACACGCCCCACCCCGTCGGCGCATCGGACAACGTAATCGACCACGCCTCGGCCCCCGTCGCCAACGACACGCACCGAACCGTCCGTCCGCCAAGCCAGACATGTTCAGGGTCGGCGGCCAACACATAGCCACATCCGTCCGCCGGCGCCGACCAGCGCAATTCGCCGCGATCCGCCGTGAAGGCGAGCAATTCGCCGCCCTGCCCCGGCAGAATGAGCACCAACCCACGCGACACCACCGGAGGCGTCGGGAGCCATTCCGCCCGCCCGCCGCCCGCCGGTTTCGGCGCTTCCGGGGCCTTCGGTAAAGCGATCACACCCGCTGGGGGTCGCCGGGCCGCCGCTTCATGCGCCGGCTCCTCCGGCTGCGGATATTGCACCGCCCATCTCAATGCGTGCGTGTTCGCATCCACCGCGAATAAGGCGCCCTGAGCGCTCGGCACGTACACGACCCCGTTCGCGTATGAAATCGGCAGCTTCGGTGAAATGCCCGGCGCCTGACGTAATGTACCTAACAGCGTACGGCGCAAGAGCTGGCCGTCGGTCGGACGCATCGCGGCCACGAAGAGATCGTTGTATTGGGTGTACGAAACCCAGACCTCGTCCTCGACCGCGATCGGCGCCGTCCGGAATTCGACATCGCCCAAAGGGTCCGCGGCTTCGTACGTTCGGCCGCGCTCCCACATGGCATTCCCGGTTTTCACATCGTACGCGATGAGCCGCGTCGCCGTCGGAGACTGCCTCATCGAAAATCCCACGACACCCGGCAACTGGGGCGCGGTGCGTACCTCGTCGTCCTCCTCGCGAAATACACCGACCCCTTCCCGCTCCAGCGTGAACACCAATCCATGTGCAATGGACAACGAACCCGCCAGATAGTCTTCATAAACCGCCGATCCGGTCCACGGCGTGATCGTCCCTTGCCCCGGCGCCCGGCGCGTGCGTACCACCGTTCCGGTGTCAGGGGCTGACGCCTCCCAGACCACGCTCAAGTCCTCGGCATCCAGGGCCGCGCAGCCCAACGGCCGGCGAACATAGACCCGCTCCCCGTCCGTGGCCGCGTGCACCGCGGGGAGCACCAGCGGTTCATTCAATTCGCTCACCTGCGCCCGCTGCCACAAATACACCGGCTCGCCCGGCAAGGCGTATCGCCACGGCGCGGGATCGATCAGCATCGGCTCCGCCGCGGGCATGGTCAGTCGATCATTCGGCGTCATCGATAGGGCCGACGCCTGCAGGGCCGCATCCCCCGAATCAACCGTGCCTGGCAGCGCCGACAACCAATCGGGCCACTCAGCGCCTTCCGCTTGTTCGCGCCGAAACCGATCGATCAGCGCATCCGCCTCCCCTTTTCGACCACTGGCCAGGTACGCCGTCACCAACTTCCCCACCAGCAGCGCGTCCGGGACATCACCGTCCGGCACCCACTCAAGACACTCCGTCAGCAGGCCGATCGCTTCGCCGAATCGACCGGAATCCAAAAGCCACGATGCCAGAAGGTCACACGCGTCATCGCCGTGCCGCGTCAGGATGAATCGATCGACGACCTGACGCAGCAGCGGCTCATCCATCGTCGTCGCCGCTCGCTCGTACAACCCTTTCGCCCGGCCGTCATACAACAATCGATAGGCGGCCAGCGCCTCCGGCGGCAGCTCGGCGAGTAGCCGAACCGCCCGGCGGCGCGTGGATTCATACACCGTCACCCGCTCCACAGACTCATCACCCGCGGGCATCAGCGATCCTTCGGGCTCGTCAATGATTCTCTGAAGTGAATCGATCGCGAACTTCCAGTCGCGGCGAAGGATTCCCTCGTCCGCGCGGGTGAATAGATTCAAGATCGGCGACGACGGCTCGATCAGCACCGTCTCCGGCGCGACCATTTCTTCCGGCAGCCGTTCGACAGGCTGGGGCATGACTTGCACAATCGGGCCCTTCCTCATTTGGGCCCCCGCCGCGCCGGCAAGCGAAATGAACAAACCAATGGCGACGACGCGCCTCCTGATGCGGCCCGCTCCAATCGAAAATCGAAAATCGAAAATCGAAAATCGATGACCTGCACGGTGCCACTGCTCTTGAGCAGTGGCTGCTTCGCATGGCCCACGTTTGCGTGGCCATGCGTCGTAGCCTTGTAGATCAGGTCGTGGACCTACCATCGCAATCTTCCCTGCACGAGTCCCTTGTTCCCGCAGCTTATAGTATCGGTACGCGCGCATGGCCGAAAGCAGAGCCGCCCCACCCGACAACTCGCTACATTTGGACTAGTCACGCGGTGATGATCGGTACGGCGACCATGATGGGGCGGGCTAGGCCGCGTGGCATGGCCCACGCTTGCGTGGCCATGCGCCGTCGCCCTGTAGATCCGGTCGTTGGCCTGCCGTCAGCAGTTACAGATTTGATTCTTGATTTGTCGGTGTGGCATGGCCCACGCTTGCGTGGCCATGCTCGGAACGGAGTGACCCACCGTTCGATCTTCTTACTTCCTTCTTCTCTTCTTGTCCTTCTTGTTGAGCACCCGCCGGCTCGCCGTCGTCGATCCCTTCATCTTCGGCATCGCCCCGGTGGCCATCATCTTCGAAAACTGCGTCCCCATCCGAATCCGCTGCATGAACGATTGCCCGCTCATCATCTTCATCATCTGCCGCATCGGCTCGAAGCTCTTGACGAGCTGACTCACGTCCTCCGGCTCCGTGCCCGACCCCTTGGCGATCCGCCGCCGCCGCGACGCGTCGATCAACTTCGGGTTCTCCCGCTCTTTCGGAGTCATCGATTGGATCACCGCTTCCATGCGGACAATCTCGCCCTCGTCGAAGTCCATCTCCCCCATCGCGTCGCCCATGCCCGGAATCTTCTTCATCAGGTCCTTCATCGACCCCATCTGCTTCATCTTCCGAAGCTGCAACATGAAGTCGTCGAGCGAGAACTTGCCCGACTTCATCTTCCCTTCGAGCTTGGCCGCTTCGTTGACGTCGTATTGCTTCTGGGCCTGCTCGACGAGCGAAAGCACGTCGCCCATTCCCAAAATGCGACCGGCCACCCGATCGGGATGGAACGGCTCCAAGGCGTCCAGCTTCTCGCCCACGCCGATGAACTTGATCGGCTTACCGGTGACCTGCTTGACCGACAGGGCCGCGCCGCCGCGGGTGTCGCTGTCGAACTTCGTCAGGATGACCCCGTCGAGCTCCAGCCGCGAATTGAACGCCTTGGCCGTGTTCACCGCGTCCTGACCGGTCATCGCGTCGAGCACCAGATAGATCTGCTGCGGATTGGTCGTCTCCGCGATCTTGGCCACCTCGGCCATTAGGTCTTCATCGATGGCCAATCGCCCCGCGGTATCCAAAATCACCACGTCGCGATCCGTTTTCCGCGCTTCGGCGATTCCGTTGCGGCAAACTTTCACCGGGTTCTGATGACCACGTTCGGTATACACCGGCACGCCGACTTGCGCGCCGAGCACTTCGAGTTGATCGATGGCCGCCGGGCGCTTGAGGTCCGCCGCCACCAGCAATGGCCGCTTCGCCCGCTCCAGCAGCATCTTGGCCAGCTTGCCGCAGGTCGTCGTTTTGCCCGACCCTTGCAACCCGGCCACCATGAGCACCGTCGGCCCGCCGGCGACAAACGGGATCTTCGGATCAACCGGCCCCATCAGCCGGACAAGCTCGTCATGGACGATCTTGACCATGACGTCCGCCGGCTTGAGGGTCTTGATCACCTCCGCCCCGATGGCCTTCTTCTGCACCTCGTCGCAAAACGCCCGGGCGACCTCAAGGTTCACGTCCGCTTCGAGCAGCGCGGTGCGAATCTCCCCCATCACCTCGCCGACGTTCTCCTCGGTGATCTTCCCCCGCCCCCGAAGCCCCTTGAAAATCCCCGATAATCGATCAGTTAATGCGTCAAACATGCATGCGATTATGATGAGCTAGGGTGCCATGGGCAAGCTCTGCTTGCCCATGCTGCGTGCCACTGCTCTTGAGCGGTGGTCTCCGCCCGTTAGGGCTCACGATGGTTGCCAGGGATTTCAGAGCACGTAGGGCAGGTCGTTGACGTGCCTTTCTGGGTGCCATGGGCAAGCTCCGCTTGCCCGTGCTGCGTGCCACTGCTCTTGAGCAGTGGTGTTTTCGCCGTAGGGCGCACGATGGTTGCCAGGGACTTCAGTCCCTGGTGACCGATCCATCTACTCTCCCGCCCGGCAGGGCGGACGAAATGACTTCCCAATTGGAGGTTCCTACCATTGAGATGTCGTGCCCAGCACCAAGCCTACGTGCCATTCCGCCCACGCTCGTTATCTGTTAATAACCTTGGCCTACTTGGGCGTCGCCCACTTCGCCGTCGGCCTTTCCTTCACCTTTTGGCTTGCTTTTGCGGTCCATAATGCGCTGTTTCTATTCGCGCTCCCGTACATCGGTATCGCGGCACTCTTCGTCCTGAGCGCCATCTTCGCCCACCGCCACTCTCTGCGTCGCGCCATCGTCGCCCTCGCCGTTGCGATTCTCGTCTCAACCGGCGCATTCATCTACGACATCGCCAACAATCGCTATCAGATCAGCGGCATGACCGAAGGCCGAGGGTGCGAACACCACTACCTCATCTGGTGGTGGTACGATTCGTAGAGTGCGTTCCCGCCTGTGCCTGACGAAACCCCGTGAACGGAGTTGAACAGAAGCGATCCCCACACGAAGCCGCTTGATGTCTAGTCGGACCCTGGCTACCGTTATCGCCTAAGCGACGAGCGTGTTCGCGAATCTAGGAACCTCAAGTTCACCAATAACCGGTTGGCTTATTAGGGTAGTAACCTCCACGCACCACTCGCCGATTTCCTCCAGAAGCTTTTGCCCGTCCGAATGTGGATATCCATCGAACATCGCTGGGGTGAGGACTGGACTCTTCTCCAATCCAGGCTGGATTCAACCAGCATTACCATGCGGCCTAGCGCCGCGCCCCTGTGCTATCTGCGGTCGGGATGAACCGATCTCCGAGCCGGTCCCCGGCCCGGTCGCTGTTGAAGTTTACACTGACCCACTACCAGAAAAACGCAATGAAGGTGCTTTTTCAGGACATTGATGTATGAGGTTGCTCGTGGGAGCTTGTTCCCTCGGTCCGCATTTGAATTGCTAACCTTTTGGAGGAAAAACATGAAGACCCAGCAGAATTCACGGTCGGCAGCCTGGATTTCGCTCATCACGCCCCTCTTGGCGATTTTCGGCGCCTCCACCGCGTGGGCCGTCCCTCGTGACCGTACTCCGCCGACGACGCCCACCAACCTTCACGTGACCGCGGTGTCGCCCACCAGCGTGTCGCTCGCGTGGACCGCGTCGACCGACAACTCGGGCTCGTTCTTTTACGTGCTGTACGCCAACAACGTGGTCGTGGCGAACGCTTCGATGACGGCGACGACGCTCACCCATACAGGTCTCAACCCGAGCACGATCTACACGTTCCGACTTCGAGCCCGCGACCAGGCCCTGAACTGGTCGGGGTTCAGCAACCCGGCCACCGCGACGACGCTGCCGGCGAACACGCCGCCCGAAGCGCCCGTGCTTACGGGGAGCGCCGGCCCGACGCACATTTCGCTCTCGTGGACCGAGCCGGCCAACGGCGCCCCGCCATTCCGCTACTGGATCTATCGCGACGGCGTCCAGATCATCGCGGCGCACCAGACGAACTCGATCACCTTCTACCTCCTGAATCCCGGCACGACGCACACCTACACGGTGCAGGCGCGAACGGGCACCGGGGCCTTCTCGGCGCACAGCAACGCCGTGACGGTGACGACGCCGCAGCCCGATCCCAACGACCAC